>Ga0209172_10003270_pt1 | contig 25331 bp, 30 predicted proteins | sample LarsenN4metaG_FD_184113 | JGI IMG/M metagenome (GOLD analysis project Ga0209172, IMG submission 184113) | Hot spring sediment bacterial and archeal communities from British Columbia, Canada, to study Microbial Dark Matter (Phase II) - Larsen... ... | reverse complement strand
CATCGTGTCAACACCTCCGTGACGTCCTTCTCCGGCTAGAGAGAACTCACGGAAGATGCGCGATGGCCGACTCCGCTGTCTACTCGGGCGGCCTTACTGAATTTCCACCACGTGCTGGGACTCTAACCCGAACGACGAGCGCGTGATCAAGGAAAAGGGGAGCAAGCGCGTGATGCTGAAGAACAACCAGGACGCGAAGTTCCGGATGGTACTGCAGCCGATCGCGCGCGTCGCCCTGTCAGCCGCCGATCGGGCGAACGTGACGTTCGACGCCTTCTTCACGCACATCCTGATGCACGAGCTGATGCACGGGCTTGGGCCGCACGACATCACCGTGGGCGGCCGCGCCACGACGGTGCGACAGGAGCTCCGCGAGACCTACAGCGCGATCGAGGAGGCGAAGGCCGACGTGTCGGGACTGTTCGCGCTGCAGTTCCTGGTCGATCGCGGCAAGCTCGACAAAGCGCTCGGGCAGACGATGTACACGACGTATCTGGCCTCGATGTTCCGATCGATCCGCTTCGGCATCAACGAGGCCCACGGCCGCGGCGTCGCCATGCAGCTCAATTACTTCCTGGACAACGGCGGCGTGACCGTGGCGGGCGACGGCACGTTTGCCGTGAACGCCGACCGCATCCGGCAGAACGTCATCGATCTGACGCGGGACATCATGACGCTGCAGGCGGTCGGGGGCTATGACGACGCGACGCAGATGATCGAGAAGCTGGCGGTCGTCCGGCCGCCGGTGCAGGCGGTGCTCGACCGGCTCAAAGACGTGCCGGTCGACATCGCGCCGCGATTCGTTACCGCGGAGCAGCTGCTGGGCGCGACGTCGCGGTAGCCGTAAAGACAAAGTCCCCGCGCGACAGGTTGTCGCCATTCGCGGCATTCGCCGCGAGATGGAACACCACCGGCATCGTCGTCGTCGGCGCAACCCATTCGACGGTCCATTCCCGTCTGCCGGGATTCGGCGCGTCGGCACCCGCTGGCGAATGCTGGACGTACGTGATCCGCCCCGCGTCGTCCGGGATAGCCTCGGTGCGGTCGTCGGTCGGCTGGAAAGCCCCGGCGTTCTCGCCGCTCCCGAACCGCGCCGACAACTGGAACCCGGCCCGGACGAGCTGGGGATGCGCCACGGCTACGGTAATCGGGTATCGTTGGCCTGGCGTATACGAGGCGGGAACACCCGCCAGCGTCAATCGGCCTGCGGGATCGTTGAGCGGGTTGCTCGAGTGACATTGGTGGCACGTCATCTCGCCGAAGCCGCCGGTCCGAGCCGGCACGAGACTGTTGACCGAGGCGACGAGCGCGAGGGGCGCCGCGCAGGTCAGTGTCACGAGAGCGAGGATTTTGATCATCTCCAGGCCGACCTGAAGGTCGGCCTCTACGTACGTAGCGGCGGGCCTTCAGGCCCGCCGATTATAGAGGAGGATCCATGATGCGCTCACGCTCGTTCGTGGTCGTGGCGTCCGCGGCACTCGTCGGTGCCGCTCTCACCGCGCAGGTCTCCGGACAGCGCGGCGTCACCGTCGACGTGGAGTTTGCGGAATGGAACGCGTCGACGCCGAATGCCCATCCGCACGACCCCGCCTTTGGCGCCGACGGCACGCTCTGGTACACGGGCCAGCGCGCCCAGACGCTCGGCCGCGTCGATATGAACACGGGACAGGTCCGTGAGTTCCCGCTGCCGGGACGCCACGGGCCGCATGGCCTGGTGTCGGATCGCGACGGCAACATCTGGTACACCGGGAACGCGGCGGGACTGATCGGCAAGCTGGATCCGAAGACCGGGCAGGTGACGGAGTACAAGATGCCCGATCCCGCGGCCCGCGATCCGCACACGCCGATCTTCGACCGCAACGGTATTCTGTGGTTCACGGTGCAGGGCGGCAACTTCGTCGGCCGGCTCGATCCGAAAACCGGCGCCGTCACGCTGAAGCAGCCGCCGACGCCGCGCGCGGCGCCCTACGGCATCGTCGTCCTCTCGAACGGCACGCCCGTCTTCGATCTGTTCCGCACGAACAAGATCGGCACGATCGATCCGAAGACGATGGAGATCACCGAGTACATGCTGCCCGAGGGTGCGCGTCCGCGGCGTATTGCCGTCGACGCCAACGACATCGTCTGGTACACGGACTTCGCGCGCGGCTTCCTCGGCCGGCTCGATCTGAAGACAAAGCAGGTACAGGAGTTCCCGTCGCCGGCCGGTCCGCAGTCGCAGCCGTACGGCATCAGCGTCACCCCTGATGGCGCCGTCTGGTACAGCGAGTCGGGCGTCGAGCCGAACACGCTCGTCCGCTTCGATCCGGCGACGAAGACCTTCCAGACGTGGAAGATACCCAACGGCGGCGGCGTCGTGCGGCACATGGTGACGGCGCCGAATGGCGACCTGCTGCTCGCCTACAGCGGCGTCAACAAGGTGGGGCGCGTGCGCATTCGGAAAACGACATAAGATCCTTCGGGTCGTTCGGACCGTTCGGGTCGTTCGGATCGTTGGAGGAGGACGGGATGAGAAAGAACCGCGTCGGCCTGCTGGTCATCGTTGCGCTGATCGCGATCACGTCTGGCGTGGTGTTCGGCCAGAATCGTGCGTTCAGCCCTGGCGTCGCCAGTGGCGAGTGGCGCACGTACGGCGGCGATCTGCGGAACACGCGGTATTCGCCCCTCGACCAGATCAACCGGGCCAACTTCAACAAGCTCGAAGTGGCCTGGCGCTTCAAGACCGACGCGCTCGGCCCGCGGCCGGAGTACAACTTCCAGTCCACGCCGCTGATGGTCGGCGGCAAGCTGTACACGACGGCCGGCACCCGCCGCGCCGTCGTCTCGCTCGATGCCGCCACGGGCGAGATGCTCTGGATGTACAGTCTCAACGAGGGCGCGCGCGGCGAGAGCGCGCCGCGCCGGCTCTCGGGCCGCGGCTTGTCGTACTGGACCGACGGCCGTCAGGAACGGATTCTGTACGTCACGCCGGGCTATCAGCTGATTGCGCTCGACGCCAGAACCGGCCGGCCCATCCCCAACTTCGGCAAGAACGGCATCGTCGATCTGAAGCTCGAAGACGACCAGGAGATGGACCCGGTGACCGGCGAAATCGGGCTGCACGCGGCGCCGGTCATTTCGGGCGACGTCATCGTCATCGGCGCCGCGCACCTGCCGGGCAGCATTCCGCGGCGCCGCGACAACGACAACGGGTACGTCCGCGGCTACGACGTGCGGACCGGCAAGCGCCTCTGGATCTTCCATACGCTCCCGATGCGCGGCGAGGTCGGGTACGAGACGTGGGAAAACGGGTCGGCCGAGACCAACGGCAACACCGGCGTCTGGGCGCAAATGAGCATCGACGAAGAGCTGGGTCTCGTCTATCTGCCGGTCGAGCTGCCGACGGGCGACTATTACGGCGGTCACCGGCCCGGCAACGGTCTGTTCGGCGAGAGCATCGTGGCCGTCGAGCTGAAGACCGGCAAGCGGCGCTGGCACTACCAGCTCGTGCGCCACGGCATTTGGGACTTCGACATTCCCTGCGCGCCGATCCTCCTCGACATCACCGTCAACGGGCGCCTGATCAAGGCGCTCGCCCAGCCGACGAAGCAGGGATGGGTGTACGTGCTCGATCGCACCAACGGCCAGCCCGTGTGGCCGATCGAGGAGCGCGCGGTCGAGCAGTCGACCGTGCCGGGCGAGAAGACCAGCCCGACGCAGCCATTCGTCACGAAGCCGCCTGCCTTCGCGAAGCAGGGCGTGTCGATCGACGATCTGATCGATTTCACGCCCGAGCTGCGGGCCGAGGCGGTGAAGCTCGTGTCGCGCTACAAGATCGGGCCGCTGTTCACGCCGCCGGTGGTCAGCACGTGGCCCGCGCCGCTCGCGACGCTCATGATGCCGTCGACGACCGGCGGCGCCAACTGGCAGGGTGGATCCGTCGATCCGGAGACGAACTACCTGTACATCTATTCGGCCAATCAGATTTCGGACCTCGGGCTCGTCCCCTCCGACGGCAAGCGATCGGACATGCGCTACGTGCGCGGCACCGCGTCGGATCCCGCTGCGCCGCCAAAGCCGCTGCCGCCGGCCGGGGCCGCGGGCGGTGAGGCCGCGCCCCCCCTCCTCGTGCAGGGGCTGCCGCTCGCGAAGCCGCCGTATGCCACGATCACCGCGATCGATCTCAACAAGGGAGACCTCGTCTGGCAGATTCCCCACGGCGAGACGCCGGACAACATCCGGAACCACCCCGCGCTCAAGGGGCTGGACATCCCGCGCACGGGGCGCATCGGCCGCATCGGCGTGCTGACGACCAAGACGCTGGTCATCGCGGGCGAAGCGGGCTTCTTCACGACGCCGAGCGGCCAGCGCGGCGCGATGCTGCGCGCCTACGACAAGGCGACGGGACAGGAAGTCGGCGCCGTGTACATGCCGGCGCCGCAGACCGGCTCGCCGATGACGTACATGCTGAACGGGCAGCAGTATCTGGTCGTCGCCATCGCCGGCGGCAACTACAGCGGCGAGCTGGTGGCGTTCCGGGTCCCGCAGGAAGCGACGACCACGTCGAATTGATGTCGAGACGCACACGGATTGCTGCGGCGGTGGCGGTGCTTGTGGCCGCTGCAGCATCCGTCCGCCTCGCGGCGCACGACATCCCCAACGACGTCGTCGTTCAGGCGTTCCTCAAGCCCGAAGGGCAGCGGGCGCGGCTCCTCGTCCGCGTGCCGATGCAGGCCATCCGCGACGTCGATATTCCCCAGCGCGGTCCGGGGTATGTCGATCTCGCGCGCGTCGAGGACGCGCTGCGCACGGGCGCGACGATCTGGATCGCGCAGCAGATCGCGCTGTATGAGGAAGACAGGCATGTCGGGTCGCCCGAGCTCGTCGCGGTGCGCGTCTCGCTGCCGTCGGACACCTCGTTCCGCGAGTACGACACCGCCCTGGCGCACATGACGGGTCCGCCGCTGCCGGCCGACACGGATCTCTACTGGGAGCAGGGGATGCTCGACGCCTGGCTCGAGTTCCCGATCGCCTCCGACGGGTCTCGCTTCGCGATCGATCCGGGGCTGCGGCGCCTTGCGCTGCGCGTGACGATTGCGCTGCGTCTGCTGACGCCGGACGGACGGATCCGTGCCTTCGAGCTCCACGACGATCCCGGCATGGTGCGGCTCGATCCGCGGTGGCACCAGGCGGCGGCGCGGTTCGTCGGCTCCGGCTTCGAGCACATCCTGGCCGGCATCGATCATCTGCTGTTCCTGCTGTGCCTGGTGATCCCGCTCCGCCGCATCCGGACGCTCGTTCTCGTCGTCACGTCGTTCACGGTGGCGCATTCGGTGACGCTCTTCGCGTCGGCGTACGAGATGGCGCCGGGAGGGCTGTGGTTCCCGCCGCTGGTCGAGACGCTCATCGCGATGTCGATCGTCTACATGGCGATCGAGAACATCGTGGGGGCGCACATCGGCCGGCGATGGATCATCACGTTCGCGTTCGGCCTGGTGCACGGCTTCGGTTTCTCGTTCGCACTGCGCGAGTCGCTGCAGTTCGCCGGCTCGCATCTGCTGCTCTCGCTCGTCTCGTTCAACGTCGGCGTGGAGCTCGGCCAGCTGCTCGTCCTCGCCGCCGTCGTGCCGGCGCTGAACCTCCTCTTCCGTTTCGTCGTCGCGGAACGCATGGGGACGATCATCCTGTCGATCCTGGTGGCGCACACGGCGTGGCACTGGATGACCGAGCGCGGCGCGCAGCTCCTGGAGTTCCCGCTGCCGGCCCTCGACGCCGTGCTCCTCTTGTGGCTGGTCCGGGCCGCAATGGTGCTGGTGGCGGTGGCGGCGCTCGTCTGGGGTGTGCGGCTGCTGCTGCGGCCGAAGCCCGAAACCCCTGGTCCGGCTGAAGCCGGACACTACGTGCAGGACGAAATGGGTCGTGGCGTCCGGCTGTAGCCGGCTTTCGCCGCGCTTTTAGCCGGACCTGTAGTAGCATCCCCTCACACGAGGAGGCAGGTATGGCGAGGACCCGCGTGCGCAAAGGATTGTTCCTGATCGCGTGTGTGCTGGGTGTGCTGCTGGCAGCCGACTTTGCGCTGCAGCGCGTGGTGGCGCAGACCAACGGCAACACGGTGCGCGCGCCGCGGTTTGAAGTCGATCCGCTCTGGCCCAAGCCGCTGCCAAACCACTGGCTCCTCGGCTCGACGATCGGCGTCTGGGTCGACGAGCGCGATCACATCTGGATCATCCATCGCAGCTCGGCCACGCTGAGCAACAACGAGCGCGGCCTCGAGCAGAAGCCGCCGACGGGCGAGTGCTGCGCCGGCGCGCCGCCGGTCATCGAGTTCGACCCGAACGGCAACCTGGTGCAGGCGTGGGGCGGCCCCGGCCAGGGGTACGAATGGCCGCAGTCGAACCACGGCATCTTCATCGACCACCAGGGGAACGTCTGGATTGGCGGCAACGGCGCCGGCGACTCGCACATCCTGAAGTTCACGCGCAACGGCAAGTTCCTCGCGCAGTACGGGAAAGCCGGTGTCCATAAAGGACCGGCCAACGCCGAGGGACTGTCGACCTTCGCCGGCAACAGCAACGACCGGCAGAATTTCGGGCGCGTCGCGAAGATCTTCGTCGACCCGCGCGACAACGAGGCGTTCATCGCCGACGGCTATCTCAACAAGCGCGTCGCGGTGCTCGATGCCAACACCGGGATGATGAAGCGCTACTGGGGCGCTTACGGCAACAAGCCCGACGACACCAACCTCGGGCCGTACAACCCGGACGCGCCGCCGGCGCAGCAGTTCCGCAATCCGGTGCACTGCGCCGACCTCTCCGTCGACAACCTCCTGTACGTCTGCGACCGCGCCAACAACCGCATCCAGGTGTTCACGAAGGAAGGGAAGTTCGTCAAGGAACAGTTCATCGCGCGGCGGAGCCTCGGCGAAGGCTCGGTCTGGGACGTCGCCTTCTCGCGCGATCCGAAGCAGACCTACATCTTCCTGGCCGACGGCCGCAACCACAAGGTTCGCATCCTGCTGCGCGACACGCTGGAGGAGCTGACCGCGTTCGGCGACGGCGGCCGCCAGCCGGGCCTCTTCTACGGCGTGCACAGCATCGCCGTCGATTCGAAGGGAAACCTGTACACGACGGAGACCTACGAAGGAAAGCGCATCCAGAAGTTCATTTACCGCGGGATCGGCAACGTCCCGCGCGTGCAGGGCGCGCTCTGGCCGCGAACGTAGTTGTCGGTTGCCAGTTATCGGTTGTCAGCACGTCCAAGTTCCTGACAACTCACAACTGACAACGATCAGCCGCAACACTCAGGACCGCAGCAGCTTCTCGAGACCGCGGGCTTACGGGCGCGGACGAACGCGCTCGTGACCCGCCCCTCCACCCGTTCCGCGAGCCGATCGACGTCGAGTCCCGATTCGGTCAGGAACGCGCGCGCGTCCTCCAGCTCGTAGACGCGCGTGGTTTCGAGCTCGATGTCGGTGAAGCCGGCCGCCTCGAGCTTCCACCGGTAATCCTCTTCGGACAATGCGCCGGCCACACAGCCCACCCAAAGCTCGATGGATCGACGCAACTCGGCCGGAATCTCCCCCCCGACGACCACGTCGGAGACGGCGAAGCGTCCGCCCGGCTTCAGCACGCGGAACGCCTCACGCAGCACCACGTCCTTGTCCGCCGCGAGGTTGATCACGCAGTTCGAGATGACGACGTCGATCGAGGCGTCGGGCAACGGAATGGCCTCGATGTGCCCTTTCAGGAACTCGACGTTCCGGACGTCCGCCTTGCGGGCGTTCTCCCGCGCGAGCGTCAGCATCTCGTCGGTCATGTCGAGACCGTAGGCCTTGCCGTCCGGGCCGACGCGCCTGGCGCTGAGGATCACGTCGATGCCGCCGCCGCTGCCGAGGTCGAGCACGACCTCGCCGGGGCGGAGCGCGGCGAGCGCCGTCGGATTGCCGCAGCCGAGCGACGCGCGCAGGGCGGCGTCGGGCACGAGGGCCGCCTCGTTCGCGGCATAGAGGGTCGAGGATATCGGATCGCAGCAGGCGTGGCCGCTGAACGGACCGCACCCGCAGGACGCCGTGTCGCCGGCGGTCGCGCGTCGCGCCGCTTCCGCGTACTTGTCTCGAATCGCATCGGTAAGAGTCTGCATGATCAACTCCGTGGCTCGGTGTGTTCGTGGGTCGTGAGGACGTGCGCCGGGTCGCACGCGCATGTGCGGGTGCAGCATTCGGCGTACAGGAACTGCAGCAGTTCCTCCAGCGCCGCCGTGTTGGCGGTGTACCAAAGGAACGTCCCCTCGCGGCGCACCCGTACGACCCCTTCGCGCTTGAGCCGATCGAGGTGGTGCGACAGCGTGGACGGCGGCAAATCGAGCTCGCTGCCCAGTTGGCCGGCCACCATTCCGGCCGGATGGGCGGCGAGGAGCATCCGCACGATGCGGAGACGTGGCTCGGTGCCCATGGCGGCGAGCATGTCGGCGAAACGGGCGACGTCAGCCTCGGACGGCGTGGCCAATACGGGACTTATACCATAGTTCTACAAATATCAAAACAGTGGGTTTTCGCCCGGAAAACCTGACGAAGAATTCAGGTACTCTTCAGAGCGCCTGGGGGCCCGTTCGACTAGGATTGGAATGGTCATGAAGCGTGTGCTGGCTGCGATCGGGGCGGCGGCGGCAATGGCCGCTCAGGCGTACGCGCACCACTCGTTCCCCGACGTCTATCTGGAAGATCGCACGGTCACGATCCAGGGCGAGCTCGCGCAAATCGTCCTCCGCAACCCCCACTCGTTTGTGCACGTCGTCGTGAAAGAGAAGGACGGATCGCTCGTCCGCTACGCGGTCGAGTGGGTCGGCGCCACCGAGCTCGGCGGCCAGGGGGTCACGCGCGAGACGCTCAAGCTGGGCGACTACGTGATCGTCAGCGGCTGGCCCGGCCGCAATCCCACCGAACACCGCGTGCGCATGACGAGCTTGCAGCGTCCCCGGGACGGCTTTGGCTGGAAGATGCGGCAGCGCGGCATGTGAAGTACGATCCCGGCGTGCCCCGCGCGTCTGGTGTCTTTCTGATTCCGCTGCTGTTCGTCGCATCGTTTGGCTGCGGGAGAGGACAGCAGACAGGCCCGCTCGACATCACGCTCCGCGAACCGTCAGCGCCCCGCGCCGGTGAGAATACGTTCGAGGCCCGCGTGCTGCAGGAGGGCCAGCCCGTGACGGATGCCGAAGTCTCGGTCGAGCTCTACATGGCGGCGATGCCGTCGATGAACATGCCGGAGATGCGCAATACAGTCACGCTGGAGCACCAGGGCGACGGCTGGTATCGCGGCACTGGCAGCGTGATGATGGCAGGCCCTTGGGATGCCACCGTGACGGTCACACGCAATGGTCAGCGTGTCGGCGACCGGAAGGTGCCCCTCGTCGCGAAGTGACGGTGAATGAACGAGGACGGCCGGGCTTCGGGCCCGCCGTCGATCATGGAATCTGGCCGACCGCCGTCTGCACCTGCAGCTGACCGTCTTCGCCGGGTCCGCTGTCGGACCACGCCAGAATCAGCTCGTCGCCGCGCACGCCCATGCGCGGGAAGCCGCTCGCGCGGCCGCCGCTCACGCCGGCAACGGTGATCGGCGCCGAGCGCGTGCCCGAGCGATCGATGCGGCGGATGCGCACGCTCGACATGCCCTCGGAATACTCGACCCATGACGCGATCGCGGATCCATCCTCGAGGAGCTCCACATCGACGCGACCGAGCGAGCCGCCGTCGTCGAGCCGGATCGGCATTCCCCACGTGCGTCCGGCGTCGTTCGAGAAGGCCGCGAACGACTGTCCCAGCTCGTTCTTGACGGTGAACCAGGCGGCGACTACGTCGCGGCCCCGCGCGCTCAGCGTCGGGCCATTCACGGGACAGAAATCGATCTGCCAGTTGTCCTTCGCGACGGGCGTCGCCGGCGTCCACTTGCCGCCTTCCAGGCGCGAGACGGCGATGTCGCGCACTTCCTGGTCGTCCCTGTCCCTGAATGCGGTGAGCACGCCGTCCGCGGTCGTCACCGCGGTCGTCTGGCAGCACTCGCAGACCCGGTGGTCGATCTCGACGTCCGCGATCTGCTTCCAGCCGGCATCGTAGGCCGCATACCGCAGCGTCATCGTGCCGCTCGTCGGATCGTTGTCGAGGAACTCGCTGTTGCGGCCGTCGAGCCAGACGACGCCGAGCGTGTTGCCGGCGAGCTCGACCATCGACGCGAAGCCGTGCTGCGATGCCGTGCCGTCGTGATGCGGCATGAACGGCTTCGCCCACGTCTTGCCGTTGTCGGTGGAATAGGTGAGCAGCAGGTTGTACGACTCGCGGACCGGATCGATGTTCTCGAGATACTGCGCGACCAGCGTGCCGTTGCCAAGGCGCATCACCGACGGTACGTCGGCGTAGCTGAGGAACCAGTTGTCTCCGGACGCCGCCGTTACCGGCGTGCTCCAGCCCGAACCGGTGCGCTCCGAGAACTTGAGCGAGTTCGTCTTGCCAACGCGCTCGACCCAGCTGAGCACGAGTCCGCGATCGGAGGCGATGATCTGGGGCTCGCTGCTGGCGGCGCCGGCGGGCGTCGCCACGCGCTGCAGCGTCATCGTCCATTCGGCGGGGTTGCTCGTGCGTCCGCACGATGCGGCAGCGAGGGCGACAGCACAGAGCAGCGGCAGAATTCGGTTTGGCATGATTGTGCCCGCACAGCATACCATCACGGGTAGGCCGGTCCTCGCGGCGAAGCATCCGGCCGCCGCAGACCCGGCGTCGATACGATGTTCGAGCTAGTGCTGGCGCTGGCCGCCCTCGCTGGCGGCGCGATTGCCGGTGTCACCGGGTTCGGCATCGGCAGCCTGCTGACGCCGGCGTTGGCCTGGCAGGTGGACGCGCGTCTGGCCGTGGCCGCCGTGTCGATCCCCCACGTGATCGGCACCGCATTTCGCTTCTGGCTGCTTGGCGGGCACGTCGACCGGCGCGTGCTCTGGAGCTTCGGCGTGATGAGCGCGGCCGGCGGGCTGACCGGCGCGCTCGTGCAGGCGCAGTCGACGACGCCGATCCTGCTGGTGATCTTCGGGGTGCTCCTGCTGTTTTCCGCCGCCGCCGAGCTCACTGGACTCGCGCGGCGCATGCGGTTCGAAGGGCCGGTGGCCTACGTGGCGGGTGCGCTGTCGGGTTTGCTGGGCGGGCTCGTGGGCAACCAGGGGGGCATCCGATCTGCGGCGCTCCTGGGCGTCGACCTTCCGAAGCATGCGTTCGTCGCGACCGCCACCGCGGTGGGACTGATGGTCGACGCCGCGCGTGTGCCAGTGTATCTCTGGCACATGGGCGGCTCGATTCGAGCGCTCGGCTCGTGGGTCGCACTGGCGATCGTGGGCGTCGTCGCGGGAACGCTCCTGGGCCATTTCATGCTCGTCCGGATTCCGGAGCGCTCGTTCCGTCGCACCGTGGCCGTGATCCTGGCGCTGCTGGGCGCCGCGATGCTGGCGCAGGGGATGGAGAGGACACCATGACGCACCTACCGGTTGTCTGCACGCTCACGCCGCAAACCATGGCCACTCGCAGGGCGCAGTTGCTGCCGAGCCTCTTCCGCCGCGCCCAGGCTGTTGAAGCGACGGCCGACGGTTATCGGCTGCGGTTCGACGCGTCAGCCGAGACGTTGGGGGCCGTCGTGGCGGCGATTGAGGCCGAGCGTCATTGTTGCCGCTTTCTGCGATTCGAGTTGCTGGTCGAGCCAGACGAAGGACCGCTCGAATTGAGGCTGAGCGGCCCGTCGGGCGCGCGAGAGTTCATCGCCGCACTCGTCGCGGGGTGAGGTGGGCGAGTCGCTCATGATCATGACACCGGGTGTTCGCCGATTCGCGCTCACCACCCACGTGACCTCGTCGGTCGGGTGGCTCGGTGCCGCGTGCGTGTTTCTCGCCCATGCCGCCATCGGGTTGAACAGTGAGGATCCACAGATTGTCCGCGGCGTCTACCTGGTGATGGAACCGGCGGCCCGGTTCGCGCTGCTCCCACTGGCGACCGCAGCGCTGGCGACCGGTCTCGTCCAGTCGCTCGGGACGACGTGGGGTCTCTTCCGGCACTACTGGGTCGTCTTCAAGCTGCTCATCACGATGTGTGCAACGGTCATCCTGCTCATCTACATGAACACGTTCCGGCAGATGGCGGCAGTTGCCGCCGACCCACTCGTCGACCTCGAGATGGTTCGGAATCCGTCGCCTGCCCTCCACGCAGGCCTTGCCCTGGCTGCTCTGATCACCGCGACGGCCTTGGCCATCTACAAGCCGGCTGGTCTGACGCCATATGGACGTCGGATGCAGGCGGAATCGGAGAAGCGTACGGTCGCTGGCAACTGGATGTACGCGGCGGCCGTCGTGGCGATCGTTCTGATGCTCCTAATTCTCGCATTCCACCTGACGGGTCACCGTCCTCGTAGCCACTAGAGGAAAGAGGAGAGCGACGATGGAAAAAGATGTCGTGTGCGGGATGCAGGTTGATCCCGCGAAGGCGGCGGGTACCAGCGTCTACAACGGCAAGACGTATTACTTCTGCTCGAAGGCCTGCAAGATCAAGTTCGACGCGAATCCCGGCCAGTACGTGAAATAGGCAAGGAGCACCTCCGTCAGAACGGCTTTCCCATCAAGACGACGACGTTGACGGATGCACAGCTGGCGGAATTCAAGACGCGGCACAACGTGCCGGCGCACGCCCAGTCGTGCCACACGGCGCTCGTTGAGGGCTACGTCATCGAAACGCACGTGCGCGCCGCCGATGTCCGGCGGATTCTTCAGTAGCGCCCGGCGATTGCCGGCCCCGCGGTCGCGGAAATGCAGCGCGGCTCGCCCGGCATGGAGGTCTTCGGCGCGCCGCTGCAGAACTACTCAGTGCTGGCGTTCGACAAGAAAGGGTCTGTGCGCGTCTACGCGAGGCGGCGTGGATGAGGTGCCGGCATGCCGGAGATTGAGCAGAAGCGGGACGTCAGCGGCGAACTGAAGGCGCTCGACGCGTTCGTTCGTGCGGATGCGGCCTGCCCGTTCGGCCCAAGCTTCTTCTTGAGAGATCTGGGGCGCTACGTGCGCGTTCAGGAAGTACGTCTCGAGCGCGCGGTGATCCGACGCCGTGGCGGCAGTCGTCGCCAGGTCGTGGATCCCCCTGTCGTGCGCCCAGGCGACCTCCGCGCCTTCGCCCGCCTCGAACCGTGCGCTGTCGTTCGGGGCGTGGGCGGCAGCTGGCGGCCAACCGGTCGTGGAGCGCGGCGAGCTCGCGGACCGTCTCACCCGACTGCGCGGCGAGGACCGCGAGGCGGCCGCAAAGGTCCGAGGACCGGTTGGCGGCCACGCGTCGGCTCGGACCGGCCAGAAACCTGCGGGCCATGTTCGTATCTCCCTCGCTTCGGCGGGGTAGCGGTCGGCGAGGGACCTGAAGTGATCGCGCAGCCACGCGTGATCGTCCGGTTGCGCGCTCTGGACGAGTTGCTCGACCTCGATCGTCGTCAGGACGCCCTGCCCGGGGCTCGCGGACGGGCCGGCCGCGAATCCCAGCAGGATGCCGGCGATCACGAGTGAGCGGACGTGACGTGGTGCGTTCATGGCGCGCTCCGCTGTTCGCCGCTGTGTGTTGTTACCCTACGGTGGCCAGTTGCGTATGGGTCGCCGCGGCCGCGAGCGCCTCTTTCGCGGCGTTGCGCGACAGCCTCACCAGGCGATCGCAGTGGGCGGCCCAGTCGCCGCCACGCCGATTGGCCATACCGCGATAGGCCTGCGCCATGCGGCCGTGTGCCTCGGCCTCCGCAGTGTGATGCGCCGCGACGGTCATGAAGTACTCGGCCAGTGCGCGGTGTTCCGCCGGCGTGCGGGCGCGGGCGGCCAGCGCCGCGAGCTCGTCATCCATGGGCGCCGGCGCGCCCTCGCCATGCTCGAACCGGGCGGCGTCGACAGGTGCCGTCGAGGGGACGCCCATGGCGAGCCGCTCGTGATGCGTGGCCAGCTCGCGCAGCGTCGCGGCCGCCTCGCTGTTCAGCCGCGCCAGCCGCGCGCAATGCGTGCTGGCCGACACCGCGCCCGACCGGTTCGGATTGCCGGCGAAGCTCTTCGCCATCGCCGTATGCCGGTCGGCCTCGCCTGTGTACTGCGCAGCGAGCGCCGCGAAGTGCGCGCCGAGCCGCGCATGGTCGGCCGGCTCGGCGCTCGCCACCAGCTGCCGCAGTTCGAGGACGTTGAGCACCGCAGGCGCGGTTTGCGCCGCCGCCGTGCCGATGCTGGCCAGCAGCGCGACGAGCGCCGCCAGCGAGACGAGATGGATGCGTGTCATGACAGACCCCCTTCCGTTCGTGGGCTCACCCACGTGGTCGAAGACTCCTGCGGTGCGCATGCACTGCAGGCCGGAAGGCAGGTGTCAGATCCGGAGGACGACGGGTGCTTCGGATCCCCGCGGGGCGGGAGCCCTCGGAGGGAAAACCGCGCCGACGGCCGAAGGCGTCCACGCCGCCATCGGGAACGCGGCGACCACAACGGCGTGATCCGTCGCGGACCCCGATGCGATCCGCTGCACGTCCTCTCTCACGAAAGGCTCAGCCTGCAGTCGGTCGTCGCATCCGTGCGTCGCGTCCAGGATCCCTGGCTTGCCGTCGCTCGTCGATCGGTGATGACAAGGGGCTGCCGTGCCTCCCGGCGCTGCCTCCGCATCGCACTTTCCGATGCACAGCGTCGTTGCGGCGGGTGTTCCCGCAATCACGAGCACGAGAAGAAGAGTCGTTGTTCGAATCACGCCGTTGCCTGCGCCACGATGAGGCAAGGAGTAGACCAGCTCTCGTCACGCCGCATGCGGCCTCTTTTGGCGCAGTCCGTTCGCGCGGCGCCTGCCGGACTGCGGAAGTTTGCCCGTCACGTCGGGATTTTTCGCTTGTCGCGTCATGCGTGGTGGGCCAGTGCGTTTAAAGTGGAAGAGGAGGCGCTTGTGGACGTCGTCGACCCCGTGTGCGGGATGACCATCACGCCGGAGGACGCGGTTGGGCGCGTCGAGCATCGCGGCCAGACGTACTACTTCTGCGCCGAGAGTTGTCTGGAGCGCTTCCGGGCCAACCCGGATCAGTTCGTCGGACATGGTCCGCGACCCGCGCCGGCACCGGTTGCGGGGGCGACGTATGTCTGTCCGATGGATCCAGAGGTGCGTCAGGCCGAGCCGGGTGCGTGCCCGAAGTGCGGCATGGCGCTCGAGCCGGAACTGCCGGTCGCGCCGCTGACGAAGACCGAGTGGACCTGTCCGATGCACCCGGAGATCGTCCGCGACGAGCCGGGGTCGTGTCCGATCTGTGGCATGGCGCTGGAGCCGCGCACGGTCGCCGTCGAAGAGGCGCCGAATCCCGAACTGGTGGACATGTCGCGCCGCTTCTGGACGAGCGCGGCGCTCACGGCGCCGCTCCTTTTCGTGGCGATGGCACAGGTCGGTCCGGGCTGGCTCGAGCTTGCTCTGGCGACGCCCGTCTGTGTCTGGGGCGCCTGGCCGTTCTTCGTCCGCGCCTGGCGCTCGGTGGTCACCTGGAATCTCAACATGTTCACGCTGATCGGCCTCGGTGTGGCGGTCGCCTACGGCTACAGCGTCGTCGCGGTGCTCTTTCCCGGCCTCTTTCCCGAAGGATTCCGCGACGAGGCCGGCGAGGTGGGCGTCTACTTCGAGGTCGCCTCCGTCATCGTCACGCTGATTCTGCTCGGGCAGGTCCTTGAGCTGCGCGCGCGCAGCCAGACCGGTGCGGCAATCCGCAAGCTGATGGGCCTGGCGGCGAAGTCCGCGCGCCGGCTGCGCGACGACGGCAGCGAAGAAGATGTGCCGCTCGAGGCGGTACATGTCGGCGATCGGCTGCGCATCAGGCCCGGCGAGAAGGTGCCGGTCGACGGCGTCGTGATCGAGGGGACGAGCGCGGTGGACGAGTCGATGGTCACCGGCGAGCCGATTCCCGTCGAGAAGCGCGCCGGTGACCGCGTGGTGGGCGCGACGATCAACGGTACCGGGATGCTCGTCATGCGCGCCGAAAAAGTGGGCGCCGATACCCTTCTGGCCCGCATCGTCGCGATGGTCGCCGAGGCCCAGCGCAGCCGCGCGCCCATCCAGAAGCTCGCCGACGTGGTATCGGGCTACTTCGTGCCGATCGTCGTGGCGATTGCGATCGCCACGTTCGTCGTGTGGGCGCTCGTCGGCCCGGAGCCGCGGCTCGCCCACGCGCTGGTGAACGCGGTGGCGGTGCTGATCATCGCCTGCCCGTGCGCCCTCGGGCTCGCCACGCCGCTCTCGATCATGGTCGCCACGGGCAAGGGCGCGACGATGGGGATCCTCTTCCGCAACGCTGAGGCCATTGAAGTCCTGCGCAAGGTCGACACGCTCGTGGTCGACAAGACCGGGACGCTGACCGAGGGGAAGCCGCGTCTGGTCGCGGTCGTGCCTGCGAAGGGCCGCGACGAGGCGTCACTGCTGCGCGCGGCCGGGAGCCTCGAGCGCGGCAGCGAGCATCCGCTCGCGGCGGCGATCGTCAACGGCGCGCAGGAGCGCGGTGCGACGTTTGTCGACGCGCGCGACTTCGCGAGCGTCACGGGGAAGGGAGTGACCGGGACGATCGCGGGGACGCGCGTGGCGTTGGGGAACCGCGCGCTGATGGCCGATCTGGGCGTTGATGTCGGCGCCTGCGGCGAACGTGCCGAGGCGCTTCGCGGCGAAGGGCAGACGGTGATGTTCGTCGCGATCGACGGCGCGCTGGCCGGTCTGGTCGGTGTCGCCGATCCGATGAAGGCAAGTACGCCCGACGCGATCCGCGATCTGCGTGCGGACGGTGTGCGCATCGTGATGCTCACGGGCGACAGCCGGACGACGGCTGCCGTCGTCGCGCGGACGCTCCAGATTGACGAGGTCATCGCCGAGGTGCTGCCCGATCAGAAGGTCGACGTCGTCAAGCGGTTGCAGGCGGAGGGGCGGTTCGTGGCGATGGCGGGCGACGGTATCAACGACGCGCCGGCGCTCGCGCAGGCGCAGGTCGGCATCGCCATGGGCACCGGCACCGACGTCGCGATGGAAAGCGCGCCCGTCACGCTCGTCAAGGGTGACCTGCGCGGCATTGCGCGCGCGCGTGGCCTGAGCCGCGCGACGATGCGCAACATCCAGCAGAACCTGTTCTTCGCATTCGTCTACAACGCGGCCGGGGTACCCATCGCCGCCGGCGTGCTGTACCCCTTCTTCGACCTGCTGCTGTCGCCGATGATTGCGGCGGCCGCGATGAGCTTCAGCTCGGTGTCGGTCATCGGCAATGCGCTGCGGCTCAGGCGGGCGCAGCTGTGAGCGGACGTATACTGGTGCGGATGTCGCGGCGACTGGGCGGGCTGCTGCTGGTATTCCTCGTGGCGGGCGCGCCGGCGGTCCTTACCGCGTGCGAGATGATCTGCGCGGTTCGCGAGAGCCAGCCGCAGGAAGCGGGGCACTCCTGTCACGGAACGCAGCCGTTCGACGGGTCGCTCGCCGTGGCGGCCGTACACGTCTGCGGGCACGACGATGCGCTGCCAACGGCTGCGTTGCAGACGGTCCCGCTGGTGCTGTTCGGCTTCCCCGCCAGTCCTGCGCTCGCATCGTCGCATGGCGTGCTTCTCCCCGGGCACGCCGTTGTCGCGACCCCACCAGGTCATCCGACGCGTCCGCTTCCACTCCGGATCTGAAAGGGCACGTGCCGCGAACCGTCCGGGTTCGCGCTGACGACCCTGAATGGCTCGCCACGCGAGCGCAATGGAGTGGACTCATGCCGATCCGATTCGTAGCCCGCTTGACAGGTGTCTGGCTCGTGTTGTGGATGGCACCGCCCGCGTCTGCCTTCCCGCAAACGCAGCCGCCCGCGGCGCCGCCGCACGAGCACCCGGCGCCGCCGCACGAGCATCCGGCACCGCCCGATGCGCCCGCCGCGGCGCAGCACGAGCATCACGTGGCTGCCGCCACCCTGTTCCCGACGCGCGAAGCGTCGGGCACCGCGTGGCTGCCGGATACGACGCCGATGTACGGGTTCCATTACCAGACGCGCGGGTGGGAGGTCATGCTGCACGGCAACGCCTTCCTCCAGCTGCTGCACGAAGCGGCGCCCGAACACCGCGGCGCGACGCAGGCGGGCAGCATCAACTGGCTCATGGGCATGGCGCGCCGCCCCGTGGGCCGCGGGACGTTCGGCCTGCGGACGATGTTCAGCCTCGAACCGTGGACGGTTCAGGGATGCGGGTACCCGAGTCTGCTCGCGACCGGCGAGGTCTGCGACGGCGACACGATCCACGACAGGCAGCACCCCCACGATTTCTTCATGGAGCTGGCCGCCGAGCTCGATCGTCCGGTGGCCGGCCAGCTGCGTTGGCATCTCTATGGGGGGCTCGCGGGCGAGCCCGCGCTGGGGCCGCCCGGCTTCCCGCACCGGATCTCGGCGATGCCCAACCCGCTCTCGCCGATCGCGCATCACTGGCTGGATGCCACGCACATTACCTTTGGCGTGATCACGACCGGTCTGTATACGCAGCGCTGGAAGGTGGAAGGCTCGATCTTCAACGGACGCGAGCCGAACGAGCGGCGCTACGACCTCGACCTGGCGCGGCCGGACTCGGTCGCGGGACGGCTCTGGTTCCTGCCGGCCGACGCCGTCGCGCTCCAGGTGTCAGCCGGCCATCTCAACGAGGCCGAGCCGGCCCATGGCGGCGAGCCGGCGGTCGACGTCATTCGTGTCACCGCCTCGGCGACGTATCATCGGCGGTTCGGCGGCCGTCTCTGGGCGACCACGCTCGCGTGGGGCGCCAACCGCGAGGCCGATGAGATGACGCATGGGGTGGTGCTCGAGTCGACCGTCGGCGTCTCCGGGCGGCACGTGTGGTTCGGCCGTGCGGAGATCAACGGCAAGCCGGCGCACGATCTCCACATCCACGAGTCGAGCGATATTTTCACGGTCGGCAAGCTCCAGGGCGGATACACTCACTACCTGTCCGCGCGGGGAGGATGGACGCCCGGCCTCGGGGCGAGCGTTTCTGCGGCGCTCGTGCCGTCGGCGCTCCAGCCGCGATACGGCGGCATTGGCACGGGCGTGGGAATCTTTCTCACGCTGCGCCCTGCCGCGCACGAGTGACGCCATGAGGAAGAGCGTGCTGGCGGCCTTCGTCGTGCTCGCGACGGTGCTGGCGCTCGTCGGGGCGAGTCTGTGGTACGTGCGCGCCACCGGCCTGAGCGCCCGGTCCGAGCCGAGCGCTGTGGAGGCGGCCGTTGCCCGTGCCATGCGACGGCTGGCCATTCCCGAGGACGCACGGGCGCGCCGCAATCCGGTCCCGCGCTCGGACGACGTGCTCGCTCAGGGGCGCGCCCACTTTGCCGATCATTGCGCGTCGTGTCACGCCAACGATGGCAGCGGGGACACCGAGATGGGGCGGAACTTCTTCCCCAAGGCGCCCGACATGCGGCTGGCCGCCACGCAGGACCTGACCGACGGCGAGTTGTTCTGGATCATCGAGAACGGAATACGATTTACCGGGATGCCCGCGTGGAGCACCGGGACGAAGGACGGCGAAGAAGCCAGCTGGCACCTGGTGCACTTCATCCGGCACCTGCCGGATATCAGCGAGGCCGAGCTCGAAGAGATGGAGGCGCTGAATCCGCGGCCACCGGCCGAAGTCCTTCAGGAACTCGAAGCGGAGCGGTTTCTCCGCGGTGACGACGTGAAGCCGGCCGAACCGCCGGCTCACGCACATTGATGAGAAGCGCATGGCGACCAGGACTCCGATCGCGCTCGCCGTATTCGTCGCCCTGGCCGCGGTACCGGTCCTCGCGCACGACGGGCACGCGTGCCTGATTATGGGAACCGTGACCGCGCGCGACGTCAAACATCTCGAGGTGAAGACGCCGGGCGGCGAGAACCTGTCGGTCGCGATCAACACGCCTCGACAAGGAGTAGGCTCGAAAGCATGCACGCGCGACAGACGACCCCGCTGACCGTGTTGTTCGTCATGGCGTGCGCCGTCGCGCAGGCGCACGTGACCGTCTGGCCGCAGGAGTCGCGGGCGGGCGCGGGGGAACGGTATACGGTGCGCGTCCCGACGGAGGGCAAGGTGACCACGACGTCCGTGGAGCTGGAGATCCCCGCCGACGTGACGGTCACGGGCATCCTCGTCGGAAGCGGGTACACTTACGAGACGCGCCGGGAAGGCGACCGGATCGTCGCGATTACCTGGAGACAGGAGGTCGGGCCCTCGGAGGTCGCGGAGTACGTCTTCTTCGCCAGGAACCCGAAATCAGGCCAGATCTCGTGGAAGGCGCGGCAGCGCTTCGCGGACGGGACGAGCGCCGACTGGGTCGGCGTCGAGGGAGATCGCCGGCCGGCGTCGGTGACGCGGCTGACAGCGGCACGGTAACGCGGTAGAGTGAAGGTCTTCGCAGGAGGCACCCGATGATCGGTCGATGGATGGGGAGCGCGGCGGTGCTGGTACTTCTCGGAATGCCCGCGGCGGTCTGGGCGCACGCCGGGCACGCGCACAAGGTGCTCGGAACGATTTCCGCCGTGACCGACACGCAGCTCGACGTGAAAACGACCGACGGCAAATCGATCGCCGTCCTGCTCGACGCGAAGACCGTGTACCGCCAGGGGAAGGTGCGCGCCGACGCGAAGATGCTGAAGCTCGGCGAGCGCGTGGTCGTCGAAGCGGAGCAGGCGGAAGGCGCCAAGCTCATGACCGCCAAGACCGTGACCATGGCTGCGCCGACCCCGGTGGCCGCAAGGAAGTAGCCTGCAGTCCCGGCGGTCGATTCTCCTGGCGACGCTGCTCGCCTCGCTCACGGCGACCGTCGTCCTCGTCACCGTTGTCCTGCCCGCGGAGTACGGCGTCGACCCGCTCGGCACGGGTCGCGCACTTGGGCTGCTGGATCTCTATGGCGCGGAGGCTCCGCCTGTCGCGCCCCGCGAAGGCGGCGCCGTCGTCCCACAGTCGAGTGACTATCGCGTCGATTCGCGGCAGTTGACTGTACCCTCGCTCGGCAGCATCGAATTCAAGTACGAGCTCTCGCGCGGCGCGGGACTGGTCTATACGTGGCGGGCAAGCGCACCCGTCGATTTCGACTTCCATACCGAGCCGGCCGCCTCACCCGGCGCATCCGAGACGTTCGAGCGCGGTGAAGCCGTGGAGAAGAGCGGCTCCTACACGGCGCCGTATGATGGCATCCACGGCTGGTATTGGGAAAATCTCAACGACACCGACGTGACCGTGACGCTCGATGCCGCGGGATTCTTCTCGGAAGCCCGTCTATTTCCGCCGGACGCGCCCCCCGAGCGCATCGCCATTCCTGCCCGTCGTCGATAATTGGGTGATGTCTGGTCCCGCCGACTCCGAGCGTCGTCGCGCCGAGCGTATCTATTTCGAGCCGCTTCGCGTGCGCGTGCTCGGAACCCGTGAAGGGATCCTGGTGGATCTCAGCGAAGGGGGTGCGCTCGTTCTCTTTCCGGCGGAACTGCGGGTGGGCCACGACGTGCGCCTGCAGATCGAGTGGGAGAATCGCTCGCTCGATGTGCCGGGCCGCGTGAAGCGGTGTGTGCCCCAGCCGGTGCGCCTCGCATCGGCCACGCTGAAGCGAATACAGTACGACGTGGCGGTCGAATTCGTCGACGTGCCGCCTGAGACCGCCGCGTCAATTCGGCAGATCCTCCGGACCAACCCGTCCGAGCCCTAGTTGATCGAGCAGGCGCCGGGGCCGCGCGGGTCGCCGCACGTGCCGCAGGAGCCCGGTGTGCTCGCGCGCACGGGCGCCGTCCCGGTATGAGCGGCGAAGACCGACAGCTTGCGCTCGAGGGCTGTGCCCTGACAGGCGGGACAGACCGGCGCGTCGCTGGCGCGCACCAGCACCTCGAATTGATGGGAGCACGACTTACACGCGTATTCGTACAGGGGCATGCTACTGGACCGCCTCCTCCGTCTCTCTCGCCGCTGCGACGAGCACATCCGCCAGCGCCTCGGCGACCTGTGGATCGAACTGCGATCCGCTGCAGCGCTCGATCTCGCGCATGGCGAGCGCCGGCGGCAGCGGCGGCCGCTGCGTGTGCGGGTGCGTCATCGAGTCGTAGGCGTCCGCGACTGCCAGAATCCGCGCGCCGAGCGGAATGTCCGTGCCTCCGAGACCCCGGGGGTAGCCGCTGCCGTCGAACGCCTCGTGGTGCGTCAGCACGAGCTCGGCAGCGCTGGCGAAGCGCGGGAGCCTGCTCACCAGATCATAGCCGAGCCGTGGATGTTTCCGCATGATTTGCCACTCGTTCTCGTCGAGCGGCGCCGACTTCGTGAGGATCGCGGACGGCACGTCCAGCTTGCCGATGTCGTGCAGCAGCGCACCGTGCTCCAGATCGAGCATCGCGCCGTCGCTGGCGACCCCTACGGCGTCGGCGAGCGCCAGCGTCAGCCGGGCGACGCGCATGGCGTGGCCGCGCCCATCGCGCTCGTGGAGCTGCAGCATCGCGATCAGCCCGTCCAGCGCGGCGACCTGCGTCGTCAACCCTTCGGCGAGCGCCGCGGCGAGCTCGGCCCGCCGCCTGCGGAGCCGATCCTGCAACGCCTGATGCAGGGCCTCGTCGCCGGCCGCCGCCGCGTGCCAGTCGCGCGCGAGCCACAACGCCTCGAGGAGTCGGCCGCGATCGAACGGCTTCAGCAGATAGTCGACGACGTCGTTGCGAAGGCTTGCCGCCGCCGTCTCCGCATCGCGCAGCGCCGTTGCCATGATGATGGCGGTCTGCGGATACCGCTCGCGCAGACGCCACGCCAGCCAGACGCCGTCGCGCGACACCATCGTCACGTCGCAGAGCGCGATGTCGCTCGGCGACTGCTGCATCGACTGCAACGCCTCGTCGACGCCCGCCGTGATTCGGACGGGATACCCCAGCGATTCGATCCACGACGCAATCGTCTGCCGCAGCGACGCATCGTCGTCGACGACCAGTACGGATGTCATGCCCTCTCCGATGGTAGGAAGAGCCAGGACGGAGCGCAATGGGGAATGCGCGTATTGTCGAGCCGTGGCGCCCGCGACAGCTCAACCGGACGCGTCGATCGCTATACTGCCTGAATGTCCGCGCGTCCTGTCGCGAATCCGTTGCGGCGCAACGTGGCCATCGTGGCGCACGTCGATCACGGCAAGACGACGCTCGTCGACGCGCTGTTGAGACAGAGCGGCGCGTTTCGCGCCAACCAGCAGGTGGCCGAACGCGTCATGGACAACATCGACCTCGAACGTGAGCGCGGGATCACTATTCTCGCGAAGAACACCGCCGTTCGGTTCGGGGAGTACGTCATCAACATCGTCGACACGCCCGGACACGCGGACTTTGGCGGCGAAGTCGAGCGGACGCTGTCGATGGTCGACGGGGTCATGCTGCTGGTGGACGCGTCCGAGGGGCCGCTGCCGCAGACGCGGTTCGTGCTGCGGAAGGCGCTCGAGCGCGGGCTGCCGCCGATCGTCGTCCTGAACAAGATCGATCGCGCCGACGCGCGCCCGCAGGCGGTGCTCAACGAGGTGTACGACCTGTTCATCGACCTCGACGCGACCGAAGATCAGTTGGAGTTCCCGGTCCTTTATACGAACGCAAGGAGCGGGACGGCCACGACAGATGCCGCCGCAACGGGCACCGACCTGCGTCCGCTCTTCGCGGCCATCGTCGATCACGTGCCCCCGCCGCGCGGCGCCGCCACGGCTCCGCTCCAGATGCTGGTCGCGAATCTCGATTCGAGCGACTACCTCGGGCGGATCGCGATCGGCCGGATCTTCAACGGCACGGTGGCCCTGGGGGACGCCGTCGCCGTCCTCAAGCTCGACGGCAGCGCGCAGCCGACCCGCGTGACGAAGCTCTTCGCGTTCGATGGCCTGAAGCGCGTCGAAATCGATCGCGCGGCGGCGGGCGACATCGTCTGCCTCGCGGGCATCGAGGACATCACGATCGGCGAGACGATCGCCAGTCCGGAGCACCGCGTCCCGATTCCGCCGATCGCGGTCGACGAGCCGACGGTCTCAATGATCTTCGGCGTCAACACGTCGCCAGCCGCCGGCCGGGAAGGGCAATATGTCACCTCGCGGAACCTCCGAGAGCGCCTCGCCCGCGAACTGCTTGGCAACGTCTCGCTCCGCGTCGAGGACACCGACTCGCCCGAGCAGCTGAAGGTGATCGGCCGCGGCGAACTGCAGCTGTCGATTCTCATCGAAATGATGCGCCGCGAGGGGTACGAGCTGCAGGTGTCACGTCCGGAGATTGTGACGAAGACCGTCGACGGCCGGGTGGTCGAACCGGTCGAGGAGCTCGTCATCGACGTGCCCGAGGACTTCCAGGGCGTCGTGATCGCGCAGGCGGGCACGCGCCGCGGCGTGCTGACGAAGATGGTGAATCATGGGAGCGGGCGCGTGCGCCTCGAGTTCCGGATCCCGTCCCGCGGTCTGATTGGGTTTCGCTCGCAGTTCCTGACCGACACGAAGGGCACCGGTATCATGAATCACCTGTTCGCCGGCTGGGAGCCGTGGCACGGCGCGATTCCGTCGCGCCCCACCGGCTCCCTCGTTGCCGACCGCGCCGGCGCCGCTACCGCATACGCGCTCTTCAATCTGCAGGAACGCGGCGAGATCTTCATCGAGCCGGGAACCGCCGTCTACGAAGGGATGATCATCGGCGAGAACGCGCGGCCGAACGACCTCGACGTCAACGTCACCCGCGAAAAGAAGCAGACGAACATCCGCGCATCGACCGCCGACGAAGCGATTCGTCTGGTGCCGCCGCGCCTGCTGAACCTCGAGCAGGCGATCGAATTCATCAACGACGACGAGCTCGTCGAGGTGACGCCGAGAACCATCCGCCTGCGGAAGCGGATCCTGCCGGCGAACACGCGGCCGAAGAGGGACTCGACGTAGTTACGGACGTCTTATATCCGTTCCATCGCCGCCGCCGCCCATATCGATTCCCGCGGCGCCCTGGGGATCGTCCGACTCCCCGACGATGGTCTTCCGTTCGGTCGATCGCGGCCCGAGCGCCCGTTCACGGCGCCGCCGGACGGCGGCCGGGTCGTTGGTGCTGCGGATCTCCGGGTCGGGTTCGACCGGCTGGCGGGTGATGCCGAGCGGCTCTTCGAGGTCGAGATCGTCGCGACGGTCGTCAGTAGCCATGGTGTCGTCTCCCCACATCTGTGCCGCAATCCCGATGCCACGACTTACGGCCCTGCAATGACGGTGTGCCGTTTCGTGGCAGTTTCCGTCGAATCCCGCATGCAGACCTGTGCAGTTAGACGTCAGCTCGACCGAAACCCAGTGGGCATGGCGGTTGCCCGAAGGGCGCGCGCGCTCCTCACTT
>Ga0209172_10003256_pt1 | contig 25420 bp, 25 predicted proteins | sample LarsenN4metaG_FD_184113 | JGI IMG/M metagenome (GOLD analysis project Ga0209172, IMG submission 184113) | Hot spring sediment bacterial and archeal communities from British Columbia, Canada, to study Microbial Dark Matter (Phase II) - Larsen... ... | reverse complement strand
TCTCCCAATCTTTCAATGACTTCCAGAAATCTGGATAAAAGTAACCCCTCCTAGAGAAGGGTGGGGTGAAGGCAGCCCAGCGGCTGAGCGGCGTTTAGAACCGCCCTCACCCTCGCCCTCTCCCAGCGGGAGAGGGGACGAAAACCCCACTCCAGAGAGTCCCTGCACCCTTGCCCTCTCGTCCAGGGGGGAGGGGAAGTGTTGGCAAGCGGGAAAGGGCATCGCACCCTGTCCCAGCCCACCTGCGCGCTGAACTTGGTGCCTATGCCAGGAGGGGGAGGGGAAGAGAGAGGGTCGAGTGGCGCCGTCATGTCTGGCGCTCCAGGATGTCGGCGGCCAGGATCTCCAGCTCGGCCGTCCAGTCCGTGGGGGGGACTGCTGGCCGCAGGATGAATTTCGAGAAACCCGCCGCCAGCCACTCGTCGACCCGTTCATGTAAGGCTATTTGGCTCTGTGGGATCAGCTGCACGGGGTTGATATCTGGGCGCCGACGTTGCAATTGCTCAACTACCGCTCCCGGTAAGGGACCCCGGCTGTAGGTGAGGTTGACGCCGAAGTGCTCGGGGTCGATGGCGCGCCCGGCCTCGGCTGCCGCGGCTTCGATGCGGCGGCGTTTCTCGGCCGCCTCGGCCGGCGTGAGCGCGCCGGGGATCCACCCGTCGCCCAGGCGTCCGGCCCGCCGCAGCGCTTCCGGACGTTGCCCCCCTAACCACATCTCAAGCGGCACTTGCACGGGCGTCGGGGAGACGCGAGCCTCTCGTAGTTGATAGTGTGGGCCATGGTGGTCGACCACGTCGCCAGTCCACAAGCGCCGCAGCAACGGCAGTACCTCCTCCAAGAGCGCACCGCGCTCAGCTTTGGCGACGTGCTGCGCCATCACCTCCGGCGCGTCGGGCTGGCCCAGGACCATGATCAACAGCAAGCGCCCGCCGCTGAGCCGGTCCAGATTGGCGAGCGCCCGCGCTAGCCGCACCGGGTTGCGCCCGGGCACGGCCACGTAGGCGCCGAGTTTCAGACGTGTAGTGCGGGCGGCGGCGTAGGCCAGGCCGACGAGCGGGTCGAAGGGACCGTCGAGCATGCGCTCGGGCAGCCAGAGCGAATCGAACCCCAGGCGTTCGAGGTCATCCACCAGTCGGGGGAAGTCGTCGAGCGCCACATCCGCCTGGCCGCGACAGCTCAATCCGAACCGAACTTTCATGGCCCTCTCCCTCACTTGGCCAGGGCGCGCTCGATCTGGTCCAGATGCTGCCGGCGGTGGAGGGCGCGCGTCAGCATGCGGGGCCGCACCGCCAGAATCGCCTCGACAATGGGCGCCGGCAGGGTCTCGGCTTTGCGGTCCACCGCCTCGGCGGCAGCGATGACCTCATGTCGAACCTGAGCCGGGGCGACGGTCTGCCACCAGGGCAGCATGGCCTGATTGATCCCATCCGCGATGCCCTGCGCTGGCAGGTTCTGCACCGTCCCGATACGCTCCCACTCCTCGAATTTCGCCAAGGAGAGCCGGTCCCAAAAGGCGAGGTGCATGAGCCCAACCCCGACCGTCCACTGCGCGCTCATGGCGCGGGCCATATCGGCATCCGTCAACCGGGCGACGACGGCCTGTAGTCGCGCCCGCTCCGCCTGGTTTTCAGTCACATATGATCGGTCCATAATGGTCCCCTAAGCAGTGTTCCCCATGCGGTCTCGCGCGGTGTGGCCACCGCCGAGAGCGATACGTGCTCTGTCGCCTCGCGACGTCTTTCTTCCTCGCAATGGTGGCTTTCACCATCGCGGTCACACTTAAGCGACGACGGGATCGATTATAGATCAATACGCTCGCAACGGCATAGCACAGACATGGGAGCCGATAACAGACCGGCGGTACCGGCACGTCCGGCCGCGCTCGAGATATGTCAGAAGGGTGCCAGCCTTGTCCCTCGAGCGTGTTCCACCCAGGGGGGTGCGTCAAAGTTTGGCTGGCGTTATGCCCCTCCAGTTCCCTTCCTCCCGGCGCGGTGCACTAGGGCAGGTAAATGGCCTCTCCCCCTTGATAGGCATAGGCGTCAGGTTAAGCTGTGGGAGGCACCGATTGTCCCCTCTCCCAGCGGGAGAGGGTAAGGGTGAGGGCGGTTCCAAACGTCTCTCACCGGTTGGGCTTCCCTCACCCCAGCCCTCTCCCGGCGGGAGAGGGGGCATGCACCAGGCACGAATGCCCTTGAGGGGGGGAGCGGGCAGGTGAGCGCCCGGAACTGCAGCGATGCTCTGACGTGCACCCCGTCGGTGACGGGTTGACAGCGGCAGGCAAAGGGCGTACCGTGTCACACCACATGCTGTCCCCGTCAGGCGTGTCGGGGCCAGACCTCAAGGCTGCGTGCAGGAGGAGCGTGCCGCATCGGGCCCATGTGGCCCATCCGGGGAGAAGGAGGGATCCAGATCATGCCACATGCCACCACCGCAGAGCTCTCGTTGCAATGGCCAGCGTTAGGGGTTTGCCGGGTGCCTTACCAAGTGTTCACCGATCCGGCCCTGTATGCCCTCGAGCAAGAGCGCATCTTTCGCGGCGATGCCTGGCACTGGCTCGGACTCGAGGTCGAGACCCCAAATCCAGGCGATTTCAAAACCCAGCGTATCGGCGATACACCGGTGATCATGGTACGGGACGCCCAGGGCGAGATGAAGGCCTTCGTCAACCGCTGTGCCCACCGCGGCGCGACGCTCTGCGTGGAGCAACGCGGGCATGCCAAGCAATTCACCTGCGTCTATCATAATTGGACCTTCGATCTGGAAGGCCGCTTGCGCGGCGTAGCCTTTCGGCATGGTATCCGCAACCAGGGTGGCTTGCCCCCCGACTTCGATTTCTCAGAACATGGCTTGCACCGCCTGCGGGTTGAGGTTTTGCACGGGCTGGTGTTCGCCACCTTCTCCGAGCGGGTGGCACCCCTGGCCGAGTATCTGGGAGAGCGGATGACGGCCAATATTGCCCGCATCTTTCACCGTCCCATCCGCATCCTCGGCAGCTACAGCCAGTTTATGCACAATAACTGGAAACTGTACATGGAGAACGTCAAGGATACCTACCACGCCAGCATTCTGCACCTGTTCTTGACCACCTTCGGGCTGAACCGCCTGTCGATGGAGGGCGGCCTGGAGATTAGCCCCTGCGGCGGCCACCATCTGAGCTGGTCAAAGCGCAGTGTGGAGGACATGACGGGCACGGAGTACGCCAAGGGGACATTGCGCTCGATGCAAAAGGATTTTCGGCTCGCCGATCCGCGCCTGTTGCAGACCTGGCCAGAGTTCCCGGACGGCATCACCAACACCATCCAGGCGCTCTTCCCGAACCTGGTGGTGCAGCAAATCCAGAACTCGCTGGCCCTCCGCCTGATGGTGCCGCAGGGAGTGGACGCCTGCGAGCTGCATTGGCTGCTGTTCGGCTACGCTGATGACACGCCGGAGCAGGCCGAAATGCGTCTGCTGCAGAGCAACCTTATCGGCCCGGCCGGGCTGGTGTCGATGGAAGACGGTATGATCGGCAGCTGGGTGCAACGCACCATCGCGCAAGATCCCGAGCAGACGGCGGTGCTCGAAATGGGCGGTCGCGACGTCACGCGTCAGGGCAGCCGGGTGAGCGAGGCGTCCGTGCGCGGCTTCTGGCAGGCGTATCGGACCATCATGGATCTATAGCGGGGCGACGAGCGAGCATGGCACCGGCCGACAACATCATCTACCGCGTAGAACGCCTGACCGCCGAGTACATCGGCTGCATCGACGACGACGCCCTGGAACGCTGGCCGCTGTTTTTTACGGTGGATGGGCTGTACCGCATCATCTCTCGGGACAATTACCGCCGTGGCCTGCCCGCCGCGTTTTTCTACTGCCGGGGCCAGGGCATGCTGCAGGATCGCATCATGTCCCTGCGGCGGGCCAACATCTATGAGCCGCACGTCTACCGGCATGTGGTCTCGGGCACGCGGCTGGTTGGCGAGGAGCCTGAAGGTGGGTGGCGCGTCCACACGAATTTTCAGGTCGTGCGGACCATGCACTCGGGTGAGATGGATCTCTTCGCGGTGGGCTTCTTCGATGACGTCGTGGTGGAGCGCGAGGGCGCCTTGTTGTTTCGGGAGAAAACCGTGGTCTGTGACTCCTCGCGCATCGACACCCTCCTGGTGATCCCCATCTGACGGCTGACTGGAGGGTCGGCGAGACATCAAAGCCCATTCCCTCGCTGATGAAGGAGGATTCCGAACTATGACCAATGATGCTTTGCGCACGCTGTTGCCGATCGCCGGCTGGCCCGAGGACCGCGCCCATGCGGTCGAGTTCACCGGCGGCACCGATCCGATCCTGCCGACGCCATTCCGCATCGGCGAGACCAGCGCCGCCGCCCTCGCCGCCGTCGGGCTCGCCGTCGCTGACCTGTGGGAATTGCGCACCGGGCGGCGCCAGGCGGTTGCGGTCGACACCCGTCAGGCCACCGCTTCGCTGCGCAGCGGGCATTACATGCAGATCAACGGGGCGCCCGTATCCACCGAACGCAACCAGGTGATGGGCGTCTATCCGGCCAAGAACGGGCGCTGGAGCTATCTGCACTGCAATTTCCCCAACCATCGCGCTGCCGCCCTCAGCGTGCTCGGCGTGCCGGAAGATCGTGAGGCGGTGCGCCGAGCGGTGGCGCAGTGGGACGCCCTCGAACTCGAGGAGGCGATCATCGCCGCCAACGGCGCCGGGGGCATGATGCGCAGCATGGCGGAGTGGGCCCAGCACCCGCAGGCCGCCGCCATCGCCTCGCTGCCGCTGATGGAGATCGTCAAGATCGGCGACAGCCCGCCGGAACAGCTCCCCGACGGCGATCGGCCATTGTCGGGCGTCCGCGTGCTCGATTTGACGAGGGTTCTCGCCGGGCCGACCTGTGCCCGTACTCTCGCCGAGCACGGCGCCGACGTCCTGAAGATCACCGGCCCGCACCTGCCGCACCTCGGCTATCAAGAATACGATACCGGTCACGGCAAGCTCGCCGCCCATCTGGATCTGCGCCAGCCTGGGGATGTCGAGACTCTGCGGGGGTTGGTCTGCGAGGCCGACGTGTTCTCACAGGGCTATCGGCCGGGCACCCTCGGCAAGCGCGGGTTCTCGCCCGAGGCGCTAGCCCAATTGCGGCCGGGCATCATTTACGTCACGCTGAGTGCCTTTAGCCACGTCGGACCGTGGGCGTCGCGCCGCGGCTTCGACACAGTGGTGCAGACGGTCAGCGGCATCACCAGCCGCCAGGGTGAACTGTTCCCCGGAGCCGAGCCGGGTCCGCAATTCTATCCGGTGTCGGCGATCGACTATCTGACCGGCTATCTGATGGCCTTCGGCGCCATGGTGGCCTTGGCGCGTCGCGTGCGCGAGGGCGGCAGCTGGCTAGTGCGCATCTCGCTGGCGCAGACCGGGCGCTGGCTCGTCGGACGCGGCGAGGTGCCGGAGACCGACCTCAAGAATGTGCCCAAGGAATTCACCCCGGCGGAACTAGAGCGTTGGTCGATGACCAGCGACACGCCGGCCGGTCGCCTCCGCCATCTCAGGCCAGTAGTGCAGCTCTCCGAGACGCCGCCGTACTGGGCACGGCCCGCGGTACCGCTCGGCTACCACAAGCCGGCGTGGCCGGCGCGGGCGACGTAGCCATGCCGAGCCGGTAGCGGAAGGCGCGGTCCGGTGTCGCACCCCTCGGGCTGGCTGATCCCCAGGGGTGCGACGGTTTACAGGCGGTAACGCTTCGGAGTATAAGAGACATATCGCCAACGTGCGCCGTCTGTATTGTCCCACCCTTCAGCGAGAGGAGAGCCAGCGATGTATCCAGTCCCTGACGTCGACGAAGTGGTGGCGGTGGCCAAGGCCCTGGGGATCCACCTCGGTCCCGAGGAGGCCGTCCTGTACCGGAAACATCTCTTGGAACAGCTGCGTGAGTTCGACGCCTTCGTGCAGGCGCGGGTGGAAGAACCCGCGCCGCCGATGCTCTCAGCGGCACGGACGCCCGGCTACCGGCCGCGGCCTGAGGAAGACCCGCTCAATGCCTGGACGTGGAAGTGCCGCATCGAAGGAGCAGCTGAGGGTCCGCTGGCTGGTAAGACCGTCAGTTTCAAGGACCATATCGCGGTGGCCGGGATGCCCATGAGCCTCGGCTGCTTTGCCCTCGACGGCTTCATCCCCGACTTCGACGCCACGGTGGTCACCCGGGTGCTGCAGGCAGGGGGCACCGTCATCGGCAAGAACGTCATGAACGGCCTGAGTGGCGGCTTTGGCACCGGCGGCGGCATCGGGGATTACGGCCGACCCCTCAATCCCCATAACCACGATCACGTGACCGGCGGCTCGTCCTCGGGCTGCGCTGCGGCCGTGGCCGCCGGCGAGGTGGACATCGCCTTCGGCGGCGACCAGGGCGGTTCCATCCGCATCCCAGCGGCGTTTTGCGGTATCATCGGCCTCAAGCCCACGTTCGGACTCGTGTCGCACTTCGGCATCGGCTTCGGCTCGGACCAGAGCATCGATTACACAGGGCCGATGACCCGCACGGTGGAGGATGCCGCGGCAGCGCTGCAGGCCACCGCCGGGTATGATCCCTACGATCCGCGCCCGACGCGCGACGTGCCCACCAGTATGGACGTGCTCGGCCGACTGGCCGACGGGGTGTCTGGGCTGCGCCTCGGCGTGCTCGAGGAGGGCTTCGACGACGCCGAGGTCGAGGTACGCGATTTGGTCATGGCGGCAGTCGACGTCCTCGCCCGGGCGGGGGCCAAGATCTCCAAAGTGTCTATCCCTGCACACCATGCCATTCGCGCGGCCGGGGCTGCGCTCAACGCCGAGGGCGCGCTGTCTATCTTCAAAACCGGCTTCTTCGGGGCCTTCACCAGGACCTACTACCCCGCCTCCCTCATCGCCGCCATCAATCAGCTGTGGGCCACCCAGGCCGATGTGCTCGCGCCACGTACCAAGCTATCGCTCATCGCCGCCGAGATGAGCCGCCGGCACTACCACGGCCGCGTGTATGCCAAGGCCCAGAACGTGCGTCCGACCTATATCAAGGCCTACGATGCCGCCTTGGCGGACGTCGACGTGCTGGTGATGCCCACCTGCGTCATGACAGCCCCCAAGAACCAGACGCCGGGCAGCTACCTCGAGGCCGTTGAAGACAACCTCACGGCGCTGAACCGGGGAAGCTCGCGTAACACCCAGCCCTTCAACTACACTGGCCATCCGGCGCTGGCCGTGCCGGTGGGCAAGTCGACGGCTGGTCTTCCCGTCAGTATGCAGCTCGTCGGGCGCCGTCTCGACGACCCGTTGCTCCTGCGGGTGGCCTATGCGTACCAGCATTCGACCGACTGGGACAGCATCATTGGCGTCCAGGCCTAGAGCCGTTTTCACATGGCTTGACGGCCTGGCAGCGCTCTTCGCCCTCTCCCGGCGTTCATGAGGGGAAGTACATGGTCCCACCCTGTCAGCTCTCCCGCCGTGACAGGGTGGGACCATGGTATTAGGGCGTCAACGCTGTTCTGGCTGGAGTGTGCGTCAACGTGTTGTGTGATGGTGCCAGGGCGCGCATCTCGCCCCCTCTCCCTTTGGGAGAGGGCGGGGGTGAGGGAAGCCCAAGGGCTCAACCAGCCTGTATCGCCGTCACCCGCTCCCGCAGGGCTGATCTGTCCCCACTGATGCTGCGCAGCCACAATGGGTGAGGTGTTCTCTCCCCTTCCCCCCATGTGGGCTCACAGGGGGAGGTATTTCACCAAATATGGGCCTTCAAGTTTCCCTCCCCCTTGATGGGCCTGAGCGTCAGCAATCTCCTTCCCCCCAGCGAGGGGGAAGGTGGGGATGGGGGGGACAATCGCCTCGTCTCCACCCCCACCCGCACCCTCCCCCTCGAGTGGGAGGGGAACTGTTCGAGGGCTGTGGTGGCCTAATAACTGCCCTTGTGAGCCTCAGGGCACCGGCTCAGAGGCAGTGTGGCGAAAAAGTGATCCACACCCTCTTGGCTGAACCGCATTGACAGCCGGGATGCACAGCGCTATGCTGCCCCCGCTTGGGAGCGCGGCGTTGAGGAAGGTGCAGGCCTGGGTGTACGGGCGACAGAACGGCAAGGTGCGTGAAAAGCGCATGGCGGATCTTCGTCTCTCAGCGCATATCGCCACGGCCAAAGAAGGAGAACAATCGAGCAGCGAAGCCTCGGGCCATGTTAGCCGTCACCGCACATGAAAATGGGAGCGCTATGCACATCGAGATCATTTGCACAGGAGATGAGGTGCTGACAGGGAAGACCGTGAATACGAACTTCAGCTACATCAGCCAGAAGCTGGAGGATGTCGGGCTCTCGGTGCGCTGGGGTACCACGGTAGGCGACGACCGAGAAACCCTGCTGCAGGCGTTTCGCGCCGCAGGACAGCGCGCCGACGCGGTGATCGTCAACGGCGGCCTCGGCCCCACGGTTGACGACCTATCCCAAGAGATCGCCGCCCAGGCTGCCGGCGTCGAGCTGGTGCTGCACGAGGGCTGGCTCGCCCGTATGGAAGAGCGCTTTCGCCAGCGTGGCCGCTTCATGCCGCCGAATAACCGCAAACAGGCCCTGCTCCCCGCCGGGGCCGAACTGATCGACAACCCGATCGGCACGGCCTGTGGCTTCGCACTGGACATCGGCAAGGCGCGTTTCTACTTCACCCCTGGCGTGCCGCGCGAACTGTATCGCATGCTCGAAGAACAGATTCTGCCGCGTCTCTTGGCCCGTAGCGGGCAGCAGACGGCGATTTATCTGAAGCGCTTTCACTCGTATGGGTTGGGTGAATCCCACGTGGATGAGCTGCTCAAAGGGGTGGAAGACTTCGCGCCCGACGGCAGCGTCAAGCTCGGGTTCCGGACGCATTATCCGCAATTGGAAACCAAGCTGACCGTGCGCGGCCAGGATATGGCCGACATTCAGGCCAAACTAGCGCCAGTGGCTCAAGAAGTGCGCAAGCGTCTGGGGAATTTTATCATCGCCGAGGATGACCAGACGTTGGAAGGGGTCGTGCTGGCCCAGCTCACCGCCTGTCAGGGGCGCCTGGCGGTGGTCGAGACCTTCACCGGCGGCCAGATCGCCGCCCGTATAGCGCCGCGGCCTGGGGCTGAAGCCGTGTTCCGCCGCGGTGTGGTGGCCCGCAATCCGGCGGATCTATGTGCCGCTCTTGGCCTCTCGACACCCCTGCCCTCGGGAGGGTACGCGCCGGAGATGGCAGCTGCCGTGGCCACCGCCGCACGCCAGCAAGCTGGGGCGACGCATGCCCTAGCGGTACTCGTCGACGTCGACGACGGCCCTGACCGCAACGACTTGGGCGGCACCATCTGCCTGGCCGTATCGACTGCACAAGGGACGGCCACACGGCGCAGTCGCATCGCCGGCGGCCGCGAGTGGGTGCGCCTGGGCGCCGTCGAGATGGGCTTGGATAGCCTGCGGCGCTATTTGCTAGGACTGCCCGTCGATGAGCGTATCGATTTCGAGCGCGTTGAGGGCCACAAATAGCCACGCGGGGCGGGGTCACCTGCCCCACGTGACATTGCCTGCGACCTTTGCACCGATAGACGAGACAAGTCACAACAATGCCCGCTTGCTTCAGGGCTGGCTCGCCGAACCCAGCGGGCGGACCTGGAGAATCTCATAACCCTCTTCCCAATCAGCTGTGGCGATCTCCGGCGGGTATTCCACCATGACAGCCACATCCCCCTTCCGCAAACCTTTACACCAGAATCTTCTGCGGCTGTACCAGAATCGCCACACACTGCTGCACGGCTGCGGTGGCTTTGGCGCGCAACATGGCGTCGTCGTTGTTGCTGATCGGATGCGGAATGACCGCCAACGGGAACGCAGGCATGCCCGAAGCTTGGGCCATGGCTTGCGCCGTCGGCACGAACCGATCGGTGATGATGGCGGTGGCGGCGATGCCGGCCTTCTCGGCGGTGATGGCGTCGTGCACACTGCACGACGAGCAACTGCCTCAGTCGCCGACGGCGGAGATGATCGCCTCACACCGTTGCATGTCGGCGATGACCTCGGGGGGCGCTGGCCGGCTGGCGTCGGGCTTTTTGAAGCGCAGCACCTGGGCCACGCCATACTGCGACCGCAGCATCGCCTCGACATGGTCGAGCAGCTCGCGGACGCGGATCTTGCCGTTATCCAATAAGCCGATGGTGCGCCCCGATAGCGTCGTCAGACGGGCGGGGCTGGTGGCCGTATGCATCGCTTCCTCGGCCGTGGGATCGAGCACGCGCAGACTCATAGCCTGAACCTCCCTTACTTCCATCCTTGCCATCCTCCCATAGAAGCATCGGCCTCGGGTGAAACTCTCGGAGATCGTCCCCTCTCCCTTGGGGAGAGGGCAAGGGTGAGGGCGATACAACCTGCTGGAGCACTTGGACTCCCCTCACCCCAACCCTCTCCCGGTGGGAGAGGGAGTAGTTGGCACCTCAATCGCTTGGGTGACGGCGCGCGACTTGGAGCCGAGCCACGGGGGAATTACGGCGCCGAACCCCCCGGCCGGACCTCCGGCCGCCACCACGAGCAAATCCTCCGGCGAGCGCAGCGCTGTGAATTCCTGATCCGGGCCGCCGCTGCGATGCACGATGTTGGCTTTGCCGACCGCCGCCCAATCGCGCCGGAACACCCGGGCTGAGCGGAACACGTAGGCCTGGATGTCGCGCTTCTGCCAGCCCGCTGCCACCAAGAGCTCGCGTAATTGCTTGGGGATGATGATGGCGTAATTCCCGGACCAGACCGAATAGGTCAGCATGTTGTGTCGCATCTCGGCGGCAAAGGTCTCCAGGATCTCCTCCGGATCATGGGTCCATTCGTTCATTACCTGACGTGGCGCCTCACCCGCCAAGACGGTGACCGCCGACACTCCCGCCGGAACGCCACGGTCCTGCGCTAGCGGCGTCCATGGGCTGTCTTCTTCGTCCTCGGCGATGCAATACGTGAACTTGCCCGGATGGCCCAGCGTCGAGCGATCGAGCTGGCCTGGGATACAACCGAGCAGGTTGATGAGGATCAGACGCACCGCGCGCCCGATCGAGGCATTAGCCCGGTTGCCATTGGCGAACACGTTGTGGGTGGCGTTCATGCCGAGGGCCGTGCGCACCGGGCCGTTGACCACGATGAACGGGGCGCTACCGCCTGTGCTGGCGCTGCTGCCGTGGAGGTTGAACGGTTCCTGACACATGGCCCGCAGAATCGCCACCACGACCGGCATGTGCGCCGGCAGGCATCCCGCCATGACGGCATTGACGGCGACTTTCTCCGCCGTCAATGGCCGCTGTCGCACCCGCTCGACGCCGACGATGTCGTCCGGCGCCAGGCCAGCCGCCTCCAGGCAGGCCAGAACGCGCTCCTCCGTCGGCGGCACGATCGGCAGGCCATCGGTCCAACCGCGCTGGTGATACATTTCGTTGACGTCGAACGCATCGGCCAGCTCATACGTCGTTGACCGCAGCGTTTGCGCAGACAGCATGCATCAGGCCTCCTCTGCCACTGGGTGAAAAGTCCCTTCTAAGGGTTGCCACTCGGCGCGATCATAACACCGTTTGGCGACGAACGCAGCCATCGACTGCGATGCTAGTCCCCCTCTCCCTCCGGGAGAGGGTCGGGGTGAGGGAAGTCAACCCTGGGAGCGACGTTTGGAGCCGCCCTCACCCTCGCCCTCTCCCAGGGGGAGAGGGGACCATTGGCGCCTTTCTGCATCTGGCGCCTCTGCCCATCAAGGGGGAGAGGAAAGACACCTCCTTCACAGCCTTGTTACCCCAAGCGCCGCCAATGGCCTCGAATAGCCAGAAGCGAGAGGTTTCGCTCGGCCCAGCGTGACTGCCTTCGGTGCGCTCAGGGGCGTGGCAGCACGTGTACGGTTGACTTCCTTCCAGGCTATGTTAGGCTAGCGTCCAGCTGCGATGACGTTCGCAGATTTCTGAACCTTGAACATCCCCGCGCTGCGGCAAGCCAACGAGCACCTCCATGACCCCGCTCATCTTAAACTGGCATCAGGCCTATGAGGCAGGGCTATTGACCTGCGGCGGCAAAGGCTATCATCTTGCCAAACTGCACCGCTATGGCTTTCCCGTGCCCGCCGGCGGCGTCGTGGTAGCTGAGGTATATCGCCGGCTCATGCCAACGTGATCCAGAAGTCCTCTCTTGGCTGCAGTGTCGGCAGTTGGCGAAAAACTGGGGGCAACAGCCCGCACACTCGTCATTCAGGTGCGAGCTGGCACGTTGCCGCGATGAGTTCGGACATGGCGCCGTCCACGAGGCTGACATCCTCAACCCGTGCTTGTCTACCTGACAGGGGCGAGGAGATCGCGAAGGTTTTTGTTCCTCGATGGTCCCCTTCACCCGGCGCTCAGGGCTCGTCGATGGCGGTTTATTGTCGAGGCTGTGCTATGATACGCGTCAACGGCAGATGAGGGTGACGAGGTTCTCATCCGAGACCTCGGCGGCGGTAGGGTTTGGGGAGGATGCGTGCGATGTCGACGGCCATGCAACAGCAACAGCTTGCCACGCCCGAGGCCACGATCCCTGTGATCGACCTCGGTCCGTACTTCGCCGGGGCGCCGGGCGCGCTGGAAATCGCGGCAGCAGAATTGCGCCAGGCACTCGAAACGATCGGCTTTTTCATCATCGTCAACCACGGCGTGCCGCAGGATCTCATCGACCGTACCTTCGCCGCAGCCCAGCGCTTTCACGATCAGCCGTTAGAGGCTAAGATGGCGCTGCGCATGAATGAACACAACAATGGCTACATGGCGATGGGCAAGTATGCGGTCTGGACGTCGGAGGTGAACGTCAACGACAAACCCGATCTCAACGAAGCCTTCTTCGTCAAACGCGAGCGCCGGCCGGATGACCCGCTGCGGCGTTCGGGGCGCCGCTTCGTGGGGCCGAACCAATGGCCGGCCAACCTCCCCGGCTTCCGCGACACCGTCTTGACCTACACCGACGCAGTGGATGCCCTAGGGCGTCGGGTGGTGCCGATCTGCGCCGTGGCCCTTGGCCTGCCGCCGGATTATTTCGATGCCGCCTTCGCAGAGAGCCAATTCTCCTTCCGTCTGTCGCACTATCCGCCGGTCCAAGCCGAGGCGAATCAATTCGGCATCGCCCCGCATACCGATGCCAACTTCTTGACCTTTCTCGCCCAGACCGAGGTGCCCGGCTTGCAGGTGCGTCTGCCCTCCGGCGACTGGCTGGATGTGCCCTACATCCCCGGCTCCTTTGCGGTGAACTCGGGCGATATGATGTACCGCTGGACGAACGGCCGCTTCAAATCGACCCCACACCGCGCCCTGCCGCCGGTGGGGAGGCACCGCTATGCCATTCCGTTCTTCATGGGGCCGCACATCGACACCGTCATCGCCTGCTTGCCGACGTGCCAAGGGCCAGACAACCCACCGCGGTTTCCGCCCATCACCTACGAAGAGTATCTGCTGTGGTGGTACGATGCCAACTACAATGCCGCCGTGCAACAGGATAACGCCTGAGCGCCCGGCGGTACAGCAGCATGCATTTTGGTGTTTATTCCCCTCGCTCCCTCTCCCTCCGGGAGAGGGTCGGGGTGAGGGCAGCTCCGCGCTGGTGCAAGCCGTGGATTTCCCCCACCGGCACTCTCACCCAAGGGGAGAGGGGATGAAAACCTGCTCCAAAGAGGGCTGGGGTGGAAGTAGCAATGGGGGAAGGGAATATGCCATCGCGATACGTCCCCCGGTGAACTGGGCGAGAGCGGGGCTGCTCAGCCTGACAGGGGACATGGTCGCGTGCGAAAGAGCATCCACATATGGTGTGGTTCGATAGCGCTATATCCTTCGAAGTAAAACCAGGCATGAAAGGAGGTTGCCGATGCTGCGAGGGTATGCCCCGGTCAAAGGCAATGTGCGCCGACCGCGGAAAGGAGCGACGATCTACAGGAGACCGGAACTCGCCGTCGTCTTTGGCGCAATGGAAGCCAATCCGGGCAGCGCTCTGTTCGAGGGCACGGTGTCCGACATTTCCTCCCCGCCCACCTGGCAGGGGGGACTGCTCATCAAGGGCACGTTCAAGGTCGACGCCAGTCGGCCGACCGCCGTGCCCCCGATGAACGATGCTCAGCGGCTGGGCACCGCGCTGTTGTGCTACATGGAGATCGTGCCGCCGTCACCCGAGGAACCCCCCGCCGTCCAGCGCTGGCGACAGTGGGCTCAGGCCTGGTTGGAGCGGCGTGGGTCCGAGGTGGCCGGGATGCTGCCGGAGTTGATCGATCTCGACTGGCCCTCGCCGGGCTTTCGCTACCTCGTCCATGCCGGGTATCAAATCGCCACGGGCACCGTGCTGCGCGACATCACCCCGACGGTGATCACCCAGGCCATGACTGATCTGCTGCGCATCGCCGACCAACAGGGGAGTCAGATCGAGGAAGAGGCCCTCGCCTCCATCGTGCAGCAGGGGCGCACGTATTAGTGCCTGCCTGCCACCCGAGCTTTTCAGACGAGACCGCAATCGATCGCTCGGCTTGGGAGTTTGCTCAGGAAAGAAGAAAACTGCAGTAGGAGAGGACCTCAAGAGAGAGCGCAAGGGCATCGCCTAGATTGGCGATGCCTTCATCGCCGATTACACCGCACCCTCCCTACTTGACGAGCATGGCATTTTCGACTAGTCTGCGCCTGCGCCGTGGTCGTGATGCATGGCCTCCAGTTTATTCGGATTCTTCTTGCCAGAATATCCTTATTTCCAATGGCAACCGACTATTGGCGTTATCCTTAAAAAACGGGTTGCAATGACAAAGACCCCCTCATAGGAATGTCCGATGTCATTTGAGCCGAAGTGCTTTCATTGAACACTATCAGTCCTGTAGAAAGCACGACGCTCTTCGGTTCATAGCAGAAGAACCCTCATGATAATTAGAGGAATGCTGATCCGCAGCCATGCCAAGAATCTTCGATAACATCGATCAGTCACTCCTGCCGGCCCTTTGCGAAACACTCGCATTGTCCGACAGGGCCGATTTTTGTGTGGGCTATTTCAACCTGCGGGGCTGGAAGCAGATCGACGAGCATATCGAGCGGTGGTCGGGTGGTCCCGGCCATTGTTGCAGGCTGCTGGTCGGTATGCAGCGCTTGCCGCAGGAAGATCTTCGAGAAGCCCTCTCCATCCTCAGTGCACACGACGGCCTTGACAATCAGACCGCATTGCGCCTCAAGCAGAGGCTTGCCGAGGATTTCCGTCAGCAACTCATGCTCGGCGTGCCGACGAATGAAGATGAAGCGGGCCTGCGACGGCTGGCGGCTCAGATCAAGGCGAAGAAAGTCATCGTCAAGCTCTTCCTGCGGCATCCTCTGCATGCCAAGCTGTATTTGCTCTTCCGGCCCGATCCCATCAACCCCACGGTGGGCTATCTCGGCAGTAGCAATCTGACCTTTGCCGGTCTGTCTCAACAGGGCGAGTTGAACATCGACGTGCTCGATCACGATGCCTGTCAAAAACTCGCGCAGTGGTTTGAGGATCGTTGGCAGGACCGCTGGTGTATCGACATTTCATCGGAGCTCTTGCAGATCATCGAGGAGAGCTGGGCGCGTGAGGAGGTCATTCCGCCCTATCATATTTACCTCAAGATCGCCTATCACCTCTCGCAAGAGGCCCGGGCAGGGTTGACAGAGTTTCGCCTGCCGCGCGACTTCGGCGGGAAGCTCTTCGACTTTCAAGTCGCCGCGGTCAAAATCGCCGCCCACCACCTGAACAAGCGCAGTGGGGTGCTGATCGGTGACGTAGTCGGACTTGGCAAGACGCTGATGGCCACAGCGGTGGCGCGGATCTTCGAGGATGACCAGGACCTGGAAACGCTGATCATCTGTCCCAAGAATCTCATCGCTATGTGGGAGGACTACCGCAGCCGCTATCGCCTGCGCGGCAGGGTGCTCTCCCTCAGCCGCGTGCTCCAGGAACTTCCCAAGCTACGCCGATACCGTCTGGTCGTCATCGACGAAAGCCATAACCTGCGCAATCGCGAGGGCAAGCGCTACCGGGCGATTCAGGAATACCTCCGCGAAAACGAGAGCAAGGTCATTTTGCTCTCGGCCACGCCCTACAACAAAACATATCTCGACCTGGCAAACCAACTGCGGCTGTTCATCCCTGAAGATGCTGACCTCGGCATCCGTCCGGAGGGTTTGTTGCGGGAGATCGGTGAGACGGAGTTTCTGCGTCGCCACCAGTCCCCCGTGCGTTCACTCGCAGCCTTTGAGAAAAGCCTATATGCTGACGATTGGCGTGAGCTCATGCGGTTATATATGGTCCGCCGCACCCGCAGCTTTATCCAGGACAACTATGCGGAGACCGAGTCAGACACCGGCCGCAAATATCTCACCTTCGCCGATGGCACACGGTCGTATTTTCCGATGCGCCAGCCAAAGACGCTCAAGTTCGCCATCGACGACCGCGACCCACACGATCAATATGCGTTCCTTTATTCCGACCCCATCGTCGCCACGATCAATGCCCTCACTTTGCCGCGCTACGGCCTTGGCAACTATGTGGAGGAACGGCCGCATGAGCCGCCAACAGCAACGGAGGCGAGGGTCATCGCTGATCTCTCGCGGGCCGGCAAGCGCCTCATGGGTTTCTGCCGCACCAACCTGTTCAAGCGCCTGGAAAGCAGTGGCCAGGCCTTCGTCCAGTCCATCGAGCGCCATATCTTGCGCAACTTCGTCTATGTCCATGCCATTGAGCATGGTAAGCCTCTCCCCATCGGCACGCAAGATGCCAGCCTCCTCGATGTGCGATTCACGGACGCAGATGCAGAGCTGTTCATGACAGACGATGACGACGCCGTGCCCCAGGATCAGGATGGCGAGCGGTTGCGGGGCGAGGATGAGTTCCGCCGCCGCGCGGCTGAGATCTATGCTCAATACGCTGGCCCGCTCAAGAGACAATTCCGCTGGCTGCCTCCCGATCGCTTTCAGCCACAGCTTGCCAAAGATCTCCGCACGGATAGTGCTGCCCTGCTGGCAGTGCTGCACCGGTGTGGAGAGTGGAATCCCGCTCGTGACGCCAAGCTCGCCACGCTCATCCGCCTTATCACTCATACCCATCGGGGCGAGAAGCTCATCGTCTTCAGCCAGTTTGCCGACACCGTGCGCTACCTGGCCACGCAGCTTCAGGCCCGCGGGGTCGATCGCCTCGTCGGCGTGACTGGCGCGACCGAAAATCCGACCCAGATCGCTTGGCGCTTCAGTCCTGTCAGCAATGACAAACGCGCCCAGGTGGCGCCCGACGAGGAATTGGACGTCCTCATCGCCACAGATGTGCTGAGCGAAGGCCAGAATTTGCAGGACGCGGCGATCGTGGTGAACTATGACCTGCCCTGGGCCATCATTCGCCTAGTGCAGCGGGTTGGCCGTGTCGACCGCATTGGACAGCAGTCGGAAACCATTCGGTGTTACTCGTTTCTGCCCGCCGATGGCGTCGAACGCATCATTCGCTTGCGTGCCCGTGTCCGCCAGCGCTTGCAGGAAAACGCCGAGGTCGTCGGCACGGACGAAGCGTTTTTCGAGGACGACCAGAACGATCAGGCCATTCGCGATCTGTTCACCGAGAAGGCAGGCATTCTCGACGGCGATGCGGACACCGAGGTAGACCTCGGCTCCTACGCGTTTCAGATCTGGAAAAACGCCATCGACCGTGACCCATCGCTCCAGAAGATTATTCCGGCGCTCCCAGATGTTGTGTACTCGACCAAACCACACCCATCAGATGCCAACCAACCCGAGGGCGTGTTGGTCTACGTCCGGACCGCGCAGGGCAACGATGCGCTGGCCTGGGTGGACACGCATGGCAACCCGATTACCGAGTCACAGTTCGCCATTCTGAAAGCCGCCGAGTGCGAGCCTGACACCCCGGCCTTGTCGCGACACGACAACCACCACGACTTGGTGCGTCAAGGGATCGAACGCATCGCCAGCGAGGAGAAATCCGTCGGCGGCCAGTTAGGTCGGCCCTCTGGGGCGCGGTTTCGTACCTACGAACGCCTCAAGCGTTATGCCGATGAGGTCAAAGGCACGCTATTTGACACCCCGGAGCTTCGCCGCGCCATCGAAGATATCTATACGTACCCGCTGCGCCAAGTTGCCATCGACATCCTCAACCGTCAGCTCCGCAGCGGCATCGGCGATGCGGAGCTAGCACAACGCGTCATCGAGCTACGCGAAGAAGGCCGTCTCTGTATGATACATCAGGAAGAGGGATCGCAGGAGCCGCGTATCATCTGTTCGTTGGGGCTCGCCAATTCTTCGGGGGAGACTGAAGCATGACGCTGAGCGTTCCACGCGTCCGTCACTACCTCAGGGAGTTCGCCCTGGAAAAACTGTTTATCGAGGAGTTGGGGTGGGATCGACACTCGGCCATGTTGACAGTCCTGGTGGACGGCCAGACATACACTCTCAACGCTCTGGCAGAAAAACGCGGGGTGCAAATCTTCCAGTGCCAGCCGGATGCCCGCGGTAACATTCCCGACTATGCTAGCCGCCGCAAGATTGACACGCAGGTGGCCAAGTCGGCATACGAGCATCTTATAATCTACATCGATGCCGCCAAAACCACGCAAATCTGGCAGTGGGTGGCACGTCAGCCGGGCCAGCCCGCAGCTTACCGCGAACATCACTATCACCCACAACACCAATCCGGCGATGCCCTCATTCAGAAACTCGAGGCCATCAGCTTTCCGTTAAGTGAGGAAGAAGGGCTCGATTTAACCGGTGTGGTATTCCGCCTGCGCGATGCCTTCGACCGCGATCAGGTGACCAAGCGTTTCTATGATCACTTCAAGCGCGAGCACGCCGCATTCCTCAGTTTCATCACAGGCATCACCGAGCAGGGCGACAAAGAGTGGTATGCCTCACTCATGCTCAATCGGTTGATGTTCGTCTATTTCATCCAGCGCAAAGGCTTCCTCGATGGCGATCTGGACTATCTCAGGAATCGACTGAAGCAGGTCCAACAGCGCCAAGGCAGAGGCAAGTTCCTCACCTTTTATCGCTACTTTCTCTTGCGGTTGTTCCATGAGGGTTTTGCGCAGCAGCCAGCCGAGCGCACCCCAGATCTTGAACAACTGCTCGGCGATGTTCCCTACCTCAATGGCGGGCTGTTCGAACTGCATACGCTGGAAGAGAAGCACACCGGTATCGACATTCCTGACGAAGCCTTCGAACGTCTTTTCGCTTTTTTCGATCGGTACGAATGGCACCTCGACACGCGCCCTCTACGCAACGACCGAGAAATTAATCCCGACGTGCTCGGGTATATCTTCGAAAAGTACATCAACCAAAAGCAAATAGGGGCGTATTACACGAAAGAGGATATCACCGGCTACATCGCCAAGAACACGATCATTCCGTATTTGTTCGATGCCGCCGAGAAGAAGTGTGCCATCGCCTTCCAACCCAAGTCTGCCCTCTGGCAGCTCCTGCGGGATGATCCCGATCGCTACATCTACGAACCAGTCCGCAAAGGCGTGGATCTCCCTCTGCCGGAGGAGATCACCAGAGGCATCGGGGATGTCAGCCAGCGTGGGGGCTGGAATCGCTCGGCTGCGGCAGAGTTTGCCCTGCCCACCGAGACCTGGCGCGAACACGTCGCCCGACGGCAGCGTTGTCTCGAGGTACGCGATAAACTTCGGGCTGGGGAGGTCCATCAGATCAATGATCTGATCACCTATAACCTCGACATCCGCCAGTTCGCCGAGGATGCGATCAGCACGTGCGAGGGGCAGGAGCTGTTGCGGGCCTTCTGGCAGGCCATCAAGAGCGTCACGGTGCTCGATCCGACCTGCGGCTCGGGGGCCTTCCTGTTCGCCGCCCTCAACATCCTGGAGCCGCTTTATGAGGCATGTCTAGACCGCATGCAAGCATTTGTGGATGACCTGGATCGCTCGGGCGAGCGACATCGGCCTGAAAAATTCAGGGATTTTCGCCGCACTCTGGCAGAGGTCGATCGGCATCCTAACCGCCGTTATTTCATCCTCAAATCGATCATCGTCAACAATCTCTATGGCGTCGACATCATGGAAGAGGCCGTAGAGATCTGTAAGCTCCGGCTGTTTCTCAAACTGGTGGCACAGGTCGACCGGGTGAAGGAGCTGGAGCCACTTCCTGACATCGATTTCAATATTCGCCCGGGGAACACGCTGGTGGGCTTTGTCTCCCTTGACGAGATTCGACGAGCCGCGGAGCGTGATGCTGCAGGACAGGGAAGACTGATCTATGGCGAGATCGATGAGGACATCCAGCGGATCGAAGAGGATGTAGAAATAGTTGACAGGGCATTTCAGAAGTTTCACGAGATGCAGAGTGATTTGGGCATGGACGCGCGTGGCTTTGCGGCAGCCAAACAGGAGCTCCGCAGGCGATTGACGAAGTTAGCAGATGAACTCGATCGTTATCTGGCGGGTGAATACGGCATTGATCCGGGCAAGGCAACGGCTTATAACCAGTGGCGCCAGAGCCATCAGCCGTTCCATTGGATTGTGGAGTTTTATGGAATCATCCGGAAGGGCGGGTTCGATGTCATTATTGGCAATCCGCCCTACATTGAGCTGAGAGTAATCAGCGATTATCAGGTGCGAGGATATCATTGTGAAGAGGCTGGGAATCTCTACGCGCTAATAATAGAGCGATGTCACCATCTAGATCGCGATCTGGGACGTCAAGGATTTATTGTGCCTGTATCCTCAGTTTCAACTGATCGTTACAATTCTCTTCAGAAAATCCTTACATCCCGTGAACTCTGGTATAGCTCTTTTGATGATCGACCGTCACGGTTGTTTGACGACCTCGAACATGTCAGATTGACGATACACTTAATAGGCCATAGACGATTAGATACACTATTGTTTTCAACACGTTACAATAAATGGAACGCTGTTGAACGAGCTACCCTGTTTAGCCAGATCCAGTATGTACCATCACACCTTGGCCTTATTGGAAACTCTCTACCTAAACTTACTTCTCTACTTGAGATGGGGATTCTTAGTAAATTGATAGCTCAAAACTGTCGCCTTTCCTTATTTTATGCAAAAAATGGAAAACACCGAATTTTCTACTCAAGAAAGGTAGGGTACTTCTTACAGGTCCTCGACTTCGAACCAAGAGTTTTGGACGGAAAAAGACGCCAGAGGCCACCCTCAGAGTTTAAAGAACTTCGATTTGGTGTTAAGACTTATTCAGATCTCGCATTGTGTTGCCTGAACTCAAATTTATTTTACTGGTTTATTACTGTTTTTTCGGACTGCCGCCATGTGAATAAACGTGAAGTAGATACTTTCCCTATTGATCTATCAAGCCTGTCATCTGGAAGTCTGAATAGATCCCTCATTCTACTTAGTAACAATCTAATGATGGATCTTTCGGTTAACTCCATCGAACGACACATGAAATTCTCTCATGATACTCTTACTGTCCAATGTATAATCCCAAAACTCTCAAAGTCTATCATAGATCAAATTGACAGTGCTCTCGCACAGCATTATGGTTTTACGGATGAGGAACTCGACTTCATCATTAATTACGACATCAAATACCGCATGGGTCAGGACGGCAAAAACGACGAGGAATGACACGCGAAGAATTACAACAACTCATCGCCGACGAGCGTAATCATCAGAGCAAGCGGATTAACGTCGAAGTGAAGGGTGCGGGTAGCGGCATCCCCAGGTGTTTGTCTGAATTGCTCTCGACTTTTGCCAACCTCACCGGCGGCGGGATGGTGTCGTTCGGACCGGCTGCATTGAAAGACTTCTCGATCATCGGCATCGACGGTGCACACAGCCCGCCAGCGATCTATCTTTCGAAAACCACTCCATGAAGCTGCCGAATGTCGAGAGAGCAGTCGTCACTCGGGAAAAGGTCATCGATTACTTGCTTTCCGATACCCATCGCGATGGTCGACACAAGGCCCTGTTTTTCAAGAGATTTGGTTTTACAATACAGAAGTGGGAAGAATTGGCCTCAGCACTCCGGAAGCCATGATATCACACGAGTCGAAGGTTCGCCGTATGAGCAACGCTATATCATTGAAGGAAGCATGCGCTCTCTGGACGGGAAGAACCCTTTTCTCCGTAGCATCTGGTTCATCGAAGCGGACGAGGATACTCCGCGCGTCGTGATGGCCTATCCCCTCAGGAGACGCGCCAATGATTAAGGATCTCAACACGGTTGTTCTGACAATCGAACTTCCGGAGCACCGCCTGAAGGCCGGCGACTTGGGGACTGTCGTTCTAGTGCACACGCACGGCGGCTATGAAGTTGAGTTTATGACGCTCGACGGCGAGACCGTGGCAGTGGTTTCATTGGCTCCCGATCAGGTGCGCCCTGTCGGCCGCCGGGAGATCGCTCATGCTAGATTGGTCACAAGCGAATAGCTCGACATGCACGCGGCGTGCGCTCGCCCACGCTATATGCAGGATGATGCCCAATCCCCAGCGGCGGAGTGTGACAACTGAGGTCATCGAAGAATGCGGAACATTGAAGAATAGCAATAACACGTGAAACAGTGGCCCACACGCTGACGGCCTATCTCCACCATGAGATTTCGCTGGGTGAGTTGGTGGACTGGGCACAGCTGGCCGTGATGGAGGCGGAGTTCGAGGACGCCCATCATGAAGTCATCCGCGACGCAGTGGCTTGTCTTGGCCTCGCCGATGTACGCACGTTTGGGTTGATGTGGAAGGATTGTGAGACTATCCTGAAGCGACTTGGCTATGGCGTGCAGGTGGAAATCGTCGTCTGAAGAGACCAGGGGCTATACCGTAATCCGCGCGAACGTGTTGACTATTTGTGATAGAGACTCCACTGATTTGTTTCGAGGTCGGGTAGGTGGGGCAAGGGCGGACTAAGATATGACGCGGGACGAACTCAGGCAAATCGTTGCCGACGTGCAACGGCGCCAGAGCGAGTTGGACAACGTAGAGGTGAAGGCGGCCCGTGGCGGGACTCCCAGGCGGCTGTATGAGCCCCTCTCGGCTTCCGCCAACCGCACCGGTGGTGGTGTGCTGTTGTTCGGACTGGATGAGTCGAAAGATTTTTCGATCATTGGTGTCGGCGATGCGCAGCGTCTGCAAGAAGAAATCACGCACCTTGCCTCTGCAGAGATGGAACCAGCCTTAAGACCACACTTTCTGATCGACGAAATCGATGGTGAGACAGTAGCAGCGGTTGAAATCGACGAAATTCCCGCCGCGCAAAAGCCGTGTTTCTACAAACAAGCTGGACTACCCAAAGGGGCGTATCTTCGTGTGGGCAACACCAATCGGCAGATGACTGAGTACGAGGTATTTGGGTATCTCAGCGGCCGCGGCCAGCCGACATACGATGAGGAAATCATTGCTGCTGCGACCATAAAGGATCTCGACGGCAGGCTACTCGATGAGTACCTGACGAGACTCCGCCAGACACGCCCTGGCGCAGGGTTCCTAGATGGAGAACGCGACGAAGCCCTGGCTCGCTTGCATATCGTTGCCCGCGACGGTGAGAATGTGCGGCCGACTCTGGCGGGACTCCTCATGTTCGGGAAGTATCCCCAAGAGTTTCTACCCCAGCTCATGATCACATTTGTTCAGTACTATGGCACCACACCTGAGGAGAAGACGCCGCAGGGCGCCCGCTTTATGGACAGTCGCCGATTTGAGGGACCGATCCCCGAGATGATCAGGCAGGCGGAGACCTATGTTTTAGGAGCTATGCGGAAGGCAGTGCTCATCGACGGGGTGTTTCGGCGCGAGGTTCCGGAGTATCCGAGAGAAGCCTTGCGTGAAGCACTGGCTAATGCCATTGCCCATCGCGATTACAGCCCGTATGTACGGGGGAGCTACATCCAGATCCGCATGTTTGCCAACCGGCTAAAGATCCAGAGTCCCGGTGGCCTGTTCGGCAACGTCACTATAGAGAACTTGGAGGAAGAGCACTCGACACGGAACGCGCGGTTAATGCGAATGATGGAGGATATGCACGTTGTTGAAAACCGCGGTAGCGGCATTAGGGCCATGCTACAGGCAATGCGGGAGGCCAACCTCGAACCTCCGCGATTCGATGACCGCCGTTCCTCCTTCCTGGTGACGTTCCGCAACCACACCCTGATGAATCCGGAGGCGATCGCATGGCTTAACCAGTTTGCACATGTCCAGCTCAACGACCGCCAGCGCCTCGCCCTCGTGTATCTGCGCCAGCACGAATCCATCACGAACGCTGACTACCGGCGCTTGAGCCATGTCGACACGATGATGGCTGGCCAAGAGCTGCGCGGTCTGGTGCAGGCTAACCTCGTCGAGCAGCATGGGGCGAGTCGGTGGACGTCCTATACGCTACGATTTCCACATGAGCACACAGAGCAGACCGCATTACAGGCCGATGAGGAGAAGATCCTCGCATATGTTCGAGAGCATGGCAGCATTAGCAATGCCGAATGTCGCAAATTGTTAGATGCTACCCTGCATCGCGCATCATACCTGCTTAGAAAGCTAGCCTCAGAGGAAGTTTTGAAGCGCGAGGGAGACCGTCGGTGGGCGCGCTATCGCTTGTCATAACCTAAGAGCTACCTATTCGCAATCTATTCGCAATCTATTCGCAATCTTTCCTAATACAGCTCACGTGATCAAGTGAGAAGAGCCGCTAAGGTCATGTCTCTCAGGGCCAGCTTCATCGAGTCGACAAGTCCTGCGTTTCCATCGGCTTTGCGGAACGGAGCGCTGTTGGGTTCCTGTTCCCGGATTTGGGCCATTGGCAACATCGAGATTTTGAAAGCACGTCTGCTCGGGTTTTTCTGCTCGGCCCAGTGCCCCGGCAACGCCATTCTCCAAACTTATGATCTAGCGCGGGCGCTGCGTGACGCCGGCATCCCAATCATCGGTGGTTTCCATTCGTCTATAGAGAAGGAATGCCTGGAGCTACTGCTGCGCGGCACGCCGCCGGTGGTGATCTGTCCCCCCCGCGGCATTGAAGAGATGCGACTGCCGGCCTCTTGGCGTACATTGTGTGCTGAGGGCCGCCTACTCGTGCTGTCGCCGTTCGCCCCACGCCATCGGCGGCCAACGGCGGCGTTGGCCGAGCAACGCAATCGTTTCGCGGCCACGCTGGCAGACGAAATCTTCGTCGCCCATGCCGGCGCCGGGAGCCGGACGGAGCAGCTGTGTCGAGAGATCATGGCCCAAGGCAAACAGGTCTATACCTTCGCTCTTCCCGAGAATAGGCACCTGGTACAATGCGGGGCCATTGGGCAGTCGGTGCCCGACCTCGTCGCCGGTCTCCGGCAGCGTCGCCTTTAGAGCGTGTTTAAAAAGTTTCCACTAGGTAAGTGCCATATAGTAAGATTGGGGCATGGAACCCCGAAAACCCTATCCCACAGACTTAACCGACAAAGAATGGGCATGCATCGAACCCTATATCCCCA
>Ga0209172_10003251_pt1 | contig 25479 bp, 21 predicted proteins | sample LarsenN4metaG_FD_184113 | JGI IMG/M metagenome (GOLD analysis project Ga0209172, IMG submission 184113) | Hot spring sediment bacterial and archeal communities from British Columbia, Canada, to study Microbial Dark Matter (Phase II) - Larsen... ... | reverse complement strand
ATTGGCAGCTCTGACCACAGTGTGCTTCCCGCCCCCGGGAGCGCCCCTCGGGCGCCGGGCCGCGACGGAACGCCGCCGCCCCCAGGGGGTCCCCGGCGGAGTAGGGCCGTCTTGCTCCTGGTCGTCGCCCCGCCTGTGGCGGGGCTCCTCCACGCCGCCGTCATGCCACCGGCATGACACGGCGATCGGCGCAGCGGCCCACGGGTACCCACCGGGTGCGGCCGGCTGCCTTCAGGCCGGCTCCCGGGGGCGGAGTCGAGACCGAATTGTCCGCTCAGAAAACTCCCCCTCACTGTTCCCTCTCCCCCCATTGGGCGGGAGAGGGCATGGGTGAGGGGGGGGTTCATGGTGCATGGGTGGGCCCGGGCCCATGAAGACTTAGCGGCGATGACCTTGAACCTCGAACATCGAACGTTGCACCTCGAACCACCAGGTGCCGATGGCCTCCTCACTTCACCAGGCCGATCTCCTTCAAGAGGGCCGACGCGAAGAGCAGATCATCATCCAGGAACTTGTTGAACTCCTCGCCGGCCGTGAACAGCTCGAACCACCCGCTGTCCGCGGCCAGCTTTTTCCACGAGGCGGTCTGCACCATCTTGCCCAGGGTGTCGCGCCAGTAGTCCGCCTGCTGCTTGGTGAGGCCCGGGGGCGCGTAGAAGCCCCGCCACAGGATGTAGGTGGTGTTGATCCCCTGCTCCTTCGCCGTGGGCGCGTCCTTGAACACGCCGCCCAGCCGCTGATCCGAGAGGAGGGCCAGGATACGAATCTGACCCGCCTCCACTTGGCCCGCGATCTCCGACACGTCCGGCGCCGCGGCGACGGTGTGCCCGCCCAGGAGCGAGGCCATGGCCTCGCCGCCGCCCTGGAAGGGCACGTATTTGACCTTGGTGGCATCCATGCCGGCCGCCTTCACCACCTTGGCAAATTTCACGTGATCCTGGCTGCCCACCGCCGAGCCTCCCGCCACGGAGATGGCAGCGGGGTTCGCCTTGTACGCCTCCAGGAGGTCCTTCAGGTTCTTATAGGGGGAGTCCTTCCTGACCACGATGGCGCCATAGTCGGTCGCCACGGCTGCGATCGGCGTGATGTCCCGGAACGTCAGATTCTTTCCGGTTGCCGGGTCCTTGGCCCGCCCCAGGGCCAAGGTGAAGGTGAGGGCCGGGGACATCGACAGAAGCAGGTGGGCATCCCCCTTGCGCTTGGCCATCACCTGGGCCAAGGCCACGGCCCCGCTGCCCCCCGCCACGTTGTTCACCACGATCGGCTGCGGCACCAGTTTCTCCTCGCTGAGCACCTTCTGGGCCCCGCGCGCCGTGCGATCCCAGCCCCCGCCCGGACCCGAGGGCGCGATGAACTCGATCGGCTTATCCGGCTGCCACGCCGCTTCTGCGGTGGTCGCCAGGACGATCACTCCTGCCAGGATCGTTGGTATCGAAAACCCAATCCGCCTGCGCATGATCTCCTCCCCTCTTTCCTCTTCTCCACCCTGCGTGATTCCCGTGAATGACCGCGCGATCGTAGACCCAAGCGGCCTCCCATGTCAATTCCTCCCCCCCTCACCCTACCCGCTCCACACCCAGAGGGTACCCGGGGAGAGATCTGAGGGAAGGGGGGAGGATTATTGGTGTTCCGGTCCATCTGCATCGGCTACATTCAACGGGAAGCGCTTGCCGACACCTCCTTCAGGAGGGCCCGCAACTCCTCCGCGCGCATGCCCTTGCCTTTCTCCTCGATGGCGGCGAGGTACGCCGGTAAGAGGTCCGGATGCTTGACGCACACCCGCTTGGCCTGCTCCACCAGGGCCCGGAAGGCCGCATCCTCCAGTGGCTCCACGATCTTCTCCCTCTCAATGGCCGACCGTCATCGATTCGCCCAACGACCGACAACCGAACACCACTGCTACATAGACAGACACATGTCGAATATCCCACACCCGGAGGGTACCCGAATATCCAATGATGAAGGATGGCAAACTGCTCCTTCGACAGTCAACAGTGAGAGGATATTGGATATTGATATGCGTTTTAGTTCTGGCTGCCAGCCGCCCGCTGCCAGCTTCGGTTGAACAACCGAACCACCGAACTCTCGACCGACCGAAGGCTTTTTCTTCTATTCCCCGATCACCTTGATAACAACCCGCTTCGACCGCCGGCCGTCGAATTCCGCGTAGTAGACCTGCTGCCACGGCCCGAAATCCAGCTTGCCGTCAGTGACCGGAATGATGACCTGGTGATGCATGAGCAGATTCTTCAGGTGGGCGTCCCCGTTGCTCTCGCCGGTCCGGTGGTGCCGGTAATTCGGGCCCGTCGGGGCCAGCCGCTCCAACCACTCGTCAATGTCCTGGATGAGTCCCTCTTCGGCGTCGTTCACATAGACCGAGGCGGTGATGTGCATCGCCGAGACGAGGATCATGCCGTCCCTGATGCCGCTCTTCTTGAGGGCCGCCTCGACCTGCCGGGTGATGTTGATGTACTCGCGATGCTGTCTGGTCCGGAAGGTGAGATACTCCGTGTGAAACCTCATCCGTCACCTCGAATCCCCAGACTGCCCGGAAAACCACCTCCAATATATGCACAGATGACCCAGATTTCGGAGATGATTTCCGGACGGCCCCCCCCACACATCGGTGTAATCTGCGTAAGCTGCGGATGGGAAGATTCCGTCTTTTTCCGGGTCGCCTAATCTGCGGACGTCTTTGAGTCCGGTGGAGTCGCGAGCCGGTAGCGAAAGTCGCAGAAGGGAGCGCCCTCCATGATGGTCTGGGTCCGGGTGAGCTGCATGTTCGGGTTGAACCCCTCTCCCAGGGCAAAGTCGCGGCCGCAGGAGAGCACGACACCCAGCTCGGGAATGCCCAGGGCGCGGTACATCTCCGCGTACCGGCAGCGGGTCACGTTGAAGTTATAGGTCGTGTCGTTTGCTTCCAGGACCTCGACCTGGAGGGCATCGCCCTTGACCCACGGGTCCTTTCCCGAGACGAAATGGGCCAAGCTGTTTCCGCCGAGTTGGTCAGCCAGTGCCTTTCCCTGACGGCGCGCGATCTCCACGATCACCCGCTTGGCAATCTCGATGACCCGCTCCCGGCCGAACTCCGCCGCAAAGGCGTTGATCAGCGGGGCCAGGATCCGCGCCTCGATCTCTCGGCGCTTGAGGACCCCGATTTCATTCAACGTGTCCGGCGGCACTCCGTCGGGCATAATCGTCCCTTACCCTGTTCAATCCGGATTCTTCGCAACGAATCGCGGCGAATGACCAAATCCCAATGGCCAATGACCAATGGGGGAGGAGATTTCCCTGATGCTGCTTGACGGCGCGGCTGTGGGCCAGCCGAGGGCATCAGGCGACCCGACGCGGTTGGGTGCGATACAGTCTCATTGGTCATTGAAAATCGGTCATTGGTCATTTGATCCGGAGAATTCACGGGTCCGTCCGTGAATGATCCGGATCAGGGCTTTGCCGGACCCGTCTCTGTTCGTCCCGGCATCGTCCCCTCGCTGAAGCCGTGATGGGCGAGGACCTCTTTGAGGCTCCAGTAGTCCATGCCAAAGGGGTCGTACACCAGGGGTGCCACGCGACCTACGATGATGGCGCCCTCTTCTACCACTTCCTCGTCGGCGTGCAGGGCGACCACCTCTGCCACGAAGAGGACGTGCGACCCCAGCACCAAGGAGTGGCGCACGACGCATTCCAGATTGACGGGACACTCCCGGATGAGCGGCGCCCGCACCTTCAGGCCGGCCATGGGCGTGAGGCGAGCCTCGGCGAACTTGTCCCGCTCCTGCCCGGAGACCGTCCCACAGAAGTCCACAACCCGCACCAACGATGCCGGCGGAATGTTCAGGACGAATTCCCCGGTCTCACGGATCAGGCTGTAGGAGAGACGCTCCGGACGGATAGCCGCACTGACCATGGGAGGCGTCCCGCACGCCACTCCCGTCCAGGACAATCCCATGACGTTCGGGGTTCCCCCCTCGCTGACGGAGGACAGCAAGACCACCGGGGCGGGAACGAGAAGGGCGCTCGTCTCGAGGGTGACTTTGGCCATCGCCATTTCCTCCAACCGCGGATGATCTGAAAACCGACCACTCATTAATCCGCAGATTACCCGGATTCCGCAGATTCTTCCCCCCTCACCTTCGCCTCTCCCCCCACGCTTCCGCTCCCCCGCGGCGGGGGAGGGTACGGGTGGGGTAAAAAAGGGATCATCCGGGTCGCGACGCGGCCTGGGCCGCGACCAGCCGAAGCACCTGAGACCACTCTGTCACTCGGGTGATCCCCGCGGGAAGCATCCCTTGATTCCAGGGCCGATCGAACAGCAAGACCGGAACCGGCACCTTTGCCGCCTCGAATGCCACGTGAAGTTCGTCTTCGATCAAAAGATCCAGGCGCAGCTCGCGGACGATACGGGTCTTGTAATCCGCCGTCGGCTCGCCATCCCGATGCACCAGGTCCTCGAAGGCGTCCAAGAGCCCTGCCTGCCGGAGCAGCCGGCGAGTATGCTCCCGGTGCTGGCTCAGGCGTCCCGTCACCACGAACAGGCGGTGCCCGCTGGCCGACAGGGTCCGGACGGCCTCCACCGCCTCGGGATAGAGCGGTCGGCTCCCCAGGAAGTCGCTCGCCTCCAGCTCGCTGAAGAATCCCCACATCTGGGTGGCCGAGATCTCCGGGTAGCGACGGAAGATCTCCCAGGCCGCCTCTTCAATCTTCACCTCATGGCCGAAGCGACGCCGGAACGCCTCCAGGTACCCGGGCAGCGATTCCGCCAGGACGTCATCCACGTCAATGCCAATCCTCAATCCTATCAGCACGCCCGCTCCCTCGACAAACCTTCGCTTTATTGAATCCTGCAAACGAATGGAACGCGACTTGACCAATCGCCCCCTCACCCTCCCCTCTCCCCCGATGGGGGAGAGGACAAAGGTGAGGGGGAGAAAGTGTCAATAGATCGGTAGCCCGCACATCCCGCAAGAGCGTTCGGTGGTTCGGTGGTTCGGTAATTCAAGGAGACCCAGAGAGCCTCCAGAAACCCATACCCTGCTCTCAGGGTACAACCGAACGACCGAACACCCGAACAGCCGAACGGTTTCACCGTCTAGGTGCCGCCGAGAACTTCCGACCGGAGATCCATGCCCGCGTGCGGAGTATGATTCATGCCCATAGACTCCAGGACCAGGACCTGGGTGGGTGCCGACACCAAGTGGCCGATCCGGGTCTCGAACTCCATCCGGTCGGGTCCCTGGGCCCACCGCTGCCAGTCTGCCATCGTCTCCCAGGTGCTGATCACAACCCAGAGGGACGGATCGCTCGGGCAGCGAAGGGTCTCGCCGCTCACATAGCCGGGCTGGTTCAACGCCTCCACCCGCATCTGCTCCAGGGCGCGACGCAACTCTGCCTCTCGTCCGTACCGAACCCACCGCTGGATGATCACACGAACCCCCATGACCGTCTCCCCCCCTTCAGTCCTGCTACCCCCTATGACCTCGCGTCCACGGGATTGTAGTAGACATATCGTCAAAAACTATCGAATGTCCAACGCCCAATCACGAATTTCGAAGGAGGGGAACCTCCGAAGTCCTTTCCGTCCGCCGTTCGTTATTGGATATTCCGTGTTGGATATTCGACATTCCCCCTCTTACTCCGCCTCGCGATATGCCGTGCTCGGGCAAATCTCCCGGAAGGCGCAGTAGCTGCACTTGATGTATCCGGGGGTCGCGGTGAAGGTCCGGGCGCGGACGCCCCGGGCAACCTTCTCGATCGTGGTCCGCGTTTCCCGGAGGTCCCCCGCGGTCTTCCCGGCACTTCCCGCCAGGCCCGATTCCAGGAAATGCAACTGGACCGCATCGGGGATACGATTATACATCTGCTCGTAGGCCAGCGCGTAGATGGAAAGCTGCAGGCTCTCTCTCGCCTTTCTGTCGGCCTCCTTCTGGTCCCGGACGGCGGAGGACTTATAATCAATGATGACCACCTGCCCGTCGCACTCGTCCACCCGGTCGAAGCGGCCCACCACCTTGGTGGTCCCCAGGAGAAAAGTGAAAGGCCGTTCCACCGCCGTGGGGACGCTCCCCGTCCGTTCCTCCCCGGCCACGAACCGGCGCAGGGCGGCCCGCCCCTCCTCCAGCCGGAGATCCTCATGCTCCCGCGTCAGGAAGCCCACGCTCTGCCAGGCCGCCTCGAACGCTTCCAGGACCTCTTGCTCGGTCACCCGGCTCTGGGTCAACTTGCGCCGCAGGTAAAACGATATCGCCTCGTGGAGCGCCTTTCCATAGATCACGGAGTGGTGCTCGCGAATTGGCACCCGCAAGACGTGGATGTACTTATACTTGAGTGGGCAGGTCAGATAGTCGTCCACCTGGTAATAGCTGAGCGTCAGGATCTCATCCTCCGGGATGACCCGGAGCGCCTCGGCACTTTCCCCCACCGCGGGGGCCTGCCGCTGAATCGCCTCCAGGGCCGACGCCGTGTACGGCGCGGGCTCCGCGGGCGGCAGGTCCAACGCCTCCAGGACAAACCGGCTCACCTTCCGGGCGCGGGTCCCGCCGTAATCGCGGGCGCTGGTCAGAAACAGCTCGCGCTGCGCGCGAGTCATCCCCACGTAGAACAGTCGCCGCTCCTCCTGGAGGTGGAAGTCTCCGCCTGAGAGTATCCCATGCACCAGGGCCTCCGGCAGGGGCAGCGGCTCGCGCCGGCCGCGGGAGGGGAAGCGATCCGCCACCAGGCTCACCAGGAACACGACGGGAAACTCCAGCCCCTTGGCCTTGTGGACGGTGAGCACGGAGACGGCGTCGGCGTCCTCATCCGCTTCGACGGCCGCCGGGTCATCCCCCCCCTCCACGAGGTGGTCCAGGTGCTGGATGAACTGCGGAACCCGGTCGGGATCCGTGACGTCGGCGATGCGATGGACAATCTCGAAGAAGCGGGCGATGTTGCCGACCCGCGCGTCGGCGGCCGGCGTCCCCGCAGCCGTCAGGCGTTTCAGCAGGCCGCTGCGCATCAGGAACTGGTACAGGACCTCGCCGGTGGACCGGTCCCGGGACAGGGCGACGTAGTCCCTCATGTCCTTCAGCAGCCGCTCGGCAGTCGCCCGGGCCTGCAGGTCGAGGTCCGCCACTTCAGGAACGCTGTCGAGATTTTCGAGGACCCACCGGAGCGAGCGGTTCGCCCGCTTGGCGGCGCCGGCGCACCGGGCGAGCGGCCACGTCTCCATCTCGTAGAGGTCGGATCCCGCCAGGAAGTACAGGCTCACCGTGTCCTCAGGATCGGCCACCACCCGCAGGAAGGCGAGGAGCAGCCGGACCTCGGGCCGGGCGTACAGCCCCTGGTTGCCGCTGAACCGCCACGGAATCCCCTGCAGGTTCATCGCCCGCAGGAAGGGGTCCGCGTCCCGATTGGCCCGGACCAGGATGGCGACATCCCGATACGCCCAGGTCCCCGCCTCCACCCGCTGGCGGATGAGCCGGGCCACGCCATCCGCCTCACTGGACACCGTGTCGAAGTGGAGATGGCGGGGCGGCGGTCCCTCCGGCCGCCTGGCGATCAGCCGTTTCTCAATCCGCTCCCGCACCTCCAACCGGTCGGGGTCGTTGTGGCGGATGAGGCGGTAGGCGGCGTCCAGGCTGGCCTGACCCGACCGGAAGTTCTCCCGCAGGACGATGCGCCGCGCCCCGGGGTAGGCGGCCGTGAACTCCAAGATGTTGCTGATGGCCGCCCCCCGGAACCGGTAGATGCTCTGGTCGTCATCCCCGACGACGGAAACGTTCCCCGCCGGCCCGGCCAGAAGCTTGACCAGCTCCCACTGGGCATGGTTCGTGTCCTGGAATTCGTCCACCAGAATGTAGCGGAAGCGTTCCCGGTATTTCTGCAGGATCAGCGGGTGCTCGCGGAAGAGCCGGAGGCAGAGGAGCACCTGGTCCCCGAAATCCACCACGCCCCGCTTCGCCAGCAGGCCCTGGTATGCGGCGTAACACGCGGCCAGCTCCTCCTGCTGCCCCGCCTCTTCCCGCAGCGCGGCATCCTCGGGGTTCGCCTTGGCCCGATCGAGCAGGTGGGCGGCGAATGCCCGATAGTCCTCCGGCGTCACCGCCTCGTCCTTGGCCCGGCTGAAGAGGGTCACCAGCGCCTGGAGGTGCCGGGTCGGATCGCCCAGGGGGCGGAAACGGTTGAGCGGCAGATCGAACAGGTGCTCCCGCAGGAAGACCACCTGCTCGGGGCGCGAAAGGACCCGCAGGTCGGTATTGAGTCCCAGGGCCAGGCCCTCATCCCGCAGCACCCGATCCCCAAAGGCGTGGAACGTGCTGATCCACATATCGGCGAACCCGTAGGGAACCAGCAGGTCCACCCTGCCCTCCATCTCCTCGGCCGCCTTGTCGGTGAAGGTCAGGGCGAGGATCTCGGAGGGGCGGGCGAGCTTCGCCGCCGCCAGGTAGGCAATCCGGCGGGTAATGACCGTCGTCTTTCCCGTGCCGGCACCGGCCACGATGAGGAGCGGCCCCTCGCCGTGGGTCACGGCGGACTCCTGGTCGGGTGTCAGGCCCTCCAGAATCCGCGCTACCGCTTCGCTCTCTGCTCGGGTCGGCATTGCCATCTCATCAAAGGGGTTCGGTGGTTCGGTGGTTCCCCGGACCACGGACCGCCTACCGCGGACCTTCTCCGGATGGACTGTAGTCCTGTGGTCGTACATCCGCGCTTTGCGCCATGCGCCAGGCGCTTAGCCCTTTGCCAGCTGCCTGCTGCCGGGTACCCCCTGGGTGGCCTGCCGTCTGCTGTCTCGGACCGCATAGATGAGCGGAAGACTGACCAGGGTGACCCCCATCTTCACCAGATACTGTCCCCCGATGAGAGGCCACACCGGCAGCACGCCCGCAAAGGCGATCGTGATGAAGAGCGCGCTGTCCACCAGGGTGGAGACGGCGTTGCTGGTAAGGACGCGGATCCATTTCGGCCCGGTCACGTGCGCCCGCCACCAGGCGAAGATCTCCGCATCCACGAGGGAACTGACCAGATAGGCGACGAGCGACGCAAAGACGATGCGGGAAGTGCTCCCCAGCACGCCGGCGAAGATGGCAGCATCCCGATAGAACGGCGCCGCGGGGAGCCAGATGGCGAATTGAACGTAGCCGGCCAGGAGCAGATTCGCCGCAAAGGCCGTCGCGATCACCTGCCTCGCACCAGCCTTCCCCAGGCGCTCGTTGATCAGATCAATGAGGGTGAAGGTCAGGGTGTAGAGAAAAACCGCCGCGGGGACGACGATCCCGGCGATGGCGACCGGCTTGCTCGCCGTGACGTTGGAAATGATTTCGCAGGCCACGTAGAGCCCGATGAGCAGGGTCGTCATCGGGACGCAGCCTAACACATTTCCCCCAGCCCATCAAGGAGCCTGCCCCCTGTCAAGCCATCTAAGAATGTTCCTCCACCCCTTGCATTCTCCCCGGTATCATATACAATACTATACATGCCGATCCGGGTCGTGCTGGATAGTAGCGTCTTGGTGGCAGCTTTGCGATCTCAACTGGGAGCCTCGTTCCGGCTCCTTCAAGCGTTGCGGGCAGGGCGGTACGAGATAGCCCTTTCGGTGCCGTTGGTGCTGGAATATGAAGCCAGCCTGCTGCGCCATGCCGAGCAGTTGGGCGTTTCTGAGGCGGAGGTGACGGCACTGGTGGACTACCTCTGTTCGGTAGGAGTCGGCCAGCAGATCCACTTCTTGTGGCGCCCAGCCTTGCACGATCCCCGCGACGAATTTGTCCTGGAGCTTGCGGTGACCGCGGCTTGCCAAGCAATCGTCACGCACAATACTCGAGACTTCGCCGGGGCAGACCGATTTGAGGTCGAGGTCCTGACTCCCGGCCAGTTCTTGCGTCGGTTGGAGGAAGGATGATGAGTAACTTGAGCCTTCGGTTGCCAGATTCTCTGCACGGGAAAGTGCGCGAACTCGCGGCGCGGGACGCCATTTCGATCAATCAGTTTATCGCAACGGCCGTCGCGGAGAAGGCGGCGGCTCTACTAACCGTAGAGTACATTGCGGAGCGGGCCAAGCGGGGAGACCGTTCGGCGTTCGACCGCATCCTGGCCCGTGTTCCACGGGTCCCGCCGTTGCCGGGAGACGAGATCGAACCAGCGGGAAAGACGGCGAGACCTACCAGGCGGATGCAGCCCGCGAAGGCTCGAGGACGAGTCGGTAAGACCTCGAGGAAGTCCCGGTCGCGCCTTCGCGGCTGATCCGCAGCGCGATATACGCGACCCGAAAGTGGCCGCCGCCTCGCGCCTGGATTCACGAGCGGAAATCTGCCTGTCAAGAAAATCCCCCCCACGCTCCCCTCCCCTGTGCAGTTGCGGTCCATACTCCACGGGGGGAGGGCCGGGGTGAGGGGGGTTCAGGGAGAGAAATTTCCAAACGGTACAATCCTGTAAAATCAATTAGTTACTATTCGTATGACCTTGTATGTGAAATTTTTCCACTTGACAGGACTTTTTCTATCTTATATTTTCCGCCCTACCGACCAGTTAGTACAAAGGCAATGGATGACTACTACCCGAGAACAGATCCTTGACGCCGCCAGCCGCCTGATCCACGTGCGTGGGTTCAATAACACGTCGGTGGATGAAATCCTCAAGGAGAGCGGCGTCGGCAAAGGAAACTTCTACTACTATTTCAAGAGCAAGGAGGAGTTGGGCTTCGCCATTCTCGAGCGAAGCCTCGAACGGATCAGTACTGAGCTCCTCGACAAGACCTTTCGCCCGGACAAGGACCCGTGGTGCCAGATCGTTGAGTTCCTGGATTACCAGGTACAGCGCGCCCGGCAGCGCGGTTGCACCGGCGGATGTATCCTGGGCAATCTGGCCGTGGAGATGAGCGACATCCACGAGGAGTTCCGCCGCCGCCTGAGCGAGGCGTTCAACCGATTGCGGGCGCGGATCGAGGCCACGCTGACCCAGGCCAAGGCACTCGGGACGCTGCGAGCGGATACCAACATCCCCCGCCTGGCGCATTTTATCGTCGCGGGGTTCGAAGGCGCCCACATGATGGGGAAGCTTCACAAGAACGTGGACGTCATGGCGGGCGTGGTCGAGGAGCTGAAGGGCCACGTGGCCCAATACCGTGTCGCCTGAGGAACCGCCGACCCCGCTGATTTGGCGGGGCTGGCGAATCCGAGACGGCGGCCAAGGCTGTCCACCACAGGAGGGTGATGGAGTAGACGATGGCGACGATTGTGGAGTACACGGATCAGAAGCGCCCCAAGAACCTGTATCCAGAGCGCATTATTTCCCCGGTCAGTTCCGGGCCGTGCTGTTTCTCCGACATGGAAGAGATCGGCAAGCCCCAGGAAGACAGCCGGTGGGTCTTCCAGTACAAGCGCTGCAAGAAGTGTGGCTTCACGGTTCGGGTGATCTTGCGGGAGATCCCTGACGCCGCCCTGGCGGCCGAACTGCGCCGGACCCTGGCCAACTCCTTCGTCCGGAACGTGCCCGACTAATAAGCCGAACACACCGGCACCCCAGACACACACGCCCGGCAGAGGCTTCACTCCTCTTCGCCGGGCGCAGTTTTCCCCCCACACTTGCAGCATAGCGCAAAGGGCATAGCGCATAGCATTGTTCGATCTACGCTGTGCGCTTCGCGCTCTGCGCCTTGCCAGCAGCCTGGTACCCCTGGGTTGTCCGCGCGTTGGACATTCGAAATTGGGGCTTCGATACTCGATGTTTCGCAGTTGGCTTCCGTCAGCGATCTGCCCGCTGTCCGTCGCTCGACCAATCGACACATTGACCAATCGGCGAATCGACAAGAGGGGAACCACCGAAGTCTCGAACAACCGGAGGTTTTTGGTATAAGTCACATCTCAATCTGATTTGCCTCCAGGACGGTCCCCCGCACCTTTTCCAGGTTGGCAAGGGACTTGAAGTAGTCCGCGATCGCCCGGATCTCGTTGGCCTGCGCCTCCGACAGGTCGCGCTGGAACGACAGAACGTTGAAGGTGGTGGTGACCCCGGCCTCCAGCCGGCGCTGCTCGACCCGAAGCTGTTCCTCGGCCAGCACCCGTGCCGCGCGGTTCGCCTCCACCCGCTTGGCATCCGCCTCCACCCGGCGCACGCCTTCCCGGACCTGCTGGATGATCTGGAGTTCGAGGTTCTTGAGCGACGTCCGGGCCTGGTCCGCGGAGAGCTTCGCCTTGATGTAGCTGGCCTGGGGGCCGCGGTTCCCCAGGGGAACTGTGAGGATCACCCCCACCGAATATGAGACGAAGTCTCCCGACCCCATCTCGCTGAGGTTGCCGCCATAGGTAGTCCCAACGCCTGTGCTGAAGACAGAGCCGACGAGAGACAGGTCAGGCAGAAGCTGGTTCCGCGTGAGGCGCACCGAGAGCTCCTTGTTCTCGATGTCCAGCTTCGCGCTCTTGTACTCGTAGCGGGCTTCCAGGGCCTTCTGGATGCTGGCATCCAAGTTGACTGGCTTTGGGTCGAAGATCATGGTGTGGGTCGGCCGGATCTCTTGACCCCACCCCCCATTCACCGGCAAGTTCAGGATCACCTTCAGCGTGTCCTCGGCGTCTCGCACGGCTTTCTCGGCCAAAATGACATCCTGCACCCGGCTGGCTTCTAGGGCCTCGGCCTGGGTTACCTCCACGGGCGCCGCCACTCCGGCGCGAACCCGGGCCTTGTTCAGTGCCACCAGCTCCTGCGCCAGACGGAGCGAGCGGCGCTGGACCTCGAGATTCTCAATGGCGAAGGTCAGCTCGAAGTAGCCGTTCTGGACCTGGGTCACAATATCGCTCACCCGCAAACGCAACTGCTCCCGGGAGATGGACTGATTGTTGGTGGCGATCCGGATGTTTGTTTCCGTGGCCTCAAACCCGAAGTTCTTGAGGAGGGGCTGGGTGAGGGTGAGGCCCAGTGTGCTGGTGAAGCCGGAAGAGCTGACGGCTGTCTGACTGTCATACTCGTTGTCGAAGCGCAGCTCGTAGGTGCCCCCGGTGGGGAGCTTCTGCTTCAGGCCGACGTTGTAATTAAAAAAATCGGAGAGGATGCGCTGCCCCAAGAGGAAGTTCAGGCCGGCCGGTTGCCGGTTGTCCGTTCGTGTGAACTCGAGGAAGGCGCTGGGATCAAAGACCGCCTTCTCGTTGGTGAGATCCTGCTCGCGCAATCGGGGGTTGAAGCCCTCGATGGCGATGTCCAGGTTATTCTTGAGGGCCAGGGCAATGCTGTCCCGAAGCGACAGTTCCATCACCCCCGCAGGGGGAATAGGCGGGAGTTGGGCGGCCCCGGTCTGGGCAAGCGTCAGGTCCAGCTTCAGGAACTCACGACTGCCGTCCGCCGCCCCGGCTGGCAGCCAGGAGCTGCCCATGATCAACAGGGCCATGAGCGTGGATGTCACGACGTGTGTGGACTGTCGCATGGTCACTCCTTTCAGAAGGGCTCTTGGCGGCATATCTCCCCTCCGACTGAATCGTTCGACATTGGGGATTCAGCGTTGGATATTCGATATTCGCCGGAAACCCCTCCTGTTGGTTCCCCCCGCTTCGAGCGCGAGCCTTAGTTCTGCGGAACACAAATACGGTGACACTCATTCATGCTCCCTCTCCCTGGACGGGAGAGGAGCCGGGTGAGGGTGCAAGGAGGGCTGCCGCGCCAAGAGTCCCCCTCACCCCATCCCTCTCCCACAGCGGGGAGAGGGAGTTGAATGTGTGCGTCGAGGGAATACGTCACCGTAATCACGGCCAGAAGCACTTAGCGTTTCTTGAGCGCCCCGTGCAGAAACAGTCGCACCACCTCGTCCGCGATTTCCTCCGGCGTCAGCCGCGCAACCTCCCCATCACCGTAAACGATCTCGGCCAAGGCGAATATCACATACATCCCCTGGAAGGCACGGGCCACGATCTCCGTGCGCAGGGGACGAAACTTTCCCCGGGCAGTCTGTTCCCTGAGGAACGTCTGGATCCGTCCAAGCTGCTCCAAGGCAATCTCGCGGTAGAACTTTTCCCGAAGCTCCTTGTGAAACGGCAGCTCGGTGAAGGCAAAACGAACCGCCCGCGCGTTCTCGCGAAAGCGGCGGATCCGGTCCACCAGCACCGACCTCAGGAAGGCGGCCTCGTCCCCCTTTCGGGGACGCGCCATGATCTCCTCAAGGGATTCCAGGATCATGGACCGGTACAGGGCCAACAGGATGTCCCGCTTGCTGGGGAAATATAGATAGATGGTCCCCTGGGCGATGTTCGCCTCCCGGGCAATGGCCCGGATGGTCGCCGCAGCATAGCCGCGCTGGGCAAAAACCTTCATGGCCGCTTCCAGGATGGCCTGTCTCCGTTCGGCTCGAAGGCCCTCTCGTCTAAGGCGCGCCACACCGTTCTCCTTGCCCCCCGGGGGCTTCGCTAAGCTGAACCCAAATCTTTTGCCGCAGAGGCCGCAAAGATCGCAAAGGCCCATCAGGTTTCGGCCATCTGGACCCCTGCCCGCCGAGGGTCGGTGACAGTCGGGCAGCGCTTGGACCAACAAGCTGTTCAGGCCTGCGCCACGCTTTCTCTCCCTCGGTTCTGTTTAATTTAGGGCATTTCTTTGCGTGCTTTGCGCCCTTTGCGGTTTAAATGTCCTTTCTGGGCTGAATGATCGTTCAGTGAATTGGTTCACGTTACTTCGGGCATTAGGAAGTGTCAACCCCGAACCGATACCTGATCCAATCCCAAAGCGCTAAGCGCCAAGCGCATAGCGGTGTGCGCCCTACGCGAGGCGCTTTGCGCTATGCGCCATGCCAATTAAGCCCTTGGTTTTTCTTCGGATCGGGGCTAGGATACCGCAGTTTACACAGGGCACACAGCCGAAGGGGCCGGGTGCCAGAGGAAGGAGCGCGGCATGAGTCAGGAAGGAGGTATACGGCGGACACCGCAAGAGGCCGCCGTCAGGGCGAACCAGCGGATCCAGGGCACCTTTGCCGGTTTCCTTGGCATGGAGTTCACCCACCTTTCCCCTGATCGGGTTGAAGCCACCCTCATGGTCCGGCAAGAGCACAAGCAGCCCTGGGGGATCCTCCACGGCGGGGCGGTGATGACGCTGGCCGATACCGTGGCAGGCGCGGGCGCCTACATGAATCTCGCGCAGGGGCAGGAGACCGTGACGGTCGAATTGAAGATCAACCTGATCGGCGCCGTGCGAGAGGGCGGCATCCGGGCGGAGGCGACCCCTCTCCACCGGGGCAGGACCACTTCAATCTGGGAGACCCGCATCACAGACGAGAATGGCAAGCTCGTCGCCGTCGCCCTCTCCACCCACCTCGTCCTGGACCAGAAACCCTAACCCCGACCAGCTGGCAGGAGGCAGCTGGCAGCCTACGGCGAAATATCGAATGACGAATACTGAATATCGAATGATGAACGACGGCAGGCCATTCCTTCGACATTCATGATTCGGGTACCCTCTGGGTGTTCGATATTCGATATTGTTATCCCCCTCGGGTCTGACTGACCGCTGATAGCTGATCGCTTTTCCCTTTGATGAACAATGGGCAAGCCGTTCCTTCGACATTCAAGATTCGGGTACCCTCTGGGTGTTCGATATTCGATATTGTTATCCCTTTTAGTCATGGCTGCCTGTTGCCAGCTCGCATGGATGCCGACCGGCCAATGATCGCATAGATCACGAACCCGAACAAAAAGGATGGCAGCGTTGCCCCCATCCACGGGGCGAGACCTGTCAGACCAAGCTGGGGAAGCCCGGCGATGACCAGGTACAGAAGGAAGCCGACCACCCATACGCCGACGGCTGTCCGGTTGATCCCTCCCGTGTACCAGTACTGCCCGCCGACCCGGTACAGCCCTTCCACCTCGTACCGGCGCCCCCTTAGCAGGAAATAGTCGGCTGCCAGGATGCCGAGCAGCGGCACGAAGACCGAACCGATCAGCAGCAGGAAGCTTTCGTACTGAACCAGCGGGATCACCGCCGCCAGGACGAGGACCACGGCCCCGAAGATGGCCGTCAATCCCCGCTGGCCAAGACGCGCCACCATGTTCTGGGTGGAGACTGCGGCAGAGTAGATGTTGGCAAAGGCCTCATCCGTCTCCGCCACCAGCAGGATGAGGAGCGCCGCCCACCCGGCCGTGAGTCCGGCGATGGCCCCCAAGAGGGGCGATATGGGGGCATTGGGGTCGAGGGTCACCGCGGCGGCGAGGCCCAGCAGCGCCCCGAGAGCGTAGAACCAGACATGCGAGACAAAGTATCCAAATCCCGTCCCCCAGAATGCCGCCCTCCGGCTTGATGCCAAGCGGCTGTAGTCCGCCACCAGAGGGACCCACGAGATGGGCATCACCGCCACGAGATCCACCGCGAGCCAGAAAGACATCTCCCCTGTCCCCCGCTTCGCCGACAGCGCCCCAACATCGTACGTGCCCAGGACAGCGATGGTGAGCCACAGCATGGTGATGAACACGGCCCAGACGGCAAACTTCTCCATCCACTGCTTGACCACAAGGACGGGCCCGCCCATTGCCATCAGTGTCGTCAGCACCGTGAAGAAGACAACCCAGCCGTGGTAGCTGCTGGCGCCGAGAAGACGCTGGCTCAACAACGTGGCGGCCTGGGCCATGACGATGACCTCGAAAGTCGCCCACCCCACGAGTTGCAGAACATTCAAGATGGTAGGGAAGTACGAGCCCCGCAGGCCGAGCACCGGCCGGAAAAGCACCATGGTAGGCACCCCGGTGTCCGAGCCGATCGTGGCCACCAGGCCCAGCAGGAAGTTTCCGATGATTGCCCCGACCAGGATGGCTGCCAGCGCTCCCGCCAGACTCAGCCCTGGAACCAGGAACATCCCGACGACCATGACGAGGAAGCTGACACCGAGGTCGGCCCAAAGGACGAAGGTGTCGAGAAAGGTCAGCCGCCGCTCTGCCGCCGGAACGGGCTTGATCCCGTAGTCGCGGGCCATCTGGATACTGTCAGCCATTCATGCAACCTCCCCCGCTTAGCGCATGGCGCATAGCGCAAAGCGCATGGCGTACAGGAAACAGCGCTATGCGCTTAGCGCTTTGCGTTTCGCGAGCTGCCAGCTGCTTGCTGATTCCCGACTCAACGGACTCAATAGACTCCAAGGACTCAACGGACTAGAAAAAGGCGTTCATCATTCGACATTCCTTGTTGGATATTCGATATTCTCCGATGATGGTTGAAAAACCAAAACCGCCCCGGGGGCGGTTTTGGTTTTTGCCTGATCGTCCCTACGCCGGCATTACCCGGGTCAGGTTCCAACGGTCGGTGAGGGAACCGCCCCACCCTCTCAGCCCGGCGCCCCGGGCTCCCGTTTTTTCTGCTCGGACTCTACCACTGCCCCCCGGAGCCGTCAAGGCTCGTGGGGAATGTTCTTGCCCGGTTCGCGGATGTGTCAGCTCTCAAGTCATCGTCCCTGCCGAAGCATGGTCAATGCGGCCTGAAGACGCCGTACCCGCGTCTGCGCCCGCTTCGCAGACAGGATCCGTGGGCCTAAGCCTTCTTGTTCCCCCCTCCTGCATAGCCTTGGTGACCATCATGAAATAGCATCCATCCTTTGCCGGAAAGGCTGAACAACGACCGGTCCCAAACCGGCGGGTCCGCACGCGGTCGGCTCGAAGCCGGGAAGGGAGGACTCTCCTCCCTCTGGATGGGGGAGGACAAAGGTGGGGCTGCCATCCGCGAACCTCTCACCCCCATCCCCCCCTTCCCCCACACCCAGAGGGTAGCCGGGGGGAAGGGAGCGGATATGACTTCCCCTCTTTCCTCCTGTCTCATGGCTATCAATGCATACTTGAGAACCGAAGCAAGTCGTCCCGACTACCACTGGGGGATAGTCCGATATCAGCCTGCAGATCGGCCCACTACTTGACCCCGATCCGAAATTCCCACGAAGGCCAGCAACCCAGCCAGGGCCTTACAGAGACCTCATACCCCTTGATCCAGGCTGCTCCTCAGCGGCACCTATAGGGGGCTTAGGGAGCTGCCAGCCGCTGCCTGAATCGGCCTCTAGCGCGGCACCCTGTTGGGGTGCGAGTTTTTCGGATCGGGGTTGACTGTCGATCGATTTGAATATATTCTATTCACACCCAAGGAGGGATCCATGGCTAGTACCAGCGTGCACCTGCCCCGCGACCTGATCGCCAGCCTCGACGCCCTCGCTGCTCGGCGAATGGTGAGCCGCAACCGCTTGATCATAGAGGCTTGTGAAGGGCTTCTCCGAGCAGATCGCGGCGAGTGGCCGCAGGGTTTCTTTACAAGGAACGATTTATCCGCAGCCGACCTGCGCACGCTTCGGGCGGCAGGAAAACAACTGGAAGGAGTAATCCGGAAGCGGCGTAACCGACGGGGAACTCCATTCAGATGATCGTCCTCGATACGAGCGCGCTTTCCCGGGCCATGCGCCTCGACCCAATCGTGCTAGCCCATGCCGCTCAACAGCCGCCGGGAGAGTTGGTACTGACTGCTCCGGTTGCGGCGGAGATATGGTTCGGCTTGTCGCGATTGCCCGAAGATTCCCGGCGGCGACGCCTCCTCACGACCGAATATAAACGATGGAAGCAAATCTTGCGCTGGCAAGACTGGGGAGAGTCCGCCGCGGAGATGTTTGGGGTGCAGAAAGCAGGTCTGGAGGCGCGGGGCGTGTTAATCGATGACTGGGATATCGCCATCGGGGCATCCGCATTCGTACTTGGCGCGAGCGTTGCAACCTGTAACCCGCGGCATTTCACGCGGTTGACGGGACTGCACGTACTGGATTGGTCTAGGCTGCCCCGCCCGAGGCAACGGTCATCCGGCGATTAGCCCCGGTCCGAAATTCCAGTAAGTCGGGATGCCCAGAGATGAGAAATTTGCGTGTATTTGCGTTCATCTGCGGTTTCAAGATTTGAGTATCTTTGATCCCAACTGATCCCTCGCGAGCTTGGTCCGGAGCGCGTGGGGTTCGCCAGTCTCGACCGGGACCCCATCCACGTACAGAATGGCCTGACCCGACAAGGGAGAGACCCGGCCGCCCGGGGTCAGGATGCCGACCAGATTCAGGGGATCCGCGGCCGGAACCAGGACCACCTCCTGCCCGTCCCGCTTGCGCCGGACGGCCCGGAGCGCCTCGACGGCCTCCGGCAACGCAAATTGCTCTCCGGTGAACCCCTGCACAAAACGGCCGCCCCGAATCTCTCCGCGCGCCTCCAGCCGCCAGTAGATCCCGAGCAATGTGCGCCACGAAGGAGCGCGGGTTTCCCGCTCCAGCAGGTCCCGGAAGATCACACCGTACCTCCGCAGCAGTTGCCGGGCAAACGCCTCGTCTGTCGCCGAACCCGCTTCCCTGCTTCTAATCGCATCCCCCGGCTGCCGCAGAAGGGACCACCGGCCCACCGGAACATGGCGCGCGCGGGCCAAGCCGCCTCGGATCGCGCGGAAGCGCCGGTGTGGCTCGCGTTTGGTCTCGCCTCTCGCCAGGAGCATCCGCAGGCCGGCAATCCCGTCCCCGGTCACGAGACCGCGCGCCACCAGCTCCCACAAGGCTTCCTCCGTCTGACTCTCCAGAGCCCCAATCGCCTTGGCAATCTCGATCAAAAACGAGGCGCCCCGCGCCTGCAAGTGCCGGAGGACAGCCCGTGCCGTGGATGAAAGCCCACCCATCTCCTCCGGACCGACGCTTCCCGGCTCCAGCAGATGGGGCAGATCCTCCCTCAGGACCAGCCCCAGGGCCGCCGATCTGGTCGGTGCGATCCGCCCTTGCCGCATCCGATCTTCTTCCGGCGTCGCCTCGCGTAAGCCCAGGCGTCCCCAGGCGACCACCCCGGACAGGCAGAGCTGCTCCAGGTCGGCCGGGCTGTAGCGCGCCACCCGCGCCGGCAACACATCCCGCTCCCACGCTGGCGCCGGAAGCTCCAGCCCCTGAAGCTTCCCAATGACCTGAACGATCCCTTCACGGCCGTGCAACTGGCTGCCCGGGTGAACATTCTGCCATCGGAAGAGGAATCGCAGAAGGTCGGCCGCCGGCACCGGTTCGATCTCGCGCCGTAGACGGCCGATGGTCAGCCGATGGATCCGAGCCAGCAACCGACGGTCACACCACTCTACGAGGTCGGCGCTCCCTCCGGGGCTGAATCGTCCCCGCAGGACTACGCCGCCCGCTTCCAATGCCAGCGTGGCCGCTTCGATCGCGCGCGCCCGCATCCCCAGCCGGCCCGCCAGGGCTGCCGCCGTCGTGGGTCCGACCACCTCCATCCACCCCTGAACAATCCGTCGAACCCCATCCTCCTCCGTTATCGTTACGGCCGCAGTGTGTCTCCTCACAGCGGGCGCCTCTGACTCAAACACTGCTCCGGGCAACGCCGCTTGAACCCACCCCACCCGCTCCGTCGCCACGAATCCTTCCCCTCGGGGCCCGGCGCTTGCCCCGTTGGAGTGCGGCCCTTCTCCAACGGGGCGAGGCTCTATGCTCCATGCGATTCGGCACGCCCTCCCTTCTGCGACCAGTTTCGCCATCCACTCCTGCCAGTCACCCAGCTCTCTCGTCGGAACCAAGACCAGGCTCAGCAGTGCGTCATGTAGTTCATCGGCGTCCCGAACATCCGGCCAGGCTTGCGCACGCACCTCTTCGATGGCCGCCTGGTCCAAGGCGCCCACGCCCGTCGCCAGGTCCACGTCCACCCGCCGGAGAGAGACGGCCCGGGCCCGCCGCTCTTCCAGCGGGGCATCGTCCAGGAACGCGTAGGGGTTGGCGTTCAGGATCTCGTGGGACATCGGTGACGGCACAGGCGTGTCCACCGTCACCGTCCGGAGCTCGCCGCGTTCAAGACCGCCGATAAGGGCGCGCAGCCCCTCGACATCCATGACCTCGTTGAAGCAGTTATCCAGCGTCTCATTCACGAGGGGATGATCGGGCGGCCTGATTGGCCCGGCATTGTTGTCCTGGCACGCCACCTGGGCTGGAAACACTGCGGCCAGCAGATCGTCCGCGCGCATACGCTGGAGGGGCATCGGGACCCGGCGACCACCGCTCATCCGAAGGAGCGCCAGCGCCCGGGTGGCATTCCAGCGCCAGCGGGTCCCGAACATGGGCGACTGCAGCACCGCCTGCACCAGGTCCTCTGCCAGGCTTTCCGAACGGACCATGGCGAACACGCTTTCCAGGGGGAAGCTGTGCTGCTCACCGAGGGACAGCACGATCCCGTCATCCGTGGCCGCCGCTTGCAGCTCAAAGTCGAAGGTGACGCAGAACCGCTTGCGCAGGGCCAGCCCCCATGCCCGGTTGATCCGGCCGCCAAACGCAGTGTGGAGGACGAGCTGCATCCCCCCTGCCTCGTCAAAGAACCGCTCGGCCACGATCGTCTTCTGGGTCGGCATCGTCCCCAAGACGGACAGGGTCTCGGCCACGTAGGCCACAATCTGCTCGGCTGCGGCCTGCGTTGTGCCGCACTCTGAGCAGAGCCAGGCGACTGCCGCCTGGATGTCCGGCAGCCGGCTTGCCACGGCCTCGCGAACGTCGGCCACCGCCGCAGACAGCTCCGCCGTCCGACCCGGAGCCTCGCCCAGCCAGAACGGGATAGTCGGCGGCGCGCCCTGGGCATCCTCGACCCGGACTTTACCCGATTCCACCTTCCGGATGCGCCAGGACCTGTTCCCGAGCAGGAAGATGTCGCCGGCGAAGCTCTCGATGGCGAAGTCCTCGTTCACCGTGCCGACAAACGTTCCGCTGGGATCCTCGATGACCTGGTAGTCGGCCACGTCCGGAATCGCCCCACCACACGTGATAGCGGTAAGGCGGGCGCCGCGCCTGGCCCTCAGACGATGATTGACCCGGTCCCAGTGGAGATGCGCCGACCCCGCTCTGGCGGGGCTGGCAACCCCGTCCGCCAGCATGGTCAGGATCGCCTCGTACTCACTCCGGTCCAGATCCCGGTACGGGTAGGCCCGCCGGGCCAGCTCGAGCATTCCCTGTTCGGTCCGCTCTCCCGAAGCGACCGTGGCCACGATCTGCTGGGCCAGGATGTCCCGCGGACCCTTGGGAACAGTCACGCGGTCCATTTCACCGCGCCGGATCGCTCGGACGGCCGCGGCGCACTGAACCAGCTCGTCGCGTGTCCCCGGGAACAGTATTCCCCGGGGCGTGGCACCCAGCCAGTGCCCGGACCGACCCACCCGCTGGAGAAGGACTGCCAGCGATCGCGGCGCCCCCAGGTGGCAGACCAGGTCCACAGAGCCAATGTCTATCCCCAACTCCAGCGAGGCCGTGGCCACCACCACCTTGAGCGTCCCGGCCTTCAACCCCTGCTCCGCCTTGAGGCGCGTCTCCCGCGACAGACTTCCATGATGGGCTGCGACTGCCTCTTTGCCGAGACGCTGAGAGAGCTGATGGCTCACCCGCTCCACCAACTTCCGGGTATTCACGAAGACGATGGTGGTCCGGACCTGCTTCGCATACGCGGCCACCCGGTCGTACACCTCCGCCCACATGGCATGGCTGGCCACGGCCCCGAGGGGCTGGTCCACCACCTCGACGGAGAGGTCCAGGCTGCGCCCGTGCCCAACATCCACGATCGTGCAATTGGGTCTCCCGTCAACTCCCAGATTGCGGGTCCCGACGAGCAGCCGACCGATCTCTTCGATCGGCCGCTGCGTCGCGCTCAATCCGATCCGCTGAAGGGGAGTCCCGGCCAGATCATCCAGCCGTTCCAGGGACAACGCCAAGTGCGAGCCTCGCTTGTTCTCCGCCACCGCATGGATTTCATCAACGATGACCGTCCTCGCCGTGGCGAGAAATCTTCGGCTTCCCTCCGCTGTCAGCAGGATGTACAGGGACTCCGGGGTAGTGATGAGGATGTGCGGGGGCCGCCGCCGCATGGACTCCCGTTCTTTCGCCGGCGTGTCTCCTGTCCTCACGCTGACGCGGATCTCAGGTAGCGGTGTCCCGCGCTCCTCCGCAAGCCGGCGAATGGCATGGAGCGGTTCCCGCAGGTTCTTCTGGATATCGTTGGAAAGCGCCTTCAGGGGAGACACGTACACGACCGAGGTCCGATCCTCGAGTTTTCTCCCGATTCCGGCGCGAACCAGCCCGTCAATCGCCCGCAGGAACGCCGCCACGGTCTTGCCTGATCCCGTCGGAGCGCAGACCAGCGTATGCCGCCCCTCCGCAATCGCCGGCCACCCCAGCTCCTGCGGCGGACTGGGCCCTTCGAAGGTGCTGAGGAACCAATCCCTGACGATGGGATGGAATTGATCGAGAACCGGTGAGGTGGTCATGGGGCGATGGTACGAGAGGATCAGCCAGGCGTCAACGAATCAAAGAACCAGTCCCAAGAAAGGGGCAGACTCCTTTCTGCTCCCTCTCCCCGGCTACGCTCTGCGTGGGGGAGAGGGGACTGAGGAGTTTGCGTCCGCAGAACTTGAAGATTCCACACCTGAGCCGCGAGAGTCGCGTGCAGTCACGAAGTGAGCGGGGCCCCCCCTTAGAAAGGCGTTGACCGGAGGCTGGTATTCCGACTACACTTCGCACCAGATGAAATCAATCCGATATGATCGTCACGCGCGGCGCCGGATGCTCCAGACAGGCATCACGGATAAAGAAGTCGAGATGGTCCTGAGTCAACCGGAGCGAGTTGAGCCAAGCGGCAAGGGGCGACAAAATGCCTTTGGGCCCACCAACCACGGGATAATCCGCGTCATGTTTCGGGAAACCCCTGACGAATTCATTGTAATAACTGCTGTTCGGCAGGGGGGCAGCGGAGGGAGTTCGCCGTGAAGATCGAGTACAGCAAAGAAGCAGATGCCCTCTACATTCACCTTCGCGATGTACCTGTCGCAGAGAGCCGAGATGTCGAGGAGGGAGTCACCCTGGACTTCGATGCCGATGGCCACATCGTCGGCCTGGAAGTTTTGGACGCGTCCGAACGCTTGGGATTGAGCAATCTCGTGAACGTCTCCATTGAGAACCTGCCTGTCGAGGGACTCCCCCTCAGCGCCGCATGATCCCTCCCAGGGCGAAGAAGCAGTTCCTTCGACATTCGACATTCGGGTACCCTCTGGGTGTTCGATATTCGACATTTGCCCGCCGGATGGATGCTGATGTGGATGGCAAGTTCCCCCGTGAAATCTGCGTAATCTGCCCTTCGACTGTGCTCAGGGCCCCGAGCCTGTCGAGGGACGAAATCTGCGGATAGGGCCAGTCTTGGCGCTCTTGTCCCGCCCGCGGCGGGATTGGCGGTTAGAGAGGAAGAGAAGAAAGGAAAATTCGCCTCTGACCTTGGCGCTCTTGGCGTCTTGGCGGTTAAGTGAGGAGAACCCATGAAAGCCATTCGCGTGCACGAAACTGGCGGACCAGAAGTCCTGCGGTACGAGGAGATCCCTGTGCCCACACCCGGTCCGGGGCAGGCTCAGGTCAAGATCGAGGCGATCGGACTCAACTATATCGATGTCTATTTCCGGTCGGGCCTCTACAAGACCTCCCTCCCTTTCACGCCCGGGATGGAGGCCGCGGGAACGGTAGCGGCCGTCGCTCCGGGTGTCACTGACGTCAAGGTGGGGGACCGGGTCGCCTATGCCCCGTCCATGGGCGCCTACGCCGAATACGCCGTCGTCCCTGCCGAGCGCCTGGTTCCGCTAGCCCAAGGGGTAGATTTCCCGACGGCCGCCGCCGTGACGCTCCAGGGCATGACTGCACACTACCTCACCCACAGTACCTACCCGCTGAAACCAGGAGACAGCGCCCTGGTCCACGCCGCGGCGGGGGGCGTGGGATTGCTCCTGATTCAGATCGCGAAAATGCGCGGGGCTCGGGTGTTCGGGACCGTCTCCACGAAGGAGAAAGCCGCTCTGGCCCGGGAGGCGGGGGCCGATGAGGTCATTCTGTATACCGAGCAGGACTTCGAGGCAGAGGTGATGCGGCTCACCGGCGGTAAAGGCGTGAACGTCGTGTACGATTCCGTGGCCAAGACCACCTTTGACAAGAGCTTGAACTGCCTCGCCTCACGCGGCGTCCTGGCCCTCTTCGGACAGTCCAGCGGGCCGGTGCCGCCCGTGGACCCTGCGCGCCTCGCAAAGAACGCGGTCTTCCTCACGCGGCCCGGGTTGCAACAGTACACTTTGACGCGAACCGAGCTGCTTCAACGGGCAAGCGACGTGTTCGACTGGGTGAAATCCGGAAAGCTCAAGCTCCGCATCAGCGAGACCATGCCGCTCAAGGAGGCTGCCGAAGCCCACCGGCGCCTGGAAGGCCGCCGGACTACTGGCAAAGTCTTGTTGATCCCTTAACCGGCCGAGATATTCCCCAACTTGACCACAGGACCACTGACCACGGGACCACGGACCACTGACCCCGATCCGAAATTCCGCTGAGTCTTCATGGGCCGGGGCCCACCCATGCACCATGAAAACCCCCCTCACCGATGCCCTCTCCCGCCCAATGGGGGGAGAGGGAACAGTGAGGGGGAGTTTTCTGAGCAGGCCGAATGTCCTGTGGCCTCCGGCCCAGGCTCCGCCCCCGAGGGGCTTCTGCCCCGGAGGGAGGGCTCT
>Ga0209172_10003249_pt1 | contig 25496 bp, 19 predicted proteins | sample LarsenN4metaG_FD_184113 | JGI IMG/M metagenome (GOLD analysis project Ga0209172, IMG submission 184113) | Hot spring sediment bacterial and archeal communities from British Columbia, Canada, to study Microbial Dark Matter (Phase II) - Larsen... ... | reverse complement strand
TGGTCCGTGAATCAGGGGCCCTGTAAAAAGAACGCTCGAACCTTGCTGCGCTTGCCATCCCTTCTCTTGTGAACTCTAGATAAGAAAAACATCTTCCTGTCTTCTGTCGCCCATTCAGGGCTTGAGGTGCAGGCGCCACGTCTACCCAGGGCTTGCGCCCTGGGCTACTTTCTTGTGCCCGCTTCGCCTCTCTCGGCAAGGAAATTCTTTTTTCTTCAGCAATTCCCGGTCAAAAAACCCTCTGATTTGAGAGGGGTTAGAGGCTAAACGATGTGTTTGCAACGTTCTTTTCACTAGGGCCTCGGTGCACGGCCGTGTTTCTTGCGCAAGAAATATTCTTTCAGATAGCGCGGATTCCCACGTCAATCAATGATTCTCATTCTCACCGGGAATTGCTGATTTTAATCTGTTCGGGCGTACAACGCCCTCAAAACATTGACTGAAGTGTTACAGGCGTACAACGCCCTCAAAACATTGACTGAAGTGTTACATAAGGAAGCAGCTACTGATCTTAATCGGTTCGGGCGTACAACGCCCTCAAAACAGCTCTATTTAAAATTGTTTTGAGGGCGGATCGCCCCAATAGCTAAGCGCCGATGGTACTCTTCCTCAAGACAGCTCTATTTAAAATCGTTTTGAGGGCGTTGTACGCCCGAACCGGTTCTGGTCTTTCTCTTTTTAGAGGCGTATTATAGGCATATTAGAGGCGTATTATAGGCATAATCCACATTATCAGACGCACTATCAAAGTAATCTTGCCAAGAAAAAGATGCCGCACCCTCATCAAGTACCGAGGAGACGCTCCTCTAGCAGGAAGAATTGCGCCTGTTCGTCCTTAGTCCCGCCTGTGTAGCGACCAAAAGCGATAAAGACGTCGGACGTCGGACGTTAATACTGTGCTCCTTCTACTCGTATGTGATATAGTTGCTGTTCTCATTTTCAGCTAACAGGAGGATACAATTCATTGTCTCCAGACAAAAACATCAAGAAAGTGGCGCTCGCTTACTCAGGCGGGCTTGATACATCGATCATAATCCCATGGCTGATCGAAAATTATCATTGCGAAGTAGTAGCTATCGCAGCAGATGTCGGTCAGGGCGAAGAGCTGGACGGGCTCCGTGAAAAGGCACTAAAGACAGGCGCCAGCCAGGTATTCATCGAAGACCTGAGACACGAATTTATAACCAGCTACATCTGGCCTACACTGCGCGCGGGCGCTGTATATGAGCATAAGTATCTACTGGGTACCAGCTTCGCCAGGCCCATCATCGCCAAACGCCAGGTTGAAATTGCCAAACAAGTCGGAGCCGACGCGCTGGCCCACGGATGCACCGGCAAAGGCAACGACCAGGTCCGATTTGAGCTTGCTTACAAAGCCCTGGCCCCACACCTGAAAGTCATAGCTCCCTGGCGCGAGTGGAATATACGCTCACGCGAAGATGCTATAGACTATGCCAATGAGCGCCAGATCCCAATCACCGCCAGCCGCGAGAAGATCTACAGCCGCGACCGTAACATCTGGCACATCAGTCACGAGGGTGGTCCCCTTGAGGACCCTGCCTCAGAACCGGAAGAGGCCATGTTCATCTTGACCACCTCGCCAGAAAACGCCCCCGATAACCCGGAGTACGTCGAAATAGGATTCGAGCAAGGCGCCCCTGTGTCGATCAATGGAGACTATCTGGACCCGGTACCGCTTCTGGAAACCATCAATGAAATCGGCAGCCGCAACGCCATAGGCCGAATCGACCTGGTGGAAAACCGCCTGGTCGGAATTAAATCACGAGGAGTCTATGAGACCCCAGGGGGAACACTGCTCCTGGCTGCCCTGCGCGAACTCGAAGCCCTGTGCCTCGACCGCGATTGCTTGCACTTCAAACAACATATCTCGCTTAAATACGCCGAAATGGTCTACTTCGGCCAGTGGTTCACCCCGCTCAGAGAGGCGCTCGATAGCTTCGTCAACACCATAATGAGACCGGTAACCGGGCGCGTCCGCCTTAGACTCTATAAGGGGAATATCACCGTCGCCGGACGCTACAGCGAAAACTCACTCTATCGCCAGGACCTGGCCGCATTCACTATGGGCGAAATCTACAACCAGAAAGACGCTGAAGGGTTCATCAACCTCTTCGGCCTCCCTATCAAAGTCCGAGCAATGCTCCAAAACCAATTGAAGAACGAGTAGAATAGCCGATCTATGAAACCCGCACTTACCGAAAAGAAGGATGCGATTATCATATTCGCCCTCACCGGCCACCACCCTGACATCGAGTTTCTCCACAACATCGGAATTGAAATCGGTTATCAGATGCTGGTCCCCGGCCACAGCCCTGAGCCTCTTGAGAGCAATGTCCCAGGAATATTCCTGGCAGGGACGGTCACTGCCGGACGGAAAAATAATAGAGTCTTTATAGAAAACGGCTGCCTCCACGGCAAACAGGTTTTCAAATACCTCCATCCCCTGTTATCATTGCCATCTGAACGATCAACACAGTAAAAAGCAGAGGGCCTCAACCGATGTCAAAACTCTGGGGTGGAAGATTCAAAGGCAAAATAGATGAGCAGTTCGACCGATTCAACTCCTCTTTCGCCTTCGACCGCAGGCTCTTCGAAGTCGATATTCGCGCCAGCCTCGCCCATTGCGATGGATTAGAGGCAGCCGGAGTAATTACCCGCAGCGAAGCTGAACGTATTCGCAGCGGCCTTGAAACTATTCTCAAACGCGGCAAGCTCGATCCCGACTACTTCGATCAACACCCAGCAGAAGATGTTCACAGCTTCGTCCAAGCGCGACTCGTCCAGCTCATCGGCGACACCGGCTACAAGCTTCATACCGCCCGCAGCCGTAATGACCAGGTGGCAACCGACCTCAGACTCTATTTGCGAGACGAAATTGATAATGCGTTATCTCTAATCAAAAAAGTTCAAACGGCAATCGTCGATCTGGCAGAAGCTAATCTGAATATCCCATTCCCGGGCTATACTCACCTGCAAAAGGCCCAGCCAGTCCTGTTCTCTCACTACTGCCTGGCCTATTTTGAAAGCTTCCGGCGAGACCGAGAAAGGCTCACAGAGATTCGCAAACGAGTAAATGTGCTTCCCCTGGGCAGCGGGGCGCTGGCAGGCACAAACTTCCCTGTTGATCGCAATCTCATAGCCGAAAAACTCCTATTCGATTCGGTCTCTGCCAACAGCATGGATGCCATCAGCGACCGCGATTTCATCATTGAATTCACCGCAGCAGCGTCCCTTATCGCTATGCACCTGAGCAGATTGGCGGAAGACCTGATCATCTACTCTAGCAGCGAGTTCGGCCTCATTGAACTGAGTGACGCAGTGGCGACAGGCAGTAGCCTCATGCCTCAGAAAAAGAATCCCGATGCCCTTGAATTGATCCGCGGCAAAGCCGGGCGAATATTTGGCCATCATATCGCACTGCTGACCACTTTAAAGGGATTGCCTCTGACATACAATAAAGATATGCAAGAGGACAAAGAGGCGCTCTTTGATACAATCGACACTCTTGCAGCTTGTCTGAGCATCACCGAGATAGTGCTTCGGAATCTGCGCGTCAACCCTGCTCGCGCCACCGAAGCCGCTTCAACCGGCTATATGAACGCTACGGACCTGGCCGATTACCTTGTGCGCAAAGGTCTACCATTCAGAATGGCGCACGAGACGGCGAGCCAGATTGTGCTCTATGCGATTGAGAATGGAAAGCAGTTGGAAGAGATCCCGTTGGATAAGTATGGCGAGTTCTCTTCCCTATTTCAGGAAGATGTCTATCAGGCTATTACTCTCGATGCCTCGCTAAGCGGCAAGGCGCAAACGGGCGGCACCTCGCCTGAACGAGTCGGCGAGGCGCTCAACCGCGCAAGAGAGATTTTATAGTCCGACGTCGCCACGTCCGCTATACGTTCTACGTTCGACGTTGAAGATTAAACGTCGAACGTAGAACGTTACGGACGTCGGACATCGGACATACAGACGTAGGACGTATATCCGACGAACTTATGAGAACAAACAATTCATCAATCACCCTTTTCGAGCGAGCAAAACAGCTCATCCCCGGAGGCGTCAACAGCCCCGTGAGAGCATTCCGCGGAGTCGGCGGCGCGCCGCTCTTTATCAAGTCCGCTTCCGGCCCCTACATCACAGATTCGGATGGCAATCAATATATCGACTATGTAGGCAGTTGGGGACCAATGATACTGGGCCATGCCCATCCAGCAGTAGTTGAATCGCTGATTGCCGCTGTTCAACGGGGAACCAGCTACGGGGCCCCAACAGAGCTTGAGGTAGAGATGGCAGAAGAGATCTGCGCTGCCGTCCCCTCAATCGAGATGGTCAGGTTCGTCAGCTCAGGCACAGAAGCCACTATGAGCGCCATCCGATTGGCCCGCGCATGGACCGGAAGAGATAAGCTGGTGAAGTTCGACGGATGCTATCACGGCCATGCCGATTCCCTGCTGGTCAAAGCGGGCTCAGGAGTGGCAACGCTCGGCCTCCCCGATAGTCCTGGCGTTCCAGCGGCAATCGCGCAAAAGACTATCACCGTCCCGTACAACAACGCAGAGGCGCTTGAGGCGGCCTTTGATTTGAACAGAGACGAGATAGCCTGCGTCATAATCGAGCCGGTGGCGGGCAACATGGGTTGTGTCCCTCCTAACGAAGGGTTCCTCCAGCAAGTGCGCAACATCACCGAGAGATACGGCTCGCTGCTGATCTTTGATGAAGTGATGACCGGCTTCAGAGTCGCTTATGGTGGGGCACAACAGCTTTACGGCATCAAGCCGGACTTGACTACCCTGGGAAAGATAATCGGTGGGGGCCTGCCTGTTGGAGCCTTCGGCGGTCGAAAAGAGATAATGGAAAGGATGGCCCCTGTCGGGCCCGTCTACCAGGCGGGCACGCTTTCGGGAAATCCCCTGGCAGTATCTGCCGGGCTCGCTACCTTGCGGACACTGAAACAGATGGGGCCGTCTGCTTACGAACGGCTCAACCTGGCTACACAGTCGCTGGCAGAACAACTACGCCAATCGGCAGCCGAAGCAGGGGTGGATGTTACGGTCAACCAACTGGGATCGATGTTCACGGTATTCTTCACTTCAAATCAAGTCACAGACTGGGCAAGCGCCAAAACGAGCAAAGAGGCCGTATTCGCAAAGTTCTTCCATGCAATGCTGAATGAGGGCATCTATCTGCCACCATCGCAATTTGAGGCAGCTTTCGTCAGCCTCGCGCACACAGACGATGTTTTGGAACGGACGTTCGACGTTCTACGTTCTACGTTCTACATTCTACGTTGAAAATTAAACGTCGAACGCCGAACATCGAACGCCAAACGTTTTGGCGAACGTCGAACGTAGAACGTAGAATGGTATTAGACTGAAGTCTCAACAGCGTAATAGAGTGCCCAGGCAAGGAGAGGTTGAACCCTTGCTGCGACTCCAACTGGAGCGATGGCATCCTCTTGATCTCTTTAAGATCATCCCCGCTATAGCAATACCTCTCCACTTCACCGCCAGCACCGAAATTGCGCAATTTCACGCGAGCAGTGGACGCATCCCTTGTTTTGTTAATCACAACCAGATACATCTCTTTGCTATCCTGGCTCAAACTGCTGTAGATAGATACCCTCTCGTCGTCACTCGATGTTGCCCCTATCGATGTGTCGCCAAACCGGCCTCCTTTGCCATCAAAGTTCCTGAATATCCTGAAGGCAAAGTAGGTTGGAGTCCCATAGAAGCGTCTGTCCGTAGCTATCCAGTACGACGCCATATCAAGGCCCTCGCGGCCAAACACACCTAACGCCTCCGCCTGAGCCAACGCGCAGCTAATATCTTCGTAAGCCCCCCAGGAGTATTCACTGATCGATAGTTTAGTTCCGGGATAGTTCCTGGCAATGATCTCCTTCATCCGGGGGATAAGGCGCACCGCCTGCTTTATATAAGACTCATCCTCGTACCCGGCGTCCCACAACGACCTGACCGAGCGCACCCGCAATTCCTTCAGCGCATCATCCCCCGCTCCATCAAAGACAACCCTCTTATCGGTCCTGGCTTCGGGATAGTAATGAATATCAAGAACATCTAGCAGCCTAAATCCAACCCTGGCCTCAGCTTCGCGCATTCGCCTCAAGTACCATTCGAGAAACGGCGCGTCGCTGTGACCAGCGCGATCTTGACCGCGCTTGAATCCATCGGCCGGCGAATAAAAATACGCGCCCCAACCATAAACGACCGGTCCCATTACCTGACAGCTCGGATCCACCTCCTTGATCGCCCGCGCGTATCTCACCGACAGATCAAGAAGCTCATCATAAGTCGCAGGTTGCGGGTGCACATCCCGATGTATGCGGTGCCAGAGGCATGGCTCATTATCCAGAGCGTAGAACTTCACTCCTCCTTCTGCCGCAGTCCCGAATGTCGAGACAATATCGCGGACCCATGCCTTCTGGAATTCAACCCCTACTTCAAGGCTCGTGTCGCGCGGCTCGTTGCCCCGAATCATCCTGCCATCTCTGTCCACTCCATTCCCTGCGTCGGGCCTCTCAGGAGAAGCCTTCCCTTGAAGGCCATATTTGATAATGGAAAAGCCGCTGGACGAACCATCACGCGCAACCCACCCGATCATCGGAATGGTCACAATACTGTCTGTATCGGCCCGCTGGTTGTCATCAATAAACCGCTGATAGTCCTTGAGACCATCATCCTTCTGTAGAGATATGTTCTGAAAGAAATAGTCGGCCCCCGTGTTCGTAACATCCAACTGCCAGTTATACCGGGTCGAGCGATTGCCCCCATACCGATTCAATTTGATCCCCAGTTCCTCCAGCGTTCTTCTAGAAGCGAAGTTTAGCCCGTAAATGTAAGGACTGATCCGGCGCACATTCGCCTTTGCATCAACCGCCAGCTCTATAACCCGAGATGGCGATCCGCCTATCCTTGCAGAACAGAGCGAATAGGCTGCGGAGAATGAAGCCAGTAGAACTATGCCGGCAAATAGCCAATGAAGTCTTCGTCTCATCAAACAATCCATCGGCAATTTGCATCGTCCTTTTAGACCTATCTGAAAAGCTAACGTTGAAGAACACCGGAGGATCTTCCGATAACTAGGAAGGTATGAAAACTTCTCCCAACTTATTGCTGATCGGTTACAATGTCGATGAAGGATTGTTTCAGGAGATAGAGGCAGGCAAACACCCGCGCGCCGATTACTTCGCGCTGGCGCAGGAGCTGAACGCAGACATCGCGAGCTTTGCTTCAATCAACAATTATCCGGGCATAGCAGCCAGGGCTATGGCCTTGCTCCTGGGCAAGCGGCTTGCCCTCGCCATAGCAGGATTCCTTGAAAGCCGCCGCTATAAACTCATCTTCGTGTCAGGGGAAGACATCGCCATTCCGCTCTGCGCAATGCTCAGGCTGCGGCGCAACCGCCCCGAAGTTATAACCATCGCGCACAGGCTGACCCCCCTCAAGAAGCGCATCCCGTGGATACTGCTCGACCTCCAGCAGACGATCTCCAAAGCTGTCGTCTACTCAAAAACGCAGCGCGAATTTGCGGTCAGCAACCTGTTGCTGCCGGAACAGAAGGTCATTCAGATCCCGTTCCAGGCAGACCATCTCTTCTTCAAACCCAATCCGGCCATTGCAGAAAAGCACCAGATATGCAGCGCTGGGCTCGAATGGCGCGACTACCCTACCCTGATCGAAGCTGTCAGAAACCTCGATGTCTCGGTCAAGATTGCAGCCGCGAGCCTGTGGTCAAAGCACCGCGACGAAACCAGAAGGCGCAGGCTGCCGCCGAACGTGGAAGCGCGCCCGTACAAATATCCGGAACTACGCACCCTCTACGCAGAATCGAAGATAGTTGTCGTGCCTCTCTACGAAACCGATTTTCAGGCAGGCATCACAACCGTGCTGGAGGCAATGGCCATGGCAAAGCCAGTGATCGTGTCGAGAACCAGCGGACAAACCGATACTATCGTCGATGGAGAGACAGGTATCTACGTCCCCCCCTCGGATGCAGTTGCCCTGCGGCAGGCAATCGAATATCTATTGAGGAACCCACAGGAGAGAGCAAGGCTGGGCCGGAACGCAAGGAGAGCGATTGAAGAACAGTTCTCCCTTGACCACTTCGTTGCCAGGATTAAGGCGCTGGCCGACGGTTCGCGCACTCCTCAACCAGACCTTGAACAGGCAGAGGGCGCACAGATACCCCAACTCAATCACAGCCGCGCTTCAATATGGAGCGCCCTGACCCAATTGCGAAACCTCCTGATGCAACGCCGCTCCCCCCAGCGCCACGGCGCCAGGCCCCAATCGAGGCCATAAACAGTGTATAAGGAGATCCGGCCAGCACACTGACAAGGAAATGAGCAGAATGCAACTCATCCTTTTACTAACTGTCAATCTGCTGCTCTTCGCCAACTGCCTGTACCTGTTCGCCATTATCCTGGCAGGCTTCATCAACCGCTCCCGGACGGATGCCAGGCAGAGCGATTCACCCCCCAGACGGCTCGCCGTCCTCATCCCCGCGCACAACGAAGAGCTGCTGATCGAAGGCGCAATCGGCAGCCTGATCCACCAGGATTACCCGAAGGACCTCTATACAATATTCGTAGTCGCAGATAACTGCACAGATAACACGGCCTCAATCGCCAAATCGCTGGGGGCCCAGGTCATCACACGCACGGACAAAACAAAGCGAGGTAAAGGCTACGCGCTGGCAAAAGGGATTCAACACATATTCGACCTCAATCGGAGCCGATCCCAAAACTCGGAACCCGAATACAACTTCGACCTCAATCGGAGCCGATCCCAAAACTCGGAACCCGAATACAACCTCAATCAGAGCCAATCCCAAAACCCGGAACCCGAATACGAGGCCGTTGTCATCATCGACGCCGATGCCTCCTGCGACCCAAAGCTGCTCTGGGAATTATCAGCCGTTATCGGACGTAATTCACCGGTGGCCCAGGCCCTCTACCTCGGCTCCAATCCGCAAGAATCCTGGCGCACCCGGCTGCAACAAATTGCCTGGGCGATCTTCAACTTCCTGCGCCCACTGGGCAGAAGCTCCCTGGGGTTCTCCTCCGGCTTGCTGGGAAATGGAATGTGCTTCCACCTGAGTCTGTTTAAAACAATCCCCTGGGAAGCGTTCTCGATCACGGAAGATAGCGAATTCGCAATCAAACTCCTGCTGGCGGGAATTAATGTTCGATTCGCCCCCCAGGCCAGACTCTATTCCCAAATGGCAAAGACAGCAGCCCAGGCCAGTGATCAGCGGCTCCGATGGGAAAGAGGCAGGTCCTCCCTGCTTAAACAGTTCGCCCCCTCTCTCATAAAAGCGGCGCTCAAAGGGAACCTCGCCGCACTCGATCAGTTCCTTGACCTGCTCACCCCGCCGGTTACAACCCTCGCCCTCGCCGTATTACTAGTGCTGGGCCTTGACCTGTTCGCCTCCCCTGCCCTCTCCGCCCTCCCCATCGCTTCAATCTTGCTGCTCGCTTCTTGCTTGATGATGGGCATGATTTCCATCCGAGCCCCTCTATCTCTATACCTGGCGCTCCTCAACCTACCTGTCTACATCCTCTGGAGACTCTCACTAAAGCTGATAAACAGAAAACGCACAGACCAGATCCAGTGGACAAGGACTGCTAGACATAAGACAAACGTCCGACGTCCGACGTAAGGAACGTCCGACGTAAGGAACGTCCGACGTCCGACGTCGGTTTTGCTTACGGACGTCGGACGTAGTGACGTAGGACGTAGGACGCCGACGGACGTCGGACGTATAGATGCGGACAAAATGACCTAAATCAGGCCCCCCCTCTTTGCAATAGAGGACACATCTACACATTATCTCCATCAACCGTTAATACCCTCACCAACCTATTAGTCCTGTTATTTCTCTGTTTACAAAGAATCCCAACTCAACCCGGTGGCACGCCCATCACGGCACACATCTTGCCCGAACATCCTACGTTCGACGTTTGATGTTTGACGTAGGACGTGGAACGCAAAATGTTCTTCGGAGAGATTTTGATGTTTGACGTAGGACGTGGAACGCAAAATGTTCTTCGGAGAGATTTTGATGTTTGACGTAGGACGTGGAACGCAAAATGTTCTTCGGAGAGATAAGGAGAGATAAATAGCAGAATGCCACCGGACTATTCGCTCGATTCAACTCGGCCCGATATAACACAGGAACAATCCAATGAGCGCCTCCTGGTAGGCAATCGCCCTGGCATGACTCAACTGCTTCCACTTAGCGGCCATAGCGCAAATGAGGTGAATGCCGACCGTTGGAAGTTTGCTCCAACCTATCTGTCGGCTCCGCCTCCTGTGCATATACCTTTATACAAACTGGCCATCAAACGCTGTTTCGACATCATCATCAGCATCGCGGCGCTCGCGCTCTCCCTGCCGCTGATATTGATCGCCATCCTCGCCATAAAACGGATCAAAGGGGGCCCCATTCTCTACCGCTCCCCCAGAGTCGGGCGACTCGGCCTCAACTTCTTTCAATTGACCTTCAATGTCTCCCAACCGAAGACGGGCCCAAAGAGCCGCGCTCTGCGCATCCTGAAAAGGCTTGGTTGCCGCATACTGCCTTCTTTCATAAATGTCCTGCGCGGCGAAATGTCTATTGTCGGGCCGGAGCCGGCCACAGCAGAGGAATTCAGTAGATACAGCGAAATTGAGTTTCAGCGATTGAGAGTCAAGCCCGGTCTGACCTGCTTTTGGACTCTGCGCCGCCACTCTAATATCGGTTTTGACGAGAAGCTGGCCTGCGACCTGGCTTATGTAAAAAAACTCGGTCTGCTCACAGACCTCGGCATCATTTTGAGGACTATATTCGTCCAGATCATAAGAGGCAGCAAACAATCGCTTCAGGAGCGCATCCAGATACTCGGCGTGAAGTTCCATAACCTCACAATGCCCGAAGCCGTCGATCTGGTGACTATCGCCTGCCGCAGAAGGTCGATGTGGACCGTCTTCTTCATCAACGCCGATTGCATGAATATAGCCTGCAAAGATGAGAAATATTACAGGATCCTTCAGCAGGCCGACGCCCTGTTCCCCGATGGCATCGGCATACATCTAGCAAGCCGATTGCTGACCACCAGCCTCAAAGAGAACACCAACGGCACAGATTTCTTCCCCAGGCTATGCCGCCAAGCTACCGAGAACGGGTTGAGCCTCTTCCTGCTGGGCGCTGCCCCAGGAATCGCCGAAGCAGCAGCAAAAAACATGACCGCTCTGTTCCCCAACCTGAAGATCGTCGGAACCCAGCATGGCTATTTCACCAGGGAAGAAGAGACGGGTGTTATCGGACGCATTAATGAGTCGGGCGCCGATATCCTGCTGGTCGCTATGGGGGCCCCTCGCCAGGAAAAATGGATCGCCAGCAATCGCTCGCGCATTACTTCCAGTGTTGTCATGGGCGTCGGCGGCCTGTTTGACTTCTATTCAGGCAAGATTCCACGGGCCCCTATCTGGATGCGCGAGCTCGGCCTTGAATGGGTCTACCGCCTCATTCAGGAGCCCAAGCGACTCTGGAAAAGATATGTGGTTGGTAATCCCCTGTTCCTCTACCGCGTCTTGCGATGGCGATCAAACCATCCGGCAAAACTCGACTCCATCCGCCAGCACTACATGGTAAACCTCTACCGTCGTCCCGTCCGACGTCTGAACGTCGGACGGAATTCGCTTTAGGTCTTGCGCTGCCGCCGATCAGGAAGGGAATCTGCTAATTTTATAATCTGATCCCCTCTCTCCTTCAGGCTGACCAGCCTGCTAAAAATATCGTAGGCTTCGCCGTAGTAAGATCGGGCGTCCTCATAGCCGAGGTTAATTAAGCTTAAGCTGTCGATTGTCTGCCGAGAAAAATCGAATGTCGATCCGATCCCCGTGTCTATATTGACCGAAGGCCGGATCTGAAATAGCACGCAGCCGGAGAAATCAGCGCGATTTTGAAGCTGAGAGTCGGAGAGAAAGATCGAGACAATATACTTAGCCCCGCCCTGATATAGAATCTGCGCTGGCAACGGATCGACCCAGCCAGCATCGGCGAAGCTCTGATTGCCGATCCTCTTTGAGGGAAAAAGATATGGGACGGCTATAGCAGCAAGAAGGGCCTGCCTGACCTGGAGTGGATCGAGGTCTCGCACATTAAGATATTTTGCGTCCTTTCTCCAGGGCGCCGGTAGTAGTCCAAGAAACTCTAAAAATGGTATGGCAGGCAGCACAACTATTGTTAAATCCACACCGGATTTACAGACTCTTTCATAATCGATGTATCTATCCAGGAAATCAGCAATCGGCGTTGGATCCAGTAGAGCAATACCCTCTTCTGTGAGACCTGGGCCTACCTGAACAATACCAGCGCCGGACATTTTTGCCAAAGCTCGCGCAATCTCTCAATATGGGCAACTGAACCATCCCCCTGAGCGTAAAAAGCGCCATTCAGTGCCCCGACGCTTGTTCCGGCTACAGCATTAAATCTAATTCCCTGCTCGGCAAGGAAGAGCATCGCTCCTGCTTGATAAACGCCGCGCGCGCCGCCCGCAGCCAAAGCTAAAGCCATTCCACTCACCATCTTTACCTCCAATTATCGAGACATGAAAGGTGGAAATCCCCAACACTGATGAGCGGCCGAGCATGCGCGAGTGGAAGTAGAGATTGGCATCTCTCATGCAACGGCCAGACATGGGCAAGCAAGGGAGAGCAAGAGTAGGCCAAAGAACCGGATGGAGATGGAATACGAGAGGTACGCTGCCGTCGCGTGCGAAGGAGCAGTCGCCCTATGTTGCGAACCTTCTTGCGAGTATTCCGGGGTGTTCACAAGAAGTCTCTCGCCAACTATCTTGCGATATAAGAGGCAATGGCACTAGCGAAGCAGATCAACGTTGGCGTCCGCAGCGCATGTGCCTTGTCAAAGTCTTTACGCAGTCTAAGGAGACATGGGCCAAAGCTTTTAAGACAGCCCGACCGTATTTAGCCGACAGGCGTAGGAGCCGGATGAGATAGTAAATAAAGAAGAAGCGCCGAGGCAATAAAGCCAGGCTCAAATCATAAGCGCAGGGCCTGGACGCCGTCCTGATGAGGTCGGCAATTGACCTGATGCCCCTTCTGTAGGCCAGCATTAGCGACAGTTGTTCCAGCACGGATAGCTGCGCTTTCGCCGAAAAGGCCAGCGTGCTGGTCGGCCACGGAAGCCCTTTGCCACAACTCTTTCCCGCTAACTTCTGCGCAGGCCCACGAAGGCTATCTTCTCGAAGAAGCTCGGCTGCAAGATGGAAGCTGCTGTAGACTATTCCTTCAATCCCAAGCGAGGAGGTGCGCTCAATGAGCTTATCCCAATCGACACGGCCCCTGGCTGACCGGGCAAATTGAGCTATATCGCAAATCCACTTCAGCAGCGTCCACCCGTGCTTCCATGCATGAACGCACAGATAGATCAACGTATCTTCCGGCGATAAACAAGAGACAGCCCGCCCGTTTACAGTTACTATCTCCGCCCTGTCAAACAGCGCCTGAGGGTCAATATTAATCGAAAGACATCGAGGCACAAGGTTGAAGTGCAGATCAACATTAATACGCAATCGACTGCGCCTGTCTTCTTTCCAGAAACTATAACACTCACGCGATTGAAACAGCCATTGCTGTTGCCAATCGCTCAGATAATGCGCCTCGCCTCTGTAGCCGATCGACAGAAGGGCATCCCTTGCCAGGTTCGCATCGGTTACAGGAGAGAGAATATCCAGATCGGAACAGACTCGCAGCGCGGCGCCGCCATAGGCGACTTCCGCCAGTACCGGCCCCTTCATCGGAATCGCGCGCGCGCCGCTATCGGCAAAGATGTTGAGTATTGTGAAAAGCTCCGTCTCGAGATGCTGAGCATAAAATGCATTCAACCTACACCGTGCTTGCAGCTCGCTGAATGCATTCTCGTCCGGGCAGTATCGCCGGGCCCCCTTTAGATTCCGGTAGAGCAGTGGGAAGACCGATTGCTGAACCGCCCTCGCCAGTATGTAATCCCAATCAAGTTGCTGCGAAAGGAGATAGTCTATCTGGTCCCAGATCTTAGTTGCTGGCTCAGTCCTGGCACAACAGAGGATGAGACGATCTTCTGGCTTTCCGAATTGCCGTTCAAAGTTCATCGACTGCGTTGCGCTTGTAACTGGGATGGGCCCTGTCTGGCAGCAGCAGGCAGATTCAGCCGCATCGCCGGATCGCCAAAGAGCAGATAGGTGTCGATCAGCTCCCGATATGAGCCAGCAGCATATAGATTCAGTTTCCCTTGCAGCGTCGCTTCTCCCAACTGGCGCATCTCGGTGAAGAGCACTGCGCCGAGGAACGCCCGGTTGAGATATTCATGGCCCCCTGTCATGCCTAATCCCGTCGGCGCCCAACTGCCTATCGAGCCTCTGCGATCGGCTCTTAATAAACTCTCCGATGTAGAGCTGACTCCGGGAAAATGGAAGAACCCATCGTAGCAGCTCATAAGAAGAAGGAAAGGGAGGCTGGAAGCGTTTCTGAGCAGGCCAATATCCTCTGCGCTCAGCAGGTTCTCTTCCGCTAGCTGGTTAATCGCTGCATGGCCGATGTAATTGATTATCGCGCATCCTTTATTTATCGAGCTGATAATGGCTGCTTTCGCCTCGTCAGCAGTTGCGTAGTTCACCCCAAGGTAGACCTTCTCGAAAACAAACTCGCGCGGGACATGATCCCTGATGAGATCGTCTGATAGCGCGGCAAAGTCGCCTGAGCTGTCAGCATTATCGGCAATAAAGAGCAATGTGCGATTCCACTGTGCGCCTGCCCCATTGCGCTCGTAACCGATGATCTTGTCAATTACTGCCCGCGCTTCTTCCGCCGCGCTAACCGGCAACCGCCCAATGTGCATATCAGGAAGAATGTCATCGCCGCTTACGGTAACGTAGCGATTATCAGAAGCGGTCTCGCCGTTCCAGGGATCGACCATGACCAGGTAAGGGGGAATAAAATTGCTTTCCCCTGTGCCCAGCCGGTCTTTAAAATCGAGATTGCCGTCTCCTAGCAGTAAAACGTAACTGGGAGCCGGTCGCCGCCAGTTATGATAAGCGTAGTATAGAAAGTCGCTAATCGCCTGTGGATCGAGGAGCCCCCCACTGAACTCATCATAGACATTCTCAACGTCAATAACCATCGTGCGCAGCCCCTGCGCTGCCCGGTGGCCGGCGAGCCGCAAAGCTTCAGTATAGAAATTGCCGTGAGTGATGATGATATAGTCGGCGCCATTCAACGTGCTCCTCAGTTGAGCAGACTTGCTCCTGACTATTTTCAACGGGCGCCTTATTTGATCTGCGGCCAGAGCCAGGTACCGCTTCCCTTCCCCTGAATCGGAGAATCTGACTCTGTATCGCTCTCCTACTCGAATCACAGACGGTTGCGCAATTCGCCTCACTGCGCTCTGTTCAGTTATATCGAATATCGCGATATTACTGGAGCTGAAGCCGTCGATATCGAATTGCGACTCGCCTGTTGAATTCGGGCTGAAGCGCAGACTGTTCCCTTCGGTAATGTATTTGCGCTGGTATTCAATCTCGAACCAGTTCACAAAGATGCTATCGCGTCCGCCGTCGGCATCCCCGGGCACTTCTACTTTTATCACATTCGCGCCTTCGCTCAAGTGGCTCGCCGGCGCATTTGCAGTGAACTGCTGGGCAATGCGCCCGCTCCAGCGCAGGTCGCCGACCAGATGATCATTCAAGTAGATCCTGGTGTGGTGCTCGCCGAAGTTGAATCCGGCCAGGCTGGCGCGCAGGACCAGCGATGAGCTTTCAGAAGCTAATCCGCGCAGCGAGAATCGGTAACTCGCTGAATTAGGGGCCCCATCACCATCCCAGTCGCGCCCATCGGGAATAAAATGCCAGTACCAGTGATCCGCTCCTTCTATCATCGGCACATAAGGCCGGTAGAGCCGATCCACCTCCAGGCGCAATCTATCCCTGAACGATGTCTGAACCGTTCCCCTGCCATTGCCTGATGATTTGATCATTCTGAGGCCAGGCGAACCGCCCGTTGTCAGATAGTAAACATTCGTATCGCTATATTTGCTCCCGGCGGACTCACCGTAAAATTCTATGTAATCGCCGGGATCGAACGAGCCATCTTCCTGCCCGACTATATCTATGGCAACCTCTTTGCCCCGATTAGTCAATTTGAAGCTGCGCGGGTCCATCGCAACCGGTTTGAGGCCGGCATTGATCAGCTCCCCATAGGTCACGCGATAGATGCAATCTTGATCTACCAGGATCTTGTAGCTGGACTGCTGTCTGGGCCCCCGCGACAAATCTCTTGCTGGTTTGCCACCCTGTTGCCAGCTGCTCGGCAGGAAAGATACATCGGTTGAATTCACCGGGCTATCATCGACTCGCCACCGGCGAGCAGAATCGTAGTTGAGCAGAATATTGCGAAGGGGCCCCTCAAAACCTTTCTCATCCACAAAGCCGTATCTTACTCGACGGCCGGCCTTGCTATTGCGAACAAACTGCAACTGCACTTTCATCCGGCGATAGAACTCTAGCTGGTGGGCAACAGGGTTATATTGAACCGGGGCCAGTTGGAGCTGAATGCACCGCTGATGCCTCAGATAGCCGGAAGAGATAATCTGCGCCAGTTTGCCGGGGTAGGGGCCATTACCGGAGTATGTATCCTTATCCTGAACCAGTTCCGATTTCGCTGGTGGGGAAATTAAAGATGCATCTCCAGAAGCAGCAGGTCTGGCAACGGGCAAAATATCGTATTTTCCGGCAAGGATGTCAGATTCCGCCTGCAATATCTGCACTCTCACTGCGGCGTCGGGTGGGGCCCCAAGCAAGATGTTCTTGACCGGCAACTGAGGTTTGCCTGCGTCACTGCTTCGGCTGAAGCCTTCGATGACAATGGCATCGTACTGCCTTGATTGCGCCGTTATCTTCTCCACTCTGTAATCGGGCGTGTTCAGCTCCAGGATGATTCCATCAGCGTCGGATTTCAACAATCGAATATCGTCTCTGTCATAGCGCGTCCCCGATGAGCGCATGCCGGGAATGCACTCATCCAGCCCAAGCAGGCATTGAGCGTTTGCGTATCGCGCAGGTAGTGTTGCGCCCTCAGGCCTTGAACCTGGGCGAAGGTTTGTGAGCGTCACAACCGATTTAGCTCTAATCGAAACAGGACCATGCCATCGGTTAACCCCTGTGACGCTGACGCTCTCAAGCTTGTAGTAATAAGCGACGTCTCTTCCTACTCCTGCATCGGTAAAGCTATAATTTGCGCCCTGCATGCCGCCGGCGTTATTGCTGGGGATAATAGCCGAGTTGATTTTCATATATGGCCCCGCCTCATTCTCGCTGCGCCAGAGATTGAAGCCGAAGTTATCTATCTCATTGGCAGTTTGCCATTGAATCACAGGGTATTGGCCGGACCAGGAGGCGCTAAATGATATCATAACAACTGCGGTAGGGCTGGTTGAGTTCTGCGGATTTGGCGTGTTTTGCACAAAGAAGTCATCAGTGTTCACATCGGTATCTGTAGAATTAGGTCCGGGACTGCCGGGCTTTCTTTCAATACTTCTATCAACGCTGGTTGAAGCGGTGAACGCAATACTATCGGTGATTCCAAAGACAAATTGGTTTATAGACCCCCAGGCTACGGCGTCAATTATTGTCGCGCCACCAGGAGCAACTATCGCCAGTTGCCCATCGCCAGCAAGTGTTATATTCGCGTTAGGATAGCCGGCATCGCCGCTGGCCGCTCCGTTGTAGCCGGGACCGGTGATCAAATAGTGCTTACCCGGCCCCAGGTTTGTAGCAGAAGATGGGAAAGAGAATATTGTCTGTATTGTGCCGCTGGCCGATGCTTTGTCAATCCTGTGATTTGCAAGATTAATGGTCGAAGAGCTGAGGTTATAAATCTCTATGAACTCATCTGTAGCGCCGCCGTTTCCACTGGGCTGTACTTCACTGATTACCACTGTTGTCGAGGCTGCGCTGGCCCTGAACTTTGCGATTGGCGTATTGTCTACCAGACAATCAAGAGCAATGCTTACAGATGAGAGAATGATCAATACTGCCGGACACTTTATCCGGAACCTTTCTATGAGCGTTAGCTTCGGATTCATATCTATAACCTCCTGAGTAAGGCCCCCTCAATTCACAGTGGGCGCAATCTGCATTTTCAATGTTGCGAGATACAAAGAGAGCTACACGGCAAGAACAAACGGCAAAAGTGTCTGTTATAGCTTTTGAGGAGTAATACCGTTTGGAGTTGGGTTACGAACTCATTTTGGTCCAAGCTTGGGTCGTAAGGCGCTACTGATGCTTCCCCGTGGTCCGATTTCAAACCAAAACGGTATTAAAGGGTTGGTTCGGGCGCAAATGCTTCGGGGATTTGAGGGCGGTTTTGAGGGCGCTTGGCGCCCGAAGTTCTTGCGCCCTCAGAACAGATTAAAATAGAACTGTTTTGAGGGCGCTTGGCGCCCGAAGTTCTTGGCCCTCAGAACAGATTAAAATAGAACTGTTTTGAGGGCGCTTGGCGCCCGAAGTTCTTGGCCCTCGATTAAAATAGAACTGTTTTGAGGGCGCTTGGCGCCCGAAGTTCTTGGGCCCTCAGAACATCTCTTACTTTAATCTGTTCTGGGGGCGCTAAATCTTTTCCCAGCGATAAATTAAACGATCCTCTCCCAGCGATAAATCGCTGGGCTAGCGGTCAGCCGTCCCTTCGGGATTAATGTTGAACGATCCTCTCCCAGCTACAGCGGGCGCTCTCTAGCTAAGAGAGCTTCGCACCCAGGGGGTAGCGCGCGCGAAGAAGGCGCCAATGCCTTTGTCCTCCTCTTCACTGCGTAACATCAATTGTCGATTGCTTCAATCTCAGTCTAACTGAACTGAACCGTGCACCCGGCGTCACTTTTGCCGAGCCCGGTACTACACACAGGGGCCACAGCCTCAATCACCGACTCATAAATAATCTGAGGCTTCTCGTAAGGCTTCTTTTCCTGCTTCGCTTCCTCCCGCTCATTTTCTCTGACACCCTCTTCCATATTTCCTCCCACCAAGTTCTGCACGCCCGACGTCACGTCCAACGTCTGTACGTCCCACGTCCGACGTAAGGAACGTCCGATGTCCGACGTCGGTTTTGTTTTGACGTAGGACGTAGGACGTATAGACGTCGGACGTACAGACGTCGGACGTTGCGGACGTTCCGATAGTTGACGTTTTGTCCCCGCTCCCCCGCTCCTACATGACCCCCTTCTCCCTCAGTACCTGGCGGCGCAGGTAGGCTTCACGGCAAGCGTCTGATGACGGTCCACGGATGTCGCCATCTTCTAGCCACGCTTGTCCGTGGCAGCGAGTGCAAAGCTGGCGAACAGGACAACAAGAACAGGCAGGAAGATTGTTCAAGGTCAATTGCGACACCCTCTCCCAGATCGGCGAGTGGCGCCAGATCTCTCGCAGACTCCGCTTACGCAGATTGCCTGCTGATACTCGCGTCTGCGCGCAGGGAAAGACTTCGCCATAAGGATCTATTGTGATGCTGCTGAGCCCGATGCCGCAGAAGCGATGCTCCGGCGTCAACGGCTGATTGAGCCTGCGCTTCCACATCTCCACGTCCATCGTCTCGCGCATCAGCCAGAGCAGGTCTTCATCGGTGAGGCGATGTCGCAGCGGCGCGCGGTCTCCACCGTCTCTTGCGGTGATAGTAATGTCATACTTCCATTCAGCTCCAAGCGATTCGGCGAGGGCCCTCAACTGGTGAAATTGTCTGACATTCTCTCTCATCAGAGGAGTTTTACATCGCAATCGGACATTTCGCTCGCGCAGCAGGCGAAATGCTCGCATTGTCAGATTGAAAGAGCCGGGGATCCGCGTTATCAAATCATGCGTCTCGGCATCTTTCCCGTAGACGCTCAGCTCAACTCGCAGAGGATGCAGGGCGGCTACTCGATCTGCCATTGGCTCGGTGATCATTGTCCCGTTGGTGAATATCCGGATGGCGAAACGGCGCGACCGGGCGTGCTCGGCTATGGACAGGAAATCTCGGCGAACGAATACCTCTCCGCCGGAAAAGGTTATTTCCAGTGCACCCTCTTCCGCCGCCTGGTCGATAATGGCGCAACATTCATCATAAGTGAGTTCGCCCGGCGCGCGCCGCTTGGCGGGAAGGATATTCAAATAGCAATGAGTGCATCGCTCATTGCAGCGATAGGTCAGTTCCCAGTGAACTGAATACAACCGATGCTGCGCCTGGCTTCTGGCAATGATCTGTTGAAGCAGGTCGGGTTGCAAATTGGCGTTCATAACAGGTGTCAGGTTGAAGCAGGTTGAGTTGTGAATCGGTGTTTATAAGGCATTCGATGTCTGGCATCAGGCTTTAGGGGTGCTCGCTTAAAACTAAAATTTGTTTCGCTGCCAGGCCCTCGATGAATTCAATCACATCACGCTCCGCTTCATCGCGGCTAACGGCATATTCGGACATAAGAATAGCGACAATCTGCTCGGCGCTGTGCCTGCCATCGGCGAGTTCCCATATCCGCGTCCCTACCTCATTGAGTATTCTTATCTCGCCTGACAGGGGCGTTATGATGATTGCCTGCCCGTCAATTACTCGCGCCGCCACCTGTGAGTGAGGTTGGGGATACTTTTTCGATAGCCTCATCTATGGCTCTCCAGAACTCTTTCTCAGGTCGAAAATGAAGCTTGAAGACAGGGACCCTTGCTGCAAGATCAGCGCACAGATCTGCTATCCGTTCGCTTGTCTCCTTCGACCCGGTGCAGAAAGGGACATTTGAAATAAGCTCGGCCACTGCTTCGGCGCGACCGACCAGCCTGATGAAATTGGCTGTATCTTTCCTGGGGAGAAAGATAGCGCACAGCTCTGCCCTATCATCCCGGTAGCAGAGCGGCAATTCGGGCAGGTCGCTGTGGAAAGGCGCGCCGCACAGTTGATAGGCGCTACCGGCACGTTTGACTATCAGGATGTCATCGCTCAGGACATTGTAGCCGGTCGAGAGGCGAGCGATGGTTGTTTTACCACTGCCTGAGCGTCCGCAGAAGATAAAGCCGCGCCCGTCTTTAATCACGCCGGATGCGTGAAACATCAATGCCTCGCCTACAATGCACAAATGGGAATAGAGCGCGCGGAGAAAATTCTCTATTTTACATTGGCGGGCCACGATCAACCGGCCCGATCGCTTCGACAGATCTACTGCGCCCGATTCCGTATAGGAGATAATGCTAAGTTGACTGCCTCGCAGAAACGTTTTAACAACCCAGGGGCCCTTCTCCGGCGGGAGAAATTGGACCGATTCGCAAACCTCTACCCAGATATCTACAGCAGGGCGGGCATCGCGCGCGTCCGTCTTGCGCACAAGGAAGTTATTATAGCGATTGCGGATCTCTTCGCGCGCGTTAGCGTCTGTTACCCTCAAGCCGACACAAATATCGGCTATGGAGATGTAGATTGACTTGTCGCTCAAGCAGCAGCTCCGGCAGCCGGTCAAATGCCGGCAGAAAAGCTATAGCTTTTAAGAGAAATATTTCCCATCCGGACGCACATATTTCGGGCGGTGGGTGCCCTCAAAATAGCCTTAGTTTAAATCTATTTTGAGGGCACTGCGGCGCCCGAACTTGCAACAACTTTTTCTTAAGGTCTAGAAAAGAGCAGAAGAGACTCTGCGCGCGCCCTTTCCAGACCTGGTAACGAGATGTCCAGGCCTCATTAAATTCAACCAGGTTCCCCTGGCTATCTATTACTCCAACAACCTTACCAAGTATTTTATCGACAGAGATTGGTCTATCTGCAAAAGGACAGTTATCACCTCTGGTGACCAGTATGACGCCATCGTAAGAGATGAATCTCTTGATGATGCGGTGAATGAATAGTGATTGGCGCTTCTCGCCATCGGTTCTATTGTGGGCTAATGCAAGCACTATATCGCCGGGACGGAGCAACCGAGGATCGCTCCTTTCCACTTCTACTATTGAGCCATCGGGAAGAGTGGGGAGCATGCTGGTCCCCTGCACTCGCAGCCGCATTCTGTCGGCCTTGCTGAGCGCGTCTGCGATTAAAGCGGAGGAGCGGAGAAGCATGGGGGCTAGGGAGCAGGGAAGATGGGGTCGGGGAGATGATGAGCTTGATTAAGCCTGCCCGCTGATAATTTGTATCAGCCGAATCAGGTCGGCTATGTTGATAAAGCCATCGCCGTCAATATCTGCACTCGGCGCTACACGCGGCACATCCCCGAGCGGTACATGCCCCAAAATGACCTGAATCAACAGCACCAGGTCAGGGGTGTTGACCGTCTCATCGCCATTTACATCGCCTGACCTGAGCCTCTTCGCTTCCATCTCCAAACTGTGGAAGCTATTGCATCCCTTTGCGTCTTTCAAGCCAACAAACACAGTGTACTTACCGGGCAGAGGAAACCCCTTCGGCAATCTGATTGTGCCTGTGCCATTACCGATAAACTCCGGCGCTACCGGCCCGATGATGAACCAGTTAACCTCGAACGGGCCGCAACCGCCGGAAAACTCCGATTTAAACGAGATAGGGTTACCGACCACCGGCGCGACTTGTGGCAGCTCGATGAGCGCCGAAGGTTCGGCATTGAACTCGATGGTTGATGTGCATTGTGATTCTTTGCCCGCAAGGTCTCTTGCAGTGAACGTCACTACTGTGGGCTCGCAACCGGTCGGGATGCCGACAGCCAGGCGCATTGTGCGAGATCGACGCGCTACAATTGCCTGTGTGCGCGCTTCTCAGGAATGCCTGCACGCGCGGGTCATCGAGCGAGATGCTGATATAGGCGCGCGGCACGCAGAAGCGAGCGGGAGATGGACAGTTATAATAGGCGGATCTGCCGGCAGAAATATAAAGCCGAAGAGGAAGAAGAGGCAGGAGGAAACAACAAAGGCTTTGAACGGCTTGCTCAAATCAGACTCCAACAGGCGAAACCACTCGCTTCATTCGATGCGTATGTTCATCCTCTTCAGACACACTCCCATGCTGCGCAGGTAGTCAAGGCGGCTCTCAGGAACCTTCAAACTCGATATCACTACTTCGCTCACTCCGTGCTTTCGCATCAAATCAGGCAGCTCACAGGTATCGAAGATGCGGAAGCCATGAATGAGCTTGCCCGTCTTGCGAGCATCGTCATCAATGAATCCTACCGGCACATAGCGATGATCAGGATTGTTGAGTATCTCGCGAATCAACAATTCACCACCATCTCCAGCGCCGTAGATGACAATCGGCCTGGCATCGGCTCTGGCCTTCGATTGCCTCACAAGCAATACCCTCAGCAAGCGGAATGACAGCCGGCTCGCTCCCACAAAGACCAGCAGCAGCAGCGCATTCAATATCAGCACCGCCCGCGAGGGGCCGCGAAATCCGTAGATAGCAAGCACTACAACGGCGCTTGCCGTCGCGCCTATAAGCACCGACCTTGCGATTACTATCAAGTCATCGATCCCAACATACCGCCACAGACCGCGATAGATGCCCCTCACAGCGAGGAAGAACATTTGAATGATTATTATCAGCGGAAGCGTGCGAGCGAAGATGGCAAGCTGCTCGCCAACGAGGGCCCCATCAAAGCGCAGCAGATAGGCGCTATAGTAAGCCAGCACCACTAGCACCACATCAAGCAGAACCTCAAAGATGCGCCGCTTATAAGATAGATCGGCAAGCACGCTGATTATTGTGTTGCCCTCAATCTGCTGACCCTCTTCGTAGACGCGCACTTTGCCAAGATAGAGCCCGATAAACAGCATCAAGAGCGCGAAGCCGGGGATAAGCAAGAGCACCAGCTCGGTTTGCAATAATCTCACCAGCAGAGCCAGCGCGCCGGAAATAGCAGCTAATAGATAGAGCAACAGCACTGCCCGGCGCTCGTCCAGGCCCAGCGCAACCAGTCGGTGCGATGTATGATCGCGCCCGCCCTGAGAGATTGGGCGCCCCGATAGCTTGCGCGTAACCGTCACTATACAGGTATCCAGTATCGGGAGCATCAGTATCAGAACCGGCGTGAGCAAGATCGACAGCAGATTGCGAGATCGCCCGTATTGGCTGAGCAGAGCTGTCCCTCCAAGCATAAATCCGAGAAACATCGAGCCGCAATCCCCCATAAAGATCGAGGCCGGATGGAAGTTGAATATGAGGAACCCAAGCACCGCCCCGCCCAGAGTAGCAATCAGAATAGCTTCGCTCGTCTGTCCATTAATCAGAAACGTGATTGCAAGAAACACGCAGGAGATCAACGACACGCCCCCCGCGAGCCCATCCATATTGTCGAGCAGGTTGATAGCATTGGTTATGCCGACCAGCCAGAAGATGGTGATAAAGCTATTGACCGCCTCATAGCTCGTCCAGGGCAATCGCAGCCCGAAATAGACTGCTCCCCCGGCAGCGATCAATTGCGCAATGAGCTTTGTATACGGCTTGATCCGTTTTATATCGTCAACCAGCCCGGTAGCAAACAGCAGCGCGCTCGCCGCCAGGATCGGGTATGCGCCGGGAAGGCGAGGGGCCAGGAGGAGGTAACCAGCGGCAAATGCCAGGAAGATTGCAACGCCCCCTAGCATCGCTGTTGGCTTCTGATGCCAGCGATCGGGGCGGGGCGCAGCTACCATTCCGGCGCGATGGGCAACAGCGCGGGCAATGAGCGTAAGGCACACCGCCAGCAACAACGTACTGAGGCTAGCTATAATGAGCGCCATACTCTTTATCTGGTAAAAAGATCTTCTACGTTTGACGTTCTACGTTCGATGTTCGATGTTTAGCACAAAACGCAGAACGTAGAGCATAAAACGTAGAACATCTAAAACTCCCTGCCTCCGGCAAAAGCAAATGCCGCTGCGGGTCCGGTCATCCTTGCTCGCTGGTATTCGATAACGCTGATCAATATCTCGTCCAGAGTGATCTTAGGCTCGTAGCCGATCAGATTGCGTATCTTCGACACATCGGGCACGCGCCGCATCATATCTTCAAATCCTTCTTCGTAAGCCTCATCATAAGGCACAAAGACAATGCGCGAGTCTGATCCGGCCAACTGTTTGACTCTCTCGGCCAGCTCTAAGATGGTAACCTCCTGATCGCTTCCCACATTGTAAACTTCGCCTACGGCTTCCGGGTGCTCGGCGATCCCGATGAGGGCCCCTACCGCATCAGAGACATGAGTGAAGCACCGACTCTGCGAGCCATCGCCAAAGACGGTGATGTCCTCGCCGGCGAGCGCCTGGCGCACGAAGTTAGGTATCACCATCCCGTAGCGGCCCGTCTGGCGCGGGCCGACAGTGTTAAATAGCCGCGCAATTACGGTTGGCACTCGGTTTTCTTTCCAGTAAGCGAGGGCAAGAAATTCGTCTATCGCTTTTGAGCAGGCATAACTCCATCGCCCTTTGCTGGTGGGCCCCATCACCAGATCGTCGGTTTCGCGGAAAGGCACCCGATCGCGCT
>Ga0209172_10003248_pt1 | contig 25497 bp, 25 predicted proteins | sample LarsenN4metaG_FD_184113 | JGI IMG/M metagenome (GOLD analysis project Ga0209172, IMG submission 184113) | Hot spring sediment bacterial and archeal communities from British Columbia, Canada, to study Microbial Dark Matter (Phase II) - Larsen... ... | reverse complement strand
CGGGTTGAGCCTCAACGCTTTCGTTTTCATCGCTTTACCCGGTTCCTGATCCGCTCTATCGAAGCTATTTATGGGGTCGTGATGGCTATCCCTACTCATCTCAACCCTCAATTCGTGATTTACTGAAATTTTATTTTGGCGACTTTCACCGAGGCCGCAGCGTACAGGCTTGCCGTCTGATCGAGCAGAATCCGGAATCGCCGCCCTGGCAGCCCAGTCTGTGCCAGAGCTGCTCGGTGCCCGATATTCTACGGGCCAACGGCGCTTCGACCCTCAAATTAGAGGGCACTGTGGTCAAAAAGTTTTTTGGTTTCAAGCAGCAGGTCGAAGTGACAGGCTGGTGCAGCCAATGTTTTAGCGAAGTGCCCAACCCTCTCCTCGGCTGTCCTAATTGTGGCCGGGAACGCCGTCCCTCGATTTTGGATTTGGAGGAAGGGCCCTAGCCAAACCGATAACCATAGCCCCATTCATTATGAATGAGATTTGGCTTCGCCGGGTCTTTTTCAAGCTTGTAACGCAGATAGCTGATATATTGGCGCAGGTATTCCACCTCACCCATATATTCTGATCCCCACACTTCTCGTAGAAGAAATTCGTGAGACAGTATCCGTCCCCGATGGTGAACCAGCGCGGACAACAGACGAAATTCAATCGGGCTTAAGTTTATTCGTTTACCATCAATGGTAACTCGATGCCGGCTAAAGTCAATCATTAAATTATCAAACAGTACAACTTGATCACGGGGCTTGTCGTCATTAATTTTCAGCTTCGCGGCCCGTCGGAGTACGGCCCGAATCCGGGCTACTAATTCGTTAGTCATTACCGGCTTGATGATGAAATCATCGGCGCCCAAATTTAACCCCTTAATTACGTTATCTTTTGAGCCAAAGGCGGTGAGCATAATAATCGGCACGTCGGATACATCCCGCAGGCGGGAACAAATCTGCCAGCCATCCACTCCAGGCAACATGATATCCAGAATTACAGCATCTGGTTTCAGGCTGTAAGCAAATTGTAAACCAGCGGTGGCATGATGGGCCAGGTGTACCTGAAAGCCGTTATGTGTTAAAAGCTGTTCTAACAATTTACTATAAACAGGATCATCCTCTATAACGAGTAAGGTGGGCTTCATCTCTAAACCTCCATCCCTAGAAAAACGTCAGTAGAAAAGGCCAAATATAACCCTATCCCAATAGGTAGGGTAGTTTCGGCTAACATAAAAACAAAGGGTGAGTCGGTGGTTAGGCGAAGTGAATAACGGTTGTGGAGAGATTGGGTAAATTGATGGCATTTGAACAAGCAGCACCCATGCCGCTCGTAATCTGCCTTCGGCTAGTAAATTAGTATCGGCTCATGTATAGAACGAGTGCAATTAGCAGAGGCGGCTCCCACGCCGCCGAGGGCCGGGCGTGGGAGCCCGGCCTGCTTTGCACTAGTACTTAACATGAGCCATTAGTATCAGTGTGTCCAAATTTCCCGTAGGCTGGCCTCCCTATGCCGCCCGCTGACGTCCAGGGATGCCCCCGCTACGGTGAAAAATTGGATCTACTGAGTATAGTCTTATGTAAAAAAAGAATTATTTAAACGTGAGGAATAACAACGTTAAGAAATTACCACTACTTCATCAAAAAAACCTAAGAAAATCATAGGAAAATAGTTAGAAACATTTGATTTGAGTCTCTTTGGCCAGAATGCATCCGCCCCTTAGCAGAGAGATACCCCATTTGGGCTTTTCCCCTCAAGAAACCTTTTCTACCTTTAAACGAAGCCCTTCTATTGCCGTTACTCTGACCCGTTCTCCGGCTGAAATAGGCTGACCGGTCACACTGGTTGCCTGCCAGCGCTCGCCCCAGACAAAAACGCTGCCTTCCGGCTCCAGGGCCACTTTGACCGTTCCAACCGCCCCTATCAAACCCTCTTGCCCCGTGACCGGCTTGGCCCGGCGAGCCTGCCACGCTTTGCGAACCGCAAAAGCCAGGATGACGGCAATTGCCAGCGGAATACCAATAATTGAAGGTAAGGGCAGTTGGTAAGTAAATTCGTCCGTATTGAACAGAATCAACCCGCCAATGATAAAGGACACCACCCCGCCGGTAGTGAGCGCTCCATGGCTGTGGACAAAAAACTCGGCCCCAAACAAGGCCAGGGCCAGCAGAATTAAAGCCAGACCGGCGTAATTAACCGGCAGTTGGCCCAGGGCATAGAGGCCAATCAGCAAACAAATCAGCCCAATGATGCCGCTCATGTAGCCGCCAGGATTGGCCAGCTCATAAACAATCGCCAGCCCGCCGATGGAGATGAGGAACAAGGCAATCGTCGGATTTGTTAAAATGCTCAAAAACTCTTCAACTGTCGTCGCTTGCAGGTAGTCCACTTCGGCGCTGGCCGTTGCCAGCGTGACCTCATCGCCGGCCACCTCGACGGTAAAGCCATCTATTTGGGTCAGCAAATCATCCAAATCTCTGGCCACAAAATCAATCACCCCCAGTTCGAGGGCCTCATCGGCGCTGGCGGCTTTGGCCTCGGTGATGGCTTGCTCGGCCCATTCCAATGCCTTTTCGCCCCGCCGGTCGGCCAACCCTTTGATGTCGGCCACCAGGATATTTTCGATTTTGGCCCGTAGCGTTTCGTCAATCTCCGCCCCGCTGCCGTCAATGGGGCTGGCCGCGCCGATACTGGTGCGCGGGGTCATCGCCGCCACGTGACCGGCCAGGGTAATAAACGTGCCCGCCGAAGCCGCGTGCGCCCCCGCCGGCCAGACATAAACAACGACCGGCACATCCGCCGCAATGATAGCCTGAATAATTCGCTGGGTTAGCTCGACGCTGCCGCCGGGCGTATCCAGCCGGATAACCAGCGCCTCGGCGTTGCGGCTGTCCGCCTCGGCGATGGTCCGCTCGATCAGGCTGAGCATAATCGGCGTGACCGGACCGGTTGCATCCACCACCAGCACCTCCCGGCCCGTTTCCTGTGCCAGGGCCAGCGGCGCGAGCAGATGTATAGCCATTAAAGCTACATAAATCAAGCCTATTGACCCTCTCATCTTTTTTATCACCGTCCCACCTCCTCATGGAGCCTATGTTTTGCCTCAGCCTGAAATTTGCCCAATGATCTTCCACAAATATTATACCCCTCTGAAGAGACATCGCCAAGCATTTGAGTTATCGAAATTGACGTAAGGGTAAAAAGCGGGTATAATCTCTTCTGTTTAGGAAGAAGAAATTATCTGTTCGGTTTTGCAACGGCCGCCAGGTTTTTTTGGCGGCCATTTATTTTTCCGATGGTGAACCTCTTTGACCTATATCTATTTTTCAATACTTAATGAAGGAGTAACAAAATTATTATGTCTGAACGAATTCAGGGCACGGTCAAGTGGTTCAACGCTGGCAAGGGCTACGGCTTTATTTCCCGCGAGAATGGCGAAGATGTCTTTGTCCATTTCTCAGCCCTCCAGGCCGAAGGCTTTCGCACTTTAGATGAAGGCCAGCGGGTTGAGTTTACCGTTGAACGCGGCCCCAAGGGATTACAGGCAACTAACGTAGTTGCCCGTTAATCGCCTTAATTTTTATATTGAATGATCAGAAAAGCGTAGGAAATCCCTGCGCTTTTTGTTTTTTATAAAAATTGACCGGAATGAAAGGTAACTGCTCAGCCATGTCATTTCGAGCAACACGCTACGCAGGGAGCGAGAAATCTCTCATCCGTAGTTTGCAGACAACGGTCTCGAAGATTTCTCAGCTTTCAGCCTCGAAATCTGTCCTGAGCTTGTCGAAGGATGACAGGCGGGGTGAATTTAACCGTGCCGATAGGATAATCGGATAAAGGAGCAACACATGCCATTTAAAGTTGATGACCTTGTTGTGCACCCCGCCTATGGGATAGGGCGCATTGCTGAGATTGAGGAAAAAAGATTTTCCGAGAAAGAGGCACAGTTGTACTATAAAATCATCGTGGCAAAACGCACGGTTTGGCTGCCGGTAAAAGTAGAAGAGACCAACGGGCTGCGCCTGGTTACGGCCAAGAGTGATCTCGACCGGTATCGCCACTTGTTAAAGAGCCAACCAGTTCCTCTGGAGAAAAATCATCACCGGCGACATCTGGACTTGCTCAGCCGCTTGAAAGAAGGCTCGTTCCAGGGAGTCTGTGAAGTGGTGCGAGACTTGACTGCCTGGGGTTGGCGTAAGCCGTTGGGCCAAACTGATACCGCCATGCTCCAAAAGACGCGGTTGAGCCTTTATCAAGAATGGGCCACGGCGGCCGGCATCTCGACCACCGAGGCCATCAAAGAAATTGACTCTTTGCTGCTGGCCGGCCGGTAAACAGCGAGAAGGTTAGTATGGCAAAACAAGCAAGCGGTAGAGTTTACAACGGTTTGGCGGAGTTTGTCGGTCATATTGAACAAGAAGGTGGATATTTTAATATTTACCGGGGTTGGACGGAGTTTGTAGGTCGGGTAGAGCAGGAAGGAGATTATTATGCTATCTACCGGGCCGGCATCGAGTCTGTGGGCCGAGTCAGGTTGGAAGGCGAAATTTATAAAGTTTACCGGAATTGGAACCGCTTTGTAGGTCTTTTGCGCCGCGAAGGGGGACAGTATAAAGTTTATCAGGGCTGGACAGAGGCAATCGGTTCGGTGGAATTAGAAGATACGGTGCAGGTTAGCCCCCTTCTTTTAAGCGGCGGGGCAGCCCTGTTGTTACTTTTATGAATGAGTTTTTAATAATTTTTTGGAATCATATAGCTAGGCCCCATACTCAACCCCCTGAAAGGTTGCCGCCTCGCCACCGGGCGGTTTCATCCTGTTGATATCGAGAAGTTTCATCGGTTCTCCTTCGTAAATAGGAGTGCAAGCCTTGGTTTGCTGCCAGCAAGGCAAGCCTTGTACTCCTTTTTCACGCTTCGCGTCGGTGGTGTGCCGCCAGACTCGTGAATACTCCTTCGTAAATACGACCAGCTACGGCGGGCGCTCGTTATACAGGTTGGTCAACGTGCGTTTGGAAGGATGAAAGGGAAGATTTCAAGGGTGCGTGATATCTGCCCTGCCCTTCGAGAGTAGAGCCAGCAAGCCATTGGCCAGTGTGCCCTGCCAGTTTATTGGATTGTGGCCGCTGCTGAACTCATGATAATGCACTTCGTAGCCTTTGGCCCGCAGCACGTCGCGCATGTACCGGGCCGCCGCCAGAAAATCTTGTTCACCGCCAAAATCTGTCTCGATAGCGGTTTCAAACAAACCGGCTTCCAGATAAACGCGCAATGGGAGCCGCGGGCTGGCGGCGTACTGACGCGGCAGCCAGTAAAACTCGCTCTCACCTTCCGGTTTCCAACTGAATGCGCCCGATTGGGCCAGAACATGCCCAAATAGCTCCGGATGTTTGAATCCCAGATGGGCGGCAGCTAACCCGCCGCGGCTTCCGCCGACCACGCCGGTTTGGGCCGGGTCTTGAGCCAGATGATAACTCGCCCGCGCCCAGGGTAGCAGCTCCTTTGTTACGAACTCCACAAATGGCGGATAACAGGCCAAGTCGCGCTGCCGAGTTGGGTCCCACGGGTGGCCGACCATAATAGCGACCAGCGGCGGTAGCAAACCATCCGCGAGTAGGTTGTCAAGAATGGTTGGCGTGGGAATTAGGTGAACATAAAACCAGCCATCCAGAACAAGCAGAAAACCGTAGGGCGCACCATCCCCCCTGTAACCCGGCGGCGTATAGATCCACACCCGGTACTCGTTGTTGAGAAATTCGCTGCGCACGCGGTGCAGCGTGACCTGACCGCCAGGAGTGTTTGGACGAGGCTTGCTCCAAGTCTGAGGCGGCGCATCCGGCAGTTCAAGCACCGACGACGCCCAACCGGTGAGTCCAACTTCTGCATCATCGGGAAAGACATGCTGGTGGGGGTTGAACGGGTCGGTCACATTGTTGCCTGCCACGGCAAATTGATACGACTCGCGAGTGTCGTTTGGCAGTTTGTAAATCTTATACCAGACATCGGTTGCCGGGAGGCGGGTCATCGCTTCGCTGGCCCCCATTTGCCCGCTCAAGTTACTGACCAGCGCAATGTTTTGGGTTTCGTCCGCCGCCCGCCAGAGAAAAGTCACCAGCGAGTGTTTTTGGTCACCGGCCAGCGGCTCAATCAAGGGCGTACCTTGTTGGCTGACCTTCTGCCAAAAGGCGTCGAGGGCAGCAGTGTTTCCCGCTTCCACTGCCTGCCGCAAGGTTTCCAGGTTGGGACTGATGAGAGGGTCCTCAGTTTCCATCATTACTATCTCCTTTCGATAGGTTAGTTTGTTTTGAAAACCCTATGCAAGCGCCTCCAATTGTATGTTCAGCCGCCCACCAGTGATTCTGCCGCCGTTTCTACCTCGTATTCTCTTCCCCTGCCCGCGCCAAATTCAACGCCAGCAGCCGGGCGAGTATCTCCTCATCCGTTAAACCTTCAGGCCAGCCATAAGCGTCGAACACGGCTTTATCCAGTTTTTGGTGCGCGTTTTTAAGCCACGTCGGACGCTCGTTATAAAGGTTAGTCAAAGTGCGCTTCTTGAGAACTTCCTCCGGCGCATCCGGTGGATTGAGCCACCTCTCCCGCTTCTCGACCAGTTCACGAGCGGCCTGGGCAACCGCCTCGACGCGGGGATCATCCTTCGGTTCCTGACCGGGGGGCCAGGGGAAGGGGAAGGTTTCAAAGGTGGTGATGGGGGTATAGCGGAATCCACTCTCTGCCTCACGTAACTGTGTACCTGTACCTCTTGCCCATAGTTCATGCAATTTTGAGTGAAGTACCCCAAAGAAATAATCATCCTCACGGGCAAAAACGATTGTGCCATCGTTTGCAAGCACCTCAGCTTTTAGCCAAACAAAAATACGATGCTTGGAAACACGAGGTGTAGCAATGTAACGAGATTTCCCCTTTAAAGCTTCACGCATTTCAGGCCGGGGTCTAGCATACTGCCACCATTGCCCTCGATAATCGTCGCGACGGGTTAGTCGAACAGGAAGAATGTTTTGCTTGACATACTCAAAAGGTACTTCATACTGTGCGGCTTCTGTCTCTCCCATCAGCATAAAGTCAATTGTCCATTTGCCACGTGATCCTTGTACCAAATCTATAGCACTTGCAACGGGGCGTACTACATCGGAATTAGGACGTCCATTGACGTTGAGAGGTGCAACAAGCATCTTTTGGGCAATTTCAAAATTAACATCAAACGGAGCTTTAGGTGATGGTCCCTGAAAAGAAAGTTTTTGGTTCTCACTTAATGGTTGTGCTTTAGTTAAATCAATGGTGGCTGTTAAGTCAGCATTAATTTTGCTCACAGATTGATTATCAAGTGTAAAGGTTGTTTCAGTCCTATCATCAAAACCAACCATTGAAACATGAACAGTTGCGCCTTCAAGGATCCAATTACGGTCTGATTGTGCCCAAAAAATATTACCAGATGATTTAATGCGTTCTAAAACTTTACGATTTGCGCCACCACGAATGCCTTGTGTGGCTAAAAGTCCAGCCCGTTTTACATTTCCTGCTTCAATCATCGCCCGTGCTTTCTCAAACCAGTAACAGCACAGATCACTAAAATTGGGCAAGCGATTACCATATAGTTTGAAAATTGCCTCAGTGTATTTATCACCTAACTCAGAACGAATCTTGCCCCCTCCCAAAAACGGCGGATTGCCGATAATCACATCGGCCTCCGGCCAGGCCGGTTCGACGGGCCGGCCCTGCTCGTCATAGGCCAAAATTGCGTCCATCTGGACAATGTTCTGGAGCGGCTTCAAAATCGGCTCGCCGGGGTCGCCAAAGCCGTTATCGCGCAGCCATTGGATGTAGCCAATCCAAACGGTCGCCTGGGCCAGTTCGTGGGCGTAGGGGTTTAGCTCGATACCGTAGAGTTGGGCCGGCGAAACCGAGGGAAAAAAGCGGCCTACCCCCAAATCCCCGGCCAGCGTGACCACCTCTTTTTCCAGGTCCAGCAGTTGCTTCAAGGCCACATACAAAAAATTGCCGCTGCCGCAAGCGGGATCGAGGACTCGCACCTGGGCAATCTCGGCGGCAAAGCCGGTCAGCAGCTTCCGCAGCTCATTTTCCAACTTCGTCCGCTGCCCTCTCTCCTTCGCCTGCGCCTTCGCCTCAGCCTTAGCCTCAGCCTCAGCCTTGATTTCCCCCCACCGCCGCCGCAGCGGAGCCATCAACACCGGCTCGACAATCAATAAAATATCCTCTTTGCTGGTGTAGTGCGCCCCCAACTGCGCCCGCTTGGAGGGGTCCAAACTGCGCTCAAACAACGTCCCCAAAATCGAAGGCTCGATGCTGCTCCAATCGAGATCGGCCACTTTGAGCAGAATATCCATACCCTGGCTGTCCAGGGGCAGGGCCAGGTCGTCGTCAAACAGACCACCGTCAAAGTGGGGGATTTCGTCGGAGCCAAAGTAGCCGCCGCCGGCCATGGCCCCAAACAACTGGCGGATTTGGGCGGTAAAGGCGGCGGTATTCTTGTGGGTCTTGGCCACCAGGCGGCTAAAAACGCGCTCCGGCAGCAGGCCAATATCCTCGGCAAAGAGGCAGAAGAGCAGCCGGATCAGAAAATGGGCAATCTGGTGGGGGTCTTCGCCGTACTTGCGGAGCAATTCGGCCAGACGGGCAAACTCTCTGGCGGCCTCCTGGGTCACCTGGGCCGTAGTTTGGGCCACCCGGAAGGTGTCGGGGTTATAAAACACCGCCCGCAGCTTGGCCATCCCTTCGGGCGTGAGCAAATCGTCCAGGGTCAGCCGTTCCACCCGTTTGACGGTGTTGGTAAAGTTGGTATGGATGACGATGGAATCAATATCGGAGACAATCAACAGGGGTGGGTTTTCCAGCGCCTCTCGGTATTGGAGCAACTGCTGGTAGGCTTTGTCAAGGTCGGCATGCTTGCCTTTGTACTCCCAGGCAAAGAAGCCCTTTTTCCAAACATCGGCCCAGCCACGGAAGGATGAAGGATGAGGGATGAAGGATGAAGAGGATTTCTTTTCATCCTTCATCCTTCCGCCTTCATCCTTTAAGTGGGTTCCGGCTTCAAAAGTAAACTTCTCGCCGGTGGGGTCCGCTTCGGCGGGGGTGGCATGGCCGACCAATTGGCACAGGTTTATAAAATGTTCCTGGGCAGCGGATTTTTCTTTGAGGGTTGAAGCTTTCCACTTGGCGACAAATTCTTGGGGGGTTAGTTTAGGTGGCATGAGTGGTAAGATTTATTCTGGGGATGTTTGATAAACCCTATGCTTTTGGATCATTTGGGCAAATCGCTCAGAAAATTCTGCTGCCTCCGCTTCCTCGACCAATTCAACCTTTATATCTTTGGGTATTTTGGTCAGTAGATTGACCTTAGCTGCTCTATATTTATCCTGTAAATCTTCGCGGTGCGGCGCTCCAAGCAGCAAATGAACTGTTCCTATCTGGTCGCTGTCAGCCAAATTCAAAATACGCCCAATCCACTTATTGGCTTTTTCCAAAATTGAGCTGGCTAACATCAAGTCGAACGAGACCGGCTCTACGGGATGCCAGCGCTCGTTTTTCCAGGCATGCTCAAATTGATAGTGGTAGGTAGGCGTCTCAATAGTAACCGGCGAAAGGTGAAGGGAAATCTCATGCCGATCAAATTCCTGAGCATAGACTTGCCATACTTGCTGATCGGTTCGTCGTTCTTCCTTTTCAGGTTGAGTATACCATTCAACCAACCTGCGATAAAGCCGTTCTAATTCAGCCTCTAAATCAAGCGTAATGCCTCCCCCATATCCGCCAAACACCAGGGATGCGTCATCAGGTAGCAGAACTTGAGCCAGCAAAACTTCTATTTGTGTGGGCCAATCATCAAATAGACCAGGTTTTGATAGGTCGTTTTGTATCCATCTTATCCGATTCTGAATATGGCTAACGACACGCCGATAGTAATCACCATTGATACCCCCAAAAGCATCAGAAAGACGGCTGTAACGGGTATTCACCAACATCTTTAAATAGCGAGCTTCTTTGGAATAAAGGACAAGGCCAACGTTCAAAAATTCGGCGGTCACTGGATCATGAACATAGCGTAATACTGCAAATTGAAAAGCAACTTCTTCGCTCATGCTAACGCCTCCAAAAGTCCCCGCTTAAATAAGCCAATATTATCTCGCACCAACCTAAAATGAGCCGCTATTTTATCCACAAAGCTCTGGTCGTGCCAACCGGGGGGTAACAGACCAAATACTTCCTCATAAAAGTTTTCCGGTATCGCCATAAATTGGTCGCAAAACTCATCAAATGTAATTTTGTTCTTTTCAGCGTAACGAACGATGTTTCCAAAAAATAGGTGATGTTTGACCCAATCCTGTCCCCGCAATTCCCAGGGTAAATAAGCAGACGCAATGAGCCGGGTAAAAGAAAAGGCAAGTTCATAGTCAAACAAGACAAGCTGCTGTCCATTAAATAGAAGATTCTGCTTTCCATGATCTATTCTAAAACTTCGATCTGGATTTTGGATCAGGATATCAAAGGCAAAAATATTCAGTATTTGCGGCATAAACTCATCTGGTAAGGGAAAGCCAGTGGGTAAAGGCTGATATTGGTTGGTTTGCAGTAGACTTCCGAAATGAGGGCCAGGATCATTTGCCAGAAGTTCGCGGATTTCAGATTTGGGGATAGCTTCAACCAGACGAGGGCTAATTTCCGTAATAGCGATGGGTGGAATGGGCAAGTCAAGCTGCTGGCCCACCAAGGCGGCTACAAACTCACAAACAATCCCTACCCCCAATTGCCTGTGAAATTTAACCACATATTCCCGATACTCTTCTCCATCCCGGCACGAAAACAGGCAAGGTCGGTTCCGACCATTTGACATCTCGTCCAGGAATGTTTGAGCGCGAACACGAGAAACTGTTACCATTATTATTTTACTTAAAAGACTTAAAATCTCAAATTCCAGAACAAATGTACTACTCAGATCACTAAATTCTGAACACTATCCAGTTGAAGGTTAAACTGTGCTACAACGGGCCTTTTACATATTTCCCATTGTATCAGTTTTTAGCCTTGATGACAACCCTCAAAAACAGGTCAGGGTTTTTATCCCTTATCTTTTGTGCTACAATCCCTATGCTTCCCTATGGAAATCATCAACCGGACGCCCATTTCAGCAACCCAACCGGACACCGCCGCCGTCCCCGCCCCCAAAACCCGCAGCCTGCCTTTTTTGATCGGGCTGGGGCTGTTTGGCCTGGGGTTGACTGCCGCGCTCAATATTCTCGATCCTTTTATCTACACCGAGAAAGTGCGGCTGTTGGCCCCGCCGGCCCTCAAAAACAGCGCCCTCAGCTTGATCACCATCACCACTTTGGTCGTAGCCCTGTTTGCCCAACCGCTCATCGGCCAGTGGAGCGACCGCAGCCGGACGCGCTGGGGCCGGCGTTTTCCTTTTCTACTGGCCGGTGTGACCGGCCTGACCTTGGCGCTGGCCCTGGTCGTGTCTGCCGGCAGTCTGTGGCTGCTTCTTCTGGCCGTGGCCCTGATTTCCCTGAGTTCCAACACCGTGCAGGGTCCCTGGCAGGCCCTCGTCCCCGACCGGGTGCCGGCGGCGCAGCATGGGGCGATGGCCGGCCTCAAAACGGTGCTAGAGTCTATTGGGGTGGTCATCGGCGTGGGTTTGGCCGGGTTCACCCTGGCCAGGGGGCATTTGTGGGCCGCGCCCCTGGCGATAATCGGCTTGCTCTGGCTCATCCTGTGGCTGACCGGCCGCCTCTTGAAAACACCCGCCCCCACCGCCGAAATCTTCTCCGCCCGCCTCGACAGCCCCCTGGCCCTGCTCAAACTCAACCTCAGCCACCTGCCCCCGGCCTTTCCCTGGTGGATGGCCAATCGGCTGCTGTTCTGGGCGGCGGCCATCTCCATCCGCACTTTTCTGCTCAACTATCTGGAAGATGCGCTGGGCCTATCGCCCGCCGAAACCCAGGCTTTGAGCAGCCAGGTCATCCTGGTCTTGGGCGCGGGCGTCTTTTTATTCGTCCTGCCTGCCGGGGCCATGGCCGACCGAATTGGCCGCCGCCCGCTGTTGGTCGTCGCCGGGCTGCTGGCGGCCATCGGCGCCGTTTTGTTTATTTTTGTCCGAGAGGTCAATCTGCTTTTTGTGGCCGGGGGCTTTATCGCCGCCGGGGCCGGTATTTTTGCCAGCGCCAGTTGGGCCCTGGCCACCGATATTGTCCCCAAAGAGGAGAGCGCACTCTACCTGGGTCTGGCGAATATTGCCACCGTCGTCGGCAGTATCAGCGGGCGGTTGGGTGGCCCGCTGATTGACGGCTTGAATAACTTGACCGCCACCACTGTCGGTTATTCAGTGGTCTTTGGCCTGGCTGCGCTCTTTTTTGTGGGCAGCAGTGTGGTGGTGTTGAAGATACAGGAAAGGAAAGAAGGGAACTGAGGGAACTGACGGAACTAAGTGATTGTCAAAAAATAAGTTTCCTCAAGTTCCTACGAGTTCCCAGGGAACTAAGGGAACTCATAGGAACTCAAAACGGGAAGTAAATTTTAGACGTTTTACTAAGGGAACTTACTTTAGTTCCCTTAGTTCCGTCAGTTCCCTTGAGTAATCTTAAGTATCGAGGTAACTATGACTCCCCCAACCCCCTCTTCCCTCGCCGCCCTTCAGCAGGTGGTGCGCGAGTTCAGAGATGCCCGCAATTGGCGGCAGTTTCACTCGCCCAAAAATTTGAGCATGTCCATCGCCATCGAGGCGGCGGAGTTAATGGAGCATTTCCAGTGGCTGACTCTCGATGAAGCCGCGAGTCTGGCTCAAACCGATCCAGTCGCCCGGCAGGCCATCGCCGAAGAGTTGGCCGATGTGTTGATCTACTGTCTCAGCCTGGCCGACATTTTGGAGTATGATCTCGCAGAGATTATCACGGCCAAATTGGCCAAAAACGCGGAAAAGTACCCGGTGAAGCGTGAGGCGTAAAACGTAAAACGTAATGACTTATCGCATAAATCCTCACGCATCACGTATCATAAGATCGAAAATCTAATCGTAAATCGTAAATCCAAAATCGTAAATCGTAAATATGACTGATTCAATTATCCAGGTGGACAACGTCCACAAAAGTTATTTAATGGGCAAAGAGGCGGTGCCGGCCCTGCGCGGTGTAACTATTGACGTGGCGCGAGGGGAAATGTTGTGCCTCATGGGGCCGAGCGGCTCCGGCAAAACAACCCTGCTCAATCTGCTGGGCGGGTTGGACGAGCCGGGCCGGGGCCATATTGTGATTGACGGCGAGAATCTGGTCGCCATGAAAGAAGAGCAGGTGGCCCGGCTGCGCCTGCAAAAGCTGGGCTTTATCTTCCAAACCTTCAACCTGCTCAACAACTTTACCGCCTTTGAAAATGTCGAAGCGCCGATGGTGCTGGCTAAAAAACTGAAGCGCAAAGAGCGCAAGGTTCGCGCCGCCCTGCTGCTGGAACAGGTGGGCCTGGCCGACCGGATGGACCACTATCCCAGCGAGCTGTCGGGCGGCCAGCAGCAGCGCGTTGCCATTGCGCGGGCGCTGGCCAACGATCCGCCGATCATCATCGGCGACGAGATGACCGGCGATTTGGACTCCGAAACCGGCTTTGAGGTGATGCGGCTGATCCGCCAACTGAACCAGGAGCAGCGCAAAACCGTGATTTACGTGACCCATGATCCCCGCATGGCCGACTTTGCCGACCGGGTGATTACTATGCTTGACGGTATTATTCACACCGAAACCGTCAAAACCTGATGCCTCAATCAGCCGGATTACTTTTTATTCAATATCAAAAGCGTTCGGAAACTGCTTTGTCTGGCTGGCCCGCCCCGGCATGAATGCCAGGGCTACTGAACCGCGCCGGGTCAACCCGGCTTTAGCCCGATTAATCGGGCGCTGTGGCATAGCCCGGCGACTTCATCGCCGGGTGAGCGTCGGCAGCAAGGGTGTCTGTGGGAGCTTCCGAACACTCTCAATATCGTTAAGTTAGTGTAGTTTAGCCCCTTGTGGGCGGGCACGAGGCCCTATGCTACGGCCCTAACTTAATGAGATTGACTTTTTATTAATCTGTCATTCTACCCCGCCAGTCGCTGCGCCACCTCGGCCAGGCGGTTGGCAAAACCCAACTCGTTGTCATACCACGCGGCAACCGAAATGAACGTGCCCGCGTAAACCTGTACCAGCGGCAGATCAACAATCGAGGAGTGCGGGTCGCCGACAATGCGGCTGGAGGCCCATTCCTCCTCCAGTACGTCCATGATGCCTTTGAGCGGCTCAGTGCTGGCTGCTGTGCGGAACGCGGCAATGATTTCATCACGGCTGGTTGGCCGCTCGGTCACAGCATTCAATTCCACAATGCTGCCGGTGCGCACCGGCACCCGGTATGCTTTGCCGGTCACTTTCAAATCCGGCCAGATGAAGTTGAGGGCCTTGGCCGCGCCCGACGACGAGGGGATGATATTCTCCGCCGCGGCCCAGGAGTCGCGCCGGTCTTTCATGGGCTGATCGGTCAGCGATTGGGTGTTGGTGTAGGCGTGAACCGTCGAAAAGAAGCCATGTTGGATACCCCAGTTTTCCAGCACCACCTTAACCACTGCGGCCAGGGCATTGGTGGTGCAGGAGGCCATGCTGATGATTTTGTGCCGCTCAGGGTCAAAGCTGTCCAGGTTGATCCCGGCCAGCAAAACGGCATCGGCATCCTGTAAGGATTTGCTGGCCGCGCTGATCAGGACCCGTTTCGCGCCCCGGTCCAGGTGAGCTTGCGCTCCGGGGCGGGTGGTGGCCCGGCCGGTGCAGTCTATGACCAAATCAACCCCCAATGCCCCCCAGTCAGGCAGTTCTTTAGCAACATCGAAGTAGGGAATCGTCCGCCCGCCGATGTTGAAGGCGTTTTCGCCCACCCTGACCTCTTCAGGCCAGCGCCCATAGTTGGAGTCAACCGCAAAGAGGGCGGCCAGAGTTGGCAAATCCTTGATGTCAGAAATGGCGGCCGGGGTAAAAAGACTCCGTTGCAGCGCCACCCGCAGCGCTGAGCGGCCAATCCGACCAAAACCGTGAATAGATATCTTTGTCATCATTTTTCTCCTTCAAAGTTATTGACCTTGAGACTCCTGGAACAACATCGGATTGTAAAAGACAACGGGCTATTTTGCCAATCTAAACAGTACGGGTAGTGACCTATTCACTCATGTACCCACACCCACGCACCCGCATTCTCTTCGGTAGATAGGGTAAAATTGTATTTGCTGGTGGCCGGCGTGGCCCAGTCGAAGAGCCAGCGGGCATCGTGGGGCGGCAAATTGACGCAGCCGTGCGAATGTTTCAGGCCAAATTTGTCGTGCCAGTAAGCGCCGTGCAGGGCAAAGGATTTGTAAAAATACATCGTCCAGGGCACATCTTCCAAAAAATAGTAATCAGGGTAGCCGTCGCGTCCGCTCATCTTGGCTTGCTTGACCTTGAGCCAGATACGAAAAAGTCCCTGCTGAGTTTGCCACCACGGCAAGCCCGACGAGACCAGCGTGGCGTACACCATCCGGTCCCCCTCGTAAGCTGCCAGGGTTTGTTCGTACAAATTGATTTCGATCCACTTGTCATCAGGACCAACTCCATCGGGCCGGGCCGCTGGTTTGACCAGCCCCACATTGCCCTGCTCTAGCCATTGCTCCGGCCCCACTCGATACCACACCCGGCCGGCCACCGTCTTTTCTTCAAAAATCTGGAGCAAGGTATACCGTTTGAACAGCGGGGCGCCGCTGCCGGCGGGAACACCGGGTTCGCTTGAAGCCCACATATCAAAGATCATCCACAGAAAGGAGCGTTCCGGCGGGGTAGTCAGGGTGACTCCATGAAAGGTAGAAGGGGTAAAGAGGGCGAGTTGGTCGGCCTGTACATATTCATCGGGGTTGATGGCGTACCAGGTTTGTTCATTGTGGGTAATAGGCAGGGCGTGGTCCAGGCTAACCCAGACATAGCCTGCCCCCAGCGAGCGCACCGGGGTGATGCCGGAGGTTTCGTAAACCAGCACGTTGTCGGTCACAACGCGAGCGTAGGTGTACGGCAAAACCGGGGGAGGGTTCGGCTCTGAGGGGGCCGGCTCCGTTAATCCGGCCGGCTGATCGGGCGTATCGGCCAGCCCCACCTGGTTGACCAATCCCAGGGTCAAACCAATGCCCAGTCCGATTGAAAGCAAGACTTTCACCCAGATTGTAACGCCCAAATACCGCATAACAAACCTCCAGCCCGGTTTATTCTATTTTCTGATGGTGACCGATGTTATTTATCCTCAGTAGATCCAAATTTGAGGAGCCAGCACGCCCTCGTGCGGCTCCATGCGGCATGCCTACCGTGCTGCACTCCTCGAAAATTGGATATACTGATCCTGTGGAATTTTCTATCATATACTTGGGGAGAGATTAAATCCTTCAAAAAACGGGGGATGCAACTTGCAAGTGATGGCCCGAAGAGGCCAAAGCAAAGCTTTGAGACTCCATCGTTTGCCGCCGCCACAAAAAAAGCAGGTTTTGATCTTAAGTTCCAGATCAAAACCTGCTACCTGCTACCTGCTACTGTGTTATGTGCCTGCTACTTCAAAATATAATAAGTCCCTTTTTTGTCACCTATTTTTAGCAGCAAGCCCTTGTCCACCAAATCCACCAAATCCAGGCGCAGGGTTTCGGGGTTGACGTCGGGGCAGAGCTGGCGGTAATCGCGGTTGGTGATGCGGCCCTGCTCCTCGATCAGATTCATGGCCCGCAGTTGGCGCTCATTCATATTGCTCGGCCAGCTTCGGGCCGGCGCGCGTTCCAGGGTGTTGTGCAGCCGCACGGTAAACGAATAGGGCTTGGCCTCAAAACTGGGCGGAGCGTGGCCGTGCTGCAGCATCTCCTCGATCATGCGGTCAATCCCCAGGCCCAACTCCTCGATGTAACCCCACTGGAACAGTCCCGCTACCAGCCGGGGATTGCGCGAAAAATGCTCCTCGACGATGTTATCCAGGGTGATGTAGCCGGGCAGGCCGCCGGGGCTGATCAATTCTAGACGGTCTTCGTACATGCGAATTTCGACCCGCCGCCCGCTGAGGCGATAATCGCGGTGGCAGACGGCATTGACCAGGGCCTCACGCACGGCAAAACGGGGATATTCCGGCACTTCCTCCCGGCGCAGCCCGTTGACCACCGCCTCGACCCGCATCTCTTCATTGATTACCTGCCAGGCCCGCTCGATGATCCGCGCCGCCGGCCCTTCAATTTCGACCCGCCGGCCATAACCGGCCAAGCCATCACGGCCCCGCGCCTCTTTGCCCAAAAACTTCACAAAAATCAACCCGCTCTGCGGCAGAAAGGTTTGCGGGTGTTTGCCAAAGAGCAGCATCCCGGCGACGGTCGGCGTGCCGTCTTCGACCATCGCCCCCATCTCGATCAGGTGATCTTGCAGCCGGCCGCTGTTCATCCGATAGCCGCGCTCGGCCCGGTGGCGCATGTACTCGTCCAGCACGGCTTTATCCAGGTCCACCAGCGTCGCGCCCTCCACCGGCTCGCTCTCGAAATCGCCGCTGGATTTAGTGGCCGCCAGGTGGCGAATGGCCTCGCCGCCCATGGGCCGGTTTTCCGCCCCCACCCGAATCAGCACCCGGCCGTCGGCCAGGGCGTGCAGTTCGGGGCTGCGGGCAATTTTCAAGGCCACGACCGTTCCGCCGGGCAGGTCATACTGCTCCCAATCGGTCACCACCGGCGGGCGGCACATCACCAGCGCCCGCACCAGATGACCCTGCGCAGCCTCGTCCACCATGTGGTCAACTACCTGCCCCTGCCCATCGAGGCCAATCAAAATCGTGCCGCCGTCGGCGTTGGCAAAGGCCACCATTGTTTCAGCCAACGAGGTGGCATTGGGATGAGGCTCAAAGGCTACTGTTTGGCCGGGACCGCGTTTTAACAAATTCTCAATCATACTTCAATTATCAATGCGCAAAGGTCAATTGTCAACCCGGCATTGAAAATTGTCCATTCTCGTGTTATGATGGGACAAAAAGGAGTAGAATAGTGGTCGGTAGCCGGTAATCAGAAAAGATAATCTGACTACTGGTTACTGACTACTGGTTACTGTCATGACTCATCAACAAGCGCAAGAGTTAGTTCGCAAAATTATCCGGGCCAGGGATCGAGACGAGCTGCAAAAAATTATCAGCGAGAATGTCAGCGCGTGTGACGGCGTTTTTTTTGCCGAATTGGAAGCGGTGGTCGAGCAGTTTCGGGCCAAAAACGATGAAGCCAGCGCCCGTAAACTCAAAGAGGTGGGGGATTTTATGGCCCGGCTGCGGTTTATGATTTGAGACGGGCGAGGCGAGGAGGCGAGAAAGCGAATAATCTTTTCGCGTCTTCGCCTCACGTCTCATCGCCTCTTTTTGAGGGAGAAAACAATGACCAGTGACGCCGGTTCCGCGGTAAATATAGGCAATGTTGGGCGCGACATCAGTAACTCGATCATTGCCGGGCGGGATGTCATCCAAAATATTATCGTGGTCGGCCAGTTTTTGGATTTTGCCAAAGTTCAGGATTTGCTGCCGGCCTCAACGCCACTGCCTGATCTGGCTAGCGTCAGTACCAATCTCGACCAGGTATTGCGAGAACATCTGGGCAGCGGCTTGGCCATCGCCACCGCTGCTGCCGGCGAGATACTGCGCGATATTCTGGCTCAATGGCGACCCAACAATCCGGGGGCCGCTTTCCCCTTCCGGCAAATGCTGCCCGAACTGGCCCCGCAACTGGTCCAAAAGCTCAAGGCTCTGAATTATTGGGACACCTTTAGCGAGTCCGGTTTCAGCGCGGCCTACAGCCAGCCGTACCAGGTGATCTGGCTGGAAGCCCTCAATCACCTCTGGCTCAAGCGCACCGGCCAGAAGAAACGCTTCGGCCTGGCCGAAATCGGCTCGGCGGCCGCTTTTGTCACCGACCCTGAACTGGAGTACGCCGACATCAAAAAGACGCATCTACCCGAAGAGCCGCGCCTGGGCGAGTTTGCCAAAATGAACAACGAGCAGTTCCGCGTTTTTATGGCCGGGCTGGTGATTGACCTGATCCGCCTGGCGTCCGAAGCGGCGGCAGATGTGGAATTTTGGCAGGGGTTGGGGGAGTTGTTGAATCCGAAAAGCTCATAAGACTTGTGAGGTTTTGAAAACCTCACAAGTCTGAAAAATAAAGCCTATCGTGTGAGAGGAGATTTTTCATGACAACCGATAAACCATCCAGCAGCGTATACATTGGCAGCATTGGCGGCGATGTCTCCGGCTCTGTCATTAGCGGCGGAGATGTTAGTAATGTAAATATTACGCTTGGCGGGCAGCCAGTTTCGGCCAGTGAGCCGCCCACGCCTGAAAAGCTCAAGCAACTACTGGCCGAAATTCAGCAAGAGTTAGCCGCGTTAACGGCTCAGAAAGAGGCGCTGGCCCAAGTTTCCTCGGCGGCGCCTTACACCGCTCAAGGCGCGGAGGCCAGCGTCAAAGAAGCAGCCGCCAAGGCTGAGGGCGAGGTTGGCCCAGAACAGGCTAAATCCGTTCAGAAAAGTTTAACGGAGGCCACTTCTTTGCTGGGTGGTATTCTCGACGGGGCCAAAACTGTGGCTGAAAAAGCGGGGGAGGTTGGTCAGGCAGTCAAGCCCATTGCCGACACCCTGGCCCCCCTAGTCGAAAAGCTGGCTGTGGCCACCCTGTGGGTCGGCAAGTTGTGGCTGATGGGCTAAAAAATGGCGTGATCTTGCGAGGTTTTGAGAACTTTCTACAACTCACCTGCTTCCAATCGCTCAAGGAACTGCTGGATGCTCAGCATTACAACACGGTAGTTTACAAAATTGACATCCCTTAAGCCCAGCCTATAATGAATTGTGGAAATTCCATATTATGGAGATATGTTGTGGCTGAAACACTTTTGACCGAAATCATTCGCCCTCTACGGCGAGGTCAACTGACCATTCCGGCTGAGTTTCGGCGGCGGCTGGGGATTACCGATGACAGCCTGCTTCAACTCACCCTGCGTGATGATAAAATTGAAATTACGCCGGTAGTGACCCGACCGGCTTCCGGTAAAAGTTGGGCGCAGGAACTTTACGCCATGTTTGCCCCGGTCCGCGCCGAAGCCGAAGCGATGGACGAAGCTGAGATTGACGCTTTGATAGACGAAGCTGTAAAAGAAGTCCGGTCTCAGCGCTAATATGCTCAAGGCTGTTTTTGATACCAATATTTTTCTGCGTGCGCTCATCAATCCTCGTTCCCGCTGTGGTCGCTTGTTGGACGAATTGGCAACTGATTACGAGTTAGTTCTCTCGCCGCCTATCATCTACGAGATATTAGAAGTTCTCCATCGGCCCAAGCTACGAGCAAAATTTCTCCAAATCACCCAACTTCAGATTGCTCAAATTATTACCCTTTTCGAACAGGCTAAAGTGGTCGAGCCCCCGGAGTTGCCCTCTGCCTCACGCGATCCCAAAGACGACAAATTTTTGGCCTGCGCGGTGCATGCCTCAGCCGATTACCTGGTAAGTGAAGACAAGGATTTGCTTGTATTGAACCCCTATCAAGGTATTCAGATTTGCCAACCTGCCGAATTTATTAACCGGTTAGAAGCTTGGCGAAGAGAGAATCGGGTATGAAAATCGCCCTGGCCCACGATTGGCTTAACCAGATGGGCGGCGCGGAAAATGTGCTGGAGCGGCTGGTCGAGCTGTATCCGGGCGCGCCCGTTTTCACCACCATCTACGGGCCGGCGCTAATGCCGGAGGCCTATCGCCGGTGGGATATTCGTTCCACCTGGCTCAACCGCGCTCCGGCCATTCACCGCCATCACCAGCCCTACTTGCCGCTTTACCCCCCGGCGGTCGAGAGCATGGACTTTTCCGGCTATGACCTCATTTTGTCCAACAAAAGCGGCTTTATTCACGGCCTGCGCCATACGGCAGAGCAACTACACATTTGCTACTGCCTGGCTCCAACCCGCTACGTTTGGGATTACGGCAGCTATGCTGCCCGCGAGGGCTTTGGCCGTTGGGTCGGCTGGCTGATCGAGCCGCTGATTCGGCGGCTGCGGCGGTGGGATTATGAAGCGGCGCAGGGGAGCGGAGGAGCAGGGGAGCGGAGGAGCAAGGGGGCGGGGGTTGACTACTTCATTGCTATTTCTACCAATATTCAAGCGCGGATCAAAAAATATTATGGACGTGACTCCGTGATTATTTATCCGCCGGTGGATACGGGCCAATTTTGCCCGCTGCCGCCTGGCCAGTCGCCGGGCGATTTTTATCTCATCGTTTCCCGGCTGATCCCGTACAAGCGGATTGACCTGGCGGTGCAGGCGTTGACTCGCCTGGGCAAGCGGCTGATCATTGTGGGTGATGGGCGCGACCGGGCCAGGTTGGAAGGCATGGCCGGGCCAACAGTGGAGTTCAAGGGCCGGCTGCCGGGCAACGAGGTGGCTGAACTGATGGCGAATTGCCGCGCTTTTTTGTTTCCCGGCTTTGAGGATTTTGGTATCGCCCCGGTTGAGGCTCAGGCGGCGGGAAGGCCGGTGATTGCTTTTGGCCAGGGCGGGGCGCTGGATACTGTTGTCGAGGGGCAGACCGGCCTCTTTTTCCGCGAGCAGTCGGTGGAATCGCTGATCGAAACCATCACGCAGTTTGAGCGCACCTCCTTCGACCCCGCCGCCGCCCGCGCCAACGCCGAACGCTTCAGCGTCGAGCGGTTCAAACAGGAGTTGGGGGCATTTGTGGCGCAGAAGTGGCAGGAGTTTAGGGGAGGGAGTAAGTAGTAAGTAGTAGGCAGTAGGGGGATGTTCCCTTAATACCTACTACCTACTACCTAATCCCTACTACCTACTACCTAATCCCTACTGCCTACTCCTTCATTTTGAAGTTGCTGGCATTTGGCCTATACTTTGCCGACGTTCAAACGTTCAACGTTCAAACGTTCAACGTTTAGAGGTGGCATGGAGCTTAAACAGTATTGGCAGATCATCTGGAAGCGGGCCTGGATTCCAGCGCTGTTATTGATAGTTGTCGCTGCGGCCAGTTTGCTGACGGGCCAAACGCCGCCGCCGACCTACAGCACCTCCATGCGCTTTACCGTCGGGGTCAAGCCGCAGGAAGTGTCCGACCAATACACTTACGACAACTACTACACCTGGCTCTCATCGGAGTACCTGGCCGATGATATGAGTATGATCATTGATAATCAAAAATGACCCAACATCAGGAGTATTTTTGTTGATGTTGGGTCTACAAGTGTTCAAGCCAAATTGTTTTGTAGGCAGGATTTGATAAAGATGAATAAAACCAACTTATTAAAGATTGATGCTTTCTTAGGGTAACTTTACTGAACCGGGAGAGCCAGCTTGTCTATGCCATTCGTGACCGGTAGTGTAATTCGCATCATGATTACAACTTGTAGCATATGTTCCAGCAGGAACAGTATAACCCTTTCTCTCTGCTCTAGCCGTACCTGGTCCAGCTTTCTGGGCAGCTATCACTGCATAATTGGTCCAACCACCATTTTGATACCTGAGTAACGTTACGCGAGTATGAAGTAGATATGCATCTGGAGCATTCTCACTGGTATATCCCCACCAGTCAATCTTGGTTGATGACACTTTCTTAATCCCACAACCCGTTGTGGGGGGATAGGCTAATACTCCTTGCACTGTTAGAGTAAATAGCAAGATCAGAAGTGCTAAAACAGAGATGGATTTTCGTTTCATACTTTTGTCTCCTTGTTTAGAAGTTACTGGTAATCCTACCTTCATTAATCTGGCCTAGCTTTATTATACGTACGTACGTACGTACGTATAAGCAGGCAAACAAATTTGACTCAAAAATTTATCAAGCAAAGAAAAATTACTGAGAATTGATTTTGAATATAATGACTGTGGCAACTGTAAAAAGCGGGCTTTCTATGGAACTTAAACAGTATTGGTATATAATTTGGAAGCGGATTTGGATACCGGTACTATTATTATTTATCGTTGCCGGGGCCAGTATACTAACATCTCAAACACCATCTCCCACTTACAATGTGACCATGCGTTTTACAGTAGGAATCAAACCGCAAAATGTGAATAATCAATACAATTATGATGGTTACTATGCTTGGCTTTCTTCCGAATATTTAGTGGATAATCTTACAAATCTTATCAGTAGCCAAGATTTAACCGCTAATGTGAATAAACATTTGGAAGAAATGGGGAATTCGGTGAAAATACCACCCGGTATCATTTCTACAGAAAAACAACATCGTGTTTTGCGCTTAAATGTAAATTGGGGGAATGCTGATGAACTGGTTGAGATTGCTAAAGCCGTTGTTATCACCATGGAAGAGGATGTTGCTAAATATTTCCCTCAAACAAGCGCCCCCATTATCCAAGTGATTGACCCACCCACACCCCCCGCAGCCAACCCACCCTCGCTCACCCAGCGACTCAACCTGCCGGTGCGCCTGTTATTGGCCCTGGTCGCCGGGCTGGCCCTGACCTTTCTGCTCGATTACCTGGATGACAGCATCCGCGGGCGGGCGGACCTGGAGGCAATGGGGGTCAGTGTGCTGGCCGAAGTACCGAAGGGGAGGCGATGAGATTCGTAGCCTCGCGTCCTCGCCTCATCGCCTCCCCTGTGGTACAATGTGATAGAGAAAGGCAACTGTGATGGAAATTAATGATTATCTGAAAATTTTACGCAAACGGGGCTGGATTATGCTGGTTGTGGCGGCTATCGCCGCTGCCAGCGCCTTTGGCTTTAGCAAATTGCAGACGCCGATCTACAGCGCCAGCGTTAAATTGAGCGTCGTCCCGGCCCGCGCCACCGACTGGGGTTCCAGCAACAGCCTGAAAGACCTGCTGCGCAACTACGCCGAGAACATTCGTACCCATACCATGGCCACGACGGTTATTGACCGCGCCCAGCTTGATATGGACACGACCACCCTACTCGGCAAGCTCTTTGTCAACCCCGACAGCTCGACCTTCACCCTGGAAATCGAAGCCCGTGACCGTGACCCCAAAGTGGCGATGGACATGGTAGATACAATGGCTAAAGTGTTTATCGAAGACCGCGACCGCTGGAACCAGCAGCAGGACAAGCGCGACCGGATCGAAGTACGGATGCTGGACAGCGTGTACAATTTGGGTTACGAGCAATATTCGCCCCAGACCAAGATCAACACCCTGGCCGGCGGCTTGTTTGGGCTGTTGGTCGGCGCCATCGTCATCTTCTTTTTAGAGTGGCTGGAGTTGGACACCATCCGCACCCCGGCTGATGTCGAGCGGGCCATCGGCGTGGCCGTTTTGGGCGCAATCCCAGCCACTTCCGGCGATACGTCCCATCCCGCCGGAGAAAAACGCCGCCAGCTTGTGCCAGGGCTGCGCGGGTCAAATTAAGTAAACGGTAGACAGTAGACAGCGCCCTTCGGCGTACCCGAAGGGGTATAGACGGGGAGAGTTTATCCCGGTCTTCGGTCTCCCGTCTCCGGTCATTCCTTCAGAATAAACTATGCCAACTGACGCGATTATCACCTTAACCGATCCCCGATCTGCTGCGGCTGAAGCTTACCGCACTCTGCGGACCAATCTTGATTTTGCCGGGGTTGACCAACACCTGCGCACCCTGCTGGTCACCTCCGCCGCGCCCACCGAGGGCAAAAGCGCCGCCGTAGCCAATCTGGCCGTAGCCATGGCCGATGGCGACCGGCCCGTGATCCTGGTAGACGCCGACCTGCGCAAACCGGCTCAGCATACCCTCTTTGGGCTGGCCAATGAGCGGGGCTTTACCAATCTCTTTCGAGAGGACGACGCCTTCAAACAGCCGCCGCTGCAAGCCATCCCCAACACCAGCCTGCACGTGCTGACCAGCGGTCCCCTGCCGCCCATCCCCGGCCAACTGCTCGCCTCGAACAAGATGGCCGAAATTATGGCCCACCTGACTGGTCTGGCTGAAATTATCATCTTCGACGCGCCGCCGATTATTACGGTCAATGATGCTTCGCTGCTGGCCGCCAAAGTAGACGGGGTGCTGCTGGTGGTCAAAGCGGGCGGCACGAAGCGGGACCACGTCAAAGCGGCCAAAGATAGGCTGGCCAAAGTCAATGCCCGCTTGGTTGGAGCGGTCTTGACCCACGCCCAGGTAGATGCTACACTCCAATATACCTGACCAGTCGTAACCGGGAACTGACCCATGACCAATGACGAAAAACGCGAAATACTGGAGTTGATGCGGCAAGTTGTCAAAGAGGAAGTGCCGCCCATTGTCCGTGAGATTGTCCGCGAGGAAACAGCCGACTTGCGGGCCGATGTCGCCACCCTCAAAACCGATGTCGCTGGCCTCAAAACTGATGTCGCCACCCTCAAAACCGATGTCGCTGGTCTCAAAACTGATGTCGCCGCCCTCAAAACCGATGTCGCTGGCCTCAAAACTGATGTCGCCGCCCTCAAAACCGATGTCGCTGGCCTCAAAACTGATGTCGCCGCCCTCAAAA
>Ga0209172_10003244_pt1 | contig 25549 bp, 21 predicted proteins | sample LarsenN4metaG_FD_184113 | JGI IMG/M metagenome (GOLD analysis project Ga0209172, IMG submission 184113) | Hot spring sediment bacterial and archeal communities from British Columbia, Canada, to study Microbial Dark Matter (Phase II) - Larsen... ... | reverse complement strand
GACCCGTCAGCTCGAGGCGATCCGCGCCGAGCTCGACGAGGAGCATGCGAAGCGGACGGCTCCCGCCGTCCGCTCGTCAGAGGCCAGATCCCCTTCCTCAATTTCCAGCAAGCTCAGGACTTGACCTGATCTCGGTGTCGGGATACTCGCTCCCCGACCAGCAGCCCACGCCCGCGAACTGGGTGGCGCTCGTCCCCGAGCCCGGCACGGCGCTGCTGCTGCTGTTCGGCCTCGCGGGGCTCGCCGCGAGCCGCCCACGGAGCTGACGCCTCGAGCGGCCGCTCACGTCACCGAGCTTCGGGAAGAGGGCCGCAGCCGCCGGGCTGCGGCCTTCGCCGTTCAATCGAAGAGGTCCCAGGGGTACGCCGGCGAGAGGATGGGCCGGTAGCCGCGCGGGACCGGCGCCGGGAACGTGACCAGCTCGTACAGCCCGACGATCTCGCGCGTCACGAAGCGCCCCATGCCGCGCGCGAAGCCGAGGCTCGCGGCGTAGAGGGGCCCGCGCCGGTCGTGCTCGTAGGCGATCTCGGCGGGAAGCTCCATGATGCCGAACGCGAGGTTCGCGGCGCCGCGGCCGAGCTTGTGGGCGGGCGTCTGGGCGGCGGCGGCGCGCGGGCCCGAGAGGAGCGCGAAGAAGGCGCAGAGCGCGAGGGCGGGGGCGATCCGGGACACGGGGATTCCTCCGGTAGGCGCAGCGACGTCCGCGGGATCGCACGCCGGCCGACGGGTCGCGGCCCGCGCACGGCACGTTTCTACAATGGCCGCGGCCCCGGGGTGCCCGAGGCGCGGCCGCAGGCGTCACCGCGCTCGCCCCGGTCCCCTGCGCGGAACGTGCCAGCGCGCGCGTTGCGACACCCGCCGGCGTCGAGAGGGGAATGGAAGTTGCAGCACTCCGTTCCATCTTTTTTCCGGCATCGAGCCGAGGAGGCGAGCGATGGTGGACGTCGACGCGAGGCAGGGTCTCCACCGGGTCCCGGGCGAGACCGTCGCCGCGGTGGCGATCGGACGGCGGGTGGTGTGGGGCGCGATCTTCGCGGGGGTGGTGGTGGCCGTGGTGCTGCAGCTCCTGCTGAACCTGCTCGGCGTCGGGATCGGGCTCGAGGTCATCGACCCGGCGGAGCGGGATACGCCGGGCTGGCGGGGCTTCGGGATCTCGGCGGCGGTCTGGTGGCTCGTCGCGACCCTGGTCGCGCTCTTCTTCGGCGGCTGGGTGGCGGGACGCATGGCCGGCGTTCCGCGCCGCACCGCGGGAGGGCTGCACGGGCTCGTCGTGTGGAGCGTCGCGACGCTCGTCGGCGTCTATCTCGCGACGAGCGTCGTGGGCTCGCTCGCGAGCGGGGTCTTCGGCGCGCTCGGCGCCGGCGCCTCGGCGCTGGGCGACGCGGCGGGAGCCGCCGCGGCGCCCGCGACGCAGCCGGGGGCTCAGCCGGCGCCTCCTGCCGCGCAGCCGCGCGACACGTGGGCGGCGATCGAGCGCGAGGTGAGCGAGATGCTGCGCCAGACCGGCGACCCGAACCTTCAGCCCGGCGCGCTGCAGCAGCAGGGCCAGCAGGCCGCGTCCGATGCCCAGGCGGCCGCGGACGTGCCGCGCGATCCGAGCCCGGCTCTGCCCGAGCTGCGCGACGCCTGGACCGCCGCCGTCGAGCGCGGGCGCGGGGTCGTCTCGCACGTGGATCGCCAGGACCTCGCGAACGTCCTGGCGGCGCGCACCGGTCGAACGCCCGAGGAGGCGCGCCGGATGGTGGACCGCTGGGCGAACCAGCTCCAGCCGCAGGCGCAGCCGGCGCCCGGCGTCGGCGCGCCGCCGCCCGGGCCGGACGCGGAGCGGCTGGAGGCACAGGCGCGCGCCATGGCGCAGGACACCGCGGAGGCCGCGTCCACGGCGGCGCTGTGGGCGTTCGGGATCCTGGTGCTCGGCGCGCTGGCGGCGGCCGCGGGCGGCGCCCTCGGCGCACCGCCTCGGGAAGACGTGCTCGCGTAGAGCCGGCCGCGACCCGCAAGGCGCGGCCCGGCCGACGGCGCCGGCGTGGCCGCCGGCGCCGTCCTGCGCAGCGGGGCGGACGAGTTGGTGACGAGGCTCTTCACCGCCTTCGAGACGCAGCCGCTCCGTTCCGTCGCGGCCCTCATCGACACCGTCTCCGACGACGCCGTCGAGGCGTGGCTCTACCGGGGACAGAGCGACGCGTCGCTGGATCCGATCCCGACGGTGGACCGGCCCGAGGCGGTCGAGGCGCGCGGCCCGCTCGACCGCGTGGCCTACGAGCGCTGGCTGCTCGAGAAGTTCAAGAAGCGCGCGCTTCCCTTCGTCGTCGCGCCGCCGCCCTCGGACTGGGAGTGGCTCGCGCTCGCGCGCCACCACGGGCTGCCCACGCGGCTGATCGACTGGACGTACAACCCGCTGGTCGCGCTCTTCTTCGCCGTGTCGCGTGCCGGCTCGCGCAAGGACGCGGCGCTCTGGCGCTACCGGCCGGAAGGGGACCCGCTCGATCCGGCCGCGCATCCCGATCCCCTCGAGGTCGAGCGCGTCGCGGTCTTCGAGCCGGCGAGCGTCACGCCGCGCATCGCCGCCCAGCGCAGCATCCTGACGGCGCACCCCGACCCCGCGCTCGGGGCGCCGGCGCCGGGGCGCGCCGAGAAGTGGGTCCTCGCGGCGGCCGACTTCGGCCGGATCCGCGCCGAGCTCGCGAGCCTCGGCGTGACGCCCGAGTCGATCTACCCCGGGCTCGACGGCATCGCCGCGGCCCTGCGCGCCCGGCGCGTCCCCTGACCGCCGCGTCCGCTGCCGACAGGGACGCGTGTCGAGAAGGGGTCGGACGCCGGCGCGAAGGCGCTCGCTGCCTGCTGGCGCGGGCGGAGGACGTGCGTCCGGCCGCGCGCTGCGCGACCCTGCGAGGCCCGAGAAGGGGGAGTGGGGCGTGAGCCGGGACGCTCGGGAGCGGCGCCGCGCGGATCTGCGCGCGGCCGCGCTCGCCTTCGCGGCCGCGCTCGTCCTGCTCGTGCCCGGGCTCGACCGGCTGGGCGCGCGCGACACGACGGACGCGCGCTACCTCGAGGCCGCGCGCGAGATGTGGGCGTCCGGCGACTGGCTCGTGCCGCGCCTCGCGGGCCTTCCCCATCTCGACAAGCCGCCGCTCAGCTATTGGACCTCCGCCGCGGGGTTCGCGCTCCTCGGGCCGACGCCGTTCGCGGGGCGAATCGGGCAGCAGCTCGCCGTCGCCGGGGCGGCCGCCGTCGTCCTCGTGTTCGGGCGCCGCCGCATCGGCGCGGCGGGGGGCGCCGCCGCGGCGGGCGTCTTCCTCACGAGCGCGCTCGTCTTCGGCACCTCGCGCGCCGCCGGCACCGACATGCTGCAGCTCCTCTTCCTCACCGCGGCGCTCGCGCTCCTGTACGAGGGTGCGCTGCGCCGCGCCGCCGTGCCGACCGCGCTGGCCTTCGCCGCGCTCGGGCTCTCGATGTGGGCGAAGGGGCCGATCGCGCTCTTCGTCGCGCTGGTGGTCGTGCTCCCGTTCCTCGGGTGGACGGGGCTGCGCCTTCCCGCGCGCGGCGTCGCGGCAGGCGCGCTCCTCTTCCTGGCGCTCGGGCTCCCGTGGTACGCGATCCTCGTCGCGCGCGATCCCGCGCTCCTCGACTACTTCGTGGGCCAGCAGCTGCTCTCGCGCGCGACGGGCGACGGCGAGGGCCACGTCCACGGGCTGCTCTACCTCCCGGTCCGGGGCGTCGCGTCGGGCTTCCTGCCGTGGACGCCGCTCGTCCTCCTCGTCGCGTGGCGGCTGCGCCCTCGCGCCGGCGCGCCGCGCGACCCGCTCGACGCGTTCCTGTGGTCCTGGACGGTCGCGCCGTTCGTCTTCTTCCAGCTCTTCCCCACGAAGCTCCCGACCTACCTCGCGCCGTGCGTGCCGGGCGCGGCCCTCCTCGTGGGCCTGGCGCTCGAGCGCGGGCGCCTCGACGACCGCGCCGGCCGCGGCGCGCTCGCCGCGAGCCTCGGCCTCGCGGCGCTCGCGTGCGCGCTCGCCGCCGCGCTCCTCGCGACGGCGGCGTGGGCGCCGGCGCGCACCGAGCGCTGGCTCGCGCCCGACGAGGCGCGCACGCCGCTCGCGTTCGCCGCCGCGCTCGTGGCGGCAGGCCTTGGCCTCGCGGCGCTGGCGCGGCGCGCGCGGCAGGGCGCCTTCGCCGGCGGGCTCGTCGCGCCGGCGGCCGCCGTGGGCGCCGCGCTCGCCCTCGGCTTCTGCGGGCTCGCCGCCCCGATGCCCGACCACGCCGCCGACGCGCGCCTGGTGCGCGCCGTCCCCGGCGCGCGCGTCGTCCAGTACGGCGTCTTCCGCCCGGGGCTGCTCTTCTACCTCGACGACGAGGCCGGGATCGGGGTCGCGCTGCGGGAGACGTTCGTCGAGGAGGCCGGCAGGAACGGCGCGGCGAACCTCGCGCTGGGACGCGAGGACGTGGAGGCGTGGATGCGCGAGGACGTCCCGACCTTCGTCCTCGCGAAGCGCCGCCACGAAGAGGCGCTGGCCGAGGCGTTCGGCGCGCGCAGCGTGCGGCGGACGCGTCACTTCGCGTTGCTCGCGAACCGCGCGGCGCTCGCCGCGCTCGAGGCGGCCCGCCGCGTGGAGGTCGCCGCGCCGCCCGCCCTGTGAAGCGGTTCACGGCGCGGGTGCCGCGGCCCGCCGACACTCCGGCTCGTCCCGTCACGACCCCGCGCGAGCGGGCATCGGAGTCACGGGACGCAGCGGCCGCCGGCCCGACGCGCGGCACGGAGGACCCGATGCGGAGCCTGGCAGCGATCCTCGCATACCTGCTCGCGGCGCTCGGCGGCCTCGCGACCGGCTACTACGCGACGGCGCCGCGCGGCGCGGCGGGCGTGGAGGCGGCGTCGGCCCTGGCGCACGAGCTCCACGTCCCGGGCGGCGAGCTCACCGAGATGGAGGCGGCGGCCGTGTTCCTCGAAGCCGAGGAGGCGCGCGCGGCGCTCGCGGCGCCGGCGGAGCGAGGGCTCTGAGCGCGCGGTCGCCCCGTGCCGCCGCCCGCGGCGCCGCCCGCGCCTAGGGCTCCTCGCCTTCGAGGTAGGCCGCGCGGATCAAGTCCGTCTCGGTGACGAGGCCGACGGGCGTGCCGTCGTCGCCGACCACGGGGAGGCAGCCCACGCGGTGGCGCAGCATGAGCCGCGCCGCCTCGTCGACCGGCGTCGCGCGCTCCACCGTGATCACGTTGCGCGTCATCGCCTCCGAGACGTCCACCGAGCGCAGGAACGTGCGGCGATCCTTCGGGTCGAAGTCGATCGCCCGCGAGAGCGAGTGCGCGAGCAGGTCGCGGTGCGAGACGATGCCGACCAGCTTCCCGCCCTCGACCACGGGCATGTGGCGGATCCGGCCGAGGCTCATCACGTCCTCCACGAAATCGAGGCGATCGCCCGCCTGGAGCGACACGAACTCCCGCCGCATGATCTCGCCCACCGTGCGCGCCTTCGTCATGGCCGACCCCTCGCCCCCGGGTCGAGCTCCGGGGCGGAGCCCGCCGGGCGGTCTTCCAAGTCTTGCACACGCGATGCCAGGGGGCGCCGTGCGGCGCGCCGCGCCTCTCGCGCGGGCACGCGGTGTGCAATGCCCAGGCGTGGGCGGTCGCGACGCCCCGCGGGAGGTGCAGGCAATGCGGCAGGCCAAGGCGCGCGACGTCATGCAGCGCACCGTGATCACGGTCGGCCCCGAGGCCTCGCTGGCCGACCTCCAGCGCCTCTTCCTCGAGGAGGGGATCGGCGGGGCGCCGGTCGTGGACGACGAGGGCCGCGTCGTCGGCGTGGTGACCGTCTCGGACATCCTGCGCGCCGTGGAGGAGGAGCGCGACACGGCGGTCGCCGAGCCGCGCTACTTCCGCGAGACCGAGGAGTTCTCCGGACCCGACTGGAGCCACGACGTCGCGGACTTCCAGGACCGCCTCGCGGAGCTGCGCGTGGAGGACGCGATGAGCCGCGCGGTGATCGCGGTCGCGCCGGACGCGAGCGCGGCCGACGTCGCGCGGCGGATGCGCGAGAGCCGCGTGCACCGGGTGCTCGTGCTCGACAAGGACGTCCTCGTCGGAATCGTCTCGACGTTCGATCTCATCGAGCTCCTCGCGGAGGGCGCGTGAGCCCCGCGCGGGCGAGGGCGGCCTCCCGCCGCGGCGCCCGGGCGCGGTCGCGCAAGGGCGGTGCGCGCGACGCCCGCGCGCGGAAGCCCGGCGCGCGCCGGGCGCGCCCGCGGAAGGCGAACGCGCGGAAGGCGGCCGCGCGCAGAGCAGGCGCGCAGGCGCGGCGCCCGGCCGCGCGCGCGGGCGATCTCTGCGTGCGCGAGGTCGCGACCGTCGGTCCGCAGGGGCTCGCCCGCGACGCCGCGCTCCGCATGGCGGAGGAGGCGCTCGGGACGCTCGTCGTCGTCGACGAGGTGCGGCGCCCGCTCGGGATCCTCACCGACCGCGATCTCGTGGTCCGCTGCATCGCGGAGGGGACGGACGCGCGGCGCGCGCGCGTAGAACGGCTCATGAGCGGGCCGGTCGCCTGGGTGCACGAGGAGGCGCCGCTCTCGAAGGCGCTCGAGGAGATGGCGCGGCTGCGCGTGCGGCGCCTCGTCGTGGTCGACGAGCGCGAGCGGCTCGCCGGCGTCCTCGCGCTCGACGACCTCCTGTGCGACGCGCTCGGCTCGGGGTCGCCGCTAGGCCGCGTGCTGCGGCGAACGATGCGCTGAGCGCGCGCGCCTCAGATCCCGAGCCGCGCGAGCGCGCGCACGACCGCGCCGACCGCGTCCGCGAGGGCGGGGTACTCGGCCTCGAACCGCAGCATGAGCTGGCGCACGCGCTCGGCGACCCGCGCCTCGGCCGGGGCCCCGGCGTCGACGCGCGCGCGGATCTCCTCCATCGCCTGGCGCAACTCGTCGCGCAGCGCCGGGTCGAGCGACTCGGTCCTCGCGAGCTGCGCGTGCAGCTCCTCGAGCGTGTCGTGGAGGCCGCGGGTCGGCTCCGGCATTCGAGCCTCTATAGCAGAGCCGGCGCAGCGGCGGCACGCGCTGCATCGCGCCGCGGCCCTTGGACGCGGCGTCGTCGCGGGGGTCGAGCGCGCTGCGCGTGCAGCGCCCCGAAGCGGAGTCAGTACCGCAGCGGCACGTCGCTGCCGGCGGGGAGGTGGATCGTCTTCGGCTCGAGGTACGCGCGCAGGCCCTCGGGCCCGAGCTCCCGGCCGAGGCCGGACTGCTTGAACCCGCCGAACGGCGCTCCGAACTCCATGCCGAAGCCGTTCACCGAGTAGCTCCCGGTGCGGACGCGCCGCGCGACGTCGACGCCGCGCGCGAGGTCGCGCGTCCAGACCGACCCGGAGAGCCCGTAGTCGGAGTCGTTGGCGATGCGCAGCGCGTCCTCGTCGCCGTCGTGCGGGATCGCGACGAGCACCGGTCCGAAGATCTCCTCCCGCGCGATCCGCATGCCGTTGTCGACGTCGGCGAACAGGGTGGGCTCGAAGAACCAGCCGCGCGGGAACGCGGCCGGGCGGCCGCCGCCCACCACGACGCGCGCGCCCTCGGCGCGCCCGGCCGCGACGTAGCCTTCCACGCGGTCGCGCTGGCGCTCCGCGACCAGGGGCCCGATCTCCGTCGCAGGGTCGAGGGGGTCGCCGACGCGGAGCCGCGCGAGCGCAGCCGCGATCGCCTCGACGCACTCGGCGTAGCGGCGCCGCGGCGCGAGGATGCGCGTCTGCGCGAGGCACGCCTGTCCGTTGTTCATGACGGCGGCGGGAAGGAGCGCGGGCAGCGCGGCGTCGAGGTCCACGTCGTCGAGCAGGATCGCCGCCGACTTCCCGCCGAGCTCGAGCGTCACGCGGCGGAGCCGCTCGCCGCAGAGCGCCGCGATGCGCCGGCCCGCGGCCGTGCTGCCGGTGAAGGCGACCTTGTCGACGCCGGGATGCGTCACGAGGTGCTCTCCCACCTCGCGGCCGGCCGGCACCACGTTCACGACGCCGGGCGGGAGCCCCACCTCCTCGAGCGCGTCGGCGAGGAGGAAGGCGTCGAGCGGCGTCTCGGGCGCCGGCTTCAGCACGACCGTCGCCCCGGCGGCGAGCGCCGGCGCGAGCTTGAGCATCGTCGTGAAGAGCGGGACGTTCCACGGCACGATCGCCGCGACGACGCCCACCGGCTCGCCGCGCACGAGCGCGGGGCCGAGGAGGCCGGGCCGCAGCTCCTCGAACGGGAACTCGCGCGCGAGCCGGGCGTAGTACGCGAGCACCATGTGCGACGCCAGCACCTGGCCGACGTGCGAGAAGGCGATCGGGCAGCCCATCTCGCGCGTGATCAGCGCCGCGAGGTCCTGCGCCCGGCTCTGGAGCGCCTGCTGCAGCTTCCCGAGCAGGTCGCCGCGCTCGGCGGCGGGCGTGCGCGGCCACGGGCCCTCGTCGAACGCGCGCCGCGCGGCGGCGACGGCGCGGTCCACGTCCGCCTCGCGCGCCTCGGGGACGCGGCCGACCAGGCTGCCGTCGAAAGGCGAGTGCACCGCGATCGTCGCGCTCGTCGCCGGCGCCCGCCAGCCGCCGTCCACGTACAGCCGATCGCGCACGAAGCCCTGCATGGAATCTCCTCGCGCGCGGAGTATGGACCAGCCGGAGCGCCGGTGGCATCCTCGCCGCGATGGCGCGTCCCGCCCGCCTTGCGGCCCTCGCCGCCCGAGCGCGTCCCGCCGGCCGCGCCGCCCTCGCCGCGGCGCTCGCCCTCGCCCTCGCGGTGGGCGCGGACGGCGAGGAGGCCGCGTACGCCGTGGGCGACCGCGTCGAGCCGTTCGCGCTCGAGGACCCGCACGGAAGGGCGGGGGGCGTCGACGCCCGGACCCGGCTCCTCCTCTTCACCGCCGACATGGACGCGGGCGACGTCGTGGAGAAAGCGCTCGCGGACCCGGCGCTCCACGACCTCGCCGCACACGGGACGGTGTACGTGGCGGACATCTCGCGGATGCCGGGCGTCGTGACGCGCCTCTTCGCGCTCCCCTCGCTGCGCCGGCGGCCGTACCGGACGCTCCTCGACACCGGTCCGGGCCCGACGACCCGCATCCCGCGCGAGGCGGGCAAGGTGACGCTCCTCGAGCTCGACGGCCTCGCCGTGCGCAGCGTCCGCTTCGAGAGCGACCCCGCCGCCGTCGCCGCCGCGATCCGCGGCCCCGCTTCCGAAGCACCCGCTCCGCAGCCCGAGCCCGTGGTCAACGACCGCGACAGGCCCCTTCGCTAGCGAGCGCCGCCCGGGACCGCCAGCGTCGGGTTGCGCCGCCGGCGCAGGTCTTCGAGGCGCGCGTCGCACGCCGCGAGCCAGGGATCGTCGTCGTCCGGCAACACGTAGAAGCGCTCCTCGCGGATGGCGCGCACCACGCGCGCGGCGATCCGCGCGGGCGGCGTCCCCTCCGCCACCGCGCCGCGGATCGCCTCCTCGACGAGCGCGAACTCGGGTCCCTCCGCCCCGCCCGCCTTGCGGCGCAGGTGCACCGGGCGGATGCGCTCCGAGCGTCCGATCCCGGTCGCCACCGCCTCGGGGCAGAGCGCCGAGACGCCGATCGGCGCCCCGCGCCCGCGCAGCTCGTGGTAGAGCGTCTCGCTGAGCGCGAGCACGGCGTGCTTGCTCGCGGTATAGGCCGCCGTGAGCGGCATCGAGGTGAGGGCCGCCATCGACGCCGTGTTCACGACGTGGCCGGGGGTGCCCTGCGCGAGCAGGATCGGCACGAACGTGCGGATGCCGTGGATCACGCCGAACACGTTCACGCCGAGCACCCACTCGTAGTCGGCGAGCGGGGCCTGCCAGGACGGGCCCGCCGCGAAGACGCCCGCGTTGTTGCACACGACGTGGACCGCGCCGAACGCCTCGAGCGTGCGCTCCGCGAGCGCGCTCACCGCGTCTGCTCGGGCGACGTCGGTCGGCACTGCGACGGCAGGCGCGCCCGCGGCCCGCACGGCGCGCTCGGTCTCGGCCAGGCCCGCGGCGTCGACGTCCGCGAGGGCGAGCTTCATGCCCTCCGCCGCGAAGGCCTCCGCCAGCGCGCGGCCGATCCCGCTCGCCGCCCCGGTCACGACGGCCACCCGCTCCCGCAGCTCGCGCACGCGGCTCTCCTTTCGTCAGTCCGACCCGTACTCCGCCCGCGCGCGCTCGAGCAGCGCGAGGCTGTCCGCGAGGCCCCCCGGCCGGCTGGTCGCGAGCCAGCGCTCGCGCTGGGCCGCCACGAGCTCGCGCAGGTCGCGGCGCAGCGCGGCGTCGCCAGGACCGACGCCGAGGCGGCCTCGCAGGAGCCGCCACGTGCCGTGCCGGGCGAGGCGCGCGGCCTGGCGCAGGTCGGCGGGGAGCGGCTCGTCGCCGGTGAGGGCGTCCGCGTCGGCGTCGAGACGCTCCACCGTCGCGTGGAGCTTCGCCGCGTCGGGCTCCCCGCGCAGCAGCGCGGGCGGCAGCGCCGCGTCGAGGCGCAGGCGCAGCGCGACGAAGAAGGGCGCCGCGTTCACCGACTCGAGGCCGGTCTCGAGGTAGGCGTCGCCGAGCGCGAGCGCCGCGCGCGCGAGGCGTGCCGAGCGGAAGACGTGGAGCGCGAGCGCCGGCTCGACGTCGCGGCCGGCGTGGCCGCCCTGGTGCCACGCAAGCCCCGCCGCGAGCGCGAGCGGCGCCAGGCTCACCGCGAGTGGCTGGAGGTGCCCGTGGTCGCCCCAGTCGGTCAGCAGCATGCCCTCGGCGCCGTGCCGAACGCCCGCCGCGACGGCGTCCCGGACGTTCTCGCGCGCGTTGCTCCAGCGCCCGACGAACGCGTTCCAGCTCGACGTGCCGGGGCACACCTGGAACGGGATCCCCGCCGCGGCGAAGGCCGGCGCGTGCGCGGCGAAGCCCGTGAGCAGCTCGCGCGTCCAGCCGTAGCGCGCGAGCGCGGCGGCGACGTCGTCGGGGACGGCCGCCGCCGGCCGGGGCGCCTCGTAGAACCAGGCGTCCGCGCTGAGCCCCTCGCGCGGGAGGTCGGGCAGCACCTCGGGGTGCTGGAGCACGACGTCGCCCCAGAGCTCGACGTGGCGCCCGCGCCGGTGCAGGGCGTCGACGAGCCGCCGCACGAAGTCGAGGTAGACGCGGCCGCGCCCGCGCGCGCGGCACGCCTCCGCGCTGCGTCCGGTCCCGAGCTCGAACGTCTCGTCGCAGCCGATGTGGATGCGACGGCTCGTGAAGCAGGGGAGGAGCGCGTCGTAGAGCGACGTCACGAACGCGGCCGCCTCGTCGCTCGGCGCGAGGCACGCGCCGCCCTGCTCGAGCTCGCCGAGCCGCCGGTACGCCGGGTGGCGCAGCCAGCGCTCCATGTGCCCGAAGCCGTTCTGGTTGGGGACGAGCTCGATCCCGCGCTCGGCGCAGTAGGCGTCGAGCGCGCGCACCTCGTCGGGCGTGAGCGGCGAGGCGTCGCGCCAGACCGCCTCGTGGCCCGGGTACGCGAAGGTGTGCTCGGTGTAGAGCTGCAGCGCGTTGAGCTTGAGCCCTGCGAGGAGGTCGACGAGCGCGCGCAGCGTCTCCATCGTCGGCACGCGATCGCGGCTCACGTCGAGCATGAAGCCGCGGCGCGCGAGGTCGGGCCAGTCGCGCGCCGCGAGCGCGGGAAGCGCGGGCGCCCGCGCGCGCAGGAGCTGCGCGAACGTGCGGGCGGCGTGGAGGAGCCCGCGCCGGTCCGCGCCGGCCAACCGCGCGCCTGCGGCGCCGACGTCCAGCGCGTAGCCCTCCGCCGGAAGCGCGGGCGCTCCGAGGGAGAGCTCGACCGCGGCCGCGCCGGCGCTCTCGGCGGCGAGCGGGACGCGCGCCTCCGCGAGTGCCGCCTCGAGGGCGCGGCGCGCGGGCGCGCACGCCGCGGGCTCGCCGCGCACGCGCAGCGCCACGCCGCGCGCGACGTCGAGACCTCCCGCCGCCAGCCGGAGCTCGCGGGGGACCGGCCAGAGGACGGGCGCGCCGTCCGTCACTCCTCGACCCACGACTCGAAGGACTCCACGGCCTCGCGCACCGCCGGGTCGCGGTGCTCGCGCAGCACCGCGACGCTCTCGCGGATGCGCGGGTCGGGCGCCGCGTCGTAGACGTCCTCGAGCGCGAGGACCGCCGCCTCGACGACCGCGGGGTCGGGGTCGGCGAGCGCGGCGAGGAGCGGCGGCGTCGCCGCGAAGGGGTCGCCCTCCGCCAGCCGCTCCGCCGCCGCGACGCGGACCTCGGGGCTCGGGTCCTCGCGCACGAGGGCCGCGAGGTGCGCCTGCTGCGGGCCCTCCGGGTCGAGCTGCTCGAGCGCCTCGAGCCGGACGTCCGGGTCCGGGTCGCGCAGCCCGCGCGCGAGATCCTCGTCGAGGGGCGGAGGCGCGGGCGTGCCGGCGTCGCCGCGTCGGGCCGCCGGCGGGTCCGGCGCCGGCGCCTCGGCCGCGCTCCGCTCGCCCGCGCGCCCGAGCCGCCCGGCGCCCGGCGCGCGCGCGGCGGAGTGGCCTCCTCGCGACGCCTCCGCCGCGGGCGCGTCCGCGAGCGCGCCGATCGTGACCCGCGCGAGGATCACCTCGCGGCCCTCGAACGGGCGCGAGGGGTCGAGGACGCCGTCGGCGAACTCGTAGTGGAGGTGGTGCTCGATCCCGGCGAGGAGCGCGTTCGCCGCGCGCGCCGCGGAGACGTCGTGCAGCCACACGGTGCGGGGCTCGCGCGCCGCGGGCTCGCCCGCGGCGCGCTCGACGCGGAAGCCCGCGTGCACCGAGAGCTCCTCGAGCGCGAGGAGCGCGGGCGCCTCGTTCGCGGCGAGGTCGAAGCGCGCGGCGCGGCGCGCGACGCGCACCTCGCCCGGCGGCGGGAGCGAGAGCGCGTTCGCGGCGGGCGACGCGCCGCGCGCCGGCGCCGTCTCGCGCGCGGAGGCGGCGCTCCGGCCGGGCGCGGTCGCGGCGGGCGTCTCGCGCTCGCAGGCGGGGAGCGCGACGGCCGCCGCGCACGCGAGGGCGAAGGCGAGCGCCGCGCAGCGCGCGCGGGCGCGGGGTCGGCGCGGCGTCACGGCTCCTCCGTGTCCGCCCAGGCGCGGAACTCCGCGACGGCGTCGCGCACCGCGGCGGCGGGGTGGCGCGCGACGCGCGCCACGCCCGCGCGGATGCGCGGGTCCGGCAGCACCTCGTGCAGCGACGAGAGCGCCTCGACCGCGGCCGCGACGACCGCGGGCTCCGGGTCGCCGAGCGCCTCCAGCAGCGCGTCCCTGGTGCGGAACGCGTCCTCGCCGAGCTCCACGTCGCCGAGCGACTCCGCGGCGCGGGCGCGCACCTCGGCGCTCGGGTCCCGCAGATACGCGAGGAGCCCGGCGAGATCCTCGTCGGGTCGCATGAGCGAGGCGGCCTCGGCGCGGTCCGCGTCGCTGCGCGCTCCGCGCAGCTTCTCGAGCCGGGCGCGGCGCTCGGCGTAATCCGGGCGCGCCTCGGCGCGCTCGCCGGAGCGCGTGGCGAAGGCCACCGGCCGCGCGTCCCGCGCCGCGGGTCTGGACGAGCGCGCCGCCCCAGCTCGCGGCGGGAGCAGCCCCACGGTCACGCGGCGCAGCGACACCCCGCCCTCGCCGGGCTCGTAGTGGAGGTGGTACGGCACGCCGGCCAGCACCTCGGCGAGTGCGTCCTCGACCGCGGCGTCCGCGAGGTCCAGCGTGAGCGCGCGCGGCGCGGGCCGGCCGTCGCCCGGGACGATCTCGAAGCGAGCCGCGTGCGCGAGCGCGGCGAGCACCTCGTCGCGCGGCGCGCTCTGCGCGCGGAGACGTACGCGGTCGACGCGCGCGGGGTCGAGCCCCATGGGCTCGGCCACGACGGAGGGCTCGGCGGCCCCCGCGAAGGCCACGGCCGCGGCCACCGCGAGCGCCGCGACGGCCGGAAGCGAGATCGGGCGAGGCATCGGGCGCGCGGACTCCTCCGAGATCCCTAGCGCACGAGCAGCACGGAGCAGGGCGCCCGCTCCGCCACGCGCTCGGCGACGCTGCGCGACGCGAGCCGGGCGAGCGCGCTCCGCCGCGACCTCGCGAGCACGACGAGCGACGCCGCGCGCTCCTCCGCCGCGCGCACGATCTCCTCGGCCGGCTCGCCGAGGACGACGTGCGTCTCGTGCGGCACGCGCTCGCGCAGCACCGCCGGGACGCGCTCGCGCAGCGCCTCCTCCACCGCCTTCGAGGCGCGCTCGACGTCCTCCGGCCCGGGCGTCGGGAAGTAGTGCGCGTAGAGCGGATTCGGCGTGGGTCCGCTCTCGACGACGTGGAGCAGCACGACGCGCGCCCCGTGGTCGGCGGCGAGCCGGAAGGCGACGTCGATCGCGGCGTCCCCGACGTCGGAGAGGTCGGTCGGGACCACGAGGGTCTCTAGCCGGAGCTCCACGTCGCCTCCGCGCTCAGAGCCGCGAGATCAGGACGTCCGCGACGAGCCCCACGAGGAAGAAGACGCCGAAGCGGCGCGTGTACCAGAACGCCGCCGCCACGAGATAGAGGGGCCACACGCCGGCCGGGAGATCCGCGGGCGGAGCGCTCGGGCGCGGCTCGCGATAGACGCGCCAGACCCGCCGCAGCCCGGGGAGCGCGAGGAGCGCGATCAGGACGGCCGGCGTGAAGTAGCCGGTCGCGACGAGCGCGAGGAGGACGAGCGGCTGCGCCGCGAGCATCGCCAGCACGGCGTAGCGCGAGCGCGCCTCGCCGAGGATCACGGGCAGCGTGCGGATCCCCTTCGCCCGGTCCTCGCCCAGCTTGTCGATGTGCTTGCCGAACAGGACGGCCGTCGGCCCGAGCGCGTACGCGACGCTCGCCGCCGCCACCGAGTGGCTCCACTCGCCGGCGATCACGTAGTAGCCGCCCCCCACCATGAGGGGGCCCCACACGAGGAGGACCGCCGGCTCGCCGAGGCCCACGTACTTGAGCGGCCAGGTGTAGAACAGGACGAACAGGGCGCCGAGGCCGAGGAGGACGAGCGCCGCGTCGCCGCGCACCGACACCAGCCAGGCGCCGATCGCGAGCGCGGCGAGGCCGGTGACGGCGATGTAGCCGAGGAGCTGGCGGATCGTGAGGAGGCCCGACTCGAGCGGCTGCGGGCCGTACTGCGTGCGGAAGTAGTTGTCGCGGTCGACGCCCTTCCAGTGGTCGGTGAGGTCGTTGACGAGGTTGTTCGTGGCGTGCGCGAGCAGGAGGCCGAGCGTCACGAGCGCGAAGAGGAGCGCGTCGAACCTCGCCGCCTTCACCGCGAGAAGGCCCGCGAAGGCCGCGGAGGTGAAGGTCATCACGAGGACGGCGGAGCGCGTCGCGATGAGCCAGCGCGAGACGAGGTCGAGGCGGTCCCACGCCTCCTTGTCGATCCGCGGCACGACGCGCAGCGCGCGGCCCCACATGGCGACGTCCGGCATGGCGGCTCCTCCCGCGCGGCAGGGTAGCGGACGGCGGCGCGGCCCCGAACCGGGCGCGCGGGAGCGCCGCGCGCGCCGGGCGCGCGGCGCGGTGGCCCGGCGCGCGCCGTCAGCCGTCCGGCGCGAGCTCGCGCTCGAAGCGCGCGAGGTCGGCCTCCACCGCGTCGATCGAGGCGTGCCAGAAGGCGCCGTCCTCGAGGTCGACGCCGAGGTGGCGGCGCGCGACGTTCGGCGCCGTGTCGCGGCCGGCGTCGCGCAGCAGCGCCTCGTAGCGCGCCGGGAACGCGGGTCCCTCCTCCCGCGCGCGCGCGACGAGGCCGAGCGAGAACAGGTACCCGAAGGTGTAGGGGAAGTTGTAGAACGTCGTCCCGGCGATGTAGAAGTGCAGCTTCGACGCCCAGAAGTAGGGATCGAGCGCGTCCGGGTCGAGCGCGTCGCCGTACCACGCGCGCTGCGCCTCGACCATGAGCTCGCAGAGACGCCCGGCCGAGAGCTCCCCCTCGGCGCGCTCGGCGTAGACGCGGCGCTCGAACTCGAAGCGCATCGGGAGGTTCAGCAGGAACGCCGCCCCGTCGCGCAGGCGCCGGTCGAGCACCTCGAGCCGCGCCGCGCGGTCGGCCTCCGGCGCCTCGAGCGCCGCGTCGTTCAGGATCTGCTCCGCGAAGGTCGACGCCGTCTCGGCGAGCGTCATCGGGTAGCGGCGCGCGAAGGACGGGACGCCGTGGAGGAGCGCGCCGTGGAAGGCGTGGCCGAGCTCGTGCGCGAGCGTCGAGACGTCGCCCGGCGCGCCGCCGAACGTCATGAAGATGCGGGACTCGCCGATCCAGGGCGAGGTCGAGCAGAAGCCGCCCGGGCGCTTCCCCGGGCGCGGCGACCAGTCGATCCAGCGGCCCTCGAAGGCGCGCGCCGCCAGCGCCGCGAGCGCGGGGTAGCGCGCGCCGAAGGCGCTCTCGACGCGCGCGCGCGCCTCGTCGTACGGGATCCGCGGCTGCGGCGCCGAGGCGAGCGGGGCCTCGAGGTCCTCGAAGCCGAGGCGCGCCTGGCCGAGCAGGCCGGCCTTGTGGCGCAGGTAGCGGCGCGGCATCTCGCGCCGCGCGCGCACGGCGTCCAGCATGGCCTCGAGCGTCGCGCGCGTGATGCCCGCGTCGAAGAGCGCGGGCTCGAGGAAGTCGCCGACGCCGCGCCGGCGGTACAGGAGGAGCCGCGTCCCGGCGATCGCGTTGAGACAGGCGGCGAGGACGTCCGCCTGCGAGGCCCACGCCTCGTTCGCGCCGCGCAGCGCCGCGTGCCGCACCTCCCGGCGCGGATCGCCCTGGAGGCTCCGCGCGAGCGAGACGGGGACGCGCCGCGGGGCCTCCCCGGGCACGGCGAGCTCGAACTCGAGCGCGCCGGAGATGCGCCCGTAGAGCCGCGACCACGCGGCGAGCCCCGTCACCTCGAGGTCGGCGGCGAGCTCCTCGAGCGCCGCCGGCATGCGCCGCGCGGCCTCCTCGCGCAGCCGGCGCAAGAAGTAGCCCGCGTGCGCGAGCGCGGGCTCGGCGAGGAGCGCCTCGAACGCGGTCTCGGGCGCCGCGCCGAGCGCGGCGCGCACGCGCGCGTAGCGCTTCGCGAGCTCCGCGCGCAGGCGCGCGAGCCGGGCGTTCTCGCGCTGCACCGCCTCGTCGCGCGCGTCCGCCGACGCGAGGCAGTGGAGGTACGAGCCGAGGTGCGCGCTCCGCGTCGCGAGGTCCTCCAGCCGCCCGAGCGCCGCGACCCAGCCGGCGCGCCCCTCCGCGACGCCGCCGAGCGCCGCGAGCTCTCCTTCCAGCGCCGCCGCGTCGCGCTCGAGCGCGTCGCGGAAGGCGCGGTGCTCGGCGCCGTCGAAGGCGGGGAAGTAGGGGGTGAGGTCCCAGTCCACGGGCTCGGCGCGACCATGGCGTGCTTCGCGTGGGCGAGCAAGTGGGCGTGGGCGCGACGGTTCCGGATTCCCCTCGCGGTGCGTCAGGCCCCAGGCTCGCGCACCCCGAGCGCTCACCGAGGAGCTCCACCGATCGCTGTTCGCTGAATTTTTACTTGACCGCGCCGCGCACTCCCGCTTACAAGCCGCGCAGTGACCGCGGCCGAGCGCGAAGTGTGTCGGCGACCGTCCGCGGAAGCCGGCGTGAGCGGAGGTCCGAATGAGCACTGTGACGAGGCGAAGCACCGGCCGGTCAGGCTTTTCCCTAATCGTCGGCGCCGCGCTCGTGCTGGCCTGCTCGGGTCGACCCGTGCCGCTCGTGGCGCGCGCCGGGACGACGATCGGGCTCGCAATCGGCCCAGAGACCCAAATCGGCGGAGCGGACGCGGGCCTCGCATTCGGCACGAACGTGGTGTCGGATCGCCAACGCGGGTTTCTGGTGTTCGAGCTCCGACAGGGCTCGACCGTGGTCGCGACGCTACCGACGCGGTTCGTGACCCGGGTGGTCCCCGATCCGGCCAGCGAGGCGGGGCTGACCGGCCTCGTTCCCGCGAACAACGGGGTCCCCCTCGCGATGCCTCTTGCGCAGGCGCTCGCGATGGTCGACATCCCGAGAACGGTGCCGACGGGGACCTACCGAATCTACGTGGCGAGATCGAGTGCTCCATCCGGGAGCCCGATCAGCGGTCCCAACCCGGCAGACAGTCCGCTGTACGAGATCGAGATCCTGGGCCCGCAGAGCAACGACCGCTTTACGCCGTTCGATCACGACGAGTTTCTCGAGGTGTTCGCGGCCACGCCCGAGCAGCTCCAAAGCATCACGCCGAAGCCAAAGCTCCTGCTGAACCTCCCGAACGGCCAGACAGGCCTTCCGGCGGCGGCCACGCTCGAGATCCAATTCGACGGCACGCGCGTCGACGTCCGGGGCGCGGTGATGAACGTGCCGGCGCGATCCGGCGCCCTTCTAACGACCAGCCTGGTGGCAAGCAACCGAGCCCGGGTGCACTACGTGAACCCGCTCGCGGATGGTCAGCAGCTCGCGCTCGTGTTCGAGGTGCTCGACCGTGGTGCCGCGTACGACCCCGTGAGCGAGACGACCCACTTCACCGTCGTGTCGCAGGACTATTACGACGCCTTGGGGGTGCCGATGGCCGTGGGGAGCTTCAACCCGAAGGGAGGCATCCGGTAGGTCATGACCTCGCGGCGGCCGACCCTGCACACGGCTCGTACGGCGCTCGTCGTTGCGGGCGCTCTTGCGGCGACAGGAACGCCGGGATGGAGCGCCACGCTGCAAGCGACCCGCGCGAACGCGATCGCCTGGCTGGAGCGCAACCAGAACGCCGACGGGTCGTGGGGCGAAGGTAAGCTCCGGGGCGTCACGACGGCCGAGGCGCTCCTTGCGCTCGCGACGGCGGCATCGAGGGAGACCCCGGCCAGACCGCCTTCCGTGGCGGTTCACCGGGCGAAGGCCTGGCTGCTCCACCATCGCACGCGATCCATCGACTTTCGAGCGCGGGCGATCCGCGCTCTGGCGAAGTCCGGAGTTTCCTTGAAGGAGGACGCGGAGGCGCTGCGAGACTTGCAGCGCGCCAGCTCCGTCGGAGGCGCCGGCTGGGGCGTCACGCGCGATGCCGCGCCCAGCGCGTACGACACGGCGCTGGTCATGAGCGCCCTACATTCCGTTTCCGTTCCAGCTACAAACTTCTCGGGCGCCATCTCGATCCTGGGAGGTCGCCGGCGACTCGACGCCCCCGGCTGTTCGCCCGCCACGAAAGGTTGGAGCGGCGATCTGATCCCGGTGGAGGCCGGCACGCCGAGCGATCGAACCACGACAGCGGAGATCGTCCGTTCGATCAGGGGGTTCTCGAATGCAAGCAACCCCGCCAATCCGACCCAGCCCGCTCCGAACAACCCGGCAGATATCGCGCATACGTTGGGCTGGCTCTCCAGCAATCCGGCGGTCTGCGGATCGGGCAGCTTCGCCTTCGTGTCGTCGCTCGAGATCGCGGCTCGGCTGGCCGCTCTTCATGCTTACGGAGCCACGGACGCGGCGCTCGAGGCGGAGCTCTTGGCCGACTCCCGGGTCCCGGCGCAAAGCGGTGGGGTGTGGAGCGACACGGACGCCTTCGTGAATGCGATCGGGCTCCTCGCTGTGACGACGAAGCCCGGCGTGACGTTCTCCGCCACGGACTGGGACGGCGATGGAGCCCCCAACGCGGCCGACGCCTTCCCCTACGACCCGTCGGAGCAAGCGGACCGCGATGGAGACGGGGTCGGCGATCTCGCGGATCTGGACGATGACGGCGACGGGGTCCCCGACGGACCCGACCCCTTCCCGGCCGATCCCACGGAGTGGGCCGACCGCGACGGAGACGCCACCGGGGACAACGCGGATCTCGACGACGATGCGGACGGTGTCGCCGATCTCGCCGAGCACGACGTGGGAACGCATCCGCAGCGTGTCGACTCCGACGGCGATCGATTCGTGGACGGAGCCGACGGCGTGATCGGGGTGGCGCAGCTGCCGAGCGGATGGGATCTGGACAACGACTCCCATGTCGACGGCGAGCAGTCGATCAGCGATCCAACGGATCCGCTGGACCATCCGGGGGAGCCGGGTGACTTGGCGCCTCTCGGCCACCCGGACGCGAGGTTGAAGGTCTCGGACATGGCGGTGCTGAGTCGTGCTCTGAACGACGGCAGCATCGTCGATGACATCCCCGGCGCCCAGAACCGGCAGATCGCGGAAGGTGCCCTCGATGCCAACGGGGATGGGCGGCTCGACGCCGGCGATGCGCTCTGGGTGTTGCAGCGGCTCGAGCCATAGAGGAGGTGAAGTGGAGGGGCGACTCGGATCGCGACATTGGTGCCGTGCGTTGCTCGCCTGCGGCCTTCTGATCGGAGCGTCACCGGTCGCCGCCGACAGTGCCGACGATGGGCGCGTGATCTCCGCGGACACGCGAGCCGCCGTTGCGGAGGTGCTCGAGGCGTTGCGGGCGGAGCGTCGACGCAAGGATCCGGCAGCCGATCTGGGTCGCGCCATACGCGAGATCCGCCTGCGACTGCGCGAACTCTCGATCGGAGCCCCGACCCGCGGCACAGCGGCGGAGCTTGATCTCGTCCAGCAGGCCGCCGATCGTGCCAACGACCTCCTTGCCCGCCTGAAGTCCGATCCTTCTGCGAGCGACGGGGAGCTCGAACGCTTGGGTCAGGTCGAACACCGGCTCGCCGAATTGTCCGAGCGCACGGCCGCGATCCGAGATTCCGCCAGCCAGGCGGACCGCGCCCAGCGGGCGCGCGAGCTGGTCCGGGACCTGGAAGCGACGTTTCCTCGTGACGAGAGGGTTGATCCAGGACCGCGTCGTCAGCCCGTGTTCATCTTCCTCGCTCCGAATGAGCCTCGGTCGAGGTAAGCCGTGACGGCTTTCGGTCGATCGTGGGTGCTCGGCGTTTCCGTACTGATTCTGTTCCAGCTGGCCGGTCCTGCGACAGTTCGTGCGCTGGACCCCGCGTACACGGCAGAGGAAGCCCCGGACGTCGTCTTCTCGCAGCACGTTCGAGACAAGGCGGCGGCGCTCGGGCACGATCCGCTCAAGATCTACGAGTTCGTGCGCAACGAGCTCGAGTTCGAGGGATACTACGGCCTGATGAAGGGTCCGGAGGCGACACTGCTGTCCGGCGCCGGAAACGACTACGACCTCGCCGCTCTCCTCGTCTCGCTGCTGCGCGCGTCGGACGTCCCCGCGCGCTTCGTGCGGGGCAAGATCCGGCTCACGGCGGAGGAGGCGAAGGCCTGGACGGGTGCCACGACCGCGAGCGACGCCGCGAAGTACTTCCAGCAAACCCAGCCGGAGGAATGGGAGCCGGCCGTGCGGGCGACCTCGGGAGGTGGCTTCGTCGAAGTCCTTCACGTGTGGGTGGAGGCCTATGTGCCGCTCGGGAACTACCGGGGTACCAGGAGTAGCGAGCCGATAGGGCGCGGACCCGCTTGGGTGCCTCTCGATCCCAGTTTCAAGCTGCGCGATTGGAACTCCGACCCGGCCCTTCCGATCGGCGGCCCGGCTCTTGCCCTGGATTACGGCACCGACCAGGACGGCGGCTACTACACGTCGGTTCAGGCAAAGCTCCCGCTCGAGGTGTTCGAGGACCAGCTCCGCTTCTATCTGAACGCCACCGGGCCGGCCAACGGGGCGGCGAAATCACTCGAGGACGTGCTCTTCGCAGGACCGATCCGCAAGGAGAAGGCCGACGTCCTTCCGACGGCGCTTCCCTACGCACCGAGCACTTCCGTCGGGGCGGTGCGTGCCGCGAGCCTGGTTGACCTTCACCGATTCCAGGACGGCGGGGTCTGGTACGCCATCTATCCGAACGCCGGAACCGGCGGAGCCGTGGATTACCGCTATCGGCGCTACGTCCACCTGTGCAAGAACGACACGGCGAGTTGCGAGACGTTGGCGGTCAATCATCCGGACAAGGTCCTCGAGGCGAGCGACTGGTCTCCGAACTGGGAGGGCAAGCGGCTTACCCTCTGGTTCCCACCCGCCGAGGCGTCGGTCCCGAACCTAAAGGACATCGGTTATGCAAGCTGCAGCGGAAGCAACGGTCAGACGATCAAGACCATCCCGACCGTCTCCTTCGGTGGTGTGGCTCACACCGCATCGGCGACCGAAGTCAATCTCTGCGCTCCGTTGGAGCTCGTGATCGAGGTCCGCGAGCCGCCCGATCGGGTCGCCGGGGCGACCCCGCTCGGCGTCTGGTATCGGAGGCCGGAGGGGTCCCCCCAAAAGGTGGACTTTCTTCCACCGCTCGACTTCGACATCGAGTCGGGCGAGATCTTCGTCGCCTCGTTCGACGAACACCAGGCGAGTCCGCCTCGCGTGGCCGAGGCGGCGAACTCCATGGCCGACATAGTGGAGATCTTCCCGCTCGCTCACGACCCGGACAAGGATCTGGCGTTCATCGACACGGATCGCGATGGCATCAAGTCGGCCAACGAGGAGTACCTTCCGCACAATCCGGCCGCACAGGAGGCTTTGGCGGGCTCGCTGCTGCACCTCGCACACACCTGGTACTGGAGCGAGCTGCGCGTCAGCCAGCGCCGCATCGCGGAGATCCACCACTTCCTCCAGGGGTACGCGCCCGGGCGCGGTCGAGTGACGTCCGGGCGGGACATCGAGTACCTCTTCGACATCCCGTTCGGGATCCAGCCCTCGAACCTGGTCCTCGACGTCATGCGGACGATGCCGTTGTACAGCCGCGTCGGAGTGCAGGCGCAGGGCCCGGCAACGCACGGCGTCGAGCTGTTCGCGCATGAGGGGTCCGCGCTGGAGCACGCGGTGTGGGAGGAGATCGTGGGAACGGCTGCCGTCTCCACGGTCAAAGGTCTTCAGCTCGGGTTCGAGCTCGACGAGGCGAATCCGGACGTCGAGATCGATCTCCTCGTGTTGAAGAGCGCGCAGGAGGCCATCGACGCAATCGACCAGCGGTGCGGGGCCAGCGCCTGCAACCGAGGGAAGGGGCTCGACTTCGCGACGTATTGCACCATCCGCCGCAGCTTCCCGATAGGATCGCGTGGTCCTTCCGCGTGGCAGTCCCAGTGCGCGGGGACCCTCCCACTGACGACCGCCGAGCTGCGGATCCTGAACCGCTCGCAGCTCGACTACTTCGGTTACGACGGACACGTCTTCGTGCGGTTCGTCCAGGAGGGGGGGCTGCAGATGGCGATCGACCTCTCCAACGGATCGACACTCGTTACAGAGGGGGTCCAGACGACCACCGAGGATCCGTACGGGATCTACGAGTTCGTCAAGGACGCGTGGGCGGTCCTGACCGAGGCGGCGAACGAAGTCGTGAGTGGCGACCCCGTGAGTGTGACGCACGGCTCGTACTTCGAGAGCCACGTGGATATCGAGATTCCCGGCCCAGGCGGGATGAACCTCCGGCTGGTGCGGTCTTACAACTCCCGTCTCGACTACGAGGGATCGCTGGGCCACGGCTGGGTGCACACGTTCGATCAGCACCTCCGCGTCGACGCGGGGGAGGCCGGCGCCGAAGACGATCGAGTCGTATGGGTCACGGAAGACGCGACCGAGGAGCCCTGGAAGGACGTTCCCCTCGCCGTACCGCCCGCGGATCAAGTGCTCACGCCGCAGGAGTGGAACCGCGATGACCTCGTGCGGAAGGCCGACGGCTCGTTCGTGCTCACGACCCACGCGGGTATGGTCTACCGCTTCCTCGCGCCCCAGAGCGGGAGGGCCGCGCTCCGGAGCATCACGGACCGGAACGGCAACGTAGTCACATGCAACCGAAGCGGGGGCGTTCTGACCTCCGTGACCGACGCGGTCGGCCGGAGCCTTCAGTTCACGTACAGCGCCCAGAAGCTGGACTTCGTTCAGGACTGGACGGGTCGGGTGTGGGACTACGAAGTGGACGCGAATCGGGACCTCGTCGCCTACGAGGACCCCGAAGGCCACGTCTGGACATATGGCTACATCTCGGGCTCGAGCAACGTTGCCCTGAACCACAACGTGACGCGGGTCGAGCGCCCTGCCGTGCGTGCCGACGGCAAGCGCTGGAGGATGAACTTCTTCTACTACCCGAACGACAGGGTGTACAAGCACGTCGATGCGTTCGGGCGCGCGACGCGCTTCTCCTACAACTACTTCCGCAAGCGCACCGACGTCGTCCATCCCGACGGCGGCGTCGAGACGTACTTCTACGACGAGTACGGCAACGTGACGCGCTACGAAAGCCCCGAAGGCCGAGTCACCGAGTACGAGTTCGACGCGCCGAGACGAGAGCGGACGCGTGAAATCGACCCGCTCGGCCACGTGACGCAGTTCACGTACGACGGTGACGGCAATCTGGCGAGTCGCACGGATCGCCTCGGGGGGACCGAGAGCTGGACGCACAACGACTTCGGGCAGCCGACGTCATGGGCGGATCGGCGGGGCAAGCTTCGCGCCTGGGTGTACGACACTCGCGGGAACCTAGTGCAGGAGTTCGTTCCCACGGCCGTGTACCCGTCGATCACGCTCGCCCGCACGCACGACTATGACGCGCGAGGCAATCGAATCTCGACGACCGAGCTGTTCGGGGACGGTCGCGAGGCGACGACGACGTTCACGTACGACCCGGTCACGTCGCATCTCACGATGGTCGAGGATCCGGAAGGCCACGAGACGCGGGTCGTGCCGGACGCGCTGGGACGGCCCGAAAGGACGGAGACCGATCGCACCGTCGTCCGCGAGGGGCAGCCCATGGTCGAGCCCGTCGTCGTGTCCCGGACCTACGATGCGCTGAACCGAATCCGGACGGAGACCGACCCGCTCGGAACGACGCGCGAGATCGTCTACGACCCGAACGGCCTCGTGGCCGAGCGCCGGACGCTGGTTCCGGTGCCCGGTCAGGCGCAGCCCACGGTCCGGGTGGACGCGGTCCACACCTACGACGCGATGGACCGACTGGTGTCGACCCGCAACGCCCTGGGCCACACGACGACGTTCGAGTACGACGCGCGCGATCGGCTCGTCGCCACGACCACGCCGCGCGGCAGGGTGGCGACGCGTGCCTACGACCTCGACGGCCAGGTGGTGGAGACCGTCGACCCGTCGGGCGCGGCGACGACCTCGGAGTACGACCCGGTGGGCCGACCCGTTCGGATCACCGACGCGCGCGGTCGGGAGACGGAGATCACGTACGACCGGGAGGGTCGCGTGATTCGGCGACGCGAGTTGGGCGAGCCGCCGTCCGGCGCCGGGCCGCGACCGGAGCGGATCGTGTTCGACGCGGCGGTCTACGACCCGGTCGGCAACCTGCTCGAGTGGAGGGACGCCGCGGGCGTCCTCACCCGGCAGGCGTTCGACCCCGCGAACCGCCGCGAGAGGCTGGTCCTCGGGGTCGGGACGAGCGAGGAGATGACCGTCCAGTTCGAGTACGACCGCCCGGGGCGCCTGACCCGGAAAGTCGACGGCGAGGGGCACGCGACCGAAATCCACTACGACCTCCTGGGCCGGGTCGAAACCGTGAAGGACGGCTCGAACCGGGTCCGGGAGGCGTTCGTCTACGACGAGGTCGGGAACGTGACGCGGGTGACGCGCGGGACCGGCAAGGTCGTCGAGGGGGACTTCGACGCCGCGGGGAACGTCGTGGAGGAGCGCGACCTCTCCGTGAGCCCGCCCAGGGTGGTTCGTCGCCGTTTCGACGAGCTCGGGCGCGTGGTGTGGACCCAGGGGCCGGCGCCCGGGCT
>Ga0209172_10003242_pt1 | contig 25559 bp, 18 predicted proteins | sample LarsenN4metaG_FD_184113 | JGI IMG/M metagenome (GOLD analysis project Ga0209172, IMG submission 184113) | Hot spring sediment bacterial and archeal communities from British Columbia, Canada, to study Microbial Dark Matter (Phase II) - Larsen... ... | reverse complement strand
CAAAAGTGGACGATGCCGATTTCCAATTGGAAACCTGCCCTCAACCGTTTCGCCATTGAGTTTGGCGATCGCTTTCCAACTTGAATTTTTACCTTTGACACAATCTATTTGACATACCCAAGAGAATTGCTCTGAGTAACGATTCGGTGCTGCGATCGCGACGGTATTGGATCAGGTTGTTTTTTATCTGTTGGGCAAGCTGTTCAGCAAGTGCATTGGTAGATTGGCCTGCTGCCTGACTATCTATTTCTCGAACCGTAAAAAGGGTAATATCACCCGCTTGCACAATGGCTTCAGAGCCACGCACCTTAGCATGTACGCTATCGGGCGAGATTTCTGGAGATGCGGCGACCGCTGCTATCCGTTGCGTCACAACCCTAGCCCGTTCTTCTGCCGAAACAATGCCGGGGATACCCTCCCGAATTCGAAAAATAGGCTGGTCGCCCAACAAAACAGGGTAGCCATCGATCGCATTACCCGTTGGTTGGCTCATGGCTGCCATTGTCGTGAAAAGCAGGCAACTAAGGAAGCTAACCAGAAATAACGCGATCTCCCGACTTCGCCAGTCTCCCTGATTTAGCCGTTGTCTAACTCCCTTAAATCCGCCCATTTTGCTCATTCAACCTTAGCGTTTTAATTTTCTTTGATACGTAGAATAGCAGGCTAATCAGCGCACACTGCATCTGCGTTAAGAGAAGTAGGCTTTGCGGGGCTAAACTCAGGTTTTGTAACTCTTTATCGCTACGCTCGAAGTAAAACTTAAATGATCCCACTATCAAAGATTTCGTAGGATTGACTTGATTCGTTTCAGGCTGTTTGAATGAGCAGGGGAGTGCAGGATGCGATTTTCATTGAAACGAGCCATTGTTCGCTCCAGGCAATACTTTAGGGGCATTCAAGCGAGCAATAGTGGGAATTGGACGTGGTTAGCATCAAAGCCAGTGCCACTTGCCGCACTAAACCGATCGCTCTGGCGCACAGCAGAGCCATCGTTAGATTATTTGATGCTGCTTGTTCTATCAGCTACCATCTCTGTCCTCGGCTTACTGGCTGACAGTGCGGCGACCATCATTGGTGCGATGATTGTTGCTCCGTTAATGGGACCCATTTCAGGAATTGCTTTTTCGGTTGTGATGGCAAATCGGCGATTGCTCAAGCGATCGCTCCTCTCGCTCATCATCGGCATCTTAATGGTGATTGGGGTTTCCATGTTGATTAGTCGCCTGACCGGGCTAACCACCCTCACCGCCGAAATTCAAGGACGCACTGCGCCAACGTTGCTCGATCTGGGGGTGGCGCTGGCCGCTGGTGCAGCGGGAGCCTACGCTAAATCGCGCCGAGGCATTGCTGACGCATTGGCAGGAGTGGCGATCGCCGTTGCCTTGGTACCGCCCCTAAGCGTGGTTGGCATTGGCATTAGCCTTGGTTCACAGGGAGTTGCACTAGGCGCACTGTTGCTATTCGCCACGAACCTGGTTGGCATTGTGTTTAGTGGTAGTGTGATTTTTCTGTGGCAGCGGTATGGCTCGATTTCCCGCGCCAAAGAAGGACTGGTTATCGCGATCGCTTCGCTCGGCTTTTTGGCAATCCCATTGGGGTTTTCCTTTCAAGACTTAATTGTGAAGCAACGCACCCGCGATGAAATTCGTGACCTAATCTCACGTGAGACAGTGACTTTTGCCGAACGAGATATCCGCCGCTTCAACGTACAACGCCAGGGACAAGAGTTACTGGTTGAAATTGAAGTAGCCACCCGACCAGGAGCCATCTCCGAACGCCAGGTCAAGCTAGTACAATCTTTTCTAGAAAAACGGCTCGGACAACCGATTCGCTTAGAAGTCACCCTCATTCCCAGTGAAAAACTAACTGCCGAATAGTTCCTACTCCCTACTCCTCTACTCCCTACTCCTCTACTCCCTACCCCCCTACTCCCTACTCCTTACCCTCTACTCCCTACTCCCCACCCCTCTACTCCCTACCCCCCTACTCCCCACCCCTCTCAAGCCGAAATCAACGTCGAAGCTCGCGCCTGAAACCCAGCCTGCACCAATGCACTCACCGTCGCCTGATAATCTTGCACGCGAAACTGTGCCCCAAACCGCACAACATGGCGTTTATCGTGGCTGCTGACGATCGCAATCACCGGAACCTTTGCCGCGTCTTTCTCGCCCTGGGTTTGCAACAACACCTCTTTTAAGCGCTGGCGTTCAGCAATATCACTCGCGAGACGTGGTGAAATCTCGACCATCACCATCCGCACATCATCGACGGGTTCGGCATCTTCTACGATGAACTGAATCTGATCGTCGCGGCGATCGACCTTACCCCAGATCATCAGCCGCGCATCTGCCAGAATGTGTTGCCCAATCCGCTCAAATGATTTGGGAAACACCACGGCTTCGGTGTTGCCCGTCAAGTCTTCGAGCTGCACGATCGCCATCCGATCGCCCTTTTTGGTGACAACTGGCTTCACACTACTGATCAGCACCACTGCGCTGACAGTGCCACCATCGGCATAGTCTTCTAAGTCACTCAAGTTTACAGGTGCTAACAACCGAGCCGACTCGTACACCATCTTGAGGGGATGGTCAGAGATATAGAAACCAAGAATCTCTTTTTCTAAACGCAACCGTTCCTGGGGGGGAAAATCTTCGGTGGGGGGTGCTTTGGGGGCGACATCAAACTTGGGAGATGGTTCGTTGGCGGTTGGGCTGCTGCCAAACAAATCAAACAAGTTGCCCTGTCCACTCTCGCGATCTTTCACGCGTGACTGAGCCCAATCGAGCAGCAACTCTAAGTCTTGAATCATTTGCCGCCGATTGGCATTCGGTTCTAGCGCATCGAGTGCGCCAGCGTGGATCAATGCTTCTAAGGCGCGGCGGTTGACGGCACGGGTGTCTACGCGATCGCACAACTCTGCTAAGGACTTAAACGGCCCCTCTGCGTCCCTCGCTCTGAGAATCGCCTCCACTGGCCCCATCCCCACATTTCGCACCGCCGATAGCCCAAACAAGATGCTCTTGCCCGTCGGGGTAAAGTCCACTCCAGAACGATTGATATCCGGGGGTTGCACTTCAATCCCCATGGTCAGACAAGAGGCAATATACTTCTGCACCTTGTCCTGGTCGCCGCTGTTGGCAGTTAGCAGGGCGGCCATGTACTCGGTGGGATAGTTAGCCTTGAGGTAAGCCGTCTGGTAGGTGACATACCCGTAGGCAAAGGAGTGAGACTTGTTAAAGCAGTACTCCGCAAACTTCACCATTTGCTCAAACAAGTCTGCTGCAATTTTCTTATCAACCCCCCGTTCTTTGGCACCACTCACAAAGATTTCCTGGTGCTTTTCCATCTCCGACTTCTTCTTTTTCCCCATCGCCCGTCGTAGCAGGTCGGCTTGTCCGAGCGAGTAGCCTGCCATGTCTTGAGCAATTTTCATGATCTGTTCCTGGTAGACCATGATGCCGTAAGTCTCATTCAAAATCGGCTTGAGAATGTCGTGGGCGTAGTCGATCGCCTCGCGCCCGTGTTTACGGTTGATGAACTTGGGAATCAGGCCGGCATCGAGCGGACCTGGTCGATACAACGCCAGCACTGAAGAAATGTCTTCTAGACCAGAGGGCTTGAGGTCGCGCACAATCTGGCGCATCCCGGACGACTCTAGCTGAAACACGCCTTCGAGTTCACCCCTGGCGAGTAGGCGGTAGGTCGAAGGGTCATCTAGCGGTAGGCGATCGAGGTCGATTTCGGTGTTGTGGGTTTGCTGCACCAGATCCAGTGTTTTTTGAATCATGGTGAGGTTCTTCAATCCCAGAAAGTCCATTTTTAGCAGGCCAATCGCCTCAATGTCTTCCATGTAGTACTGGGTAAAGACGGCGCCATCGGCGTTGCGTTGCAAGGGCACGATTTCATCTAAGGGGTCAGACGAGATCACGACCCCGGCGGCATGAATGCCCACACTCTTGTTGGTGCCCTCAATCCGAATGGCGGTGTCAATCCAACGGCGATAGGTCACTTCAGAACCAGGCACCGTCAAATCTTTGTCGTACTTCTCCTTAAACTCAGGCGCGGGTGTCTCATCTGAGATCATCACTTTGAGCTTGGTTGGTTTACCCCGCACCACCGGAATCATCTTGGTCATCCGGTCAGACTCGCCATAGGGAATGTTGAGCACCCGCGCCACATCCTTCAACACGGCTTTAGAAGTCATGCGGTTGTAGGTGATGATCTGGGCGACGTGGTCGGTGCCGTACTTATCAGTCACGTAGTTGATCACTTCTTCCCGGCGATCGATGCAAAAGTCGGTATCAATATCTGGCATCGACTTTCGCTCAGGGTTGAGAAATCGCTCAAACAGCAAGCCGTGATGCACCGGGTCAATGTTGGTGATGCCCATTGCATACGCCACGAGCGAACCTGCGGCTGAACCTCGTCCCGGCCCCACCGGAATGTTTTGATCGCGGGCGAACTTGATGTAGTCCCACACGACGAGAAAGTAAGCCGCAAAACCCATGCGCCGCATCATTTCCAGCTCATATTCCAGACGATCGCGATACTTTTCCTCAACCTCGTCGTAGGAATTGTAGTGCTGGCGCTCAACTAACCCCTCCCGCGCGATTTTCTCTAAATAAGTCCCGTCGGTGTAGCCCTCTGGTACGGGATAGTTGGGTAATCGGGGTTCACCCAAAATGTTGTACTCTTCGATCTTTTCAGCGACTTCGAGCGTGTTAGCGATCGCGGCCTCAATGATATCTTCCTCCAGGTGATCGCGAAACAACAGGCGCATTTCGGCGGGTGATTTAAGGTACTCAGTGCCGGTGTAGCGCAACCGCTTTTCTTCGCTGATCAACTTGCCCGTCTGAATGCACAACAACGCATCGTGCGCCTCAACGTCATAGCAGGAGGTAAAGTGCGAGTCATTCGTTGCAACAATTTTGATATCCAGTTCGGCTGCGATTCGGGCGATCTCTACATTGATGACTCGCTCTTCTTGAAAGCCGTGGTCTTGAATCTCTAGATAGTAGTCATCGCCAAACAGGTCTTTGTACCACTGAGCGACCCGTCGTGCTATCTCTGGTTTGCCCTGCATAATCGCCTGGGGAATTTCACCGGCAAGGCAACCACTCGTCACAATCAGGCCATCGTGATACTGCTCTAATAGCTCTTTATTGATACAGGGGCGCGAGAAAATCCCTTTGCCCTGGGTGCCCTTTAAGTGAGAAAGGGTGGTCAGCTTCACCAGATTTTTGTAACCCTGCTTGTTTTTTGCCAACACAATCTGGTGGTAGCGGGGGCGACGCTCTTGCTTTGTGATGTCGCCGTTGATCACGTACATCTCATTCCCAATGATCGGCTTAATATCCTTACCCTTAGTCACTTTCAGCAGCTCGATCGCCCCATACATCACCCCGTGATCGGTCAGCGCGATCGCGGGCATCCCCATTTCAATCGCCTGGTCAATCATGTTGGGGAGTTGACTCGCTCCATCAAGGAGGCTGTAGTCACTGTGGTTATGTAGGGCAACAAAGGACATAGTGGCGCAACATGAAGAGACGAGTAACAGGTTACGCGATCTTAGCCACTACGGCTAGAGTTTTTTTCAAGATTCGACTTTATGTGACTCTATATGTAGCCAAGATTGAGAAATCTATCGAAAATAAAATTCCTTCCTGGTACTAATGTATCGCTGATCGCCACCTCTGCGCAATTGCTAATTCTTGTCAAAGAAGGCTTTAGATTACTAATTTCTGCCAAATCTCTGACCGTGAAAATGTTAGTTGAAAGGTTCGATATTCAATTTCCTCAGAATTTGTTTCTCTGAGTTGGTAGAGCAACCTGATCTATTTTTTCACACGGGTTGCGCCTGAAAAAGTGGACTTAACAACTCAACTCAAACATTTGAAAAAACGACATCTTCATAGAGACTTGCAAGTTGAATTTCAAATTCAAACGTGCTGAAAGAGAGTGTTACAGTTGGGTCATTGTATTCCGAAAACAGCCATTGATGAGCCGCTGTTTTGACATGATGTTCCACATGTACCTGATACTGGTCAATCAAAAGATATTCTTGAAAAGTAGGAATTGAGCGGTAAGCAAAAAACTTGTCACCGCGATCGTAGCTTTGGGTTGATTTAGATAAAACCTCAGCAATAAAGCAAGGATTGACCAATGTATCTCGGCGCCCGGTTTGCAGCTCTAACGGTTTTGGCACAACCATAACATCCGGGTAGGTATATAAGTTTGCGTCTGGAATCCAAAGTCGCTGGTCAATGTGGAACGTCTCATAAGGGTGGCGTCTGAGGGCAAGAGTTAAAGCGATGTAAAGATTCCCACTAATACGGTTGTGTTCAGGTGTGCCCCCCGTCATCGGGAAAATTTCTCCATCGCGATATTCGTTGCGTGTTTCCGAAGCGAGTTCAAGTTCGAGATAAGTTTCAACTGTGTATCGTTTGGTTTCTGCTTGAGCAGTCATGACAGGTTTTGCTCCTCAAACATCTCTTCATCAGCTTATCCAAGCTCGCTTGATTCAAGTGATGCTTTACTAAATTTATCGTCACCAATAAATCTTCAATTGTTTAAGCCGTATCTTGCGCCTTGTCTAAAGTACTTCCAAAAATTTTCAAAGGCGGTAAAATGCGATCGCCCCTCAACATTGGAGCATGCTTATGCCTGCTGATGATTTTTCCATCCTTGCTTCGCGCATTTCCGATATGGCGGCTGACTCGCGCACTGACATGGCCGCTCTTGAAGACAACCTCAAGCGGCAGGTTGACACAACCGAGCGGCTTGTGCGAATTGTTGACACGGATCTGGCTGAGATTCGCTCTGAGGTCAAGCGCCAGGGAGAAGACAGCGATCGCATCACTCGCATCTTAGAGAATGACTTGGCCGACATCAAAGACTTACTGCGACGGCAGGTTGAGGCGATGGATCGGTTGATTCGCTTGTTGGGCGATCAGGCAGATGGCCGCTAATTTTTGCCAGCCTGGTGGTTAGGGAAGGCTCTGTTTACTCTCCCCCACCTTTCGATGTATGCCGATTGACGGGTTTCTTCGTTAGGGTATGGGGTGAGACGATTTGAGGCTAATTGAAGGATGATGCGTTTAGGGCTGCTACTGCTTTTAGGTGGTTTGTCGGCTGGTTGCCAGGGCGTTTTTGAGCGATCGCCCGATTCGTCAGAGTCAGAGCCGACCAATGAGAAAGTTTCTTACGCGGCACCGACTCAACAAAAGAGCTTGATTCCAACAGAGCCACTGTCACCAACGCCGATTCAAATTACTCTGAGTTCTTTGCCAAGCCCCTACTCGACCCGGAGTGCCAGCAAGGGGCCAAACGTCGTGCCGATTCCCCAAAATGCGACGTTGCAAGTTCCTAAAGGCTTTCAAGTTAATGTTTTTGCCGAGGGGCTTGATCGTCCGCGCTGGTTGGCGTTGACTCCCACTGGGGATGTGCTTGTGACCGAAACGCGGCAAAATCGCATTCGTCTGCTGCGCGATCGCGATGGTGATGGCGTAGCGGAGACGGCTAAAGTCTTTGCTACTTCGGCAAACGGCTTAGACATTCCGTTTGGGATGGCCTTTAGCAACGATTCCTTCTTTTTAGGAAATACGAGTGCGGTGTTGCGGTTTCCTTATCGGAGTGGGCAAGAGAGCCTGGAGGGGGTTGGTCAAAAAGTCACAGACTTACCGGGTGGTGGTTACAACCAGCACTGGACGAGAAATGTGGTGGTTGCGCCCGATCAAACGAAACTTTACGTCTCGATTGGTTCACGCTCCAACAACGATGAAGAGCCATTGCCGCGTGCCTCTGTGCAAGTTATGAATCTAGATGGGAGCGATCGCCAGACTTTTGCTTCTGGGTTGCGCAATCCGGTGGGCATGGCGTTTCATCCCCAAACAGGCGAACTGTACACGACCGTGAACGAACGCGATGGGTTAGGGGATGACCTGGTGCCCGATTACTTTACCCGAATTCAGTCAGGTGAATTTTTTGGTTGGCCTTATGCGTATCTTGCGGCGAACCAACTCGATCCAAACTATGTACGCGATGGCAAAAGTCTAAAGCCCGATCTTGTCAGTCAAACGCGCACGCCCGACGTGCTCTTTCAAGCCCATTCAGCCGCCTTAGGGTTGCAGTTTTACACGGGCACGACGTTTCCAGAGCGGTATCGCAATGGGGCTTTTGTCGCCTTTCGCGGCTCGTGGAACCGAGATCAGGGGACAGGATATAAAATTGTCTTCATTCCGTTTAATCGAGAAAACCGCCCCAGAGGGTATTACGAAGACTTTTTGACTGGGTTTTTGCTCAACCCGCAAGGGCCTGACACCTGGGGAAGACCCGTTGGTTTGCTCGTGTTACCCGATGGCAGCCTGCTAATGACTGAAGAAGCAAATGGCCGTATTTATCGGATTCAGTACCGGGGTTAGTGCCAGCTAGAGGAAGATTTGCCTGCCTGGGTTCGAAACCGCTTGGAGCAATTTATAAACCATCTTTATCGACTGAGTCTGAGGGTAGGGTCTTTGGATCAGGAAGTGTGGCCCGATCGCGCCAGAGGGCTACCCCACCCAAAAGTCCGGCGATATTTGGCACGAGCTGGACGCGGTTGGGTAAAGCAAGCTCTACTTTCTTAGCATTGCCACCGCCAATATACAGGGTGTTGAAGTTGAACAATGGGTCTAAGGTCGAGATTGCTCTTTCTAACCGCTCATTCCAACGTTTTTTCCCAATCTTGTCTAAAGCGTCGCGACCAAGCTGTTCTTCATAGGTTTCCCCTTTGCGAAAGGGGTGGTGCCCCAACTCCAGATTCGGCACTAGGGTGGAATCGACAAACAATGCCGAGCCAAACCCGGTGCCAAGGGTGACTACAAGCTCAACCCCTTGACCGGAGATACAACCTAAACCCTGCATGTCGGCGTCATTAATCACTTTGACGGGCTTCTCAAATTTCTCGGTCAGGGCACCACCCAAATCAAACCCGATCCAGCTTTCGTGCAGGTTGGCGGCGGTATGGGTGACACCACTTCGGACAACGCCTGGGTAACCAACCGACACATAATCAAACTCCTTATTGGAGGTAAGTTCTAGGATGACCTCTAAAATTGAGGCTGGCGTTGCTGAAGCTGGGGTTTCGAGGCGATCGCGCTCACTCAATGGGTTACCTGAGGCATCCATCACCATGGTTTTGATCCCAGTGCCACCAATGTCAATCGCCAATATCTTCATAGTTTCCTTTTAAGCCCAGCCAGCTGCCCCTTTTCACCCACTCTAACCCACACCCATCAGAAAAACGTAATCTCTGAAACAGAGTCCAAAAATCCTGAAAACCTTAATATTGCAGAGGTTAATCGAACCAACCCAAATCTTGATCTGAGAAGCTGCTGTTTGTCGGTTTATCTGGAAATACAGGGTGAGCCAGAGATGCACGCTGCCGCTGCAGTAAAACCTCGCGCCGAATCACCACTGGGTCGTCGGTTGTTCCTGCTTTGGCAGGTGCTAAAGGGGGGGGCTGTTGAGTTGGCTTTTGTGGTTGAGTTTGCAAATGCTCGAGCTTGTTCGTCAACTCTGTATTTGCTTCAGCCAACTTTAAAGCCGTTGCTTTTGCTTGTGCCAATTCAGTTTCTAACGCAGTGGTTTGCTGCTCTCGATCCTGCAGGCTTTTGAGCTGCGCCTGATTCGCTTTCAAATCCGCTTTCAGGGTTTCGACTTCCTGCGCAAGTGCTTTTTCGCGTTCTGTTGCTTGCTCTAATGCCTGCTTGAGTTCAGCAATAGTGTTCTCAAGCTCAGTGTCAGGCTCTGGTTTGGCTTTATTGGCGAAACCAGCTGGCTTTGCTTTCGTCTGGTGGGCAGTGTTGGCACGGGCGTTAGAACGGGTTGTTTTCGCCGTTGAAGCAGGTTTTGCAGGTTCAGCCGCAACATCAATCACTTCCTCATCTGCATTCCCTTGATCGTCGGGGGTGTTTGCTTCTTCCCGCAACATATCAGACAAACGTTTTCTAACCATGTTTCCAGTCCCTTTGAATTTCATCTGCAACCCGACGATAATCGGCTTCTGCTTCACGAGCATTTTTGCCGCGCCAATGCATAATTGCAACACCATCTAAAGCAGCCCGCTCATGTGCTTTGTAAGCTCGAATAAAGGCATGACAGGCCGGAATTCCCAACTCCATCAGGGTGTTTTGTGCTTCTAGTGCTTCCCCCAAACTGCGAGGGTCAACCTTTGTTAGCAAAACCCGATGGGTCACCCCACATGGCTTGACCGTTTGTTTAACCGTCTCAATCAGTGCGGCTAAATCCATCGGCGCGGGTGGAGTGGGCAGCACAATGTAATCAGCCAAAGGTACAACACTGGCCAGCGCTTCTGAGTTGAGTGACGGGGGCGTATCGACCACCACAACTTCGTAGGAGCCTAACTCTCGCAGTTGTTTAAGCAAGTCTGGGCTGCTTTCTTTCGCGAGGTCAAAACCGCTACCCTTCTTCGTATTGCGATCGCACCACCAACTAGCTGACCCCTGTGGATCAGTATCCACTAATAGGACGCGCTGATTTTCGCCAAAGGTGGCAGCCAAATTAACGGCTGTCGTTGTTTTGCCAACACCACCCTTGCCGTTAAGAACGACCAAAATCTTGCTAGAACGAGGCAATGTTTGTGCCATAGTGTGGGCGATCGCTAGCTGTGATAGTAACTCCACCGATTGAATATATCGTGGAATTGTTAGAGATCTTGCAATCCCAACGAAATGCAACAGAAGACCCTAAATTTTGGGGGATGGCGTTGCTGAATGTTACGCAAACGTGACGGATCTTTTTGTAACAGCTCTATGACTGCTACTCTCCTAATTTATGCGACATCCGCTGTTCTGGCTCAAAAAACTTCAAATAAAAATCCCCAGAGCGTCAACCAGTTATCTCTTGCTGGATTGAAACTTTGGGGATAATTGCGTTGAAGTTAGGTTCGCAGACGAGCTTTAAGCGATCGCTGATAGTTTATTCATCATCATCGTCATCGCTATCGTCTTCAAAGTCATCACCGGTATCACTGACTTCAGACATTCCCATGTTGCCGCCAATCAGCTCATCGTCATCTAAGATTGCAGAAGAGTAAGGATCACCATTACTCGCCCCAAAGTTGCCGTAGCCGTAGGCGGTACGATCTTCAAAGGTGTCGAGGCTGAAGTTACGAGCGGTGCGATCGTCCAGCACAACATCCTTCAGATCCGCATCGTCATCGAATACACCCAACCCTTCGTAGGACAGATCTACATCCGGTCCGGTCGATTCTTCGTAAGCGTTGAAGCCTGTCCCTGCTGGAATCAAGCGTCCAATAATTACGTTTTCTTTCAGACCACGTAACCAGTCAGACTTACCTTCAATCGCCGCTTCCGTTAACACGCGAGTGGTTTCTTGGAAACTCGCGGCCGAGATAAAGCTGTCAGTGTTCAACGATGCCTTGGTGATACCGAGCAACACAGGCGTGTACTCAGCTGGTGCACCACCCGTAATCGACATGGCCTGGTTGACTTGCTCAACCTGATACATCTCGACCAATTCACCAGGCAGCATCGTGGTGTCACCACCGTCATCAATCCGCGCTTTCGAGGTCATCTGGCGCACAACTACTTCGATGTGCTTGTCAGAAATATCAATCCCTTGCGATTGATACACTGACTGGACTTCGTTCACCAAGAAAGACTGCACCTGTTGCAAGCTCTTGAGCGATGCTTCGTGTACACCAACGGTTTCGCGATAGTACTTGAAGTAACACTCTAGAATTTCGTGGGGGTTCGCCGGACCATCGGTCACGGCTTCACCCGCCGAAACCTCTTGGCCATCCACCACAATCACGCTTTGCCCAGGCCCAATTGGGTACTCAGCCACAACGCCATCTGGCTCGACGATTTTCACTTCGACCGTTTCGTCTTCCCCGTAAGTCACCTGTGCAGTACCAGGACGAGCCGCCAGTACACAGGCTTCTTTCGGTTTACGAGCTTCCAGCAATTCTTCAATTCTGGGTAGACCCTGAATGATATCCCCAGTCTTCGCCCGCTCAAAAACGAGAAGCACCAGGTTGTCACCCCGCTGTACCAGGTCGCCATCATCAATGTGTAAAACGGCACCCGCTGATACCCGATAGGGACGAGCAATTCGCAGCTTCACACTGGCATCATTAACCTCAATTACCTGCCCAGACTCCTGTAAAGGAACTCCAGGAGCAATCTCAGCACCTGCAACGACCAGACGACCTACTTCAACGCTGGGCGTTTTACCAGCTGTATCAATTGTCATTGTGTCTGCATCGCGAATCACCAATAAGCGGCGAACAGCTTCTCCTTCCTGACGAACACCCTGTACCTCACCCGCTTCTTTAGAGCGAATTTCGGTGCTAGCGACAACTCCACCAGGTAGGATTTGGTCACCATCCTTGACTAACACTTTCGTTGTTGTTGCACCTTGGGTTGTATCCGCCGCAATATCACGACGAATTACCAGGGTTTCCAGAATGACAAGTTGGAGTCGGAGAGTTTCCGGATCCGTTTCATCGGGAACAAGTTCAATGTCCGCTGCCAGTTGGGGTGCGTCTTGACCAATTTCAAGTACGAGCTGAGTTTTAAGCAACTCTAAGCCCTCAACCGACTTCACCCGCTCCCCATCTTTGTAAGGTAATCGTTGAACGGCACGCAGACTAATCGATCGCCCAGATTCCTCATTGGTAGATTCTTGGCTCGGCACCGACGGCTCATCAGGCACGGCATACTCCACGACTGGACGCAGCAGTAGAGCTGGGCCTTCCGGCGATTCAACATACTCGACATAGCGCAGTTCATCGACTTTTAGCCCCGGCATTACTTCTTGCCCAGGGTTCGCCAGAAACGCTTCCTGTGTCGTGATGTCATCGGGGTTGTCAATCATGTGAATATCACCGGGTTTGACAACAATTTCCCGCAGAATGTCATTCTTCTGAGTGACTTCGACAACCCCACTGTTTTGGCAGAAGATGTCTTTAACCACCTCGGTTCCAGCTTCGACGTATTGACCGTCTTCTACCATCAACAGCGAGATGTCCTTATTTACCTCATGGGCTTCTTCAGGAATCCATAGAATGGTGCCACCCTTCACGACTTCATAGCCCTGCTTGGCCTTACCCCGCTTGGCGACTTCGACCCCCGAGTAACGGATGATGCCACCTGTTTGGGTGTGATAGCGGTCTTCGATCAATTCAGCTACCACCTGATTGTTGACCACTTTAGTGCCAGGTGTTGCCTTCAATAGGAAGGTTTGGTTGCTGGTGGTTTCGATCATGTACTGATCGCGACCCTGGTGGCTTTCGACGTGAACCTTCGCCTGGTCAAGCAGAACGGAGGCTGTAATGATTTCAACTTCACGTCCACCTTTGCCATCACTGGTTTGAGGCAGACGAACAGTTCCCCCATGCTCCGTTACAAGCTTGGTTTCAGCCATAACGCCATTTGTTTCAAGCTGATCACCATTCTTGACAATTGGTTCAGCCCCAGGGGGTAAGTTGTAAACTTCACCTGAAAGAATCCAGATCAAACCACCTCGTTGCGCAATGCGGGTGGTGTTGCCCTGACGGTCTTTCTTCTCTTCCTGCACCAGGTCAGCAAACATGACTTGACCTGCCAGGTCAGAAGCCACGTCTTTCGTTGCTTTTTCAGTGGTTTTGCGTGAGCGACCCGTTAACGGAACTTCCGCCAATACCTTGCCCAGCTTGACCGACTGCCCATCTTTAACTAGGAGCGTCGTACCTTGGGAGATCGTGATGGTTTGAGACTGACCATTTGCTCCTTCTAAAGTGAAGGTTACTTCTGCCGACTCTAAAACGAAGGCATCTTCCCCATGTCGGGTTCGGAAGGCGCGCGTCCGAGGCTTCTTCGCAAACCTCACAACCCCATCAAAGTTGGCCCGTTCTTGACGTGCCATTTCCCCGGTAAATACACCCCCCGTGTGGAATGTCCGCATGGTTAGCTGCGTACCAGGTTCACCGATAGACTGAGCCGCAATAATTCCGACAGCTTCGCCAATGTCAACCATCTTGGCGTGGGCAAGGCTCCAGCCATAGCAATATTGGCAGACCGATCGCGTGGCTTCACAGGTCAGGGGCGATCGCACCCAAACTTCCTCTAGCCCAGCCTTCTGAATTTGAATCGCTAAGTCATCAGAAATATCTTGGTTGCGGGTCGCAACAACTTCACCTGTTTGAGGATGAATGATGTCCTCCGCTAAGATCCGACCGAGTAAGCGGTTCTTAATCGGGATCAAGGTGCGATCGCCATCTTTCATCGCCCGCACTGGAATGCCGCGCTGGGTGCCACAGTCGATTTCACGAATAATCACATCCTGTGAAACGTCTACTAGACGACGGGTCAGGTAACCCGAGTCAGCAGTTCGCAGTGCGGTGTCTACCAGACCTTTACGCGCACCATAAGAGGAAATAATGTACTCAGTCACCGTCAGACCTTCTCGGAAGTTGGTCTTAATCGGCAGGTCAATAATTTCCCCTTGTGGGTTTGCCATCAAACCACGCATCCCCACCAACTGACGTACCTGAGAGATGTTTCCCCGTGCCCCTGAAAAGGCCATCATGTAAACCGAGTTCAGCGGGTTGTTCAACTTAAAGTTGCGAACAACCTCGTCCTTCAGTTCTTCGTTAGTTCCGTTCCAGGTGTCAATTACTTTCTGAAATCGCTCAACTTCAGTAATTTCGCCCCGAGTGTAGCGTTCTTCCGTCTCGCGAATCGTTGCTGCCGCTGCCTCTAATAACTGGCGCTTGGTGGGTGGAACTTGAAGATCCTCCACACTAATCGAGACACCTGCCTGAGTTGCATAGCGGAAGCCCAAATCCTTGATGTTGTCAGCCATTTGGGCAGTGCGAGCAGTCCCATAATTGACAAAAGCCCAAGCAATTAGTTCGCGTAGTTGCTTTTTATCAATTACTCGGTTGCGGAAGATTTTCTGATTTGTTTGATCTGCCATCGTTTCCCCTTTACCTCTGCCGTGAGCCGTGTTGCCGTACCTGCGTCCTTATCGAAACTAAAATCACGAAGTGATCCAAGTAACTAAGAAAACGCCCACTAGACTGCTAATGCGTCATGAATTGTTTTGTTGTAGATGATGCGCCCAGGGGTTGTTCGCACATACTGAGAAATCAAATTACCGTCGCTGTCACGCCGCTCTCTGCGAGACTTGTACAGACGGGTGGTAATGCCATCCGAAGTGTTTTCTTCCACTAATTCTTCGTCGGCATCGCTGCCATCCACCAGACCATCAAATCTCACCCAAACGTAGGCGTGGAGGTCAACTTCTTTTTGTTGATATGCAATAATTGCGTCATCAAGGTTAGCGAAGTAACGACCAGCTCCCTTTTTCGCGTCTGGGTTTTCGGCAGTCAGGTAGTAGCAACCCAAAACCATGTCTTGGCTGGGTGTGATGATCGGTCTACCCGTCGCTGGCGACAGAATGTTGTTTGAAGCCAACATCAACAGCCGTGCTTCTGACTGAGACTCAAGCGAGAGAGGAACGTGTACCGCCATCTGGTCACCATCGAAGTCTGCGTTAAACGCTGGACAGACGAGCGGGTGAAGCTGAATCGCACGCCCTTCCACCAAAATGGGTTCAAACGCCTGAATCCCTAAACGGTGCAGCGTTGGTGCCCGGTTGAGTAGAACAGGGTGCCCTTCGATCACTTCCTCCAGGACATCCCAAACGGTTGGGTCGTTGCGTTGGATCAACTTCTTCGCAGCTTTGATGTTGTTCACCAAACCCTGACGAATTAAGCGGTGAATCACAAACGGCTGAAACAACTCGATCGCCATTTCACGCGGTAGACCGCACTGGTGAATTTTCAGCTTAGGACCGACCACAATCACCGAACGACCAGAGTAGTCAACCCGCTTACCCAACAAGTTTTGCCGGAAGCGTCCTTGTTTTCCTTCAATGATGTCTGACAAGGATTTCAGCGGGCGGTTGTTAGCACCCACTACAGTTCGACCGCGCCGACCATTATCAATCAGGGCGTCAACGGCTTCCTGTAACATCCGCTTTTCATTACGCACAATGATTTCAGGAGCCAAAATCTCTTGTAGACGAGCCAAGCGGTTATTTCGGTTGATGACTCGACGATATAAGTCGTTCAAGTCAGACGTTGCAAACCGACCACCATCAAGCTGCACCATTGGGCGCAAATCAGGTGGAATGACAGGGATATAAGACAGGATCATCCAATCCGGTTGAGAACCCGTTGCTACGAAGTTGTCGATTACCCGCAACCGTTTGATCAGCTTGGCTCGTTTTTGTCCCTTAGAGTTGGCAACTTCTTCCCGCAGCTTTTCCGCTTCAGTTTCTAAGTTGATGTCTTGCAGTAACCGTTGAATGGCCTCTGCCCCAATCCCAACTTCAATCCCAGTCAGTTGAGAATCTTCGCTGTAAAGCTGATCCTCAATCTCAATCCACTGGTCCTCGGTTAAGAGTTGCTTGTAAGTCAGGTAATCTGCATTACCGGGATCGAGCACAACATAAGAGTTGAAATAGACAATTTGTTCAACATCTCGCAGTGGCATGTCGAGCAAAATGGCCATGTAGCTAGGAATCCCCTTGAGGTACCAAACGTGCGCTACAGGCGCAGCAAGTTTGATATAGCCCATCCGGTGACGTCGAACGCGTGACTCAGTTACCTCAACCCCGCACCGCTCACATACAATACCCCGGTGCCGAACCCGCTTGTATTTACCGCAGTGGCATTCCCAATCCTTAGCCGGACCAAAAATGCGCTCGCAAAACAAGCCATCCATCTCAGGCTTCAGCGTCCGGTAGTTAATTGTTTCAGGTTTGGTTACCTCACCGACAACCTGCCCATTTGGTAAGGTGCGCTCTCCCCACTGGCGGATCCGCTCGGGAGATGCCAACCCAATCTTCACGTAGTCAAACCGCTGCTCTAGCTTTGGCATCGCTAATTTCCCTTCTTGTTGTAGCGAATAAACATAAGACATAAGAGGGGCAAGTGTGCCTCACGTCGGAAGCTTGCCCCCTTGAACCCAATTGGCTCTACTCGTCGCTATCGTCCATGTCGTCGCGCGAGAACGATTCGTAAGTTGGACGCGGTGGCGCTCGACGAACACTCACATCGGCCATTAGATCCACTTCAGCGTCACGGCTCGTTCCATCATCCCGAGTTTCTAACTTGTGAACCGAAACATCAAGACAGAGCGATTGAAGTTCACGCATTAACACCTTGAACGATTCAGGTGTACCCGGTCTAGGAATCGCCTTGCCTTTAACGATCGCATTCAGTGCCTCGTTTCGACCCTGCATATCGTCTGACTTCACAGTCAACAACTCTTGCAGCGTATAGGCTGCACCAAAGGCTTCTAGCGCCCACACTTCCATCTCTCCGAAGCGCTGACCACCCTGTTGCGCCTTGCCACCCAGAGGCTGCTGCGTGACGAGAGAGTAAGGACCTGTCGAGCGCGCGTGAATCTTGTCGTCAACTAGGTGGACCAGTTTCAGCATGTAAGCTTTACCAATCGTCACCGGTCGATCAAAAGGCTCACCTGTACGCCCGTCATAGACCTGAATCTTGCCCGGATCGTCAGGGTTAAACACCCACTCTTTCCGGGTAAACTCCATCGCTTCATCTAATTTGGCATGTACCGTTTCACGGGATTTCTCTTCGCCATGCATTTCATCAAATGGAACGACCTTAAAGCGCACATTCAGATTTTCGGCGGCCCAGCCTAAGAGACACTCATAAACCTGACCCACGTTCATCCGGGAAGGTACACCCAGAGGGTTAAGTACGATATCAAGTGGCGTGCCATCCGGCAAATAAGGCATATCTTCAATCGGCAGAATCCGAGAAATAATGCCCTTGTTGCCGTGGCGACCTGCCATCTTGTCACCCACCTGGATCTTCCGTTTTTGCGCAACGTAGACCCGCACAACCATGTTAGCCCCAGGTGGAAGTTCATCCCCTTGCTCACGGGTAAATACCCGCACGTCAACAACCCGACCCTTTTCACCGTTTGGTACTCGCAGTGAGTTGTCACGCACATCCCGCGCCTTTTCACCAAAGATTGCCCGCAGCAATTTCTCTTCGGGAGGTTGGTCAGATTCCCCTTTCGGTGTCACTTTACCGACCAGAATGTCGCCTGACTCAACCCAGGCTCCAATCCGAATAATGCCTGTTTCATCAAGCTGGCGGAGTGCATCTTCCCCAACGTTCGGAATTTCACGCGTAATTTCTTCGGGGCCGAGCTTGGTTTGACGTGCCTCAATCTCAAATTTCTCGACGTGGATTGAGGTGTAAACATCGTCATAAACAAGACGCTCACTGATCAGAATCGCGTCTTCGTAGTTGTAACCTTCCCAGGGCATGTAAGCCACAAGAATGTTTTGCCCTAACGCCAGTTCACCGCTTTCAGTCGCAGAACCATCCGCGAGAACCTGACCCGCTTGCACGCGATCGCCCAAAAACACAATCGGGCGTTGGTTCAAGCAAGTATCCTGGTTCGACCGCTGATACTTCTGAAGCTGATATTCAAGATCGCGGCCTTCAGGCGAGCGAACAACGATTTTATCAGCCGAAACATAAACGACTTCGCCATCCGTGCGACTCACCGCAACCATCCCAGAGTCACGTGCGGCCTGTGCTTCCAGCCCCGTACCGACTAAAGGACGCTCTGGACGCAGTAACGGAACCGCCTGCCGTTGCATGTTAGAGCCCATCAGTGCCCGGTTAGCGTCATCGTGCTCAAGGAATGGAATCAGTGACGTTGCAACGGAAATAATTTGTACGGGCGAAACAGCGACGTAGTCAACTTCGTCACATTTTGCAGTGGTAAACTCTTGCCGATAACGAATTGGCACCTCGCTACCAACAATAAAACCTTCGCGATCGATCGGTACGTCACCCGCCGCGACCCGCAGATCATCCTCTTCATCGGCTGTCATATAGACAGGAGCGATATCACGTCGAATGCGACCTGCTTCTACCTTAGAAAAAGGAGTCTCAATAAAACCATAGGCGTTGACTCTGGCATGGGTCGCCAAAGAACCAATTAGCCCCGCGTTTGGACCTTCTGGCGTCTCGATTGGGCAGATACGGCCATAGTGAGAGGGGTGAATATCTCGAACGGCAAAGCCTGCCCGTTCCCGGGTCAGACCACCTGGCCCCAAGGCACTTAAACGCCGCTTGTGAGTCAACTCAGCCAGTGGATTAGTTTGATCCATAAACTGAGACAACTGAGACGACCCAAAGAACTCTTTGATAGCTGCCACAAGAGGCTTGGGGTTCACCAGAGAAGCCGGAGTTAATGAACCAGCATCAGAAACCGTCATCCGTTCTCGAATGATCCGCTCCAGTCGGTTCAGACCTACGCGCACCTGGTTTTGCAACAGCTCACCGACCGATCGCACGCGACGATTGCCCAGGTGATCAATATCATCAATCTCACCAATATCAAACTCAAGATTGATCAAATAATCGATCGCCGACAAAATATCCTGTGGAGTCAGCACGCGCACAGTATCGGGAATGCTCAACCCCAGCTTACGATTTAGCTTATAACGACCCACCTTACCCAAATCGTAGCGTTTGGGATCGAAGAAACGCGAATCTAAGAGTTGTTGACCTCCAGAAACGGTCGGAGGTTCACCCGGACGTAGCTTCCGGTACAGTTCCATCAACGCTTCTTCTTCACCAAACTGACCTTCCTTTTCAATTGTCTTCTGGAAGTATTCAGGGTGACGCAGGGCATCAAAAATTTCACCATCACTCAAGCCCAAAGCCTTCAGCAAAACTTGAGCCGATAGTTTGCGAGTTTTGTCAATTCGCACCCACACAAGGTCATTTTTGTCAGTCTCAAACTTCAACCAGGCTCCCCGGTTGGGAATCAAGCTCGCATTAAAGCTGCGCCGACCGTTTTTGTCGGTTTCTGATTTGTAGTAAACCCCAGGGCTTCGTACAATTTGGTTAACGATAACGCGCTCAGCCCCGTTAATGATGAAGGTGCCTCGCTCAGTCATCAATGGCAAGTCGCCAATAAAGACTTCCTGTTCAATAATTTGACCTGTCTCTTTATTGACAAGTCGCGTCGGCACGTACATCTGAACAGCGTAAGTGCTATCCCGACGTTTTGCTTCGTCAACATCATATTTAGGGCGTTTGAGCTTAAAGTCTTTACCTACAAAATGAAGCTCAAGTTTGCCAGTGTAATCTGTAATCGGTGAAAAGCTATCAAGTTCTTCAATCAAACCTTCTTGAAGGAACCAACGGAAGCTTTCCCGCTGAATTTCAACCAGGTCAGGTAGGATGAAAGCGGGGGTAGTGAGTGTCGTGTCAGCCATGCGTCTCCTCTAGAGGGTCACGCCCAATGCGAGTTTCAGATTTTACAGGTTTTACAAAAAAACGTCAAGACAGCAATTAATCCCCGGTTGTCTGCTGGAGTCGAAACCGGAGAAAAATTAAAACCATCGAGCTTCAGGAACGGGGCAAGCTGCTAAGAGCTTTTGAGGTGCCCCTAATATGATTAGGGCAAAGCAGGGGAGCAAGAATTGCCAGAACAAAATTAAAAATCCGCGTAATTGTGCTTTCAACTATTATGGCGTACCAATTGCAAAATTGGTAGCAAAAATTTGCTTCTCAGTCAAGTCTTTGGTCGCGAAATTCACTCAATGAAGGAAAGCCGAAACAATTTTCTGGCATTTTCAGTTGTCTGAGCAGCGAGATCGGCGACTGACATCGATCGCAAATCGGCTACCCGTTCTGCCACAAAGCGAACGTAAGCTGGCTCATTACGCTTTTCGCCGCGCTTTGGTACGGGAGCCAGAAAAGGGCAATCTGTCTCAATCAGCAGGCGGTCAACGGGCACCATTTGAGCCGATGCATGAATTTGGTGAGCATTCTTGAAGGTCACAGTTCCACTAAAGCTGATGTAAAAACCCAGATCGAGAAACCAACTCGTTTCTTCAGGATTGCCACCCCAGCAATGCATCACTCCCCTGACAGCTCCCCGCTGGTTTTGAAAGCGTTGCAGAACTTCGGCTGTTTCCTTTGCCGCATCCCGGCAATGCACAATAACAGGCAAATCGAGATGCTGAGCGATCGCCAGTTGAGCTTCTAAGGCTGTAATTTGTTGACTGCGGTTACTAGCTTTAAAGAAATCAAGCCCAGTTTCGCCGATCGCAACAACCTTAGAATCAGACTGAGCCAGTTGCAAAATCTCCTCTGGACTGTGGGAACTCCAGCGTTCTTCCACATCTAAAGGATGCAAACCAACCGCAAAATACACTTCTGGAAAGCGATGAGAGATCGCCTGGATTGCTTTAAATTCACTCGGTTCTACGCAGGAGTGAACCAGCCCGACGACCCCGGCTTCACGCCAATGCTGAGCGACTGCCTCCAAATCGGGGGCGAAGCTATCAAAATTGATGTGTACGTGAGTATCAACAAGCTGCATGGGAAACTCAGACTCAATCACATTTCGTAACCGAGATAGAAACAGCAAACCAGTAGAACGGGAGAGTAAAAAGTTACCCTCCCGTTTTCTACTCTAATCAAATTTGGAGTCTCAGCTTCTCCTCAGGAGAGCTTTCCAAGATGAATGTGAAAAGCTCAATTCCGGATTGCTACTTGCAACTGCGATCCACCAACCAACCCTAAGCGGTCGGCGCATCAACTTTTTTGTACGCTTTTGCCAAACCCGCTTTTCTACGAGCACCTGTGTTACGGTGCAGAACGCCTTTCTTAACTGCTTTATCAATTTTGCTGAAAGCAGCCGACATGGAGGTTTTAACTTGCTCCATCTGTTCAGGCGTAGGGTCTGCTGTATAAGCGCCGACCGCGCTGTAATATTTTTTCATCAGCGTTTTGACAGCTGATTTGTAGCTCTTGTTACGGAGACGATTGCGTTCAGCAATTTGAATACGTTTAGCAGCAGAACGATTATTAGCCACAGTTAACCTCGAGGACCCTCTTCACCTAAACAGTATTGGACTATTGAGTCTTAGTAGACAAACTATCAATCACTAGATGAATTAATATAGCACTTAAATCAGTCACTTGCACGATCCAAAGAATTTACGAGTTAAGCTAAAGTAGCGAGTGTAGAAGTGTTGAGCGAACTCAACCCAAGCCTGAGGATCAGCCTTCTCATTCCATCATCCCTAACACTGGCATTCTGACTCCATGTTGCGAATCATTACTCAGCGGACTGAGGCTCAAAGCGAACTTCGACGCATCTGCGATCGCACCCACGATGATCAGGTAATCCATAAGGAAGCCACAGTGCGGGAGGTGCTACAAACGGTGAAGCGCCAGGGAGATAAAGCCCTCATACATTACACCGCCGAGTTTGATCGAGTACAGCTTAAAGCTGAGGATCTTCGCGTTCGGTCTGCTGAGTTAGACGCTGCTTACCAACGAGTTCCGAAAGAGCTGCTTGATGCAATTCGACTAGCACGCCGCAATATTGAGGCATTTCATCGGCAACGTGTCCCTAAAAGCTGGGTGCAGTTTTGCGATGATCAGGTCGTTTTGGGCAAGCGTTACACACCCGTAGATCGGGCCGGTCTTTATGTGCCTGGGGGGCAAGCAGCTTACCCCAGTACGGTTTTAATGAATGCTATTCCGGCGAAGGTGGCGAATGTACCTCGCATTGTTATGGTGACTCCACCCGGTGAAGCGGGGATTAACCCAGCCGTATTAGTCGCAGCCCAAGAAGCGGGAATCGAAGAAATTTATCGGGTTGGCGGTGCCCAGGCGATCGCGGCGTTGGCTTATGGCACAGAAACGATCCCAAAAGTGGATGTGATTACAGGCCCCGGTAACATCTACGTTACTCTGGCAAAGAAGCAAGTATTTGGTACGGTTGGCATTGACTCTTTAGCAGGCCCTTCGGAGGTACTGATCATTGCAGACAAGACCGCGAACCCAGTGCATGTGGCAACTGATATGCTGGCCCAAGCTGAGCATGACCAATTGGCGGCCGCAATCCTGCTGACTGATGACTCGGTTTTGGCCCGTAAAGTTGTTGAAGAAGTGAAACGACAGCTTGAAGATCACCCCCGTCGAATTTTGACCGAGAAGGCGATCGCGCATTACGGGTTAGTTGTAGTGGTTGACTCGTTGGATGTCGCTGCCGAACTCTCCAATGAATTTGCGCCAGAACACTTAGAGCTAGAAGTGGCTGACCCCTGGATGTTGATTGAAAAGATTCGCCATGCAGGTGCAATCTTCTTAGGTTACTCGACTCCAGAAGCCGTAGGGGATTACTTGGCAGGGCCAAATCACACTTTGCCGACTTCTGGCTCAGCGCGCTACGCCTCTGCCCTGAGTGTTGAGACCTTTATGAAGCACTCTAGCCTTGTGCAGTATTCGCATGAAGCGTTGCAGAAGGTTGCGAATGCAATTGATACGCTGGCAACTGCTGAAGGCTTACACTCTCACGCGGCATCGGTGCGCTTGCGGATGGACAGCGAGCAAGAACTGCCAGAGGGCTTACGAATGACGGGCGAGCAAGAACTGCCGGAGGCGTAATAAGCTGAGGCTTTGGGCGAGACTGAGGGGGAGTAATGACACTCCCTCTAAACGCGATTGCACCCAACCATCACCCCAGTACCATTCGTGAAACCCATCAATGCCTTTGCTTAGAACAAGGCGGAGGCTATTGCTGTCAACCTGATCTACATAGTGTTGCACCGCGATCGCGCCTAACCAGCTGGTGTAGGTCATTCCCTGTTGAAGCTGCTCACCCAGCCCGTTTGATAAACGGATTGGCACCAACCACTTTTGCATTTGTTCTGGTTCTATCAGGCTCTTGCGGAGGGTTTGCTCATCGGCCGTGATTTCGATGCGAAGATTGCTTTGTTGAAAAGTACCAAACATAAATTTTAAGTGGCTAAGTTGTTGGTTAAGGCAGGCTAGAGAGCAATTATCATCGTAAGATAATCAAGAGCTTAGAAATTTTTAACATTTACTCAGAGATAGATTCAATCTATCCTTTTACCGACCTTTTCCCTTGAGGACTGCCCGTGTATTTTTACTACGAACCACCCTACTTTCTCTTATTTGCTGGTTTAGTCATCAGCATTTTATCTGGGGTCGCCTTTGAAGCTGTACTTAAACAGAATGTCCGTGATTGGTCTAAAAACCGCTCAACGCGCACGCTCGCAAACCTTCAAGGGTTTCAGCTATTGATGCCGTTTTTAGGGATGGCAATGGGAATCTGGTTCTTTCTCGCTTCGGGTATCCAGATCTTTGGTTTCCCTGGCAAGTTTGCTTACATCCTCTCTGGCTCACTGACTGCCCTGATTGGTTGGTTGGTTTGGTCGCAGCTTGGCAAGATTTTGGTTCAGTTAGAGAAGGGCGGCTCTAAGGCGCTAGATCTCGACTCTTATTAAAGATAAGTGCCTCTAACCTTAATTCTAAAAGAATTGAGATGGGGGAATGATGCCTTCTTTTGTAGGCCGAAGCTGTTGCGAAGAATTTAGTTAAGGGTGGATTTGCGTTGCAGTCCACCCTATTTTTGTGTCACTCTGCTTTGAGCCTGTTGCAGCTGAGCTTCTGCTTTAGATGCCCACTGCGTATTTTTCTGTTTGCGGTATAAATCTCTGGCGTATTGCAGCACCCGCACAGCTTCGCTGTACTTTTGTTGCTGAATGAAGACTAAACCTGCGCCGTAATAAGCGTTGGCATAGTTGGAGTTAGCTTGGGCCGATCGCCGATAGGCATTTAACGCACCCTCTAAGTCACCCTGCCGAAACAGGATTGAGCCAATATTGTAGTGAGCTTCGGCATATTCAGGGTTGATTTTAACGGCTCGTTCAAAGGCAGCGCGGGCTTCTTTGACTTTGTTTTGCTGCAGGTAGACTAAGCCCATGTGATACGTCGGTTCCGGCGCTCTGGGAGTCAGTTGAGCCGCCTTTTGGAAATTGGCGATCGCTGGGTCAAATTTTCGCTCTAGCTCAAACGCTAAACCCAAGTTGTAGTAGGCCAGCCCTAATTTGGGGTCAAGCTGAATCGCCCGTTGCAAGTAATCTTTTGCCTGTTTAACATTGTTGCCCTCAAGCAGGGAAGCACCCAGATTGGCGTAGGCAAGGGCAAAGCGAGGGTCTGCCTGGGTTGCCTGGTAAAACGCAGTGGCAGCAGCTTGTAACTCTCCCTTCTGGCGGAGAGCGAGTCCAAGATTGTAGTGAGCTGCTGCCAAACGCGGATTCATTTGAGCGGCTTTCCGAAACGAGGCGATCGCCGCATCGAGCTTGCCCTGTTGAATCTGCTGTAAGCCCTGGTTCACGATCGCTTCAGCCGAGGGAGCCTGAGCAATTTGGGGCATCTCAAGGGGGAGCGCCTGACTTTTTGTGGAAATCGCGATCATGCTGCTGCTGAGCGTGAGGGCACTAACTAAAAATCCAATCTGTATTGTGCGCCGACCGAGAAGCATGGTTTATCTACTGAAAGTTTCTCGCCATTTTATAGCAGAGTTTTGGTCTGGGGAGAATTGATTTTTGGGGAGTGGGGAGTGGGGGAGTGGGGGAGTGGGGGAGTGGGGGAGTGGGGG
>Ga0209172_10003237_pt1 | contig 25602 bp, 14 predicted proteins | sample LarsenN4metaG_FD_184113 | JGI IMG/M metagenome (GOLD analysis project Ga0209172, IMG submission 184113) | Hot spring sediment bacterial and archeal communities from British Columbia, Canada, to study Microbial Dark Matter (Phase II) - Larsen... ... | reverse complement strand
TATCTATGTTGGTTCGATTCGGGCGGCGGGCGCCCTCAAAACAGATTAAATGGAACTGTTTTGAGGGCGCAAGAACTTCGGGCGTGCAACGCCCTCAAAACCGCCCGAACTGACTCTGATCTTTCTCTTAAGGTCTATAGCTGCGGTAGGAACGACCTATTTGTAGAATTGAGAAATAAAAGACCTTGCTAGTGGACTATAGCATAAGTTTTTGTACAAATTACTTTAGAAATCACCTGTGAAAACGTAGTTGGCTGCAACACGATATATAACATTACTTTTGCTACAGTCCACTAGCTCCGTAGGAGCGACCTGTTTATAGAATCGAGAGATGAGAGATCTCTTTTAGCTCCGTAGGAGCGGCCTATTTATAGAATTGAGAAACTCCGGAGGAGCGGCCTGTAAATCTTGGCCAATAGGTCGTTCCTACGGAGCTAGTGAAGAGCTTATTCATCGGTTGCTATAAATAGGTCGCCCCTCCGGGGCTGGGCAGTTTTAATTCTTTGTGAAAGGAGTTATCAGCAGGGTGCCCCACCCTCAGCCAAACGCGCTTCGTATAAGGCCGAGATACCACCTGCTTTAGCAGCGTGGAGATTCAGTTTCAGCCTAAGTAGGTCTAAACTGAATCTCCATGCTCCGCAATGGAGTCATACAGTTAAAGGAATACAGCAGTTTCAGCCTAAGTAGGTCTAAACTGAATCTCCATGCGACTGAAGTCGATGGTATCTGAATCGAAGGGATTAGTTAGGCCAAAGTTGAGTCTCCATGCGACTGAAGTCGATGGTATCAGGTTTAGGCTAAATTTGACTCTCCATGCGACTGAAGTCTATTGCTTCCAGATGGAATGAGCCGGAGTTGACTTCGTCACCGATTTTATGAAGCACATAAGCGCCTCAGCAGCATTTGAGGTAGATCTGTTTTATGGGTTTGTCTAGCCGTTATTTAATTGGAATCGACTTAGGCACTACCAACTCAGCCGTCGCCTACATCGATACACAGGAAGCCACAACTGGCGATACTCCTATCATCCATGTGTTTCAAATCCCTCAACTCGTTGCCGAAGGGGAGATAGGCGAGCTGCCTACCTTGCCATCATTTCTCTACTTTGCTGATGAACACGACCTGGCGCCGGGCAGTTTAAGGCTGCCCTGGGACGAGCAGCCAAAATCGGTAGTAGGCGTGCTGGCGCGGGAGCAAGGGGCCCTCGTGCCCGGACGACAGGTCTCATCAGCTAAGTCGTGGCTATGTCACTCGGCGGTTGATCGCATGGCCAAACTGCTGCCCTGGGGCGCAGATCAACCGGAGCAAGCCTGCTCGCCGGTTGAAGCTTCCGCGCGTTATCTCGCCCACATGCGCGACGCCTGGAATTACGCTGTCGCAGCAGGCAATGATGAACTCAGGTTTGAACGCCAGGAGATAGTTCTGACCGTGCCTGCCTCTTTTGATGAAGAGGCGCGTGAATTGACGGTGCAAGCGGCGCGTAACGGCGGACTTGAAAAATTGACTCTGCTCGAAGAGCCTCTCGCTGCCTTTTACGCCTGGATCGTCTCTCATCGACGCTCGCTTAAACGCCAGCTCAAAGATAACTATCTGGTGCTCATCTGTGATGTGGGCGGGGGCACTACCGATTTCAGCCTCATTCGCGTTCGTATTGTTGATGGCCAGGTACAGTTCGAGCGCACAGCTATCGGCGAGCACCTGTTGCTGGGCGGCGATAATGTTGATCTGGCGCTTGCGCGTCGTGTTGAAGAGAAGTTAAATAACCTTAAGTTGACACTGCGCCAGCACAATGCGTTGCGGCGGCAGTGCTGCGCTGCCAAAGAGCGGTTGCTTGGCGATGCGACGGTCGATCGCGTCCCCATCACCATTCTGGGCAGCGGCCGTTCGGTTATCGGCGGCGCGCTCAGCACAGAACTTACTCGCGAAGATGTAGAAGAGACGCTTATCAACGGCTTCTTGCCGCTCACTGCGCCTGATGATCTGCCGTCGCGCGACAGGCGAACCGGCTTGCGTGAGCTTGGTCTGCCTTATCAGAGCGAACCCGCTATTACCAAACACCTGGCCGCATTTCTACGTTCTACGTTTGACGCCGAGCGTCGAACATCGAATGTCGAACGTCGGACGTCGGAGATGTCTCGCCCCGATGCGATTCTTTTCAATGGAGGCTTTTTTGCTCCGGCAATAACTCGTGAGCGGATAGTTGAGGCTGTCTCCGGATGGTTTCAAGAAGAGGGCAAGCGATGGCGGCCCAAAGTGCTCAGCAATCAGTCGCCTGAAACCGCTGTTGCTATTGGTGCAGCCTACTACGGCCAGGCGCGGCGCGGTGGGGGAGTGCGCATCGGCGGAGGCAGCGCCCGCGCTTACTACATCGGTGTGCAAACGGGCGCCCAGATCGCTGGCGATCGGGTTCAAGCTGTTTGCATAATGCCGCGAGGCACAGAGGAAGGCAGCACGCTTGAGCTTGCCAACCGAGAATTCATGGCGCTTACCAATCGACCGGTCTCTTTCACTCTTTACAGCTCTACTACTCGACATGATGCCCAGGGCGATGTAGTGACTCTGGATGAAGCGGAAGTTCATCGCCACGCGCCGCTGATTACTGTGCTGCGCTACGGCAAGAAGTCGCGCCAGATCGAGATGGATGTCCGCCTTGTAGTGAGATTGACCGAAGTGGGAACCCTGGAACTCTGGTGCGAGTCGCAGAAGAGCCAGCATCGCTGGCGATTGCAATTTCAATTGCGAGGCGGCGAGCCGCAGCCGGAAATGGACGAGCCGGAAGAGCCGCAGGAGACGCAGACTATTATCTCTGAAGGGGCCCTCGAACAGGCTGAGCGATTGATTCGAGCCGTCTTCGGCTCGCCGCGCGATGAGATTCAAGGAGATCGAATCGCTCCCGAATCGCTTGTCGCCAGACTGGAAGCGACTTTCGGCTACGGCAAAGATGCCTGGCCGATGGCGGCTATACGCAAACTATGCGATGTGTTGGATACGGTAGCCGATGGGCGCAAGAAGGGCCCCAAGTATGAAGCCCGCTGGCTCAACCTGTTCGGCTTCTGCTTGCGCCCCGGATTCGGCGCAGTGATGGATGATTGGCGCATCGGCCAGGCGCGAAAAATTTATATGGCCGGATTGGCTTTTCCCAGGGACCTCCAATGCCAGGTTGAGTGGCTGGTCTTGTGGCGGCGAGTTGCAGGGGGCCTCAATGCCGGTCAGCAGCATGATCTCTATCATCAGAACAAAGCGATGTTGGGGATCGGCGGGAAGCAGAGTAAGCGATTGAATAGTCAGGTCGAGCGCGAGGGCTGGCGATTGCTGGCAAGCCTGGAGCTTATACCTGCGCCTGTGCGCGCGCTGATGGGAAAAGAGTTATTGGGGAAGATCAAGAAGGAGCCTAACAACAAGAGCCTGTTATGGTCGCTCGGTCGGCTGGGAGCGAGAATCCCGCTTTATGGCCCCCTTAATTGCGTCGTCTCGCTTGAGACTGCAACGGAATGGATCAACGCTTTGTTGAAACTGGGAGAGATTACCCCGGAAGTAGCTTCGGCGATTGTGCAACTGGGGGCGCGAACCGATGATCCTTTGCGGGACATCGGCGACGATTTGCGACGAAAGGCTATTGAGAAGCTGAGCGCAGCGGGCATCTCAGATGAATTGATCGAAAGTTTGCGCCGCTATGTTCCGCCAGCGCGCGCTGATGCACTGCGCATATTTGGCGAATCTCTGCCTGAAGGGTTGCGGCTTGTAGGATAGTCAATTAATACCTGCAAACAACGTGAAGAAGAGCTCAGTGACAAGTGCGGGGTGCCCACGTAGTGGGTCGAGACGAGCTAATAGGTCTTGAGAAAAAGATAGCAGCAAGTTCGGGTGCCAATCGCCTTCAAAACAGCTCTATTTTTAAGACGGTTTTGAGGGCGCAAATACTTCGGGCGTGCAACGCCCTCAAAACCGCCCGAACCGAAAAGTATTTGTAATTATCCATCGGGGCAAAGCTTAGCTGCGGTAGGAGCGACCTATTTATGGAATTGAGAGATAAAACCTCTCTCTAGCTGCGGCAGGAGCGACCTGATAATTGAGGCCAATAGATCGCTCCTATCGCAGTTGAGAAGGTTTCATTTACCACTGTTATAAATCAGGTCGCCGCTGCCGGGGCTGGACAGTTAGCGGAGGAACTTATGAAACGATTGGCTTGTGTTTTGATACTCCTGGTTGCGTTTTCTTTTGGTGATAATATGACAACTGCACAGACACCACTTAATTCCATCAAACCGCCGGTGGCGAAGAAGATTCCTAAGACCACCAAAATTCACGGCGATGTGCTGGTAGATAACTACTTCTGGATGCGCGAAAAGACAAATCCTGAAGTCATCGCCTATCTGGAAGCAGAGAATGCCTACACTGATGCGATGATGAAACAAACGGAAGCATTTCAGGAGGCGCTCTACACCGAAATGCTCGCGCGAATAAAAGAGACCGACTTGAGCGTCCCCTCCCGGCAAGGCGAGTACTTCTACTATTCGCGCACTGAAAAAGGGAAGCAGTATCCGATCTATTGCCGCAAGCGGGGAAGTTTAGATGCTCCTGAAGAAGTCACACTCGATCTGAATGAGCTGGCGAAGGGCCATAAGTATTTAGGGCTGGGGGCCTACGCTGTCAGCGACGATGGAAATCTGCTTGCCTACTCGACCGACATTACCGGCTACAGGCAATATACGCTATATGTCAAGGATCTGCGAACCGGCCAGCTCCTTCCTGATCGAATCGAGAAGACTACTTCAGTTACCTGGGCAAATGACAATAAAACGTTGTTCTACAGCGTTGAAGATCATGCCAAACGCCCTTATCGCATCTACCGGCATACACCGGGCAATAATAACGATGAGCTGATTTATGAAGAGAAAGACGAGCTATTCCGCGTCTCCGCTTCGCGCTCGCGCAGCAAAGGATACATCTTCATCACCTCCAGCAGTTTCACTTCCAGCGAAGTTCGTTATATTCCCGCCGACCGGCCCAACGAGCCGTATAAAGTTGTATTGCCGCGAGAAGCCGATCACGAGTATACGGTCGATCATCGTGGGGACCTTTTTTACATACGCACCAATGATCAGGGAAAGAACTTCAGACTGGTCTTTGCGCCTGTAGCCGATCCGCAGAAGAAGAACTGGAAGGAAGTTATTGGGCATCGCAAAGAGGTTATGCTGGAGGGTGTAGCCTTCTTTGCCAATCACTTTGTTGCATTTGAGCGTGAAGGCGGGTTGCCGAAGATGCGCATTACAGATTTCAGGAGCGGCAATGCTCATTACCTTGAATTCCCTGAGCCTGTCTACTCTGCGTCTCCCGGCGCCAATCCTGAGTTCAATACCACCATCTTCCGGTTCTCTTACCAGTCGTTTGTCACGCCAAGCTCGGTCTTTGATTATGATATGGAGAGCCGCAAACGAGAGTTGCTCAAGCAGACAGAGGTGCTGGGCGGTTACGATCCATCGCATTATAAATCAGAGCGGATCTATGCGACTGCTTCAGATGGGGTTCGCATCCCCATTTCACTGGTTTATAAGAAAGAGTTGAAGCGAGATGGGACGCGCCCGGTGCTGCTGAACGGCTACGGCTCTTACGGCGCTTCAATTCCTGTTAGCTTCTCACACCAGCGCCTGAGCTTGCTTGATCGAGGGGTCATATTTGCTATAGCTCATATTCGCGGCGGCGGCGATATGGGCAAGCAGTGGCACGATCAGGGCAAGATGATGTCCAAGCGGAATACCTTCACCGATTTCATCGCAGTGGCAGAGTATCTGATTGCAGAGAAATATACTGCAAAAGATAGGTTGATCATTGAGGGCGGCAGCGCCGGGGGCCTGCTGATGGGCGCGGTAACCAACAGCAGGCCCGATCTGTTCAAAGCTGTTATTGCCAGGGTCCCATTCGTTGATGTTATCAACACTATGCTTGACGCTTCATTGCCGCTGACAGTGGGCGAGTATCTGGAGTGGGGCAATCCCAACAAGAAACCGGAGTATGAATACATAAAGACTTACTGTCCCTATACTAACATTGCCGCCAAAGACTATCCGGCAATGCTGGTCAAAGTTTCGTTTCACGACAGCCAGGTGCCCTACTGGGAGGGGGCAAAATATGTTGCCAAGTTGCGAGCGATGAAGACAGATAAAAATCTGCTTCTCCTGAAGGCCAATATGGCGGCAGGGCATGGCGGAGCGTCAGGCCGATATGATTTCTTGAAGGAAGTAGCATTCGATTATGCATTCATCCTCAGCCAGCTCGGTATCGAGAAGTAGCTATACGTCCTACGTCCGACGTCAGTACGTCCTACGTCTGTACGTCCGACGTAAGTAACGTCCGACGTCTGAACGTCCGAACTGCCCACGTCCGATGTCAATAACGTTCGACGTTTAATCTTCCGTCTAGAACGTAGAGCGTCCGTTCGACGTTCGACGTTCGACGTTTAATCTTCCGTCTAGAACGTAGAGCGTAGAACTTATAGCGGACGTAGGACGTACAGGCGTCGGACATCGGACGATTACAGAATCTGTCGTCCGTGATTGAATAATCGGACGTGTTCCCAGCATACAAAAAAGACCGTATCAACTCTACCAGTGCCTCTCCAGAAAAATGTGATTGGCAGCCGCTTTCAAGTCGATAATTCCCCATGAAACGTTCGATATTCCACGGTTAACGTTCGATCTTTAACGTAGAACGTAAATGTGGCTGATCGAAGATATTGATCGAAAGCTTTTGGAAATTGAGAGCAATTGATTATTTCAATTCCAAGACGATAGATACGGAGGGATTATGAGAACAGAGAAACAGATAGCCCAGTTGCATAACAAAGTTGCGGATTTGCCGTGGCTCGCTATAACTCTTTTCATCATCTTTTGTTTCACAACATACTTCCTGAATCTTTATAAGTAAGGGGAAGGGCAACAGCTTAGCCCTTTATGGGTGACCTGATTTCCCCCGTCCGACGTCTGCGCGTCCTCCATCTGTCTGACGTCTGTCCGTCCTACGTCCGTCCTATGTTTGTCCGTCCTCCATCCGTCTGATGTCTGCCCATCCTACGTCCGTCGGCGTCCTACGTCTGTGCGTCCTACGTCCGACGTCGGTAAGCAAAACTGACGTCGGACGTAGGACATCGGACGTTCAGACGTCGGACGTTCTGATCTGAGGCGAAAAAAATCTCTGAATAAATTTCCGAGTGGGACGATAAGGACGGTAACAAAGACAACAAAGTGATTTTGCAGGAGAGCGTTATGCACCTGAGAGCTAAGCGTTGTATTTTCGCAATTATACTGGTGAGTCTCTCTTCCATCCTTCCATGCGCTATTGCTTATCCACAGGCTGGTGAATCGTCAGCTCAAGAGCAGGTAGTCAAACTTGGCGTCGATCTGGTGACACTCAATGTCACCGTCATTGACACTGCCGGGCGACTGGTCGCAGGACTTGATAAAGACAGCTTTGAAATATATGAAGACAAGGTGAAGCAGACGATAGATTACTTCACCAGAGAAGATTCGCCAATCAGTCTCGGCATCATATTCGATGTTAGCGGCAGCATGAAGAACAAGATTCGCAATGCCCACAATTCACTGCGCAGTTTCCTTGAAGTCTGCCGCGATGATGATGATATATTCGTCATAGGCTTCAACGACAAGCCGGAGTTGCTAGCCGACTTTACCTCTCAAGATAATGTCGTTCTTAACAGTGTGGCACTGGCCTCTCCCAGAGGGCGGACTGCGCTGCTTGATGCAACCTATCTTGGAATTGAGAAAGTGAAGCAGGGCAGACATGCCAGGAAGGTGTTGCTGATCATCAGCGACGGCCAGGACAACTCTTCGCGCTATACGCAAAGAGAGATGGAGAATCTGGTTAAGGAGTCTGATATTCAGATATTCGCCATCGGTGTGATGGATCTGTATGGCCCCAGCTCTTTGCAAGATGCTCTTGGTCTGGATGTGCTGACCAATGTCGCTCGCATGACCGGCGGAGAAGCCTATTTCCCGCGCAATCAGATGGAACTCGATGCTGTATGCACTCACATTGCGCTTGAACTGCGCTATCAATATAGCATCGGTTACACTCCGACAAATCTACAGCGAGATGGCAAATGGAGAAATGTGAGGGTGCATGTTCGCCCGCCTCAGAATATCCCCTGGGTTGGAATCCGCGCGCGCAAAGGCTACTACGGACCGCGCAGTTGATGCTCCCGACGTTCTAATATAAGTCCTACGTCTGTACGTCCTACGTCCTACGTCCGTAAGCAAAACAGACGTCGGACGTAGGACATCAGACATCGGACGCCGACGAACGTCGAACGTGAAACACTGCCCTTTGTCCTTCTATCTTCTCATTGGTATACTCAAACCCTGAAGCACTGCTATGAAGACGGCCGATTACGCCACAGCCTCTGAACTCCATTTTGATGGCCTCGAGCCAGGAACCGTTATTGTGTTGATAGGTCTTCCGGGCTCAGGCAAGTCCTGCCTTGCCGGTAGGCTCAAGAGAGAAATACCCAACTCGGTCGTTGTCAGCTCAGATCGCATTCGAAAGCTCTTGTACGGCAGAGAAGAGATTCAAGGGGACCCGCGAGATGTTTTTAGCATAGCCGATGGCAAAATCATCAACGGGGTGCGAGATGGCCGAATTGTCATTTACGATGCCACCAATCTTCATCTTCAGACAAGGAAGCGGTTGATAAGTATGCTCAGGGAAATCGGCGCAAGCCACATTATCGGAATCTGGGTGAACACGCCCCTTGAAGTCTGTCTTGAGCGGAATCGCGCTCGCCGCCGCAAGGTCCCCCTCTTCGCTATTGAAAGAATGGTAGCTCAGGCATTGAGCGAGAAGCCGCGCCTCGAAGATGGGTTCGATGAATTTATCGAGTTAACCGGATAGGCGAGTCGAGATAGTGTAGATCACTGTAGTCGGCGTGCAAATCGCGGCTATGTATCTCCATCTTTGAACGTCGAACGTTGAACGTCGAACATATTATCAGGGAATGTTCGTCAAAGCGGCACAACGTTCGATGTTCTCTTTCTCTTGCGCGGTGATAGTTCCAGCTTTGAGCAGGTCGCTAGTGAGACGCGCCACACACCCGGTAAATTTAGCTCTACTGCTGGCCGTCGCGGCGCATTCGGCCAGTTTGTCATTGATCGTGCAGCCATCGGGCAGCAGGTAGTTAGCCACGTTTGTCTGACAGCCGCCGATCACTAGCATCTGGCTGCGGTCAGACCGAGGGCAACCATCAACTTTATTGCAGATGCCGTCTCCGTCTGAATCCTGGCCGGCCATAAACAGCGTGTTGATCTCCCGGTCACTCAAGGCGCGGTCATAGATCTGCAACTCATCAATTGCGCCTCGAAATCTGCTGATCCCAATTCTCTCTCGGGTCCCAGGCACCTCTTGTAAAAATGGGCTACTGCCGAGCATTAACGGCTGGCCATTGTTGATGTCTGTGACGCCGTCGCCGATGCGGTTTGATGTTTCAGCAATATTGGCCACCACGCCGTCAATAAGCATCGCGCTCTTCAATCCCTGTCGCCGACCGGCAAAGTGATGCCACTTCCCATCGCTCAGCCCGATTGGACTGAAGAGCGCCAGGTAGTTATGTACTTTGTCATCCTGGTCAAGTTCCATACTCAATCTCCCGCCAGGAAAGACCTGATTATTGATAAAGCGCAGAGAGAAGAAGTTACCTGAGCCGGGAGCCAACCGGTTACTCAACACCTCGCTATTCTGCTCGGCAACAGTCGTATTGAACCAGAAAGCCACAGTAAAATCGGCTTTGCCAAATTGGCCCACCCCGGTGCCAAGATGGACGAAAGAGCCTTCTTCGCCTGTCAGACTAACCGCATCACCAACTAGAGTACAGTTCCCAGCCTTCAGTCCTGGTATCCGGCCCTTGGGATGACTGAAATCGTAGATGGTGGTGATTGGGTTAACGCTTGTTCCTGAATCGTCAGGGCCATAGTCGAACGTCCACCAGTGAATTGGACGCGGGGCAGCTTCAGTAATAGCTGGCTGAGACTGGCGATTCCAGGGGATTACAGAGACAAGGACAGCAAGAACTATAGCACTCGCCAGCACTACCATCCGGCCGCGCTTATAACGTGTCTTGTGGTTGGCCAGATACTCCTTGCTCGATTGTCTCGCTGTTCCGGCTACTTCTTCGGCGCGAGGATGGGGCTCCTCTACCGGTTCAACCAGGCGCGGCTCAGTGCTGGCCATCTCTCCCCCACTGCGACTCAGCAGTGATTGTCCAGCGCGCCCCAGTTCTGCCTCTAACTCCAATCGCTGCTTGAACTGTTTAAGATCCGCAAACATCTCCTGAGCCGTCTGGTATCGCTCCTCGCGGTCTTTGCATAGCGCCCGCCTTGCAATCCGTTCAATAGCTTCCGGCATTTCAGTCATAAATCGCTGGAGCGGCGCTGGCTCCTTCTCCAGAATAGCGGCTATTGTATCTGCTCTAGTCGTCCTGGCAAATGGCGCCTGGCCAGCGAGCATCTCGTAGATTACCACTCCCAGGCTGAACAGATCAGTGCGTGCATCCACCACTTGCCCTCTCACCTGTTCCGGTGACATATAGGTGATGGTACCCATGATGACCCCCGGATTAGTATTGGTGATCTCCAAATCAGCAGCGCCGGTGGTGAGTGGGTGCGGCTCGGTCAGCTTGGCCAGGCCAAAGTCGAGGATCTTGACCAGACCGTCTGGCCTCAGCATTATGTTCTCCGGCTTGATGTCACGATGGACAATCCTTGCTGCGTGGGCCGCGGCTAAAGCGCCTGCGATCTGAACAGCAATGTCGAGCACTTCGAGCAAACTCACAGGCTCGCCTGCTAAACGCTGGCGTAGTGTCTGGCCGTCAACGAACTCAGTGACGATGAAGGGAGCCCCTGCCAGTTCTCCGATCTCGTGAATGGTGATGATGTTCGGGTGGTTGAGAGCAGAAGCTGCCAGCGCCTCTTGTTTGAAGCGGCGAGCCCGCTCCGGGTCCCGGGCATATTCGACTGGCAGCAGCTTGAGCGCAGCCTTGCGCCTGAGTTGGGTGTCCTGCACCAGATATACTTCTCCCATTCCACCAGCGCCCAGCAATGAAAGAATTTCGTAGTGGCCGATCTTCTTTCCCACAGGAGACTCGCCTTGACTGGTGACCAGCGTCTGAACCGCAATCTCTAGAGCGGGTGTTTCAATAAACTCCTCTGCTTGCTGGTAAGCGGCGAGCAGAGCTTCAACCTTGCGGCGCAGCGCCTGATCGCCAGCGCAGGCATGGTCGAGGAAAGAAGGGCGCTCTGCTGGCTCGCATTCGAGAGCAGCATCCAATATCCGGTCGATCTGTTCCCAGCGTTCACGATTCATCATCTATCTCTCCGCTGAGTTCGTAGTAGAGCCAGGCCTTGGCCTTTTTCCACTCGCGGATGACTGTCAAGGGCGATACTTTTAGGACCTCAGCCGTCTCCTCTACGCTCAAGCCGCCAAAAAAGCGCAGCTCTACCACATGGCTCTTTCTCTGGTCGAGGGCAGCTAACTTAGTCAATGCTTCATCGACTGCGACCAGATTTGAAGCTTGCTCCCTGGCTACTACTGCTGCCTGGTCAAGTGATACATGCTGGGCCTCCCCGCCTCGCTTGACATACTGACGGCGGCGGGCGTGATCGACCAGGATGCGGCGCATCATCTGGGCTGCGATGGCGAAGAAGTGAGCGCGGTTTTGCCAGTGCACATGTCTCTGATCAATCAGCCGCAAATAAGCCTCATTGACCAGCGCCGTGGTCTGTAAGGTGTGGCCGGGATGTTCGCGACTCATATATCGCTTAGCCAACCGGTGTAGCTCCTGTTCGACGAGAGGAATCAATCGGTTAAGCGCCTCCTGATCCCCATTGCTCCAGGCCAGCAGGAGCTGAGTTACTTCTTGTGGCGAAGATATTGCCATCTGCGTTTTACGTTCTGTGTTCTACGTTCTACGTTGAACATCAAATCGTAGAACCTGGGACTTAGAGCATCATCAGTCTTGAGACACAGAGATGAAAGTAAGTTTTATAGATAATTGCGCTCGCGATTATAACACCTTTCGGGAATTTTCGAGATGCCAAATGGTGGCTGGCTGAAAAAAATTATGGGAAGCATGATATTTGGCGAGCGCGGATCTCGCGTTAATAGATGAGAAAACCTCGTTGTTGTGCGATTGCGTAATGCGTAATCCGTAATGCGTAAATAAAACTGGATTAGCTGGCCTTTACGCATTACCGATCATGCATCACTCTTCGATTGCGGATTGCGGATGAAACGTTCTACGTTCTAGGTTCTAGGTTCTACGTTTTAGGTTCTAGACGGAAGATTAGACGTCGAACGTTGAACGTCGAACGTCAAACGTAGTCGAGCGGATTGCGGATTGTTTGTACATCAAGTATTACGCATTACCAGTAGATCACGAAATAGGTTACGAGAATTTCGTTCCAGCGGGGACGCCTGAAAATAGCCCAGCAATTCATTGCTGGGACTAGATGCCAGAACCATTGAGTCCCGAAGGGACGGCTGCACTCACAGCTTGGCGGCAGTTTCTCAGTCGTCACACCAAGAGGGTACCCGGAACTGGTTGATTGTTATCGCCAGCTCCCAGCAGTAAACTGCTGGGCTATTATCAGTTGTCACACCCAGAGGGTACCCGGGACAAAAATGAATTCTCGTCATCTACTGATTACTCATTACGAGGGTATAAGCATGGAAAGGCTGAACTATCGCGCAATCTCTCAACGCCACCTGCCCTATTTAGTGAGCGGTCTGCTATATGGGCTCTCATGGCCTTCCTATCCTTATGTCTGGCTGGAGCTGCTGGCCTGGGTCTGGATGGTTCCCCTTCTGCTTGCTCTCAAATCAGTTAAATCTTTCCCTCAGTTTCTTGTCAATGTCTACCTGGCCACGCTCATTGTATCTGCTGTCGGAATGTCTTGGCTGATCGCTTCATCTCTTCTGGGGGTCATCTTGCTGTTTTTTGTCGGCGCAATCGTATTCACTGTCCCATTTATTCCTTTTTACTTCTTATGGAAAGCGACCAGTTGGCGACTTGCTCTCTATTCATCTCCGATTATCTGGACTGCCTGGGAATGGCTCTATCAACAGACTGAGGGCTCCTGGGCCTGGCTGGCGATGGGAGTGACTCAATCCAACTTCTACTGGATGGTGCAATACGCAGACATAACTGGAGTGTGGGGGATCACTTTCTGGCTTGTCTTGTTCAACGTGCTGGTTGTGATGGCGATTGAAGATTACAGATTGCGGATTGCCAATGAACCGTTCGATGTTCTACGTTCTACGTTCTACGTTAATCTGCCGCCGAATACTGAACCTGTAGGGTTTAAGAAAAAGCGCTTCCCGTTTTCTGCCGCCCTTTCAGGGCTTGGGGGGGTGAACGCCACGTCTACCCAGGGCTCGTCGCCCTGGGCTACTCTCTTGCGCCCACTTCGTGGGCTATGCAAGGAGATTCTTTTTCTTAATCTCTATAGAAGATCGAACGTAGAGCGTAGAACGCATTACGCATCACCCGATCAGCAATCAGCAAGGATGTTTCTAATTGGCAGATTGGCAATAATCACTGCCCTGATGCTTCTGCCTCCTCTTGCCTATTCCGCTTACGTCTTCATGAAAGCAAATGGCACTGTAGCCGGAGACAGCGACGAGATTTCCGTCGTGATGGTTCAGCCGAACATAGACCCCTGGACTAAACTAGATAACAAGCACCGGGCCAGAGCACTGACTGATGCTATCGCACTCACTGGTTCTGCTCTGGCGCGACAGAAAGCTGATCTCATTATCTGGCCTGAGACTGCTGTGCCCTATCCTCTTCTTCAGAATGATGTAGTAAAAGAATTTGTCTACAAGACTGTCTCCCAGTGGAATGTGCCGCTGCTTACCGGGGTTCTCGATATTCATCATTACAGCGACCCGCAGCAGCGCCCGCTGCTTCTTCAGTATCAGCAGAGAGATCATGAAATTTTCAATGCAGCCGTTTTGCTCACTCCTGAATCCAGCAGCCAGGGCAAGAAGTCCAGTGTCAAGAGTTCAGATGTTTATCACAAGCAGATGCTGATGCCGTTCGTCGAGAGGGTTCCCTTCTCAGATCGATTTCCCTGGCTGTCTCACCTGGCAGTTCACTTCGGAGCGGGAAGTGACTACAGCCCAGGCAATCATCCGACCGTCTTCTCATTTAATGACAGGCAAGGCAGAGAGGTGAAGGTAGCAGCGATGATCTGTTACGAGCAGTTATTTCCAGCAAAGGTAGCAGAGTTTGTGCGCGGGGGAGCAGAGGTGCTGGCGTTGATAACGAACGAGGGATGGTGGTCAAAGACACACGGAGCCTACCAGCTAGCAGCATTCACCCGGTTGAGGAGCATCGAGACGAGACGAGCCATGGCACGATGCGCCAACACAGGAGTGAGTCTGTATATAGATGAGCTGGGGAGGACATACAACGAGGCGCGGTGGTGGGAGGGGACAACCATGTCAGGAAGAGTGAAGCTGTCGAGAGCGATGAGCCTGTATGTACGTTACCCGGACTATCTGCCCAAGGCGTGTCTGTGGCTGCTCTACGGGCTGGGGGCAGCATTAGTAATTCGTAGAGTAAGGCAGTCTAGATTTGCTCGAAGTTCAAGCAATGAAGTTGCTGAAATGAGTTAAGACAATGAGGAAATACGTTCTACGTTCGCGGTCTGTTTTCTGAGGAGTCTTTCAGACGGCTTGAGCGACGCCCAGAAACAATGAAAAGCCTCGGGGTACCCTCTCTCGTCGCGCTAGTTTCCTTGCCTGACAGACGGCGATATATTGCAAGAAAGCAGGCAAGGATGCCTGGCTCCCAGAGCATTTTCTAAGGAGTTTTTCATGTCGTAAGCAACGACACCCAGAAACAATGAAAACAGTGTGGTTGGGCCGCAGCTTACTGCCTATTGCCTACTGTTTTTATGGAGGAGTGGATCAATGATAAGAGGATTTTTCATTAAGTTGCTGGTAGTTGCTATCATCAGTATTCCTGCTCTGCTATTTGTGCCGCTTCAGCCTGGAGAAACAGCAACTCGTATAAGATACTGTGAGACTACCACCGAATGTGTCCAGCCGCTCCCCCCTCTCGTGGAGCAGAAGCAAGAATTGGTTGCTGCTTATCTGGATTCTCACAGCAACCGCCACTCTGACAAGGAGCTGTCTATCCAACCAGAGAGCCAGACTCCTCTGCGCAACTTATGGACCATCGGGCTTTCTCTATCAGTCCTTCTGGGCGGATTGGCCGCGCTCGGCTATTTTATGAGAATCCAGATGCGTCCTACGTTCTACGTTCCACGTTCTACGTCGGATATCGAATGTAGAACATCGAACGTCGAACGTAGAACGTTTCTCCTTCTGCCCAAGCGCAGCATTGCCTTCGCCATTCTGATCGCTATTGTTGGCTCGACCGCTCTCATCCCTTCTTCCACTAGCTCTGCTCCTAAGCGTTCTGCTCAGTCAGCCAATCGCGGTTTCGATACATCTGCCAGATCCAAGCCAGCAGCACTCAAAGGTGACCTTCAGACTGCCGGGAGATTCATATCAGAACTGGTAATCGGCGGCCTGGGTATTACTCAGGTCGGGGGCACTGCTTTCGATCAATCGGGCAACTTCTATGTCTCTGGAACATTCACCGGCTTGATGAGCTTCGACACAACTCCTCAGACTACTCTGATCAGCTCTGATGATTTTGACGCTTACATTGCCAAGTACGACAATACAGGCAAGGCGCTTTGGGCCAGAGCAATCATTGGAGCCAGCCAGTTGCCCGAAGGACTTTCAGTCGATGGTGCGCTCTCTATTGCTGTCGATAGCCAGGGCAACAGCTATGTCGGAGGAGGGTTCGTCTCTCAGATTAAATTCAAAGACGCAAATGACAACACAGTGGCTACTTTGACCGATTCGGGAACCGGTCTCAACTTCGAGCCGTTCATTGCCAAGTATGATGCTAATGGGACGCTGCTGTGGGCCAGGGGAGGAAACACCAACAGCCCACAATCGGATGTGTTTCTCGGTGTAGGCATCAACGGGATATTAGATATTGCTGTTGATAGCTCAGGCAATCCATTCATATCAGGGACAGCATCAGGGACGAACTTTTTGGGAACCCCTATCTCAGTCATCGGTGGAAGCGATGCTCTGGTAGCCAGGCTCGATCCAGCCACAGGCAATCCCGTCTGGGTCTCGGTGGTAGGCAGCACGGCTAATGACGATGCGTTCTCGCTTGCTGTTGATTCGGCTTCGAATGTCTATGTGGCTGGAGGACTTGAAGGCACAACTACTTTTCCTACTGCGCCTGCGTCGACGACTCTGGAAAACCAATCAGGCGCTGATTCATTCATTGCCAAATACGATCAGAATGGCCAGTTGCTGTGGGTCGAGCAGATTACCTCAGATGAAGATATTACAGGCTTCAACATTGCCGTTGCTGCGACAGGCCATCTCTACCTGAGTGGAGTCTTCAGCGGCAGTGCCAGATTTGATTCCAGCGCAATCCAAGTGACAAGCGAACTGTTATTTGGCACTGGCTATCTGGCCAAATATGATACTGATGGTCAGATTGAGTGGCTGTTGATTGTGGGAGCAGCAGGCGATTTATTCAGCCAGATCAACCGGGTGGCGCTCGACAGTTCAGGCAATCCCTACATCTCGGGAATCTATGTAGGACAGATAACAGTCGAAGGAGAGACTTCCGCTGCTGGCGGCGGCCAGGATATGTTTGTCGTCAAGCTTGATCCTAACGCTGACATTATCTGGTTCGCGCCTATTGTAGGAACCGGAACAGAGAGCTTCAATCTCTTCTCCGATAGCGATCTAGTTCCAATCACGACCAATCCAATGAGGCTGGTCTACAGCCAATCGGCAAACACTATGTACCTGTCAGGCGATTTCGATGGCCTGCTCGATCTCGATGATGAGGATCTGGATACATCAGATTCTCAACTGATTTACGATAGTCTCGATGAATCATCCAAAGCACAAGTCAAAGAGGCATTAAAGAATCCTTACGTGCAGCCTAGCCCAGAATTGAAGGGAGCCAGTGCTGTCAGCCCCACCTCACCTATCGAGATCCCCAGCCGATTCGGATTCATCTTGGCAATAGAGGAGATTCTCTGTCCCAATATCGATGTCAGCTCGATCGATCTTCCTCAAGGGACTGTCGGAGTGAGTTATCCTACAACTACTTTCACTCAAACGGGTGGGGCCGATCCAGTCACATTCAGCTTCTCTGGCTCTCTTCCTCCGGGGATGAACCTCTCTTCCAACGGAGTGCTCTCAGGCGGGCCTACTCAGCCGGGCAGTTTCTTCTTCATTGTCACTGCCACTGATGCTAATGATTGCAAAGGCAGCAGAAGCTTCACTCTGATTGTCAAAGCTACTCCCAGCTTCTCTAATCTGAGCAGCCCAGTAATCAGCTACGGCACTTCTCCCACAGTAATCGGGGGCCGCATCAGCGCTTCAGGAGTCGCTCCCGCGACTGAGAGCGTCCTAGTCACTCTCAATGGAGTGACGCAACTGGCTCAGATCAAGAGTGATGGCACATTCTCATCGAGCTTTGACACCAGCCAATTGCCGGCATCGACTACTCCTTACACAATCAACTTCAGCTTTGCTGGCAGCACTGCATTCAACAGCGCCAGCGCCACATCTCAGTTGATCGTCAACAAAGCTAATCAGACAATCAACTTCGGCCTGATTAGTGATAAGGTATTCACTAACCTGCCGTTCACATTGACTGCCACTGCCAGTTCAGGATTGCCCATGAGTTTCCAGGTTCTCTCAGGGCCAGCCATTCTGTCAGGCAATACAGTGACATTGACAGGAGCAGGGACAGTCCATATCAGAGCATCACAAGCAGGAGATAGCAATTTCAATCCTGCCAGTGTTGACAGATCATTGACAGTAGCCAGAGCAGATCAAACAATCTCGTTCACTGCGATTGCCAACAAGAAGTATGGCGATGCGCCATTTACGTTGAGCGCAACAGCAAGCTCAGGACTAGCTGTCAGCTTCACTGTTGTCTCAGGCCCGGCTAGCTTGTCAGGCAACAGTTTGACTCTGACAGGGGCAGGGATAGTAACAGTGAAAGCAGAGCAAGCAGGTGATGCAAACTACAATCCCGCGCCAGCAGCTACTCAGTCATTCACAGTAGCCAGAGCATCAACGACAACTACACTGAGTTCATCAAGCAGCACGAGCAATTTCGGCCAGTCAATTACACTGACAGCACAGGTCAGTGGGCCTGCTGGAACAGCAGCGCCGACAGGGACAGTCACATTCAAAGAGGGAGCAACCGTGTTGGGCACGAGCAGTCTCAACCAATCAGGCCAGGCTAGTCTAAGCATCTCCTCACTGTCAGTCGGCTCGCACTCAATCACAGCCGAGTATGGGGGAGATAACAACTTCACTGGCAGCACATCAGCAGTAGTGACTCACAGTGTAGGCCAGATTGCAACAACAGTGACAGGAGTAAATCAATCGGCCACGTACAGCGATAGCGATCAGAACCTGGCATTGACAGCCACTGTGACAGGCTCAGCAGTCAATCAGGGGACAGTCAGTTGCACAGTCAAGAACAGCTCAGGGACAGTAGTTGGAGTGAGTGTCAGTTCAGCAGTGCTGGCTGATGGCACTGCCAGCATGGTGTGGGTGCTTCCAGGAGGGACTGTGCCTGGCTCCTACACGATTGAGTACTCCTACAGCGGAGGAGCAAACTTCACGGCGAGCAGCGACAGGAAGAGTCTGACAGTAAACAAGGCCCCCACCACAACAACAGTGCTCAACCAGCAAGGATTCACTTCCAGTCTGCAGCAGACAATCACAGTGACAGCAGCAGTGACTGGCTCGAATGTCAATGAAGGGACAGTGACATTCCAGGTTAGCGATGGCAATATCAACATAGGCAGTGCAGCCAGCGCTGCAGTAGTCAATGGGAGAGCAACAGCCAGCTACACACTTCCTGCTGATCTGGCAGCAAAGAGTTACACCATAGCAGCAAGTTACAGTGGAGGAGTGAAGTTTCTTGGGAGCAGCGGGAGCGGAGTGTTGAGTTTGAGCGCCGATTCAAGCCAGCCCGGGATAACGATCACATCGCCTGGAGATGGAGAGTTCATCGCAGGAACAGTGATAGTGACAGGGACAGTAACAGACGCAGGAAGCGGAGTAGGGACGGTTGTAGTCAGCGCAGTGCAACAGAACACCAGCAGTGGATTTTCGATAGTAGTAGAGAATGCTGCAGTGAGTGGCAATAGCTATCGAGCGAGTCTGAGCGGGCTGATAGAAGGACGAGCAGAGATAACTGCCAGAGCGATAGACCGAGCAGGGAACATCACAGCAGCAACAGTAAAAGTAGTAGTAGACAGGAGTGGGCCGAGCATCAGTTTGATCTCACCGGTAGCAGGGACGACACCAGCAGGGGAGGCGATACCGGGAGTACTAGTAGCAGGAGCAGAGAACCGGGTGACGGTGAGAGTGGCAGATGCTGGAGTGGGAGTAGACGAAGGAGCAGTGTTGATCAATCGGACGCTAGCCAGCAAGAATGCCGATGGGACGTTCAGCGCGGCAGTGAGCAACCTGGCAGAAGGGGAGCTTGCAATAGCAGTGGTAGCCAGAGACAAGCTAGGGAACACTACGATAACAGTGATGACATTCAGAGTAGTAGCGCGAGGGGATGTAAACGCAGATGGGATGGTAAGCGCGAGTGATCTGACTCAGCTGGTGCAAATAGTAGCAGGATTAGCAGGAGGGAGCGCAACAGCAGGAGCAGATATAAATCTCGATGGGATAATTAATGGGATGGATCTAGCACTACTCATCCGCAGGTTATTATCCGCAGCTTAGTTGGACTTTCCATTGTTGTTTTGTAACAATGAGCAGAGTTTGAGCTAAGTGCTGTGCGCTGCAAATGCTCAGCCGGTCTGTTCAGGCGCTCAGCGCCCGAGCTAACCCGTTGCGTAATTACTGCGCGAAGTACTAAGAGAAGGAGAGAATGTTGATGGTTCGAACTCTGCAAAGCAAAGCGGATGAAAAAGTGTCAGCGAAAACCAGCTCAGGCCCCCCTATCTGCATTCTGGTTTTGCTTCTCAGTTCTATTGCTATATTGAGTGCAGCCGTGATGAAATCAGCAACACCGAAAGGCTATATCTGTTACCGAACAACAGGCCCAATTAACATCGATGGAAAACTCGACGAAGTCCCCTGGCAATCTGCTGCCTGGACAGATCTCTTCGTTGATATTGAAGGTGATGCCAAACCACGACCGCGACTGGCTACAAGGGCCAGGATGCTTTGGGATGACCAGTACTTTTATGTGGGAGCAGAGATGGAAGAGCCTCACGTCTGGGCGACGCTGACAAAGCGCGACTCGGTGATCTTCCATGACAACGATTTTGAGATATTCATCGATCCAGATGGTGATAACCATGAGTATTACGAGCTTGAGATTAATGCGTTGAATACTGTTTGGGACCTGTTTCTCAAGCGCCCATACAGAGACGGGGGCCCGGCTATAAATGGCTGGGACATTGCGGGCTTGAAGACTGCCGTTCATACGGCTGGGACGCTCAATGATCCGACCGATATTGATGAAGGCTGGTCAGTAGAGCTGGCCCTGCCGTGGAAGGCTCTGGCCGAGTACGCGCACCGCGCGGCTCCGCCTGCTGATGGCGATCAATGGCGCATCAATTTTTCGCGCGTCCAGTGGCAACACGAGATTGTCGATGGCAAGTACCGCAAGGTGGCCGGTAAAAAAGAAGACAACTGGGTCTGGTCTCCGCAAGGGGTCATTGACATGCACCGGCCAGAGAGATGGGGATATATCCAGTTTTCCATTGCCCAGGCGGGAAAGGCCCAGTTCAAGGCTGACGAGACAGCCCCGGTGGGTGATCTTCTGCGCCAGATTTACTATGCGCAGCGGGATTATAAACGCAAACATGGCATCTGGGCAGCGACCCTGGAAGAGCTGAGGTTAGCTGATATTGGATCTGGGGGCCTCACAAAACGACCGATTATTCAGACCAGCAAAGAAGGGTACCAGGTGACAGCCGAAGTTTTGCTCCCAGGTGGAAAGATACAACTATGGCACATCCGCCAGGACTCGCGCATCTGGGCAGAATAGGAACGTCCAAGACCCAGAGGGTGCCCCGATTTTCTACGCCCTGCGTTTTAATGTCGAACGTCGAACAACTCTGTTGCGCTAACTATTCAGACAATTCTTCGAGGATTGCTTTGGCTCCGGCTTGATGGTGGCAATCTAAAGTTAAATCCAGTGAGGTGGCTGAGCCTTACATATTCGGGCGCCAAGCGCCCTCAAAACAGATTAAGATAGAACTGTTTTGAGGGCCCAAGAACTTCGGGCGTGCAACGCCCTCAAAACCGCCCGAACCGATTCTGATCTTTTTCTTAAGGTCTATAGAAAGGTTTTTAATCTCAATTCTATAAATAGATCGCTCCTACCGCAGCTAGCAAGGTTTTTTATTTCTCAATTCTATAAATAGGTCGCTCCTACCGCAGCTAGAAAGGCTTTTCGTCTCAATTCTATAAATAGGTCGCTCTGCTGGAGCCAATCTCTGCCCCGCCGAGTAGCTACAGACATCGAACGTTGGGCATCAGCCAGGCTTAGCGGCGCTCAGCTCTTTGTTGACTGCTTTTTGAAGTTTTATTGCAGTCTGAATGGGATGGAATCCAACCAGATGAGAGGCAAGTCTGCCGTCGCGCCCGAAGATTAGCGTCTGAGGTATAGGTTGCTGACCGGGGCCAAGATATTCCTGGACCATCTCTTCAGTGGCATAGCCGACTCTGTAGTTGATCCCATACTCTTTGATAAACTCTTTGACCGTTTCGCCTTCTGTTTTGGGGTCTTCGATAGTCAAGCCGATGATGGTCAATCCTTTGTCGCGGTTATCTTCGGCCAGTTTGACCAGGTGGGGGATCTCTTCGCGGCAGGGGGGACACCAGGTAGCCCAGAAATCCAGCACCAGAACTTCTCCGCGGAAGTCGGATAGATTAATCGTTGAGCCATCAACCAGAGTCACAGCAAAATCTTTAATAGTGACATTGGGATTTGGCGCTTCTTCCACTGGTCTTGAGCCGGGTCTTAACATCACATAAGCTCCGGCAGCCAGCATCGCTAAGAAGACCAGCGTGACGATTACTCGACTGGGAGTCAGGAACTTCTCTTCTGTTGTGTCAATTCTGGCTGTATTGTTCATCCGTAATCCATCCCTGAAATTAACAGGTATCTTGCGTTCGTCCGACGTCGGTAACGTCCGCAACGTCCTACGTCCTACGTCCGTAAGCACCGACGTCGGACGTAGGACGTTGTCCGCGATCATTAATCTTCTACCGTGCCTTTTTCAGAAGGCGCGGGGACTGGTTCGCCTGCTATGCGATACTCCTCATCGGCCCATTTGGCAAGGTCGATCAGCTTGCACCGCTCAGAGCAGAACGGGCGAGTCGGATTATTCTCCCACTGCGTCTCTTTTCCACAAGTTGGACACTTCAGCTTCGCCATAGAGATAACCACGTTCTATGTTCTACGTTCCACGTTCTACGTTGAAGATTGAATATGCGTTCTACGTTAAAGAGAACATCGAACGTAAGACGTGGAACGTAGAACGTAAAGAGTATATCCGAAACTATAGCGAGTTTCCAAAGAGGAACGTGTTTAGCGCAGTTGAAAAAAGCGCGGCTGTGATCGCCTTACACCGTCTGGCGGCCACAGCCGCGCTTCTTTCAGGAGACGTCCACCCGCCGAATTCTTGCCCGCGTCAAGTATTACACCGCCTAGCGGCCACAGCCGCGCTTCTTTCAGAGTTTTGCCGGCGGGCAATATTCTTACGTCGAATTCACGTTAGGTAATAGAGTTGGCCGTGTGGTAATATTGAGAGTTCAATGACGGAAGAGCTTCTTAAGATCGACAATCTTAAAACCTATTTCTATACTTCGTCGGGCACGATCAAAGCCGTTGATACAGTGAGTTTCTCTATCAAGCCGGGAGAGACTCTTGGATTGGTGGGCGAGTCGGGTTGCGGTAAATCTGTCACTGCGCTCTCGATCATGCGGCTGGTCTCAAGTCCGGGCCGCATTGTCAGCGGCCAGGTTATTTTCAAAGGGCGAGACCTGCTCAAGCTATCGGAAGCGGAGATGCGCGCCGTGCGAGGCAATGACATTGCAATGATCTTTCAAGATCCGATGACCTCGCTCAATCCCGTGTTTACCGTCGGGAGCCAGATTGCCGAAGCCGTGCAAGCTCATCAAAGGGTATCAAAACGAGCGGCCTGGGATCGAGCAGTTGAAATGATGGAGGCAGTAGCAATACCTGATGCGCCGCGCCGCGCACGCGATTACCCACACCAGCTTTCAGGCGGAATGCGCCAGCGAGTGATGATCGCTATGGCGCTTTCCTGCAATCCTGAGCTGCTCATCGCCGATGAGCCTACAACTGCTCTGGATGTGACTATTCAAGCTCAGATACTTGAGCTGCTTGCCAGTCTGCGAGAGCGATACCGTCTGGCGATGCTGCTCATCACACACGATCTTGGAGTAGTGGCAGAGACTGCGCATAGAGTCGCAGTGATGTATGCTGGCCGCATAGTCGAAGAGGCGCCAACGCGCGAGATATTTAAGAATCCCAAACATCCATACACAGAAGGATTGCTGAGATCGGTCCCTAAACTCAGCGCCGATGGAATAAAACGCAAGCGCCTTGAGACAATTGAAGGCACGGTGCCGAACCTGCTCCAATTGCCGGCCGGATGCGCATTTGCGCCGCGCTGCCCTTACGTGATGCCTGAATGCAGAGAGGGCGAGATAGCCTTTAACCGGGTTGGAGCAGATCATATAGCTCGCTGTATCAGATGGTATAATGCTGCGGATGACAGGCCGCAGTAGCTTGCCATCAACATAATGCTGTGAACGTCCGCTCCGCAGCAGCTTACTATCAACACCAGGTGGTTGTCAGTAGCAGTGGACAATAACAGTCTTGTGCAGATCAAAGCGGTGCAGGGCGGCGATTTGATCTATGAGTTTGGCAAGTAGCAGTGGACAATAACAATCTTGTACAGATCAAAGGGCTGAAGAAGTATTTTCCCGTTGGCTCAGGTCTCTTTGTCAGCAGTAAAGCTACAGTCAAAGCAGTAGATGACGTGAGCTTTGCTATAAGACGAGGAGAAACATTTGGGCTGGTGGGCGAGTCGGGCTGCGGCAAGACGACGACCGGGCGCTGCATTCTGCGCCTTATTGAGCCGACTGCGGGCGAGATCTATTTCGATGGCGTTGATCTGCTCAAGCTGAGCAAGAAAGAGCTGCGAGGGAAGCGGCGCGATATGCAGATAATCTTCCAGGACCCCTTTGCTTCGCTCAATCCTCGCATGAGCGTAGGGCAGATAATTTCGGAGCCGCTGGAGATCCACCGGATAGGCAACAAAGCCGAGCGCAAAGAGCGAGTTGCCGAGCTGCTCAAAGTAGTCGGGCTGGATCCCGACTACTCCAGACGCTATCCCCATGAATTCTCAGGGGGCCAGCGCCAGCGAATAGGCATAGCGCGCGCTCTGGCGCTCAATCCTAAGTTCATAGTCGCCGATGAGCCGGTCTCCGCGCTGGATGTTTCGGTACAGGCGCAGATAGTGAATCTGTTGCAGGATCTGCAAGCGCAGTATGGGCTGACCTATCTTTTCATCTCTCACGGCCTGGCAGTAGTCGAGCACATCTCGACGCGAGTAGGGGTGATGTACCTTGGCAAACTGGTAGAGGTTGCGCCGAGCGAGCAGATCTATCGCAATCCGCTTCATCCCTATACGCAGATTCTTTTAGCCAGTATCCCCATTCCTGACCCTGATGTGAAGCGCGAGCGGGTCACTCTGGAGGGAGATGTGCCGACGCCGATCGATCCTCCCAGTGGATGTTATTTTCATACTCGCTGTCCCAAGGCTAAGTCTGAATGCAAAGTTATAGAGCCGAAGTTGCGGGAAGTGGAGAAGGATCACTGGGTCGCTTGCATTCTCTACGATTAATCCAGATGTTAACGATTTCTGTCTCTTTTGCAAAGATCGCCAGTATCCGAATTGCAAAGATGGCTATAGAGATTTTAAGAAAAGGATTGCACCAGGTTCGGGCGGTTTTGAGGACGGTTTTGCGGGCGCTGCGGCGAGCGGAAGTTTTCGCGCCCGAAGTATTTGCGGGCGGAAGTTCTTTTTAGAATTGTTTTGAGGGCGCCGCGGCGCCCGAGCCTTTGTGGGTAGTTTTGCAGGCGTTGCACGAGGGGAAGTATTTGCGAGCGGAGGTTCTTGCGCTCGAACCAATCTTTTTTAGTTCGGGCGCCAAGCGCCCTCAAAACAAGTTTATTTTGGATTGTTTTGCGGGCGCTGCACGAGCGGAAGTTTTCGCGCCCGAAGTATTTGCGGGCGGAAGTTCTTTTTAGAATTGTTTTGAGGGCGCCGCGGCGCCCGAGCCTTTGTGGGTAGTTTTGCAGGCGTTGCACGAGGGGAAGTATCTGCGAGCGGAAGTTCTTGCGCTCGAACCAATCTTTTTTAGTTCGGGCGCCAAGCGCCCTCAAAACAAGTT
>Ga0209172_10003236_pt1 | contig 25605 bp, 29 predicted proteins | sample LarsenN4metaG_FD_184113 | JGI IMG/M metagenome (GOLD analysis project Ga0209172, IMG submission 184113) | Hot spring sediment bacterial and archeal communities from British Columbia, Canada, to study Microbial Dark Matter (Phase II) - Larsen... ... | reverse complement strand
GCCAATCTCGCCGACGGCGACGGCCGTTACCTGCTCACGCTCGCCGACGAACTCTTTGCGCTGAAATCGGCTGGGCCGCTCGACGCCAAAGCCCTGGGCCAACTCCTGCAGAAGCGCGCGCCGGCCCTACGACAAGGATCGCGAAGAGCACTACAATCTCATCTCCGCGCTGCACAAATCGATCCGCGGCTCCGATCCTGACGCCGCGCTCTACTGGCTCGCACGCATGCTGGCTGGCGGCGAGCAACCGCTCTATCTCGCGCGCCGCCTGGTGCGCGCGGCGTCCGAGGACATTGGCCTCGCCGATCCGACGGCGCTCATGATATGCCTCGCGGCGAAGGACGCCGTGGATTTTCTCGGCCAGCCTGAGTGCGAGGTGCATCTGGCGCAGGCCGTCATCCACCTCGCCACTGCGCCGAAATCCAATGCAGCCTACGTCGCCTACGGGGCCGCCAAACGCGCTGCCCAGGAGACCGGCGCGCTCGGCCCGCCCATGCACATCCGCAACGCGCCGACCAAACTGATGAAAGAGCTCGGCTACGGTGCGGGCTACGCCTACGACCACGACGCTCAGGAGGGTTTTTCAGGACAGAACTATTTTCCCGACGGCATGGAGCGACAAACCTTCTACCAACCCGAAGGTCGCGGCCGCGAGCGTGAGATCAAGGAACGCCTGGAACAGTGGGCAAAGTTGCGAGCGGAACGCCAATGAGCAACGCGGCCGCGCTCGCGCGCTATCTCGACGCCTCCCGCCGCGCTGTCGTCTTCACCGGCGCCGGCATTTCCACAGAGAGCGGCATCCCGGATTTCCGCAGCCCGGGCGGCGTCTGGAGCAAGATGAAGCCGATCATGTTCCAGGACTTCGTCGCCTCGCCCGAGGTGCGCCGCGAAGCCTGGCGGCGTGTGTTCAACCGCACAGCGGGCTGGACCGGCGCTGCGCCGAATTCCGGTCACGCAGCTGTCACGGCGTTAGTGGACATGGGCAAGGTCAGCGCCATCATCACGCAAAACGTCGACAATCTGCACCAAGACTCCGGTGCGCCCGCCGACAAGGTGATCGAACTGCACGGCAACGCGTCGTACGCCAAGTGCCTCGACTGCGGCAGACGTCATGAACTGCAAGACCTGGAGTTGCCCTACGCACGCGGCGAGGAGATTGTGTGCACCTATTGCGCCGGTCTTTTGAAAACGGCGACCGTCTCCTTCGGCCAAGCCATGCCCGAAGCGGAGATGATGCGCGCCACAGCAGAAGCGCGCGCCTGCGATCTCTTTGTCGTGCTTGGTTCATCGCTAGTGGTTTATCCAGCCGCAGGGCTGCCTATCGAGGCCAAGCGGCATGGGGCCAAGCTCGTCATCGTCAATCGCGAACCGACCGAGCTGGATCACTACGCGGATCTCGTCCTCCACACAGAAATCGGCCCGCTGATGACCGAGACGCTGGCACTGCTGCGATGAGAGGTGGCGTAGCGGCCACGTTGACCGCAGCGGACGCGGACTATGCCCGTTCGCTGGTGCTGCACGAAGACGCGCACATCCTTGTCTTCGACAAGCCATCGGGCCTTCCCGTCCAGGGCGGCTCGGGCGTCACGCGCAGTCTTGAAGATCTGCTGGCGGCATTCGCCAAGTCCAATGGCAGGCGCCCGCGCCTGGTGCATCGACTCGACCGGGAAACGTCGGGCGCGATCGTCGCCGCGCGTACTAAGCCCGCCGCTGCGCAGCTATCTGAGGCGTTCGCGAGTCGCGCGGTCGAGAAGACGTACCTCGCGATCGTCTGCGGCGGCGCGCCCGAACCGCGCAATGGCGAGATCGAGTTCGCGCTCCGCAAATCCAACCGCCGCGGCCTCGACATCATGGAGATCGATCCAGACGGCCAGCCGTCGCTGACGCGCTACCGCACGCTCGCCTCCACGCCCGAAGCCGCGCTGCTCGAGCTGCGTCCGGAAACCGGCCGCATGCATCAGCTGCGCGCGCACCTTGCCGCCGTCGGCCGGCCCATTGCCGGCGACGGCAAATATGGAGGGCTGTTCAGGGTCGGCCCTGTGGCTGTCCCACGCCTGATGTTGCACGCGGCGGCCATCGAACTCCCTCATCCGGCAGGCGGTCGCGCCCGTTTCGGCGCGCCGCTCCCCGCCGACATGCTGGAACTGCTCGGATCACTTGGGCTTGAATCAGCGTCGGCCGCGCAATCCTGATAGAGTGCGCCCTGCGAGAGACTCACCGGAAGGACCCAAGCGCCATGATCCGCCCTCTTGTTTTCGCCGCCTGCGCCGCACTGGCGGCATGTGCATCTACGCCGCCGCCCTATGCCGCCGCGACTTCGCCAACCAGCGCCGGCTATTCGGAAACCCAAATCGAAAGCAACCGCTATTTCGTCACCTATCGCGCCGGCGGCGCGGCCGACGCCGCCCTTTTGCAGGACTATGCGCTGCTGCGCGCGGCCGACCTCACGCTGCAAAATGGGCGGGAGTGGTTTTGGGTGGATCGCCGGACGCTTGATGAGCAGGCGGGCTATCGCGGCGGGCCCAGCGTTGGCGTAGGCATTGGCGCCGGCTCCTGGGGAAGCCGCAGCGGCGGCAGCGTCGGCGTGGGCATCAACTTCCCGCTCGGCGGTCAAGGCCAGCGCGCGCGCTCGGCGACACTGGAGATCCGTATGGGCGAAGGGGCCAAGCCGGACGATCCCAACGCCTACGATGCACGCGCCGTCTCGCAGAACCTTCGGTCCCGGCTAACACCTTGATCCAGGTGCTGCTGGTGGCGCTAGGGGGCGCGGCAGGCTCGCTCGCGCGCCTCGGCGTCGGCGTCGCCGCGGCGCGCCTTCTGGGCCTCGCCTTTCCCTGGGGCACGCTGATCGTCAATGTGATCGGCTGCTTGGCGATGGGTGCGATGGCCGCACGCATCGGGCCGGAGAATGAAGACCTTCGCTTGTTCATCGGCACGGGCGTGCTGGGCGGCTTCACCACGTTCTCTGCCTTTTCGCTGGAGACCGTGCGCCTCCTGGAGCACCAACCCGGGCTCGCAGCGCTCTATGTTGTGGCTTCGGTTGCGCTCAGCGTTGGCGCGTGCTGGATGGGCCTACAGCTGGGGCGCATATGAGGTCGGTCGAGACCGTCGAAGTATCGAAAGACGATGGCGCGCCGCGGATCGACCGCTGGCTGCGCCGCCGCTACCCGCATCTCACCCACGGACAGATCGAGAAGCTCATCCGCACCGGTCAGGTGCGCGTCGACGGCGCGCGGGTGAAGTCCTCAGACCGCTTGTCGCCCGGACAAAGCGTGCGCATTCCGCCTTTGCCGGATCCCGCCGAACGCCCGCCACCCGGCGCGCTCTCCAAAAAGGACGAGGAGTTCGTGCGCGCGCTCGTCATCCATCGCGACGACGACGTCATCGTGCTCAACAAACCTGCGGGACTTGCCGTCCAGGGCGGCGCCAAGACGACTCGGCATTTGGATGCTTTGCTCGACGGGCTGAAGTTCGACGCGGAGAAAAAGCCCAAGCTGGTGCATCGGCTGGACCGGGACACCTCAGGCTGTCTCGTGCTTGCGCGCAATCCGCGCGCCGCCGCCGCATTGGGCGAGGCCTTTCGCGATCGCGACACGATGAAAGTCTATTGGGCCGTCGTGATAGGCTCGCCGCGCCCGAAAGAAGGCGAGATTCGCGGCTGGATGCGCAAGGCGCCTGGCGCGCGCGACGCCGACCGCGAGATGATGGTCAAAGCGGTGCAAAGCGAAGAAGGCGCAGTGCACGCCATTACGCAGTACGCCGTTATTTCCGAAGCCGCCCAGCGCGCCGCCTGGGTGAGCCTGCGCCCTGTCACCGGCCGCACGCACCAGCTGCGTTTTCATATGGCCGAGATCGGCCACGCCATCGCCGGCGATCCCAAGTACAGATGCGATCGTCCCACGCCCAACGGCCTCCAAGGCGTGCTGCACCTGCACGCGCGTGCTCTTCGCCTGCCGCACCCATCCGGAGGCGAACTCAACGTCCAATCGCCGCTTTCGCCGCACATGCGCGCTGCGTTCGATCTGCTCGGCTTCGACGAGCGCGATGCCCGCGATCCTTTCGCGCCCTTCGAGGACGACCGGTGAAGCCCCTCGCTGAAGCGCAAGCCATCGCCAATGCAAGCCGCGCGCTTCTGGCGCAGGGAGACGCCGTCGGGGCCGAACAGGTGCTCAAACCAGTGTTCAACCAGCTGCGCTCCGATGCCTCGGTCCTGCACCTGATGGGCCTCATCAAACGCATGCAGAATCAGCTGGAAGAAGCTGAACGCTACCTGCGCGGCGCGGTAGCGTTTTCGCTGAACGAGGGCGGCTACTACAATGACCTCGGCGTCGTCCTTCAGGCGCGCGGATCTTATGACGAAGCGCTACGCGTCTACCGCGCAGCCCAGGCGTTGACTCCTCAGGCTGAAGCGGTGCGCGTAAACATCGTTCGCTGCTTGATGGAATCGGGAAATCTGGCGGAATCGGAGCAAGAAGCTCGTGCCTACGTGGCCGTAGCGCCGGGGGCAGAGTCGTGGACGCTGCTGGGTCAGGTGCAGCGCGCACAGGAGCGTCACGAGGACGCCGTCGCCTCCGCCGCTGAAGCGCTAAAGTTTCAGCCGCGCCTGCGCGCATTGCAACTCAACTACGCCAACGCGTTGGATCGGGCGGGTCGCGGCCCGGAAGCGCTGGAAGTCTACGAGAATCTGGCCAAACAGGCGCTCGATTCGGCCGAACTTGCGCTGTCGCTCGCCCGCGCGAGATTCACGGAAGGCAAGAAGCAGGAAGCCGAAGAAGCGCTCCAGGAAGGCGTTGCGAAATGGCCGACATCGCTGCCGCTGCACAGCGCGCTGGCGCGCGTGCGATGGCTCCGCGGCGAAGGCGAAAAGTGTACTGCCATCAGCGAAGCTGAGATCGAGCGGCGCCCCTCGGATGTGACATTGCGGCTCGCAGTCGCCGACGCGCTCCATCGCGGCAAGCATTACCAGCGCGCATTGCAGATTCTCGCCGATGCGCTCCTAGTGGCGCCGCAGAACCCGGCAGTGCTCACCGCCTTCGGCATCATCCTCGACGAACTGGACCGTCCGCTCGACGGTTTGAAGGCGCTCCGGCACGCCGCAGAACGAACCGGCGATGCGCGGCTGGCGCAGCGCAACATGCTTTCCACGCTCATCCGCGCCGGCCAACCTTCCGAAGCTCTACATATTGCGCGCCAGTTGCGAGAGCAGGATCCGGACGAGCAATTTTTGATCGCGACCGAGGCGCTGGCGTTGCGCGCCCTCGGCGATCCTGCCTACCGTCGCTTCAACGACTACGACCGCTATGTGCGGCGTTATGATGTGGAGGCCCCCAGCGGCTATTTTACCGTGCATAATTTCAACGCGACGCTCGCCGATACGCTCCGCCGCCAGCACCGCATCGCCACGCATCCGTTCGATCAAACGCTAGTCAACGGGTCGCAAACGCCACGTAATCTGATAGCGCTGAAGGATGCCGCGATTGGCGCGTTCTTGAAAGCCGTCGAGCCAAGCGTGCGCGATTATGTGTCGCGCCTGCCCGAGGATGGGGACGACCCCGTAGGCCGGCGCAAACAGGCGCGCTATCGCTACGAAAACCTCGCCTCCACGCGTCTCATGCGCGAGGGTTATCTGCCCAACCGCGTGCACGACCGTGGCTGGATTACCGGTCTTTACACCGCCGCCTGTTCGCCGCCGGAACGGAAGCAATATCCACGCGCGGGGCAAGTCATGCTGGGCGCGCCGAACCGCCCCGTGCATGGCTGCGAGCCGGAAAAGTGGATCGAGCCGAAGGAGGGGCTTCTCGTGCTGTTTCCATCCTATATCTGGCACGGAATCGCGCCCGTCGAAGGGGCCGAACTCCTCACGCTGACATTCGACATCCTTCCTGTCGAAGCGGAGGGCGCATGAAGAAGATCGACCTGGAAAACGCACCCAAAGGGGAGGGCACGCGCTATCCGCCTCCGCACGACGTCCCGTGCCGCAAACGCAAATGGGCGCGCCTCGGCGATGCCGCAGGGCTCACCCAGTTTGGCGTCAATCTGGTGACGCTCGAACCCGGCGTGTGGTCGAGCCAGCGCCATTGGCATTCTCACGAAGACGAGTTCGTCTATGTGCTCGAAGGCGAACTCGTCCTCGTCACCGATGCCGGCGAGGAGATCATGCGCGCAGGCGACTGCGCCGGCTTCAAAGCCGGCGATCGCGACGGCCATCACCTCCAGAACCGCTCGAACAAGTCCGCGCGCTTTCTGGTCGTCGGGTCGCGCCACGAGGAAGACTGGGGCGAATATCCCGACATCGACATGAAATTCCTGCCGGGCCGCGGCGGCTTCGTGCGCAAAAACGGCGAACCGTTTTGAGCCACGAACCGGTCCGCCGATTCTACGCATCCGCCACGCCTGCCGAAGAGGGCGGCGCCCACATCGTGCGCCTCGATCAGCGCACGCTGAGAACGCCTGCGGGCAAGCCCTTGCGCCTGCCTACACAAGCGCTGGCGCGATCGGTTGCAGCGGAATGGGAGGCGCAGGGGGAACTCATCGCGCCTTCGACCATGCCCATCACGCGCTTTGCCTTCGCCGCCATCGATCTGATGCCGCACAAGTGCGCCGAGATCGCGCGCGATCTCGCCAAGTACATCGAAACCGACCTCGTCGCACATCGCGCCGAGGCGCCCCCGCCGCTGGTGCGCCGCCAGGCCGAGCTGTGGGACCCGATCGTCGCCTGGGCCGAGCAGCGCCTCCACATGCGCGTCCCGGTCGTCACCGGCGTCGTCCCCGCCGAGGTGCCGGCCCGGCGCCGCAGCGTGCTTGAAAGGGAGATCGACGCCCTCGACGACTTCCGCGCCCTGGCGCTCGCCCAGGCCGTCACGCTGGCCGGCTCGATCCTGATCGGCTTGGCGTTCCTGGAAGGCGAACTCGACGCCGAAGCCGCCTTCGCCGCCGCCGCCCTGGACGAGCTCTGGAGCCTGGAGAACTGGGGTGAGGACGCCGAGGCCCGCGCCCGGCTTGAGGGCCAGCGCGCCGAGTGGGTCGCGCTGCGGCGCTTCGTCAGGGCCCTAGGGGAGTAGGGGAATACGGGAGTAGGGAGTGCACGCTTACACACTGCCCTATTCCCCTACTCCCTTATTCCCTTCGGGTGTAAACCCGCCCCATGGATACCGTCGCCGAAGCGCCCCGCGCGGGACTCAAAGTGCTGAACCTCGACGCCGTCAAAGCTGGCAAGGTCTCAACCGAGCCCTATCGTTACGTGATCTGCGAAAACGTGCTCAGCGCCGAAGACGCCGCCGCCATCCGCCGCGATTTTCCGCAGACGACATCCGTCGGCTTCCTCAACTCCACCGATCTTTCGCGCGAAGGCGCCTACGCCGCGCTGCTCGACGATCTGGAAAGCCCCGAGCTTGCTGCGGTGCTCTCCGAAAAGCTCGACCTCGATCTCTCCAAAGCCGGCCGGCTCATCACCGTGCGCCGCTGGTCGCGCAAAACCGACGGGCGCATCCACACCGATTCCGAGCGCAAGATTTCGACCTTCCTCGTCTATCTCAACGAGACCTGGTCGGCCGCCGATTCCGGCGCCTTCCGCGTCCTCAGGAACGACCACGACTTTGAGGACTACGTGGCCGAAATCCCGCCCATCCAGGGCAACGCCGTCGGCTTCAAGCGCGCCGACCATTCCTGGCACGGCCACAAGCCGTTCGAAGGCGAGCGCCTCGTCGTCCAGCTCACCTACCTTCAAAGCGCCGAAGCCGCCGAACACAAACGCCGCGCCGCCGGCTTCCAGGGCCTTATGAAGAAGCTCTTCGAGCGCGTGGGCTGAATCCCACGCACTTGTCAGCGTGATCCACTTACGTCATTCCGGGGCGCCGCGCAGCGGCGAACCCGGAATCCAGGGTGGTGGCCAGCGAGCTGTTGACATCGGCGTGCGCTCCGCCGCGTGCCTGCCATTTAGCGTTGTGCTTTTTACCTGGATTCCGGATCGCGCTTCGCGCGTCCGGAATGACGGAAAGGTGCGCGGGTGAAGGATATCATTGCAAAGCTAGAGGAAAAGCGCGCCGCGGCGCGCGCGGGCGGGGGCGAGAAGCGCATGGCGGCGCAGCACGCCAAGGGCAAGCTCACCGCGCGCGAACGCATCGAGCTCCTCCTCGACGAAGGCAGCTTCGAAGAGTTCGACATGTTCGTCGAACATCGCAGCCACGAATTCGGCATGGAGAAAACCAAAATCCCTGGCGACGGCGTCGTCACCGGCTGGGGCACGATCAACGGGCGCCTCTGTTACGTCTTCTCCAAGGACTTCACCGTGTTCGGCGGCTCGCTCTCGGGCGCGCACGCGGCCAAGATCTGCAAAGTGCAGGACATGGCGATGAAGAACGGCGCGCCGATCGTCGGCATTTTCGACGCCGGCGGCGCGCGCATCCAGGAGGGCGTGGAATCGCTCGCCGGCTACGCCGACATCTTCCAGCGCAACATCCTGGCCAGCGGCGTCATCCCGCAAATCAGCGTCATCATGGGGCCCTGCGCGGGCGGCGACGTCTACAGCCCCGCCATGACCGACTTCATCTTTATGGTGAAGGACACGTCCTACATGTACGTCACCGGCCCCGAAGTCGTAAAAACCGTCACCAACGAAATCGTCACGCACGAAGAACTGGGCGGCGCGCGCGTGCACGCGGCCAAGAGCGGCGTCGCCGATGGCGCGTTCGAGAACGATTTCGAGACGTTGACGCAAATGCGCCGCCTGATCGATTTCTTGCCGCTCTCCAACCGCGAAAAGCCGCCCACGCGTCCGCACTATGACGACGTCACGCGCGAAGAGCCCTCGCTCGATCGCCTCATCCCCGACAATCCCAACAAGCCCTACGACATGAAGGAGCTGATCGAGAAAGTCGCCGACGAAGGCGATTTCTTCGAGATCGGCGCCGAGTTCGGCAAAAACATCATCACCGGCTTCGGCCGCCTCGACGGCTCAAGCATCGGCTTCGTCGCCAATCAGCCCATGACGCTCGCGGGCGTTCTCGACATCGACGCCTCCCGCAAAGCCGCGCGCTTCGTGCGTTTCTGCGACGCCTTCAACATACCGATCGTGACCTTCGTCGACGTGCCGGGCTTTCTGCCGGGCACGCGCCAGGAGCTGGGCGGCCTCATCAAGCACGGCGCCAAACTCCTCTTCGCCTACGGCGAAGCCACGGTGCCGAAAGTGACGGTGATTACGCGCAAAGCCTATGGCGGCGCCTATGACGTCATGAGCTCCAAGCATCTGCGCGGCGACGTCAACTACGCTTGGCCGTCAGCGGAAATCGCCGTGATGGGCGCGAAGGGCGCCGTCGAAATCATCTTCCGCGCCGATATCGGCGATCCCGAAAAGATCGCCCAACGCACCAAGGAATATTCCGACCGCTTCGCCAACCCGTTCGTCGCCGCGAGCTTGGGCTACGTCGACGACGTCATCATGCCCCGCGAAACCCGCCGCCGCATCATCCGCGCGCTGATGACGCTAAAGAACAAGAAGCTGGAAAATCCCTGGAAGAAGCACGACAACATTCCGTTGTGAGGGCAGGATGGGGCATCACGTAACGGGCATCATCGCTAAGGCAGAAACCTGCCAAGCGTTGTCGAAGCGGTGGAGCGGTCAGGCTATCTGCTCCTTAAGCCAAGGTTTCGCGCTTCTCCCACTCGATTATCAGAATCTCAGGTTCGTTAGGGCGTCGGATACAAGTGGTGTTGTTGATGAGTTCGTGTATGTCACGCCGGACTTGATTGCGACGCTCTGTGACGCTTCGCAAGGGATTGAGTTCGCCTACGTCGAAACCGAATATCACGGTGGAACAGGCGGCCAAGGCGCGCTGCTGTTTCAGGATGGCAGGCTGACGTTTGGCCCCGAATGGGCCGACGCGGGTCCGATCAGCACCGCGTTGAGGAAATTGGGTGTAACCAAATCTGATGAGGACTTTGACGAGTTCGAAGCTGTCGGTCTGAGCCAATTGCGTATGAATGAAGCCGCTCGCAGGGCGTCTCGATCGGAACAAGACAACGAGAAGCTACTTAGCGAGCTTTACGCCGAAGTTGAGCGCCTCGGCGCATTGATTGGTGCGCCGAAGCACTTGTTGCCCAATAAGGACCGCAAGGACCAGTGGCTTGAGGTCAAGTTCTTCGAAGGGAAGGACGGCGACGATCTCGACGGTTACTGGATTTGTCTTTGCGGATCGGATTCATATGAGTGTGGCGTTGAGCGCGCCGACAAACTACTGGAGTACATTTTTGGCGGCGTGACACATCAGATGGCCATGGCGGCACGAAAACCGCAATCAGGCGAAGATGAACGGCGCAGTCTTTTCTCTACACAAGAGGCGTTGCTATCGCGGCTAAACGCCGAATGGGCCGTAAGAAAGGCTGAAGACCATCGTCGGACCCTGAAGAACTTCCCACTCAAGGACACATAGGAGGTTCTTTTGAACCCTCTCCCTCCGTTGGGAGGGAGAGGGCAGGGTGAGGGTGGAGCACCGGCGGAACGTGATTGGCGTTGCGCGATTACTGGAGAATTCCGCGCCGCACCCTCACCTAACCTCTCCCGCAATTGCGGGAGAGGGACGATGGAGCGAGAATGCAAATAGCGCCCGCATCCCCCACCGATCTCCCCGCCATCCGCGAACTCTTTCGCGCCTACGCCGCCACGCTACCAAACGACATCTGCACCCAGGGCTTTGACGAAGAGATTGCGTCGCTCCCCGGCCAGTACGCGCCGCCCGCCGGCGCGCTCCTCATCGCGCGCGACAAACAAGAAGCCCCGCTCGGCTGCGTCGCCATGCGGCCACTTGGAAACGGCGTTGCCGAGATGAAGCGTCTCTACGTAGCGCCGGAGGGCAGGGGCATGGGCCTCGGCCGCGCGCTCGCGCAAGCCATCATCGAAGCGGCCCGCGCCGCCGGCCACACCGAAATGCGTCTCGATACGCTGACGCACATGCGCGAAGCCCAGGCCCTCTACGGCTCTCTCGGCTTCACCGAGATCGCGCCGTACAACACCAACCCGCCCGACAGCACGCTGTTCATGAGCTTGAAGCTGTAAGAGCCTCCCCAGCAAATTGCGGGGATGGAGTCAGAGACAATCCAACAAAATTCAACGCTAAGCCCTTGTCGTGAAACGAACGCATCCCTCGCACGGGAGGTTCACAAGGCTAGCCGAGCCGAGCGAGCGCGAGGGACACGATCGGGCGTGATGCGCCTCTCTTTCCCCCTCCCCTCGCGGGGAGGGGAAGAAGGGAAAGCGCTAAAGCCGGCGCCAGAATAAAGCGCCGGGGACCGGGGAGACGAAGCCTTCCTGCACGCCGATGGGGAACGCGCCCCGCCTCCTTCATCGACGCGCGCCGCGCGGTCCAGGACCTCGAAGGAGCTTCGCGAAACAAAGCGGGTCGCGCCGCTCGCCAGGGCTGCGCGTTCGATCCGAATGCAATTGCCCCTTGCCCTTCGCCGAATTCGACGACCAGCAAACTGTGAAATGCGACGTGGGACATCGCACCAGGGCGCGAATGGGACTAGTTTTCCGCCCATGCGCTCGCTCCTCGCCGCCATCGCCTGCCTTTGGCTCGCTGCGTGCGGTCAGAGTTCGCACGATGCCGCCGAGGCCTCGGTGCCAGAGACAGTGACCGGCGAATATCGCGCCGCATCTGACACCGCCCGGGGCCTCACCGGCAATCTGGCCGTTGAACGCGCCGGGCTCATCTTCGACAGGGGCGTGGTGCTCTATACGCGCACGCTCAATCCGCGCTCGGCGCACGAGCGCATTGTGCGCGATGGCGACACTTACGCGGCTGTGCTCGTCAGCTCCGGCGACCTCCCCATCGAGCTGCGGCGCATTACCGAACAGACGCTTACAGGCGCAGCGGAGGGGTTGTGCGGCGAAGACGAGCCAACTTATGTCGCCATCGCCAACGAAGCGCACTCAGGATATCTCTTCCTCCTCGTCTTCGCAGGAGAAGAACCGCCCGGGCCCGACGCCACGCAAAGCCGGCTTTGCACACGCCTAAAATATGCGGCCCCTGACGGGGCGCGCACGCGCGAAGGCGTCGTTCTTTGGTGAATTATTCAGCCTTGCCGAACGGCTTGATCGGCTCGCCCAGCTCATAGAACTCGCTGCCGCTTTCAGTCTGCATGATCAAATAGCGTTTGTCGTGTTCGGGATAGCTGACGACATCGATCGGCCGATCCTCGCCGCCCATCAGGTAGACGCACTCTTCATCGAATATGTTGCGCAACAGATGCGGCACGGATGGCGTTGCAAACCCCATGAAGTCGCCCGGTCCGACTTCGTGCGACTTGCTGTCAATTTCAGCGATCGCGCGGCCGGAGAGGATGTAGATCCATTCCTCCTCGAGCATGTGGGCATGATAGGCGAAGCTGTCCTTGCCGGGCGGCAGCCGCACGAGGCTCACATGGGCGCGGCTCATGCCAGCCAGGCGCGAGAGTCCTGCGGCGCGGAACAGCGAGTTTGGATTGAGCTTCTGTGTGAACGGGCGCATTGCCGGCTCGATTTCGCCGGCGCGCCAAAGCGCTTTTTTCGACTCGGCCATGCGAAACTCTATCCCACAGAGCGCAAGCTGAGCGAAGATGGCGTGGAGCGAAGGCTAGAATTCGATCGGCTCGTAAGGCCGCCACTCCCCCCCGAGCAGCAGTTCGAGAGGACGAAAATGGGCCTTGTAATCCATCTTCTCAGAGCCCGGGATCCAATAGCCGAGATAGACGTAGGCGTACCCTGCGGCCCGGGCCTGCTGGATGTGGTCGAGGATGGTGTAGATGCCCAGGCTGCGTCTCGTGTCCTCCGGATCGAAGAATGAATAGACGAGGCTCAAGCCGTCGCCGAGCACATCAACCAGCGCCGCTGCGGCCAACTCGCCCCGTTTCGGACCGCTCGTATAACGATATTCCACAACATGCGTGCGAACAGCGGTCTCTTCGACCATCGCCGCATAGTCGCCGAGCGTCATGTCGGCCATGCCCCCGTTGGCATGGCGCGAATTCAGATAACGACGAAGCAGCCAGAATTGGTCTTCAGTGGCCTCGGCGCGGCGCAGACTGCGGGAGATATCTGCGTTACGGGCCATGATCTTTCGCCAGCGCCGCGTAAACTCGAAGCGCTCAGCGGGAACGCGGGCCGAGACGCACGCTTCGCAGGCATCGCAGGAGGGCCGGTAGGCAATGTTCTGGGATCGCCTGAAGCCGGCATGCGTCAGCACATCGTGCAGCGCTTCGGCGTCGTGGCCGTCCAGACCGGTAAACACTTTCCGCTCCCGCTTGCCGGGCAGGTAAGGGCACGGCGAGGGTGCGGTCAGGAAGAACCGAAGGTTCTTGGTCGGGAACGGCTTCGTCACGAGACCGCCATCGTCGCCGAACCTTTCCGTGCGTCAAGAGACGGGTCGCATTCCGTCGCCGGGAGACTTTAACAAACGCTTGCAAACCCGAGCATTTCCGCCGCTGCTTTAAAAAAGTTGAGAGGCGGGCGAGTTTCCTCTCCAGCCTGGGGAAATTTCTGTTATGGTCCGTTCTGGATACGCCGTTCGGAAGGGGGAGCTGATCGGCCGAAACAGAGGGAGGCGCCTCATGGCGCAATCTGTTGCGGCAATCTTGGAGCACCAGGGCGAACTTGCCGCCAAGGCGCGTCAGTTCACGAACGACACCAACGAAGCCAACTTGCTCGTGGGAAAGGTCATGTCACGGGCGTTCAGCACGTTCCGCGATGGCGAAGCACATGACGTAATCGTCCATTCCATGCGCCGCGACCTGGACCGGCTGATCGAGCAGCTGCGCACGGCTCAACTATATTCTTAGAGCCGATCGCCGCGTCCGAGCGGATCCGGTAGCGGCTCCCCGTCGGGCACGAAGGCGAGTGAGACGGAATTGATGCAGTAGCGCAGCCCGGTTGGCCGGGGCCCATCCGGAAAGACGTGGCCTTGGTGACTGTCGCAGCGGGCGCATCGCGTCTCGATGCGCCGCATGCCGTACGAATTGTCCTCGACCGCTTTGACGTGCCCGGGGTCAAGGGGCTCAAAGAAACTGGGCCATCCGGTGCCGCTTTCAAACTTCGTCTCCTGCCGGAAAAGCGGGAGGCCACAGAGCCGGCAGCAATAGACGCCTGCCTTCTTCTGATTGAGCAGCCCACCACAGAACGGCGCTTCGGTGCCATGGTGAAGGAGAACGCGGCGTTCCTCCGCGTCAAGGTCCGCCTCCGCTCGTTCCCGCTCCTGGTCGCTGGGCGGTGTGAGGTCAAAACCGGAGGAGGAACGTGTCATGGCTCGATCCTGTGAGGCGAGCCCAGGTTCGTCCAGCCTGTCGCGCTGGTTACACCACGGTTTCCTGGCCCCCATAGAGTTTGGCCAGATGCGCCACCAGACTATGGGCGCCGGCCCGTATTTGATCGTCCGTCAGCTTTTTCGCACGCAACTGCCGTGCGGCGTCAGCAAGGCCCTTGGGGGCGATGTCCAGTCGGCGGCGGTACTTTTTGGCGATGTGCTCTACCAGGAGATCGGCCTTCTCGGCGGCCGGGCCCAAGATGGGCTTCAGCGTCCTCTCCAGATCGCGCGTCAGCGAATCGGCCTTGCGCTTGGAGCGGCGCGGTTTGCGGGAGGCAAGCGCCGCCAACAATGCGCGGTCCTCGTGCGCCCGGATCGCGGCGAAGATGCGCTTGAGGTCGGCCCTGGAACGGCCCCGAAGGGCCTGCCGCAGCAGCTTCGCGGTATCGTCGCTGAGCTTCATGACTCCAGCGCCCGCCGCAGTATAAGGGCCGCAGCATTGGCGAGCGCCTCTTTCGCGGGTCGCCCCCCGACGCGCATCATGGCAGTGACGTTGATTGGATTGGCGGCGAAGCGCTCCATAGGGGCGGAGCGCAACACCGCCGAGTAGGGTATTTCAACCGACAAGAGCGCTGAGCCGAAAAATGGCGCGTTCTGCAGTTCGCTGCGCGTCAGCGCATCGGCATTTCCTGTCTCACCGGAGCGCGTGCGGTCGTTCACCCCATTGAGCAGCACCGAGAACTCGTTCGAACGCAAGGGTCTTCCCCTCACTTCGCGCACCACATGCTCCAGCATGTTGAGGCCGGTGAGCGAGTATTTTTCCGGACGAACAGGCGCGATGATGTGATCGGCGCAGGTGATCGCGAGCCGGGTGAGGAAGGTTGCACAGGGATTTGCGTCTATCACGACCACATCCGAACGGCTGCGTAGCGCCTGCACCAGGGCCCGAAAGCGCGTGAACGCCTCTGCCTTGTCGCGATCCGAGCGTGTGTCGAGCGTAAATTCGAACAGGCGCTCGTCGCCGGCGATTATCTCAAAGTTGGGATGTCTCCCGCGTGCGCGATTGAGGGGTACAGCGATAGCGGCGAAGTCGTCGCGTTTTGCGCTGGCGTCGCCGCGCGGGTTAAGGATATTATAGATCGTGTGGTTGCGGTCTCGGATGCGGTTGCGCTCGCCCGGGGACAAAAAATACTGCGTCAGATTGTGTTGCGGATCGAGGTCTATGAAGCTCACGGATCGCTTGTTTGCGAGGTGCGCCGCCGCGAACAGATTGGCCGCCAGCACGGTTTTGCCGACGCCCCCCTTGATGTTGAGCATCGACGCCACGCGGCCGCGCCCCGATGCAGCGCGGGCCTGATGGACGATCTTGCCCAGCGCCTCAGCCCTCGCGCCCTGCCTGAGGTCGACGGCGTTCGCCGTATCGAGCGTTGCGTGAAACCACGAATCCGGCGCAAGCGAGCCAGTCTGCACGACAATTATCGGTCGGCCGTTATTCAGCGCCGCGGCCACTTCCCGCTGAATCCACAAACTCGCCTGCGCGGCGGGCGACGCAAGCACGACGACCACGCCGGACTCGCCCACCGTCTGCACCAGCGCGCCGAGGTTTTCCTGAGCGCGGGTCTCGGGGCTAGAGCGCGTCACGCCCCAGCCGTTCCGCTCAAGCTCGGCTGCAACATGCCGGGCGGCCTCTTCGTCCGCCGCCTCGAAGGCGAGATACGCCGCAGTCGCCATTCGGTTTCAGCCCCCGTACGAAAAGGACCCTAGTCGGGCGTATTACGCCTTGGCAATGCTCAGTGGCCTAACCTGTCAGGCGCGCGATGTAGCGAAGGTGCTCCAGGCTCGCATGATGGCTCCATCAGATGCCCGATCCGCTCCTTCTCGACCTGTTTCAGCGACTGGGCCTTGCGCTCGGCATTGGTTTCCTCGTGGGTGTGGAGCGGGAATGGAAGCATCGCGATGTCCCCGAAGGGCAGCGCGCCGCCGGCGTGCGCACGCACGCAATCATAGGACTTATGGGCGGGGTTGCCGCAGCGATGCTGCCGGCGATCGGACAGCTGGGTTTCGCCGCGCTGACGCTGGGCTATGCCGCCGCTTTGCTGACATTCAAATTGCGCGAAAGCGAGTTGGATCAGGATATTTCTGTAACAGGCACGATTGCAGCCCTGCTGGTATTTGCGCTGGGTGCATACGCGGTGGTCGGCGACGTCACGGTTGCTGCGGCTTGCGGTGTGGCGCTGGCTGGCTTGCTTGCATTCAAGGAGTCGATCCATGGCTGGGTCGATAAGCTCACCTGGAAAGAGCTCCGCTCGGCGCTGCTGATTCTGGCCGCGACAGCGATTGCGCTGCCGCTCTTGCCGGACCGCACCATCGATATTTGGAACGCCATTAACCCGCGCGAACTCTGGCTGCTCACCATCCTCGTCGCGGGCGCATCCTTTGCCGGCTACATCGCCGTGCGCCTGCTTGGCGAAGACATCGGCCTGTTCGCCGGCGCCACGGCAGGGTCCCTAGTATCGTCCACCGTGGTGACCGCGGAACTGGGCCGACGCGTGCGTGCGGGCGAAACCCAGCCTGAATTGGCCGCTGCCGCCGCCTCGCTCGCCGCTGCGATAAGCGTCGCCCGCGTTGGCGCGCTCATCGTCATCGCTGCGTCCGTCGTGCTGCCGCAGGTCGCACCCGCCCTTGTCGTGGGCTCGCTCACGTTCCTGGCCGCCGCCTATCTCATCCGCCGCTTTGGCGGCGGCGCGGAGGGGACAGACACTGGCCGCCAGCCTCTGCAAAGCCCGCTCTACGTCTGGTCCGTAATCAAATTCGCTGGGTTTCTCGGCGCCGTCATCATCGTTGGCCGGATTGTGGCGGAGGCCTTTGGAGAGGCAGGCCTGCTGCCCTTCGCAGCAACGGCCGGGCTTGCCGATGTGGACGCTGTGGCCCTCGCCGCGGGCAGCCTGGTGCGGGGCGGGCTCGAACCCACCGTAGGGGGCCACGTCCTCCTGATCGCCGTACTGGTAAACACCTTCTCCAAGGCCGCGATCGGCTGGGTGACGGGCGGCTGGCGCTACGCATCCCTTTATGCTGCCGCGGCCGCGGCTGCCGCCCTTGCGGCGGCAGCCGCATGGTTTTTTGTGACGCCCCTGGTCGCGCCGTTGTTCGGATAGCACTCGCCAAGCCTCGCTCACGCCCCGATTTCGAGTAGGTTGCTTCGCGATGCGAGACAGATGGACCCCCTCGAGCTGGCGGACCAAGCCCGCCAGGCACATTCCTGCGGATTACCCCGATGCTGCGGCGCTGGTGCGCGTTGAGGCGCAGCTGCGTACCTACCCGCCGCTGGTGTTCGCGGGCGAGGCGCGGAATCTCAAGGCGCAGCTGGCGCAGGTGGCGGCGGGCAAGGCGTTCCTGCTGCAGGGCGGGGACTGCGCCGAAAGCTTCAAGGAATTCCATCCTGACAACATCCGCGACACCTTCCGCACGCTGATGGCGATGAGCGTCGTGCTGACGTTTGCCGCTTCGCGGCCTGTGGTGAAGGTTGGGCGTATCGCGGGACAGTTCGGCAAGCCGCGCTCGGAGCAAACTGAGACGAAAGACGGCGTCACGCTGCCGAGTTATCGCGGCGACAACATCAATGGCATGGAGTTCACGCCCGAAGCGCGCACGCCAGACCCGGAGCGATTATTGAAGGCGTACGCGCAATCGGCGGCCACGCTGAACCTGATCCGCGCATTCGCCAATGGCGGCTACGCGGACTTGCACAACGTGCACCGCTGGATGGTCGGCTTTGTCGCCGACAGCCCCCAGGGCAAGCGTTATCAAGAAATCGCCGATCGCATCTCCGAGGCGATCGGCTTCATGGAAGCGTGCGGCATCACGCCCGATAGCGTGCCGCAGATGAAGCAGGTGGACGTCTACACCAGCCACGAAGCGCTGCTGCTCGGCTACGAAGAGGCCATGACGCGCGTCGATTCCACGACGGGCGATTGGTACGACACCAGCGCGCATTTCGTCTGGATCGGCGATCGCACGCGCCAGCCGGATGGCGCGCACGTGGAGTTCGCGCGGGGGATCAAGAACCCGATCGGCTTGAAGTGCGGGTCGACCTTGGAGACGGACGAGCTCATCCGGCTGATCGACATCCTCAACCCGGCTAACGAACCGGGGCGGCTGACGCTGATTGCCCGCTTTGGCGCCGACAAGGTCGAAGCCGGGCTGCCGAAGCTGGTGCGGGCGGTGGTGAAGGAAGGACGTAGCGTCGTGTGGTCCTGCGACCCGATGCACGGCAATACGCTGAAGACGGCGTCCGGATACAAGACGCGGCCGTTCGACCGCATTCTCTCCGAAGTGCGCGCATTCACGGACATCCTGCCTCGAGAGGGCGCTTATCCCGGCGGCGTGCATGTGGAGATGACGGGCCAGCAGGTCACAGAATGCCTCGGCGGCGCCGCGGCGCTGAAGGAGGAAGACCTCTCCAGCCGCTATCACACGCACTGCGACCCGCGCCTCAACGGGGCGCAGGCGATCGATCTGGCCTTCTTGATCGCCGAGCAGCTTCGTGGCGCGCGCGCAACAGGCCGCAGCAGCAAGGCTGGCTAATGCCACCGCTGGGACGCCGCTCATTCGCCATCTGGAGCATCGCTGCGGCAGGCTTCGTGATCACTGCCTTTCTGACGGCCTTCCGAGTGACACCGATCTGGGTACCATGGATATTTTGGGCAATCGGCGCGCTTCCGATTTTTTGGCACGTTGCTAAGCACGGGTTTGCTACCGACCTTTCATACCGGGATCCAGATCAAGGTAACGAATGAAATCACTCCGCATCGCCGTGCAGATGGATCCGATCGAGAAGGTGATCGTGAACCACGACACTTCGCTTGCGCTTATGGTTGAGGCGCAGGCGCGGGGACACGAGCTGTGGTGGTTCTCGCCGAACGATCTTTTCTACGAACTGGGTGTTGTAAAGGCGCGTGCGCGGCGCGTCTCTGTGAGCTTCGACGAAGCCAAGCACTACGAAACGCTTGAGGAGGCCGTGCGCGCCGTCGATGATTTCGATGTCGTGCTGGTGCGGCAGGACCCGCCGTTCGACATGGCCTACATCACCAACACATATCTGCTGGAGTTGGCCAAGAAAGCGCTGGTGATCAATCCGCCGCGCGGCATTCGGAATATTTCCGAGAAGACATCGATCCTGCAGTTTCCAGAGCTGACGCCGAAGACGTGGGTCGGGCGCGATCTCGATGCGCTTGAAACGTTCGCACGCCAGTTCGATCAGGTCGTGCTGAAGATTCTTTTCATGATGGGCGGCGAGGGCGTGATCAAACTCTCGGCCGACGATCCGGAGTTCCAGAAGAAGGCGCGTGCATTTCTCTCGGCGGCCGGGCGCGAGCCAATCCTGGCGCAAGAGTTTCTCCCTGCTGTGTCCGGGGGCGACAAGCGCGTGTTCGTCCTGAACGGCGAACCGTTTGCGGCTTTGAAGCGGATGCCGAAGGAGGGTGATTTCCGCGCCAATCTGGCGGTCGGCGGCCAAGCCGCGGCCGCCGATCTCGACGACGCTGACCGCGCAATCACGGCGGCGGTCGCGCCGTTGTTGAAGCGCGAGGGCATTGTGTTTGCGGGCCTCGATGTGATTGCCGGCAAGCTGATCGAGATCAACGTGACCTCGCCGACCTTGGCCCAGGAGCTGAAGCGGCTTTCCGGCGCGGACTTGCCGAAGGCGTTCTGGCATCGCGTGGAAGCGATGCTCTGATCATGCACCGCGGGCATCTGGCCCGGCCGCCACCGGACCATGTCGGCGACACGCCGGCGGCCCATATTAGTCGCCGCGCGCGAGGCGCAGAAACTCCTCCCGGGTGCGTGGGTCGTCGCGCACCACGCCCATCAGCCGCGAGGTGACGAGGTTGGACCCTGGGGTGTTCACGCCGCGCATGGTCATGCAGGAGTGTTCGCTCTCGATCATGACGCCGACGCCAGCGGGTTGCAGGATATCGTTGATAGCCTCGGCGATTTCGGCGGTGAGTTTTTCCTGGATTTGCAGGCGGCGCGAAAAGGCGTTGACGACGCGCGACAGCTTCGAAATGCCGACGACGCGGTTGGTCGGCAGATAGCCCACGTGCGCGCGGCCGATGAAGGGCAGCATGTGATGTTCGCAGAAGCTGACGACGCGGATGTCGCGCAACACGACGAGTTCGTCATAGCCGCCGACTTCCTCGAAAGTTTTCTGCAAATAGGCGCGCGGATCCTCGTCGTATCCGGCGAAGAGCTCGCGGTACGCTTTGGCCACGCGCGCCGGTGTTTCCAAAAGCCCCTCGCGGTCGGGATCGTCGCCGGCCCATTCGATCAGGACGCGGATGGCGGCTTCGGCTTCGGCGTTCGTGCGCTTGGGCATGGCAACCTCGGATGTGGCAATGAACATACGCCGTCGGCGGCGAATGGCTACGCCGCAAGCGTCAGGATGAGAAGGACCGCCGCCACGTTAAGCCCAAATCCTACGGCGAGCATGCGCTTCAGAGTCACCATGCCGGAAGAGTAGGCGATGGCGTTTGGCGCGGTGGCGACCGGCAGCATGAACGCAAAGCTCGCCGCCAGCGCGACGGGAAAGGCGAGGGGTTGCAAGGGAGCATTGGTTGCGGTGGCGACAGCAGCAACGACGGGCAGCATGGAGGTCAGCGTGGCGACATTGCTGGCGAGCTCCGAGACCAGGATCGTCGCCACGACGAGCAGCGCGACGAGGCCAAAGGCAGAGACGCCGTCGAGACCGGCGATCCAGTCGCCGATCCAGGCGGCAAGGCCTGTGGCTTCCATCGCCGCCGCGAGCGAGAGCCCGCCCCCGAACAGGACGGCGATGCCCCAGGGAATGCGCTCGGCCGTTTTCCAGTCGATCAGCTTTTCGCCTTTGCCGCGCCCTGACGGGACGAAGAAGAGCGAGAGCGCGCCGGCGATGGCGATGCCCGTATCGGTAAGCGCAGAAAGTCCGGGCAGTTTGATTAGTTCGGTACGAGCCATCCAAGCGGCGGCGACGACAGCGAACACGATGCCAATGCGCCCTTCGGGCCGCGTGAGCGGGCCCAGGGCTTTCAGCGCGTCCTTCACGACGGCGCCGATGGCGTCGAAGCGGCCGTGCGCTTTACGTCCGAATAGCGGCCAGCACAGCAATAGCCATGCGACTGGCATCATCAGCAGCATGATCGGCAGCGCGCGCGCCATCCAGTCGATGAAGACGATGGGTTCGCCCGCGCGTTCGAAGAAGGCGATGGCGATGAGATTGGTCGGCGTGCCGACAGGCGTGCCGATGCCGCCGATGGTGGCGGCGTGCGCGACGCCGAGGGTCAGCGCGCCGCCCAGCGCGAGGTCGGCCTTGTCGCGGCCTGACATGGCGCGCGCGGCGCCGATGGCTATGGGGGCGAGCATCAGCGTTGTCGCGGTGTTGGAGATCCACATCGAGATCAGCATCGAGGCGAGCATGAAGCCTGCGACGAGTGCGATGGGTCGTCCGCCGGCAACGGATGCTATGGAGAGCGCGATGCGCTCGTGCAGGCGCCAGCGTTCGACGCACGCCGCCAGGATAAAGCCGCCGATGAAGAGAAACACAATGGGATCGGCGTAGGGAGCAGCGGCGTCCGCGATACTGATGTCTGCGATCAGCGGCAGCGCCGCGAGCGGAATAAGCGCCGTGGCGGAAATCGGGATGGCTTCCGTCACCCAGAACACCACCATGAGGGCGGCGAGCGAAACAACGCGCCAAGCCTCGGGTGGGAGGCCTTCCGGTGGTGGTAGGAGCTGAAGGCCCAGCGCCAGTGCGGGTCCGAGCGCGAGGCCCACCCACCGCCCCACGCGGCCAAAGCCCGTTTCCTCGGCTGCAATGACCGCCTCGGTCATGTCCTCACCCCCGCATTTGACAGCGCCGCGTCCGGCTCATACCTGAGCGCCTCGCCTTTGGAAGCCCCAGTGGCGGAATCGGTAGACGCAGCAGACTCAAAATCTGCCGCAGGCAACTGCGTGTCCGTTCGAGTCGGACCTGGGGCACCATTTACCTCGCCGCACAAACGCCATTTCTGGACTGGCGCGAACCGTGCTAGCGGCACGCCCCATGCTCACCGCCATGAAAGACCGGATGATGGCCGCGGCGCGCAGCCCCAATGCGGAGCGGGCGCTGTTCGCCATCTCGTTCGCGGAAAGCTCGTTCTTTCCGTTGCCGCCGGACCTGATGCTGGGCCCGATGGCGGCGGCCGAGCCGTCGAAATGGCTGCGCTATGCGCTCACCTGCACGGTGGCGTCCGTGCTTGGCGGTCTGCTGGGATACGCCATCGGCATGTTCCTGATGGAGCAGGTGGGCCGTCATATCCTCAACTTTTTTGGCTATTCCGGTGAACGCGAGATGGAGCTGCGCGCCTTCTACGATCAGTGGGGCGCGTGGTTCATTTTCTTGAAGGGCCTGACGCCCATCCCGTACAAGCTGGTGACGATTCTCTCTGGCGCGCTGCACTTCTCGCTGCCGATCTTCATTGTGGCGTCGATCATCACGCGCGGGCTGCGCTTCCTCGCGGTGGCGTGGATTTTCCAGAAGTTCGGCCCTGCCATCGCGCCGATCATGGAAAAGCGGCTGGGGCTGGTGCTGGTGGTCGTGGCTGTTGTGATCGTGGCGGCTGTGCTGGCGCTGCGGTTCATGCATTGATCCCCAGCCTTCCGCGGGGAGACGTGCGCGTCCGGTCGCCGCAGAACGGCCATGAGTTTCTGAGGTAGAGTGGCGCCATGCTGACGCCCCTCCGCCCGAGCTGGCCGCTTGTGACTTTCGCTTTTTCCGCCGCCATGCTGGCGGCGGCCATTCTGTATTTCCAGAACACGCTGGGCCTTGCCCCTTGTCCGCTGTGCCTGGACCAGCGCAATTGGCATTGGGGCGTGGTCGGAGTTTCGGGAGCGGCTCTCATCGTCAATTTCGTGCGTCCCGGATTTGCGCGTTGGACGGTGCTCGCGATTGGCCTTGTTTTGCTCGGAGCGGGGGCGATGGGGATGTACCATGTCGCGGTGGAGCAGCATTGGGTGGTGGCCCAGTGCGACGCCCGCATCGATCCCCGGGACATCCGTCCGCTAGACTTCGGCGAGACCTTCGACGTACCCCGCTGCGACGAGATAGCGTGGTCGCTGTTTGGCGTCTCTATGGCTGGCTGGAACGCGATCGCTTCGCTGCTAATGGCGGTGCTGAGCTTCGCGATCGCGCTGACCCCGGAGAAGAAGCCATGAGAGAGCGTGCGCCCATGCCTGGTGTGGACGTACGCGAGCGGCGCCTAGCGGAGATGATCCGCGTCGACCACGCCGGCGAGTACGGCGCGGTGCAGATCTATCGCGGCCAGCGCGCCGTGTTCGACCGTATCGAAGGCAAGGCGCACGCGGCGCGCGTGATTGCGGACATGGAAGCGGGCGAGCAGGAGCACCTGAAGACCTTCGACCGCATGATCGCCGAACGCGGCGTGCGTCCGACTCTGCTGGGGCCGATCTGGCGCGTGATGGGTTTCGGGCTGGGCGCGGCAACCGCGCTGATGGGCGAGCGGGCAGCGCATGCCTGCACGGAGGCAGTCGAAGAGGTGATTGAAGAACACTACGGTCGGCAGAGCGAGGCGCTGGCAGGTGTCGACGGTGAGCTTAAGCGCGTTGTCGACAAATTCAGAGACGACGAAATCGCCCATAAGGAAACCGCCGTCGAGCAGGGCGCGCGTGACGCGTTCGGTTATTCCGTGCTGTCGGCGTTGATCAAGGCTGGCTGCCGCGCAGCAATCAAGATTTCCGAGAAAATCTGAAATATGGCGCGCAAGGTTTTCATCGACGGCGAAGCGGGCACGACAGGCCTGCAGATCCGCGAGCGCCTCGAGGGCCGGCGCGACATGGAGCTGGTCTCGATCGATCCGGAGAAGCGCAAGGACGCGAGCGAGCGCAGGCAGCTGCTAAACAGCGTCGATGCGGTGATCCTGTGCCTGCCGGACAATGCCGCGCGCGAAGCTGTGGCGATGATCGAGAACGCTTCGGTGAAGGTGATCGATGCGTCGACGGCGCATCGCGTGGATCCGAACTGGGTCTATGGCTTTCCAGAAATGGCGAAGGACCAGCGCGCGAAAATCGCGGCGGCGAGGCGCGTGTCCAATCCAGGCTGCTACCCTACGGGTTTTATCGCGCTGATGCGGCCGTTGGTGGAGGCGCGGATCGTGCCGCGGGATTGGCCGGTGAGCGTCAATGCGGTGAGCGGCTATTCCGGCGGCGGCAAGGCGATGATCGCCGAGTTCGAGGATGAACGCTCGCCCACGTTCGCGCGCGTTCCGTATCGCATCTACGCGATGGCGCAGAAGCACAAGCACGTACCCGAGATGCAGACGTACGGTGGGCTCACGCGCGCGCCGATCTTCTCGCCGAGCGTCGGACGTTATTACAGGGGGATGATCGTGGAAGTCCCGCTGCCGCTGTCGGCGCTGCCGCGCAGGCCGAAACTCGCCGACGTGCATGGCGCGCTTTCGGAAGCCTATGCGGGGGAGCGGTTTGTTGAAGTCGCATCGCTGGCGGAAGCTGCGGCGTTCAAAACGCTCGATCCCGAAGGCCTCAACGATACGAACCGAATGAAGCTTTTCGTGTTCGGTCACGATGAAGAAGCGCGTCTTGTGGCGCTGCTGGATAATCTTGGCAAAGGCGCGTCCGGGGCGGCGGTGCAAAACTTGAACCTCGTGCTGGGGCTGGAAGAAAGCGCCGGATTGATCTGAAGCGCGGGCGGGCGCCGGCGCCCGGGCCGCCTGCATCGCGGCACGGTTCTTGTTTAATGAGTAGGAGAGACCATCGGCGATGCTGGCGGCCCCCGCGCGGAGCAGGACTCGGCGCGGCGGAGGTTCGGGGGATGGCGTCACGCTTCGACACGTTCAGCGCGACGCGGCAGCCGGCAAACTCATGAGCTGTCGGAAAAGGCCGGCAGGATGCCGGCGGTCCGCCAGTGGCTTTCCATTGCGCGCTGCGCAGCGCCGGCGAGGACGCCGGCGGTCCAAGCGACCCATGTGCGCCAGAGGCGCGTAAGGCCTTTGCGCAAGCGTCGGACGAGCGCGCTCGCGTGCGCATCGAGATTGCGCAACACGGCGATGAGACGCGCGATCCAGGCGCGCGTGTCCTTGTGTTTCAGCTGGCGGCGCAGCCGCGCGCCGAGCGCGGAGCGCAGGAGATGGGCGCGGCGAAGATCCTGGCCGCGGCGCCAGACGCTAGTGGGTTTGCGGCGCGGGCGCGCGAGCTGTCGCGCGCGTTCGAGCAGCAGCTTGCCGACCAGGTGCGTGAGCCCGGGCAGCGAGAGGAGATCTCGGCGCTGGCGCCAGTGGCGCCAGTCGATCTC
>Ga0209172_10003234_pt1 | contig 25619 bp, 15 predicted proteins | sample LarsenN4metaG_FD_184113 | JGI IMG/M metagenome (GOLD analysis project Ga0209172, IMG submission 184113) | Hot spring sediment bacterial and archeal communities from British Columbia, Canada, to study Microbial Dark Matter (Phase II) - Larsen... ... | reverse complement strand
GGGCGGAAGGCGTGTCGGGTGCGTCGCGTTGCGGGAGGCTTGCGCCCTCGCGGGGAGCGAGTTCCGGCTCTCGCGTTTCTTGACGCGGTGGCTGGTCGTTGTATTCCCTCCGCCTCGGGCCGCGGCTGTCGCGGTCTCGATCGCGGTCTCGGTCGCCGCCGTCTCTGCCTCTTCCGCGCGGGCCGCCGCGCCGGTCGCTCCTTCCGTCGCGGGGGCGAGAGCTGCGCGGCCGAGGGGCAGCCGGTTCCGCGCTCTCATTGTCGCCAAGCGCTTCGAGCGTTTGCGCGAGGCCGAGCGCGGTCAGGTTCACGCGACCCATTGCGTCAATCTCGTGGATGCGCACGCGGATCGCGTCGCCCGGCTTGACAACCTCTTCAGGATGGCGCACGTTGCGTGGCGTGAGTTGCTCGTTCGGCACCATGCCCTCCTTGCCGGGGAGGTACTCGACCATCGCGCCGCGTCCGAAGAGGCGGGTTACGACGCCTTCGTACTCCTCGCCGACTTCCGGCACCGCCATGAGGCCCTTGATGGTGCGCACCGCCAGTTCGGCGGTTGCGGCGTTCGTCGCGAGGATGAACACGCGACCGTCGTCTTGGATGTCGATTTCAGCGCCGGTTTCATGCTGAATGCGCTTCACGGTGCGTCCGCCGGGGCCGATGAGTTCGCCCGCGCGCGTCGGGTCAATCGTGACGACGTTGATCCTCGGCGCGTTCGGGTTGAGTTCTCGACGCGGCTCGGGGAACGCCTCCTCGATGCGGTCGAGGATGAACAACCTTGCCTCGCGCGCCTGCTCTAACGCCGCCTCGAGCACCTCGTCGGGGATTCCTCCGATCTTGGTGTCGAGCTGCAATGCCGTAACGCCATTGCGCGTGCCGGCAACCTTGAAGTCCATGTCGCCGCAGAAGTCCTCCATGCCCTGGATGTCCGTGAGCACGGTGTACTTGTCGTCTTCATGGATGAGGCCCATCGCGATACCCGCAACGGGCGCCTTGAGCGGCACCCCGCAGTCGAGCAACGCGAGCGTTGAGCCGCACACGCTCGCCATGCTGGTGGAACCGTTCGATTCAAGCACTTCGCTGACCAGGAGCATCGTATACGGGAACTCCTCCTCGTCCGGAAGGACGCTGAGCAGCGCTCGCTCGGCAAGTGCGCCGTGTCCGATCTCCCGGCGGCCCGGGCCGCGCATCGGACGGGTCTCCCCTACCGAGTAAGGCGGGAAGTTGTAGTAGTGCATGTACCGCTTGTCCGGTACTTCCTCCAGCCCGTCTATGATTTGAGAGTCGCCGGGCGCACCGAGCGTGACGACGGTCATGACTTGGGTCTGTCCCCTGGTGAACAGGCCGGAGCCGTGCACCTTGGGCAACAACCCTGGATCGCATGAGATTGCGCGGATGTCGCGAGTTCCTCGCCCGTCGGGTCGCAGCTCTTTGTGCACTATCAGCGATCGGACTGTCTTCTTGATGAGCTTGTCCATCGCGAGCAGGATGTCCTTCTGCTTCTCTTCCGAGCCTGCGAACGTCGTGGTGGAGAGTTTTGCGAACGCTTCATCGGTGAGGGCTTGCAGCGCGTCCTCGCGTGCCTGTTTGTCAGGGTTCACGAGGGTCTCCTCGATGCGACCGGCGTACTCTTTGGTTACCGCTTCCATCACCTCTGGGTCAATCTGCGCCAGCGGTACGGTCACCTTGGGTTTGCCGTTCTTCTTGGCGAACGCCTCAATCTGCTCCGCGATGATCCGGATGAAGCCTTGTCCCCAGCGCATCGCTTCGAGGATGACGGACTCGGGCACCTCAGTCGCGCCCGCCTCGACCATGAGAATGCTGTCCTTGGTTCCTGCGAGGACGAGGTCGAGCTTTCCGTCCAGCGTCTGCTGGACGCTAGGGAAGAGCACGAACTCATCGCCCTCCATTCCAACTCGGACGGCGGCAATCGGTCCGTCCCAAGGGATGTCGCTAAGCGCCAGCGCCGCAGAGACTGCGTTGATGGCGAGAACGTCCGAAGGTTCCTCCTGCGACATAGCGAACGGCATCGCAATGCACTGCACGTCGTTTCTCATGCCATCGGGGAAGAGCGGTCTCACGGGCCGGTCAATCAGCCGGGAAGTGAGAATCGCCTTCTCGGAGGGTCTACCTCCGCGCTTGATGAATCCGCCTGGGATCTTGCCGACGGCGTACTTACGCTCTTCGTAGTCGCACGTCAGCGGGAAAAAGTCAAGTCCTTCTCTCGGCTGGGGGCTCATTGTCGCGGTGCCGAGCACCACGGTTTCGCCCATGCCGAGGAGGACAGCGCCGTTCGCTTGCTTTGCGACACGGCCGGTTTCAATCGAGAGCTCTTTGCCCCCGACCTCGAAACTGATGGTTTCGATCATTCTGCCTCCTTATTGAGGCTTTTGTTCTCGTATGCCGAGTTCCTGGATCAGCGCGCGATAGCGGTTGATGTCTCTCTGGCGGAGATATCGCTCGAGTCGGCGTCGTTTGCCGACCAATCTCAGCAGCCCCAGCCGGGAGTGGAAGTCCTTCTTATTCGTTCGCAAGTGCTCGGTGATCTGTCGGATGCGTTCTGTGAGGAGCGCGATCTGAACTTCAACCGAGCCGGTGTCGGTGTCCGACGTCCGGTACTTTTCGATAACTTGCTGTTTGACTTCCTCGGGAAGCGGCATACTGCTTGACAAAAGCCCCTTGTGTGTGTAGTTTTGTGAGCCTCAGCAGGATTGCCGCTCTACGCAACCGCCTCCTCAGCAGCTCCGTACAACGGCGACCTGTGCTGAGACTCTTGATAGACTCTACCCCGTCCAGGCGGCAAAAAGCAAGGGGTCTGCGGCTATTCCCCTACAGATTTAGGGGTAATCCGCCTGCGGGACGCCCGCTGCAACCAGGCAAGCCCCACGAACGCTGCCACCGTACTCGCAGTCAGGACGCCGAGTTTCGCCTCAGGCAGGTCCTCGGGGGCAAGCCCCAGGTTCGCGATGAACAGGGACATGGTGAAGCCGATTCCACCCAAGATGCCCGCCCCAATCAGCTGCTGCCAGTTCACGTTGCGGGGCAACTCGGCGAACCGCAAGCGGACCGCCAACCAGGAAAAGAGGGTGATTCCGATGACCTTGCCCAACGCAAGGCCCAGCGCTGCCCCAAGAAACACCGGGTGCATCAGGGCGTCGAACCCCATTCCCGACACGGCAACGCCCGCGTTCGCGAGCGCGAAGAGCGGCATGATGCCGAAAGAAACCCACAGGTGAAGAGCGTGCTCCAGGCGTATCAGCGGCATGCTGGCGCTCTCCGCGGCGCGCTCAACCTCGGCGAGCACGTAGTGTCGTCGCTCAGTAACCGGCACATCGTCCGCCGGGTTCTCCCGCTCAATGCGATCAAGTTGCCGGCGCACTAAGTCGAGGAACTGTTTCGTCCTCATCCGGAAGTTCATCGGAATGAAGAGAGCAAGGAGGACGCCCGACACGGTCGCGTGAATGCCGAAGAAGTACATCGCTTGCCACAGGAAGATGCCGAGCACCATATACGGGACCAAGTTGCGCACGCCGCCGATGTTAAGCAGCGCGAGGAGAAAGCAGATGGCGCCGACCGCCGCGAGCGCGGCCATGTTCAAGTCTTGGCTGTAGAAGAGAGCAATAATGATGACCGCCCCGATGTCGTCGGCTATGGCGAAAGCCGTGAGGAAGACCTTCAGAGCCAGCGGCACACGGTCGCCGAGCAGCCTGATGACGCCGAGGGTGAACGCGATGTCGGTCGCCACGGCGATGCCCCAGCCGTCGGCGGTCGGCATGCCCCGGTTGAACATGAGGTAGATGAGCGCGGGGACCAACATCCCGCCGGCGGCAGCCATCAAGGGAAGCGCGGCCCGGCGGAACGTAGATAGCTCGCCCATCACGAACTCCCGCTTGATCTCCAGGCCGACCAGCAGGAAGAAGATCGCCATCAACCCGTCGGTGATGACGTCGTGAAAGCTCATGTTGAACACGTAGGTGTCGAATCCAACAACCAGGGGGAGCTTCCACAGCTGGAAGTACTGCTCGCTCAGCGGCGAATTCGCCCACGCCATGGCCAGCAGCGCCATGGCGATGAGAATGATGCCCGATGCCGCTTGCAGCCGAGTGAACTCCATGATCGGCCGAACGAATGGTATCTGCCGAATCGGCGGAGTCTCGACGTGAAACTTGCTCTCCGGGATGGGCTTCGACACTTGCCCGAGCGTACCCCAACAGCCAGCCCGCCCTTAGGCGGGACAAGTCCTTGCAAATCCTGCATCGCCATGCCAGAATTGCAAGGATGATCCAGCGGTACTTGCTGCCAGAGCTTCGCAAGGGCATCGCCGAGGTGCCCGCAGTCTGCCTCTTAGGGCCGAGGCAGGTTGGGAAGACGACGCTTGCCCTCGCCTTGGCAGGCGAGCGGGAGGCGGTGTACTTGGACCTCGAGTCCGAGAGCGACCTCGCCAGGCTTGAAGACCCAGAGTCCTATCTGAGCCTTCACGTGGACAAACTGGTGGTGCTCGACGAACTCCACCGGTTGCCCGCGATCTTTCCGTCGTTGCGAGGGATGATTGACCGCGGCAGGCGAGAGGGCAAACGAAGTGGGATGTACTTGCTCCTCGGCTCAGCCGCCCTGGGCCTTCTTAAGCAGTCCGGAGAGACGCTGGCAGGCCGTGTCCGGTACCTCGAACTGACACCATTCTTCGTGCTCGAGGAAACCGGCAGGAGCCTGCAGGATCTCTGGCTTCGCGGCGGATACCCAGAGAGCCTGCTCGCGCCCTCGGATGAGCGAAGCTTCCGGTGGCGGGAGGACTTCGTCCGGACGTACTTGGAGCGCGACATCGCGGAGTTCGGACCCCGGATCCCTTCCGAAACCCTGCGGCGCCTTTGGGTGATGCTGGCGCATCGGCAGGGGGCGCCCCTCAACGCGAGCGAACTTGCGCGGAGCAGCGGCATCGACGTCAGGACGGTAAACCGTTACGTCGACCTCCTGGAGGACCTCTTCCTCGTGCGCCGCCTCCTGCCGTGGCACGCTAACGTCGGCAAGCGCCTCGTGAAGTCTCCCCGCATGTACCTGCGTGACAGCGGCATGGTTCATCAACTGCTGCAGATTCGCACGTATGAGGAACTGCTCGCCCATCCTGTCGCCGGAGCGAGCTGGGAGGGGCTTGTCATCGAGAACCTATCTGCCTCCGCGCCCGAGGGGACATCCATGCACTTCTACAGAACGGCGGGCGGAGCCGAGATTGACCTCCTTATCGTTCTGCCGAACCAGGAGCGCTGGGCGGTTGAAATCAAGCGCAGCCTTGCGCCGCGGCTGGGGCAGGGCTTCTACCGCGCCTCGCAGGACGTTTTCCCTCATCGGCGGTTCCTCGTCTATCCTGGCGTGGAGCGCTATCCGCTGGGCGATGGTTGCGAAGCCATCCCTCTGGCTGAATTGGCTGAGGAACTGTCTCACGCCTAACGCCCGCCGGTCGCATCCCAGCCGCCGCAACGGGTAGACACCGCGGAGTGGCGATAGGCGTTGGTCTCATCGGGTACGGCGCGCAGTTTCAAATGGGCAGGCATCACGCCGACCACATACTCGCCGTCGAGGGGCTGGAACTGCGGGCGATCTTCGATGTCCTCCCAGAGCGGCGCGAGGCGGCGGCAGCGGAGCAGCCCGGCGCTGTCATCTGCGACTCGCTGGAGCAACTTCTCGACCGACCGGACGTAGACCTCGTCGTGCTCATCACGCCGCACGACACGCACGCGCCGCTGAGCATCCAAGCATCCCGCGCGGGAAAGCACGTCCTAACCGAGAAGGTGATGTGCCTTAGCGTGGCGGAAGCGGACGCCATGATCGAAGCGGCGAGCCAGGCAGGGCGAATGCTGAGCGTCTACCAGAACCGCCGCTGGGATGGCGACTATCTCCTGGTGCGCTCGGTGTTGGAGTCGGGGGTGCTTGGGGATGTGTTCCAGGTCGAGTCGTCGGTGAATGGGCACTGGTTCCCCGTTGGCTGGCGAGGCAGCCGGGCGCACGGTGGCGGGATGCTCTACGATTGGGGCGCGCACTTGGCGGATCAACTCGTGCAACTGCTGCTTCCCGCAAAACCGAAGGCGGTGTTCGCCACGCAGCGCTTCGGCGGCCACGAGGGGGTGGACGTGGAGACCCAAAGCACCGTCAGCATCACGTTCGAGAACGGCGTGGTCGCGCAGTTCGACGTTGGGTGCGTCAGTCATCTCTCGCGGCCACGCTGGCTGATTCGAGGGGAGGCTGCCGCACTCAGGATGGAAGGTTGGGACATGGCTCTCGTTCGAGGTGGCATCCACGGCGACCTATCGGGCGACCTGACGCTCAAGGCGCCCGACTCCGCATGGCGCACCGTGTATGAAAACGTGCGCGACCACCTCTTGGAGGGCAAGGAACTCGCCGTCAAGCCCGACGAGGTCCGCCTCAGCGTTGCGATTCTGGAGGCGGCCAGGCGGAGCGCCGAGACCGGAGAGGCGGTACTTCTGCCGGGATAGGGGAACCGGTGGAGGCGATGCGGGCGTTCGAATAAGCATGACCTCCCGCGGCTCCGCTTGGAGTAACCTATCGTCTGCCTTGGCACGCCACCTTCAAAGCGTCTTTCTCGCCCTGCTCGCGCTTGCCGCGTTGAGCAGCGCCGTCGCTCAGCAGGCGAAGGTTAGCCTCCGCCTCGATGCCAAGTCCGCCAAGCCGGGCGCTGTGGTTGCCGGCGTCGTCGTGGTCAGCATTCCGAGCGGATTGCACGCGAACCAGAACCCGCCCAACGTGGAAGGGTTCATCCCTGTGAGCGTTTCGCTGAAGTCGGGGGGCACGCTCGTCGCTGCCCGCTATCCGAAGGGAGAGATGAAGACCTTCGGCTTCAGCGACGAGCCGCTGGCTGTCTATGAGGGCGACGTCAGGATTCCGATTCAGGTGCGCTTGCCTGCCGACGCGCAAGGGGAGGTGCCCGTCGAGGTCGCGGTGCAGGTGCAGATGTGCGACGACTCCTCTTGCTTCCCGCCGGAGGTCATCACCGCGAGCGCGTCGGTTACCGTCGAGAAGGAGCAAGCGCCGCCGCCGCAGAACTCAGGGTCATCCAGCACGACCGGTGCCGCGCCCGAGAAGGACCCTCCGGCACAAGACAGAGAGGACTCGCTGCCGCCCGACACTCCGGTGTCGAGCGACGAGCAGCCGTTCGACATGGAGGATGGCGCCGCACCCGGCTTCGACCCGGAACTGGATGCCGCTGCAGCTGAGCCCGGCGGCACGCAGGAACAGGCTGCCTCGACAGACCCTCTCACCGGAATCGGTCGCTATGCGAGTCGGGCGAGCGAAGTGCCGCTTGACGAGCAGGGCCAGACGACGAACACCGGCTTCCTGGCGCTGCTCATCGCGGGTTTCCTCGCCGGGCTACTGTTGAATCTGACGCCGTGTGTGTATCCGCTCATCCCGATCACCCTCTCCTTCTTCAGCCAGCAGGCGAAGGAAAGCACGGGCGGCAAGTTCGCGCTCGGCGTGTCGTACATGCTCGGCATCGCGCTCAGTTTCGGGGTGTTCGGAGCCATCTCCGTTCTGGTCGGGAAGGGCTTCGGCACGCTGTTCCAGAGTCCGTGGTTCAACTTGGGTCTGTTCGGCCTGCTGTTCGGCCTCTCCCTTTCGATGTTTGGGTTGTACGAGATTCGGTTGCCCGGCTTTCTGCAGAAGCAGTTGCGAGGGCGGTCGGGAACGGCGGGCGCCTTCATGATGGGGTCGATGCTGGGAGTGGGGGCGGCTCCGTGCGGGACCGCGCTCATCGCCGCGCTTGCGATCGTCGTAGCGCTGCAGGGCAGTTTCCCGCTGGGCATCTCGGTGTTCACGGCGATCGGCCTCGGGCTGGGCTTGCCGTATGTGTTCCTCGCCGTCGCAGGCACGCAACTTCCTCGTTCCGCAGACTGGCTCACGACGCTGAAGCGCATCATGGGCCTGGTTATCATCCTGTTTGCGGTAACGCGCTACCTCGGGCCCGCGCTTCAAGGGCTGAGCGCGAACATCCCGTATGTCGCGACGCTTTGGATCAACGCGGTGGTGTTCTTCGGGTCCGCTGCGTACCTGCTCTGGTTCGACCGCTCGTTCTCGTCGAAGGTCGTCGCGTTCCTCCGCACGTTCTCAATCTTGTTCATGGCTTGGTACGGCTCGGGCTACATCTACGACGCGACGACGCCCCCGCCCGAGGGGATCAAGTGGGAGCCGTTCTCGATCGAGGCTTTCGAGCAGGCGGTCGGCAGCGGGACGCCGGTGGTGGTGGACGGCACGGCGAATTGGTGCGCCGCCTGCATGGAGATCGAGCACAAGACGTTCACCGACCCGGATGTCATTCGCGCCATGCGCGGCGTTCGAGCGTTCAAGATGGACCTCTCGACCGGGGTTGACCCGGCCTACCAAGAGGCGACGCAGGATCACTTTGGCTGGCAGTCCTTGCCGCACATCCGCTTCTACAACCCTCAAGGGACGCTCACGCACGTGCAGAGGGAGTTCGTCGGGCCGGACGGGTGGCTGCAACTGCTCAGGGACGCGGGAGCGATACCATAGATGGAAGTCAAGAGCGTTGACGTCGCCGGCGTCCGCATCGGCGGCGGGCATCCGGTCATCATCGCCGGTCCGTGCCTCGCGGAGAGTTGGGACGTCTGCGCCGCCGTCGCGGAGAGGATGAAGAGCCTGTGCTCCGTGCTCGCCGTGGGTTACATCTTCAAGGCGTCGTTCGACAAGGCGAACCGCAGCAGCGTTACCACGCCTCGAGGCGGGGGGATGGATGCAGGGCTTGAACTGCTGGCGAAGGTCAAACAGCAGTTCGACGTGCCTGCAACCACCGACATCCACCTGCCGGAGCAAGCCGAGCCTGCCGCGAAGGTGGTTGACCTTCTGCAGGTACCCGCCTTTCTGTGCCGGCAGACCGACCTCCTCATCGCTTGCGCCGAGACGGGCAAGCCGGTGAACGTGAAGAAGGGGCAGTTCCTTGCGCCGGAGGACGCAAAGAACATCGTCGCCAAACTCGAGGCGGCAAAGGCAAACGGCATCGTGCTAACCGAGCGCGGGACGACGTTCGGCTATCACACGCTGGTTGTGGACATGGCTGGGCTGCCTGTATTGCGCTCGTTCGGTTGGCCGGTGTGCTTCGACGCAACACACAGCGCACAGCGACCCGGCGCTGCGGGGACGCAGTCCGGCGGCAACCGCGACGCCATCCCTCCGCTCGCCCGCGCGGCCGCGGCGGTCGGGATTGACGCGCTGTTCATGGAGGTTCACCCAGAGCCCGAGAAGGCACTTTCGGACAGCGCGACGCAGTGGCGACTTGCCGACGCCGAGGCGTTGCTCCGTGACGTGCTTCGGGTTTGGAAGGCGCGCGCCTGACGTGCCGGGGTTCGGGGCTTCGGCTCGCGACGCTCGCCCTCCCTTAAGGGATGGCCTCCCTAAACTCAGCCGCCGAGCGCGCGGAGCATGTCGGCAATCTCTTTGTCATCCGGGAACCGCTCGCGCGCTTGCCGCAACACGGCGATGGCGTCGTCCTTGCGCCCGAGTTCGTTGAGGTACCCCGCCTGTTTGAGCACGTAGCGTGAGTCGTCCGGCAGCGCAACGGCGAGCAGCCCATAGGCTCGGGCGGCTCGCGTCGGGTCGTTGGCTGCTTCGGAGGCCTGGGCGTACACCTGCAGCACCTCGACGTCGGCGGGGGCGAGGTCAACGGCTCGGTCGAGCGCCTCGAGCGCGCCGCCACCGTCGTTGTTGAGCGCCCTGGCTCGCGCCAGGCCAAAGAACACAGCCATCTCGTTCGGAAACGCCTTCGCCGCCTGCTCCAGCCGTGCTACGGCGCCCGCGACGTTCTTCTTGAGCGCCTGCGCGTTCACATAAGCGACGACCATGGGAACCGAGAACAGCCCGCGCTCGACGAGGTCTTCGGTTACAGTTGCGATTGCCTCGGGTCTCTTCGCCTTCTGAGCGGCCTCATCGAGGAGCCGGAAGTACTGAAAGTTCTTGAACAGATGCACGCCCCCCGGAATCAGAAGGTCAAGCGCCCCATCAGGGCGGCCGCGGTCCACGAGCGCGCGTCCGCCGGAGAGGTAGCCGCGTGCGTCATCGGGTGCGATGCGGGTCATCTCTTTGAATACCGCAAGCGCCTCGTCCAGCCGCTCCGTGTCCGCGAGGTATTGGGCGTGAACCGCGAGCAGTTCGATGTCCTCTTTGTGCTGTGCTCGGAGGCGCGCAAACATGGCGTCCGCCTCTTCCGGCTTGGCGGCTGCCCGCCACTCCATCGCGGCGAAGTAGTAAGGGCCTTGCGCCTGTTGTGTCTCGGCTAGGCGCACCCACTCGCGGGCGGACTCCTCATGTCGCTGCAAGCGGCTGAGCATCCGCGCGCGACCTTTGATCGCTTCGAGGTTGCCGGGCAGCGCCTCGAGCATGCGGTCGTACACCGCGAGCGCGGCGTCGGGGCGCTGCGGCTCTTGGATGGTTGCGAGCAGGGACCAGCCCCGCTCGGACGTGGGGTACTTGCGGACGAGTGTCTCGAGCGCGCGAATCGCCTCAGCGTTCGACTGCTGCTTTCGGTAGCAGAGGGCAAGATAAAGATACAGTTGCTCGCTCTCGACGCCTCGAGCGAAGGCGGCGTTCAGGCGCTCGATGGCGGTGCCAACGTCGCCGCTGCCCAAGAACGCTTGGGCGAGCATCCCCAGCGCCTCTTTGTCGTTGGGGCGAATCTTGAGGTAAATGTCGGCGAGCACACCGGCCTCCGACCACGCAGCCCGCTTTGCAAGGATCTGCAGAAGAATGGGATACGGCTCCGGCTGCTCGGGCGCGTTGGCTATCCAGTTCCGCAGGATAACTTCCTCGGCGCGCGACTTGTTCTGAGCGCGAGCGACCTCGAGAGCGAGCAGGTACGCGTCTCGCCACCGCGGGGCGACGCGCATCGCCATGTCCGCGTCCTTCTCCGCCTCCTTGAAGCGCCTCGAAAGGAGGTGGAGGCGCGCGCGTGCGGCGAGGGCACGTGCGTCATCCGGTCGGCTGTTGATCACCTCGTTGAGGACGGCGAGCGCCTCGTCCGGCCGTTGCAAAGCCTGGAGGCACTCGGCGCGGGCGGTTGCGAGGGCGATGCGCTCTACGCCGCGCTCCTGCGCCCCGTCAAGCACGGTTAGCGCCTCGCCGGCCTTGTCCTGCGCGAGGAGTGCCTGGGCGTGCTGCTCGGCGATTTCTGCGCTGGTGGGGAAGCGGGCGGAGGCTGACTCGCAGAGTTCGGCTGCCTCTCTTGCGCGGCGTGCGCCGAGAAGGGCGCGCGCCTCGCCGAGCACCGGCGCAGGGTCGCTCGGGTTGAGGAGCGCGGCGTCTCGATAGGCTTGCGCCGCCTCGGCGTGCTTGCCGAAGGCGGCGAGGATGGCGCCGCCTTGCATCGCAAGGTCGAAGCGTTGCGGCGCGAGGCTGCGGGCTTTGAGCACGGCTACTGTCGCCGCCGGCTCTCCGAGGAGAGCCTCGACGCCTGCGCGCAAACTCCAGTATTCGGGCACGCCCGCGCCCTGCGGCTCCGCGGCGCGGAGCGTGTCGTGCGCGGCGAGCGGCTCGTTCAACAAGACGTAGGCGTTGGCGAGCGCCATCGCCGGCTCTATGCGGCTGGGTGCGACCTCGCGCGCCCTCATTAGGGGCTGGAGCGCTTCGCTTGCTTGACCGCTTCGGATTAGGAGCGCGCCGAGGTTGTACAGGGCGACGAACTCGTCAGGGTGTTCGCGCAGATGGTCGCGATAGAGTTGTATCGCTTCCGTGACCTTGCCCTGCTGCTCCGCTGCCCTCGCCTGAGTCAAGAGGTCTTGCCCGGGCGCGACGGAAGCGAGCATGAAGAGGAACGCGACAGCGACCGCGAGGCGCATGGTGAGAGGATACCATCAACGGAGGTTGAAGTACTTCGCTTCGGGGTGGTGGCAGATGATCGCGCTGGTGCTCTGTTCGGGCACCAGCATGAACTCCTCGGTGAGTTCGACGCCAATCTCTTCCGGCTTCAGCAGGCGGAAGACGATGGATTGGTCTTCGAGATTGGGGCAGGCGGGGTAGCCGAAGGAGTATCGGCATCCCCGATACTTTACGCTGAATAGCAGTCGGATCTCGTCCGGGTCTTCATCGCCGATTCCCCACTCCTGACGGATCTGTTTGTGCCAGTACTCGGCGAGCGCCTCTGCCGTCTCGACGCCCATGCCGTGGACGAGGAGATAGTCCTCGTACTTGCCGTCGGCGAACAGTTTGCGCTCCCGCTCGGTTACCTCGCTCCCGATGGTAACGAGATGAAAGGCGGCGACGTCCATCCTTCCTGAGTCCTTGGGCGCGAAGAAGTCGGCGATGCACAGCCTGCGGTCGGTTGCTTGCCTCGGGAAGGTTATGCGCTCGAACTCGTTGTGCGTCTCCGGGTCGTAGAGGATGAGGTCGTTCCCATCGCTTTGGGCGGGGAAGTAGCCGTAGACGACGCGAGGTTCGAACGCGTCCCGCAGCTCCTTCTTCAGCCGCTCGAATCTGGGGCGCGCGGTTTCTTCGAGGTATTCCTGGAACTCGGGGTTGCTCATCTCCTTGAAGCGCTTGAAACCCCACTGACCGCGGAACAGCGCGATTTCGTTGATGTATTCGTAGACCTCTTCGATGTTGATGTCGGTTACGACGCGCCTTCCGAGGAAGGGCGGGTTCGGAATCGGCACATCCTTGGCAACGTCGCTCGTCACGCCGTCGAACACGTAGAACCTGTCGTGGTCGGAAGGCACGCGGTGGCTGGCGACGGAGCGCTGCGGTGTCGTAGCCTTGGGTTCCTCTTCAACGAGTTGGGCGCCGTCGCCGCCGGTAATCGCCTTCATCAACTTCAATCCCTCGAAGGCGTCCTGGGCGTACCACACCTTCCCTTTGTACAGCGAACGGAGGTCCTGCTCCACATAACCTCGTGTGAGCGCCGCGCCTCCGAGCAGCACCGGATAGTGGTGCTTGCCGAGTTCGTTCATCTCGGCGAGGTTGTCCTTCATCACGATGGTGCTCTTGACCAGCAAGCCACTCATGCCGATAGCCTGCACCTTGTGCTCTTCGGCGGCTTGTAGGATCGCGCTGAGTGGCTGTTTGATGCCGATGTTGACGACGCGAAAGCCGTTGTTGGACAGGATGATGTCCACGAGGTTCTTCCCGATGTCGTGCACATCCCCCGCGACCGTGGCGAGCACGATGGAGCCGCGTTCGTCGCCTTCCACCTTCTCCATCTTCGGTTCGAGGTGCTTCACCGCCGCCTTCATCACTTCGGCGCTCTGGAGCACGAACGGCAGTTGCATCTTGCCCTCTCCGAACAGTTCTCCAACGACCTTCATCCCGTCGAGCAGGATGTCGTTGATGATCTGTAGCGGCGTGTACGTCTGAAGCGCCTCTTCGAGGTCGCTTTCGAGGTCCTTCTTGATTCCGTCAATAATGTGCCTCTTCAGCCGCTCCTCAATCGGCAGCGACTCAAGTGTCTCGGACTCGTCCCGCTTCTCGATGTTCTCGAAAAGAGCCATGAACTCGACAAGCGGGTCGAACTCCTCCATGCGCTCGTTGAACACCAGTCGCCGCGCCACTTCCCATACCTCTTGTTCAACCTGGTTCTCGGGCATGATGCGCGCTGCGTGAACGATCGCACTGGTAAGCCCCGCTTCAAGCGCGTAGTGAAGGAACACCGAGTTGAGCACGTGCCGCGCCTGCGGCTTTAGACCGAAGGAGACGTTGCTCACGCCGAGAAGAGTGTTCACTTCAGGGTACTTGCGCTTGATCTCTCGAATCGCTTCGATGGTCTCGATGCCCGCGGTGCGAAACTCGGCGTCGCCTGAGCCGAGCGTGAACGTGAGCGCGTCAATGAACACGTCCTCGTCCGGTATGCCGAACCGTCGCGTCCATTCGAGGATGCGGTCGGCGATGGCGACCTTCCGCTCTTTGGTCTTCGCCATGCCCTCTTCGTCAATCGTCAGCCCGACGACGCCCGCGCCGTACTTGCGACACAGTGTCAGCACCTTCTCCGTGCGGGTGTCGCCGTCCTCAAAGTTGATGGAGTTGATAACCGGCTTGCCGGGCAGGCGCTTCAGCGACGCCTCGATGACGTTCACCTCCGTCGAGTCAATCATGATGGGCACGGTTACCTGCCGCGCGAACTCGAAGAGCAGGCGATCCATGTCCTTCACCTCGTCTCTACCCACGTAGGCGGCGCAGACGTCGAGCACATGCGCCCCTTCGCGCTCCTGCTCGCGCGCCATTTCGGTGAGCGCCTGCCAGTCCTCCTTGGCAAGCAACTCGCGGAACATCTTGCTGCCGTTCGCGTTCGTCCGCTCGCCCACGATGAGGAACGACGGGGATTGGTCATACGGCTGGAACTGATACAGCGACGAAAGCCCGACCAGCGGCTCGATTGCGTCTCGCTTCGCGGGCGTGAGACCGGCGACCGCCTCTGCAACCGCCTCGATGTGCTTCGGCGTCGTGCCGCAGCAGCCCCCCACAAGGCTCACGCCGAACTCCGACACGAATCGGTGGTGGAAGGTCGCCAGTTCGTCGGGCGTGAGTTTGTAAGCCGCTTCGCCCTTCTCCATCACGGGCAAACCGGCGTTGGGCTGGACTGAGATGAGACCCTGCCAGTGCTTGCTGAGAGCCCGGACGTGCGGCACCATCTCCTCCGGGCCAGTCGCGCAGTTCAGGCCGAGGCTCACCACGTAGGGAAATGCCGAAACCGCATTGATGACCGCCTGAATCTCCGACCCCATCAGCATCGTGCCGGTCTGCTCCATGGTCACCTGCACGAACACCGGGAGCGCCCTGCCTTCCTCCTCCATCGCCTCCGCGACGGCAATTAAGCATGCCTTGGCGTGCAGCAGGTCTTGGAGCGTCTCGATCAGCAAGCCGTCCGCTCCGCCGCGGATGAGTTCGATAAAGGCGGCGCGATAACTCTCGACGACGTCGTCGAAGGAAACGTTCCCCAGCGTTACAAGACGCGTGCCCGGGCCGATTCCACCAAGAACGAAACGGGGTCTTTCCGGCGTGCTGAAGCGGTCCGCCTGCTCGCGGGCAATTCTTGCAGCCGCCGCCGAGATCTCCTCCAGCTTGTCGCCGACGTCGTACTCGTCCAGCACGTAGCGGATCGCGCCGAAGGTATTCGTCTGGATGACGTCGGCGCCCGCTTCGAGGTACCTGCGGTGAAGGTCGGCGATGACGTCGGGACGAGAGAGGTTGAGGTACTCATTGCACCCGTCAAGGCCGTCGAAGTCCTCGGCGGTGAGTTCTGCGGCTTGGATCTGAGTTCCTGCTGCGCCGTCGCAGACAAGTGCGCGCGACTGCATCGCGCGCACTATCTCAGATTGTTCGCCTCCAGTGAGCCATTCCTTCACTTGCACCAATTATGGCACACGCGGCGCGCTCGACAAGCGATGCATAATGCGCGCCATGTTTCGAGTTGCAGTTCTTCCCGGCGACGGCATCGGCTCCGAAGTTGTCGCGGAAGCCGTCAAAGTTCTGCGCGCGGTTACCGACGGACTTGAGTTGACCGAGGCGTTGGTCGGCGGCGCTGCGATTGACGCCGTCGGCGAGCCGCTTCCGGATGAGACGCTGCAACTGTGTCGCAACAGCCACGCGGTTTTGCTGGGCGCGGTGGGCGGCCCGAAGTGGGACAACCTGCAGCCGCCCTCCAAGCGCCCCGAGGTGGGCGCCCTCCTTCCGCTGCGGCGCGAACTGAACCTCTATGCAAACCTGCGACCGGCGCGCATCTTTCCCAGCCTTATGGAAGCCTCGCCGGTCAAGTTCGGCCCGAGCGGCCCGATTGACCTCATCGTCTGCCGCGAGTTGACCGGCGGCATCTATTTCGGTCAGCCGCGAGAACGCAGAGAGGGTGGCGAGGTCGCCGTGGACACCTGCGTTTACTCGCGAGCGGAGGTACGGCGCATCGCGGAGCGCGCGTTCGAAATCGCCGCGCGAAGACGCCATAAGGTAACGACAGTAGACAAAGCAAACGTGCTCGAGACGAGCCGCCTGTGGCGCGAGGTGGTGTCGGAGGTGGCGCAAGCCTATCCCGACACGCAGCACGAGTACATGTTGGTGGACAACTGCGCGATGCAACTCGTTCGTGACCCGGGGCAGTTTGACGTCGTCCTCACCGAGAACATGTTCGGCGATATCTTGAGCGATGAAGCCGCGCAGGTAACCGGCTCGCTCGGCATGCTGCCGAGCGCCTCTCTCTCCGACGCGGATGAGAGCACTGACACGGTGTTCGGCCTCTATGAGCCGGCGCACGGCTCGGCGCCCGACATCGCGGGGCAAGGAGTGGCGAACCCGCTCGCAACGATCCTGTCTGCTGCGATGATGCTCCGATTCTCCTTCAAGATGGACAATGAGGCTGACGCCGTCGAACACGCCGTCGAGCGCGCCCTCGACGACGGCGTGCGCAGTCGTGACCTCGGCGGCACCGCGTCAACGTCCGAGGTGGGCGACGCGGTTGTCGCTCGGCTGAAATGAAGCGCCTGCCGTTCGATGCCCTGTGCACTTCGGCGGTTGTGAGAGAGGCGCAAGCGCTGCTTGGGGCGCAGGTAACGGGCGTCGGCGCGCCGGGTCAAGCCGCAATTGCGCTCCTCTTGCGGGGTGAGGCGATGCGCGGCTTGTTCGTCCTATCGGCGGCTGCGGAGTACCCCTGCGCGTTCGTGTCGCGCGAACGCTTGATGCTTGGCGAATCCGAGTTCAGCGAGCGACTGAAGCGATCCCTGAAGGGGACGAAACTCACAGCCGTCCAGCAGATAGGCTTCGACCGCGCCATCGAGCTGACCTTCGAGCCGGGCGCGCTTCGGCTGCTCACCCTTCTCTTCGGAACGCACGCGAACCTTGCCCTGGCTTCACAGGAAGGGAAGGTCGTCGCATCGCTCAGAAGGGCCGACGCGCTCCGGGTCGGCGCGCAGGTTGCCCTCGAGCCGCCGCGGCTCGCGTCCTTGCAGGAGGCGCTCAGCCGGCGCGACGCGGGCGGATCTCGCGCGCTTGCTCTCGCGCTCGAGCAGCACGATGACGAGGCTGTGCTCAGCGCCGTCGCGCAGGCGTCGGGCTACGTGCATCCGGACGGCGTCTACCCGCTGCCGCTTTCTCCCGAGGCTGAGCGCGGCGAGTCGTTCTCTGCCGCTGTCGCAGAACTCTTCACCGCCGTGGAGCGCGAGAGGGCAGAGAAGCAGCGGGAGCGAGCAGCGGCGCGCATCGAGAAGGAGATCGAGGGGAGGGAGCGAGCGCTCCGCCAGGTGGAGGCGGCGCTCGAAGTCGGCGACCGCGCGCGGGAGCTTCAGGTCCGTGCCGAGTTGCTGCTTGCTTATCAGCACCAGGTTCCCGAAGGCGCGAAGGAGTTCCGCGCCGTCGGATACGACGGGGGAGAGGTCGTGATACCGCTCGACCCGACCCTGACGCCCGTGGCGAACGCCGAGCGGCTGTTCGCCAAGGCGAAGCGCGCGAAGGCTGGCCGCAAGGAGTTGCTCGTCCGCCGCGATGCGCTGCTTCGGGAGATCGAAGCCTTGCGCGAGCGGCTCGACGCACCCGAAGGAGGTGAGTTGGAGCCTGCGCCGAAGCCTAGGCCGCAGCGGCGCGACGAGAGGCCCCATGAGGGGCATAAGATTCGAGAGACGCAAGACCCCCGCGGCTATGTGGTGCTCTGGGGCATGAACGCCGAGGCGAACGACTACCTGACTCGGCGGGTCGCCAGGCCGAACGACCTCTGGCTGCACGCGCGCGGCGCGACCGGGTCGCACGTGGTGATTCGCACGAACAACCAGCCCGACCGCGTGCCCCGCGATACGATCCTGTTCGCCGCCCACATTGCGGCGCGGAACAGCAGCCAGAAGCACGCGAGCCTCGTGCCGGTGGCGTACACGCTGGCGAAGCACGTGCGGCGCCCGCGCCACGCCCCGCCCGGCACCGTTACGCTCAGCCGCGAGAAGGTGCTCTTTGTGCGTCCGGGGTTAGGGAAGGGGTGAGCGCCCCTATTCGCCCGAATTACATGACCAAGTAGTTCCTCATCATGCCCATGTCCTCATGCTCGAGGTTGTGGCAGTGGTAGAGGAACATGCCGGTGTACTGCCCGAAGGCGACGAGCAGGCGAACCTTCTCGCCGGGCATCAGGAGGAACGTGTCCTTCCAGCCCTCGTCCGTGTAGCCGTAGCGCACGCTGTCCCACCCCTCGGTGTAGCCGGGCGATACCGTCCTGCGCAGGATTTGGAACTGTGGGCCGTGCATGTGAATCGGGTGCGCCATAACGATGGTTTGCGCGATGTTCTCAAACTCCCACACCTCCAGCGTGTGAGCGCGAACCCGCTCGTTCGGCTTGGTTCCATACATGTCGAATGGTTCGTCGTTCAGGAGCCATCCGAGCGTGTTGTCCCACCTCGCGGTCAGGTAGCGTGGCTTGTCGCGGTTGACGGCGTCCTCCTCGCGGTTCCACCGAATCGTCGTGAGGCGCTTCGGGAGGGTGCGGTACTCCTTGTCCTGTTCTACAACGTAGAAGCGCATTACGTCGAACGGCGCGCCGTTCGGTAGCGGGTCGTTCCCGCCGCCGACGCCGAACATCAGCCCCTGCATCGCAAGGCTCTTGAGCGTCAGCCGCTCGCCGACGGATCGATTGCGGAAGTCCATCCACACCTCGACGCGCTCGCCGGGTGCGAGCACGACGTACGGCTTTTCGACGGGGAACTCGAGCAAGCCGCCGTCGGTTCCGATGACGGTCATCGGCGTGCCGTCTCCCCAAGCCAACTTGTAGACCCGCGCGTTCGAGCCGTTCAAAAAGCGCAGGCGATAGGCGCGCGTCCTGACCGGCAACTCGTACTCCGCTTGTCCGTTGACGAGGATCTCACGCCCCAGCGTACCCCTCATCGGGTTCGGCAGGTAGACAAACTGGTTGTTCGAGTCAAACGTCCGGTCCTGGAGAACCAGGAGTTGGTCGAGGTCTCCGTCCGGGAGGTCGAGCGCCTGCTCTTCAGGGTCGCTGACGATCAATCCGCCAGCCAGACCCTGGTACACCTGGTTAGCGGTCAGCATGTGAGGATGTGGGTGGTACCAGTACGTTCCCGCTCGGTTCGCTACGCGATAGTGGTAGGCGTAGAGGCTGCCCGGGTTGATCGCGTCCATCGGGTGCCCGTCAGCATAGTGGGGGACGTACAGCCCGTGCCAGTGGACGATGGACTCTTCCGTTAGGTTATTGTTGAAGAAGACCGAAACGTGCTCGCCGCTGCGAAGGCGAATCGTCGGGCCGAGATAAGAGCCCGGCGACGGCGCGAGGGCGTCGAGGCGGCCGCGCAGAACGCTCCCCGTGAACCGAAGGACGTTCGTCTGCGCGCCCGGCTTGACCTGTGCGACGCCGGGACCGGCCGCGAGGTCAATCTGCAGGTACGGGGCGCGATCCATCTTAGTCGCGTCGCCCAGCGTCTGCGCGAGTGCCCTGGCTCCCCCGCCGAACGCCAATCCCGCGGCGGCTCCACCGAGGGCGCGGAAGAGGTCGCGCCTTGAGACTCTCTGTTCGTCGTTCCAATTCATGTTCAGGCTTCCCTTTCGTTCATAATCGCGCGCGATGCGCGCCAGCAGGTTCTACCTCCCAACCCTTCGCGAAGCGCCGGCGGAGGCTGAGCTCGTCAGCCACCGCCTGCTTTTGCGTGGCGGGTTCATTCGCAAACTGTCCGCGGGCGTGTATTCCTACCTGCCGCTCGGTCTACGGGTGTTGAACAAGGTCGCCGACATTGTGCGCGAAGAGGCGAACCGCATCGGCGCCGTCGAACTGCTCATGCCGGCGCTCGTCCCGTTCGATCTTCTCAAAGAGACGGGTCGAGACGCCGTGGAGGTTCTCTACCAGACGAGCGACCGCACCGACCGGCAATTCGCCCTGGGCTTCACGCACGAAGAGGTCATCACCGACATCGTGCGCTCGAGCGTGCAGTCGTACCGCGACCTCCCGCTTTGTATGTATCAGATTCAGACGAAATTCCGCGACGAACCTCGGCCGCGCGCGGGCCTCATCCGCGCGAAAGAGTTCGAGATGTTCGACGCGTACTCCTTCGACGCCGAAGACGAAGCTGTTGACCGAATCTACAAGGCGATGTGGAAGGCGTACGAGCGAATGTTCGAGCGAGTCGGACTCGAAACCCTGGTTTGTGAGGCGGAAGCGGGCGACATCGGCGGCTCCGACAACCATGAATTCATGGTCGTAACGCCGGGCGGCGAAGACCGCGTGCTGCTCGATGAGCAATCGGGCGTCGCAGCAAACGCCGAGCGGTGCGACATCGGCGGCTCGTACGAGACGGCCGCTTGCGAGGGCGTGCCGCCGGCGGAGCGCGTGCAGACGCCGGGCAAGAGAACCGTCGAAGAAGTCACGGAATTCTTGAACGTTTCTGCCGACCGGCTGGTCAAGACCCTGCTCGTGCGCGCAGGCGAGGAGCGCGTCGCCGCACTCGTCCGCGGAGACCGCGACTTGAACCCATACAAGCTCGCGCGCCGCCTCGGAGTTCCGAAGGTCGAGATGCTCGGCGCTGCGGAGGTGCAGAGCGTTACGGGCGCGGATGTCGGCTTCGCCGGGCCGGTGGGGTTGAGCGGAGTGCGAATCGTCGCCGATCAGGAGATTGTCGCGATGGCGGGGTTCGTCGTAGGAGCAAACGAGGACGACGCGCACCTGATCAACGTCTGCCACGGCCGAGACTTCGAGGTTGCAGAGTTCATGGACATCCGAATTGCGCAGGACGGCGATCCGTCCCCGGGCGGCGGCGTGTTCCGCGAGGTGCGCGGCATAGAAGTCGGACACATCTTCAAACTCGGCACGAGATACAGCGAGCCGATGGGCGCCGTCTTCACCGACGAAAGCGGAGGGGAGCGTCCGATCCTGATGGGGTGCTATGGGCTTGGAATAGGGCGCACGATGCAAGCCGTAGCGGAGGTTTCGAACGACGACTCGGGCATCATCTGGCCGATCTCGATCGCGCCATTCGAAGTAGTCGTGGTCAGCGTCAACCCGGAAGACGACGCGCAGCGCGCAGCCGCCGAGAGAGTGTACGAAGGACTGGTCGCCGAGGGGGTGGACGCGCTTCTGGACGACCGAGACGAGCGCGCCGGCGTCAAGTTTAAGGACGCCGACCTCATCGGATACCCGTTGCGCGTCGTGTGCGGAAGAACGGTCGCCGACGGGCTGGTCGAAGTGAAGTGGCGGCGCGAAGCGGACGCAAGAACGGTCCAGCTGGAGTCAGCGGTCGCGACCATCGCGCAGCAGGTCAGAGATGAGCGCGCTCGCTACGCCTAAGCCGCTCGTTCGCGGCTTGCGAAAGACCTACTCGCTTGTCTCCATCTACATCCAAGAGACGCTTGCGTACCGCGCAGGCGCGTTCATCTGGACGCTCGCCGACGGTCAGATGGCGCTCATCCTGCCCGCCGTGTGGATTGCCGCGACGGGCACCGGGGCAGACGCCATCGGCGGGCGGGGCGCGCCCGAGATGGTCAAGTACTACCTGTGGGCGACGCTTCTGTCGCAGTTCGTCGTGTGTCACCTGATGTGGGACATCGCCTTCGAGATTCGCGAAGGTCTCTTCTCCGTGTATCTCTTGCGGCCGATGAGCGTGGTGTGGGCGCAACTGTCGAGGAACGTCGGGTGGCGCGTGGTGAAGGTGCTGCTGTTCACGCCGATTCTCGCCGCGTTTTTGCTGATTTACCGGGGCTATCTGAGCGACCTGTCCGTCCATGCCGGGCTTCTGTTCTGGTGCTCGCTGGTTCTTGCGCACTTTCTCAGTTTCTTTGTCGCGTGGACGATCGCGCTCGTGTCGCTGTGGACGACGGAGTTTGTCAGCGTCTTCCGCCTTTACTACTTCCCAGAGATGTTCCTGAGCGGTAGGCTGGTGCCGATCGAGACGATGCCCTCGTGGGCGCAGTCTGTCGCGGCGTTCTCTCCTTTCAAATATACTGTCGCGTTCCCGGTCTCGCTCTTGATGGGCGAGGCGGGCGCCGACGCGGCGGCGCGGGGCTTGGCGATGCAGTGCGCGTGGATCGCCGTCTTTGTCCTCGCCTCCCGGGCGCTTTTCCGCGCCGGCGTACGTCAATACACAGGATTCGGCAACTGATGGCACTTTACGACGCACAACACGAAGCGGCACTCGAAGAGTTGGCGGACGCCCTCACGCGTGGCGTGCAGCCCGTGGTGGACCAGGCGGCCCGGCTGGGTTCCGGAATGATCTCGCTCGACGTGCGTGAGGCGCCGGGGGGCCTTGAGGTTGCGATTCGCCGAGGCCCGTTCGTGGCGACGTCGCCGGTGCTGATGACGCCCCTGCCCGAGTCGTGGCGCGGCGGGGAAGACGCAGAGACGTTGACGGAGAAGGTCGCCGCCGCTTTGAGCCGCCGAAGGCCCAGACTCGGCTTCGTTACGAAGCGACACAACTACCTGCCGCTCGTGGACGAACTCGTCCGCCGGGGCTGCGCCGCTCTTGACGATGGGGCCGGTTCGGTCGCGTTCCTCAAGGACGACGGAGAGAAGATTCTTGGCCGACCGATGACGCCTGAGGAGATTCGTGACGTTCGGTTCCGCCTGCTAAGACTGCGGCGAAGCAAAAGAAGCGCCATAGACCTCTAACAGGCACGCGGGGACGCCCGCCTCCTGGAGCGGGGCGCAGAGCCGGGTAAAAAGCAAGTCTTCAGGAGAGACGGTTGACGCATAGAAGCCTTCCACAGATGTTCATCGAATCCTGTCGCGCACATTCCGAGCGCGACTGCTGGCTCGTCCGCGAGGGCGCCGGATACCGGGGCATCTCGTATGCGGAGGCGGAGCGACGGGTCGCGGCTTGCGCGGAGCGGCTGCGGTCCCTCGGCGTTCAGAAGGGCGATCGCATCGCCATCATGGCGGAGAACGGCGTCGAGTGGGCGACCCTCGACTGGGCGATCCTCAGCCTCGGCGCGATTACCGTGCCCATCTACCCGACCCTCCCTGCACACGAGGCGGGCGTGATTCTGCGAGACTCAGGCGCGCGCATCGTTTTCGGTGGGAACGAGAAACTGTGCGCGCTGCTGGGCAAGGCGGAGTGCGAGTCGTGCGTGCTGCCGATGAGCGGAGCCGAGTCCGTAACCGACTTCGACGATGGCGTGGACATCGAACCCTGGCGCGAACAGGCGCTGAAGGTGGGCGCCGACGAGGTCGCCAGCCTCATCTACACGAGCGGCACAACCGGCGACCCGAAGGGCGTCGTGCTCACTCACCGCGCGTTCACGTTTCTTTGCGACGCCATCGTGGAGCAACTGCCGGTCGATGCGACCGACCGCTTCTGTTCGTTTCTGCCTCTTTCGCACGTGTACGAGCGCATGGCTGGGCACTTCCTGCCCGTCTCGTGCGGCGCCTCCATCGCATATGCGCGTTCGCTCAAGACTCTCGCCGACGACATCCGCGTCGCTGCTCCAACGATTCTGCTCACCGTGCCCCGCTTCCTCGAGAACGTCAAGAGCCGGATCGAGGCGGCTGCCGGCCACGGTTTGCGCAAGTGGCTGTTCGATAAGGCGGTTGCCCTCGGGCCAGCGCGGCTCCAGAATAACTTGCGCCCGCCCGGAGTCCTCGGGTTGGTGTTGGATCGTCTCGTTGGCGAGAAGGTGCGCGGACGCCTCGGGGGGCGGGTTCGGTTCCTCGTCTCCGGCGGCGCGGCGCTGCCACCCGAACTGGCGGAATTCTATGGCGCGTTCGGCATTCTCATCCTACAAGGCTACGGCCTCACCGAAACGGCGCCTGTCATCAGCGTCAACCATCCCGACCGCAGCGTGTACCGCTCCGCGGGGGAGGTGCTGGAGGGCGTCGAGGTGCGGATCGCCGAGGACGGCGAGATCCTGATGCGGGGGCCAAGCCTGATGGAGGGATACTACAACAAGCCGGATGCCACCGAAGAGGTGATCGATGCCGAGGGATGGTTTCACACTGGGGACATCGGCCACCTCGACGGCAGGCGTGTGTTCATCACCGACCGGAAGAAGGACATCATCGTTTTGCTCAATGGCAAAAACGTCTCGCCTGCAAAGATCGAAGGGATTCTCAAGACGCAGGCTAGTATCGCGGAATGCATGGTGGTGGGGGACGGCTCGGACCACGTCAGCGCCCTCATCATCCCGCGCTTCGAGTTCTTCGCCGCCGAGGCAAAGGAGCACGGCGTCTCCCTCAGCGACCGCCAGGCGCTCGTGACAGCCGACTTCGTTCAGAAGCGGATCCGTGAGGACATAGCGAGAGCGAACCAGTCCCTGCCCGACTTCGAGAAGGTGAAGGCGTTCCGGTTGATCCCCGACGAGTGGACGATCGAGGGCGGGGAGTTGACCCCCTCGATGAAGGTCAAGCGTCGCGTCGTCAGCGAGCGTTACGCCGAACTCATCGCCGAGATGCGTTAGCCGCGGGCAGTGCGGGGGGCGGCGTCGCGCCGTCGTCGCTATCGCCGGGCTCGTTCGCCACCGGCGTCGGCGCGTTGGGGCCTCGGCGCACGATTCTCGGCCATGCGCGGTACACGCTCTCGGCAACCTTTTCACGCGCAACGACCTCGCCCCCTCGCTTCACGATGCGCCAAGTAACGCAGCGACGCCCGGTGCTTCCCGGCTCAACGACGACCGTCGCACCAGGCTCGAGCGAGGGGTCGTCCACGTACCGGACCGACGGGCCCCACGAAGAGTGGCCGTCTACCACGATGGAGACGCTCAAGTCGGGGTCCTTCTGCCCGAGCACCCAGAAGGTAACCGTCCCCCCTTGCACTTGGGAAGCGATGGCAATTGGGTGATCATACGGGTTCTGTATCTTCAAATCAATGCTGCCGTAGTCAACGGTCGCGTCGCGACCGACCGGCACGTAGGGAACCGGCATCGAGTGGTTCTGCCTCGATACAATCTCCAAGTTCGCGAGCAACGCCGCGTTGAACAGCGTCGTGCTCACCTGGCAGATGCCGCCGCCATAGTCCACCTCGTGCCGTCCGTTGGCGTAGATGCCCGCAGGTTTGAACCCGCGCGATGCCGTGCGCCTGCCGACCGTGTCGTTGTAACTGAGCACCTCGCCCGGCAGGAGCACGATGCCGTTGAGCCTCTCGGCTGCGAGGCGGATATTGCTCGAGCGGCTCACCTGCCCAGCGTTGAACTTTGTCGTGAAGCTCGCCATGACCTCGGCAATCGAGTCCAACGCTTCGCGGCGGACGTGTACGGCGCTTTGACGCATCGGCAGCTCCATTCGGTCAGCGCCTTCGGCTGCCGCCGCGACCGCGCGCTCGGCGAGGGAATTGGTGTCAAACTCGAACGCGGTAACCTCGTACTGTCGCACGACTTTGCCCTCGCGGAAGAAGACCCGCGCGGGCTGCTCGGGCAGCGCGTGCTCCGAGACCCATTCCGCCAAGTGCTCGGCTCTCGGCTCGCCGGGTCTATATCGCGGCAGCACCTCGCGTCGGCCCGCCTCGCGGCTGAACCATGATTCGATCACCGATCGGAAGCGAACTTGCGCGAGCATCGCATCGAAGTCCGGTTCGACGCCAAGCGCTTCAAGGGTTTGGGACGGCGGGCTCTTCGAGATGAGGTGGCTCTCCAGGGCGATGGTTCGCGTCCGCTCGGCGTCCCACCACCGCTCGAACGCGCGCAGCGCCTCTTCGCGGGTCTTCCCATCGAGGCCGGCGCCGGCGAACGTCGTGC
>Ga0209172_10003229_pt1 | contig 25635 bp, 22 predicted proteins | sample LarsenN4metaG_FD_184113 | JGI IMG/M metagenome (GOLD analysis project Ga0209172, IMG submission 184113) | Hot spring sediment bacterial and archeal communities from British Columbia, Canada, to study Microbial Dark Matter (Phase II) - Larsen... ... | reverse complement strand
GGCGTGACGCCCGGCCGGTAGCGGCCGATAAACCCCCATAATGTTTCGGAGTTTTCCGCATTCGACGAGGATACCAGCGCCAGCAGCATGGCGAAGGACAGCGGCATGTCGATCTGCGGAGGATTCCCCGCATGGATATGCCAGACGGGATTGGACAATTGCTGTTTGGGGTCCTGGCGCCGATAGCCCTCGAGCAACTGCTGATACTCGTCGACATGGCGCGGAATGACATCGAAATAGAGCCGCTTTGCAGCCTTCGGTTCACGGTACATAAACAAGGACAGCGATTCCGGGCTGGCATAGCGCAGCCATTCGTCGATGGTCAGGCCATTGCCCTTCGACTTGGAAATCTTCTGGCCCTTCTCGTCGAGGAAGAGTTCGTAGTTGAACCCTTCCGGTGGAGTCCCGCCAATGGCGCGGCAGATTTCGCCGGACAGCTTCACCGAATCGATCAGGTCCTTGCCGGCCATTTCGTAGTCGACTCCGAGCGCATACCAGCGCATCGCCCAATCGGGTTTCCATTGCAGCTTGCAGCGGCCACCCGTTACCGGCGTGGTGACCGTTTCCTTCGTATCCGGGTCCTCGTAGGTGATGGTGCCGGCCTTGGCATCATGCGCGACGACAGGCACCTGCAGTACAATCCCGGTGCGCGGGCAGATCGGGAGGAAAGGCGAGTACGTTTGGGCCCGCTCCTCGCGCAGGGACGGCAACATGATCGCCATCACCTTGTCGAAATGCGCCAGTATGCGCAGCAGTGCGTCGTCGAAGCGACCGGATGTGTAGCAGACCGTCGCCGAGAGAAATTCGTAGTCGAATCCGAAAGTATCCAGAAATGCGCGCAGCCGCGCATTGTTGTGCTCACCGAAGCTCGGATGGGTGCCGAAGGGGTCGCGCACCCTGGTCAGCGGCTTGCCAAGATCCTCCGCCAGCATGTCCTTGTTGGGGACATTGTCCGGCACCTTGCGCAACCCATCCATGTCGTCGGAGAAAGCGATCAGGCGGGTCCTGATCTTGTCGTCGGTCAGGACGCGGAAGGCGTGACGCACCATGGTCGTTCGCGCGACCTCGCCGAAGGTGCCGATATGTGGCAGGCCCGAGGGGCCATAGCCGGTCGCGAAAATCACCTCGTCCTTGGGATTCTTCTTCAGACGGGCAACGATCGCGCGGGCCTGTTCAAATGGCCAGGCGCCGGATTGCTCGGCAAGGGCACGCAGATTCGGGGCGGTATCGGTCACAGACATTCTTCTCTCCGGAGCGCGGACCTTTAAGCAACCACGCCGCCGGACGTCAAATCCCGCAGATCAGAAGGGGCTGACCGGAAAATAGCGCAGCCACAGATCGGTAAAGCGGCCCTTTTCCCAGAGCCGGAACAGCGCCCAGTTGAAGGCCTGACGGAGCGTGTCGTTACCGCGTTTGACCGCGATGCCCACCCCTTCGCCGAAATAGCGACTTTCGAAAAAGGGACCGCCGGCAAATGCGCAACATCCGCCCGAATCGGTCCCGTTGATCCAGAACGACAAGGAAATCCCGTCGCCGAAGACATAATCGACCTGGTTGCGGCGCAATGCCTCGCGTGCTGCCTCGGCGCTTGGATAAGGCACCGGCTGCGCCTCCGTGAACAGTGTCTTGAGATAGGCTTCATGCGCACTGCCGGCGACAACGGCGATCTTCTTGCCTTCGACCGATTCAGGTTTGAGTTCTTCCTGAGCCACATCGCGCTGCGCCACGAACCGTGCCGGAACACGATAATAGGGATCGCTGAAATCCATCAGTTTGCGCGTCGATTCGGTGACCGCAATTGACGCAATCACCGCCTCCCCGCGATTCTCGTTCAGCGCTGGAATAAGGGTATCGAAGCGACGCATCTGGATCGTACACGTGACGCGCAACTCCTCGCAAATCAGACGCGCTAGATCGACATTGAAACCGGCGGGATGGCCATCCGGCCCGGCATAATTGAAGGGAGGATAGTCGATTTCGGTCAGAAACCGGATTTGGGCCACGCGGGACAGATCGGGCCGTTCCGGACGGCGGCGAGGATCCCAGAATCCGGGCACTGGCAGCACATCTCTGGTCTGAGCATTGGCGAGCGAAATCACATCCGGCATCGGTGTGATGCTGGCGGCGAAGGCCATCAAAATAGCCGCTGCGACGCCGCCTCGGCCTATGCAGTGAACGGAACTTGTGGACATAATTGTTCTTCCGGCAAACCCGGTCGCCTCCGCTTATAGACCAATCGTGACGGCGTAACAGTGGTTTGATGTCGGAGGGGACATGTGAGAGATCCTGACATCGGGGCGACTTTGTGTCAGTCCGGTAGGCCGCAGACATGGTCTGCGATTGCCGAGGGAGCTGCCTTCGCCCTGCATGACCCCATTCCTGAGCGCGCGCCTTGTCCGGAAATCGACTGTGTACGCTCTATGTTTCCACCCGACATCATCGCCGCCGCCGAATTGCGCGCCACTGAAATCGGTACCGGCGCTGATCGCGTGCTTGTCGCACAGGCTGCCATGTCCGACGAGCAATATGTCAAAGCCCTGGCGGCCTCGCTGGGCACAGCCTACACTTCTCTTCAGCACCTCCCCCGCACGGCATTTCCGGCCAGCGATCTGGAGTTGATCCGAGCTTTGAAGTCCGGAATGCTTCGGCTGTCCGCCGAGCACGGAGGTCTGCTGGCGATAGCACCTCGGAAGACCGTCGCTCGCCATCTGACAAGAGACCTTCGACGCAGGCCAGATCTTTCGGAAAAGATTTGCCTGACGACCTCCAGTCAGCTGTTCGAGGTTGTCGCCAGGCACGCAAGGACGACAATTGCTCAAAAGGCGATCTCCGACCTCACGCTGGCGCGACCAGATTTTTCGGCAAGGGCATCGCGCTCGCGGCTGACGATTTTGCCTCTGGCGAGCGGTTTGGCCACCATCGCTGCATTTGCCGCAGCCCCTGTCCTGATCGCAACTGTCGTCGATATTGCGCTTGCCTTGATCTTCTTGGGCTGGACAGCTTTGCGCTTACTCGGCGCCCTCACGGCGGGCCTTGTATGGCACCGCGAACGTCCCGTGGAGGACCGCGAGCTGCCCGCCTATTCGATCATTGTCGCGCTTTATCGTGAAGCCGCGGTGGTCGAAGGATTGGTGGAGTCTCTCAAATCCCTGGACTATCCGCCCGAGAAGCTCGACATCATATTGGTGCTCGAACCTGACGACGATGAGACGCATAGAGCTCTTTCCGCACTTCCGATCGGTCCGGCATTCACAATCATCACAGCACCCAACGAAGGTCCACGTACAAAGCCGAAAGCGCTGAATATCGCTTTGCCGTTTGCGCGCGGCCGTTACGTGGCGGTGTTCGATGCAGAGGACAGACCCGAGCCGGATCAATTGAGGAAGGCAGTTCACGCTTTTCAGATGGGAGGAGAACGGCTCGCCTGTGTACAAGCGCGGCTGAGTATCGACAATTTCGAGCAAACGTGGCTCACGCGCATGTTCGCCGCCGAGTATGCAGGCCTGTTCGATGTCTTTTTGCCCGGACTCGCCGCTTGCCGCCTGCCCCTGCCGCTCGGGGGATCGTCCAACCATTTCAGGACATCGGTTCTGCGCCAGGCGGGAGCCTGGGATCCTTACAACGTCACCGAGGACGCAGATCTGGGCATGAGGCTCGCGCGCCTCGGCTATTATACGACCGTCATTCACTCGACCACGCATGAAGAAGCACCATCCCGCTTTGTGCCCTGGCTCAAACAGCGGACACGCTGGTTCAAGGGCTGGATGCAAACCTGGCTCGTCCACATGCGCCATCCGCTGCAGTTGTGGCGCGACTTCGGACCCGCAGGCTTCCTGGTGTTCCAGTTGGTGATTGGCGGGACGGTCCTGGCCGCCATGGTGCACGGCACATTTGCCGTTGCACTTGCTTGGCATATCGCATCGGGCTGGCTTTGGGCGGGGAAATCAAGCGCGGGCGAGCTCCTGGTCACCGGAATACACGCGGTAACGCTCGTCAGCGGCTACACGATTTCAGGAACGCTTGCCCTCATTGGCCTTGCCCGCCGCCGCATGATGTCGTGCGCGAGGGCGCTCCTGTTGATGCCGCTCTATTGGGTTTTATTGTCTGTGGCTGCCTGGCGCGCGCTCTTCCACCTGATCCTGGAGCCTTATGCGTGGGAGAAAACCGACCACAATCTCGCACGCATACAGCTCAACTCGAACCAGGTGAGTCGCACCAGCCCGAGCTAGCGACAATTTCCTACAGATACTTGCGAAGGTCTGCAGCGGCCTCGTCCGGTCCGCGCTTCATGTTGAAGGGCGCAACAAACCGACCTTCCTTGTCCATCAGATAGACCAGTGCAGTGTGATCCATCGTATAGCCGCCGCCCTCAAGGGGAACTTTCTTCGAATAGACCCGGTAAGTTCTTTCCATGCTGGCAATGGCCGCGTTATCTCCTGTGAGCCCACGCAACTGCGGATGAAAACTCGACAGGTAATCCTTGAGCTTGTCCGAGGTGTCCCGCTCCGGATCGACCGTCACGAACAGCGCATTCACGCCAGAGGCCTCGTTTCCCAGCTTGCCGAGTATTTCGGACACCTCGAACAACGTGGTCGGGCAGATGTCCGGACAATGCGTGAAGCCGAAAAACACGAGAAAAGGTTTGCCCTTCAAATCTGCGTCGGTAACCGTCTGGCCGTGATGATCGGTCAACCGGAACGGACCGCCGATCGCAGACGGCGCAGTCATCTGTATCGGCCCCTTGCCGGCCACGAGAAAAATGGCGGCAGAAAAAATGACAAGCCCGGCTACGAAGGCCGTCAAAACCAGCAGCACGTGTGACGCACGGGAAGCCATCGGAAGGATACCTGCAGACTTTCAGAAGCAGGCCGCAAGGCCAGTGAGCAGCATCTCGTAGAAGACGGCGCTGCCATAATGAGCCCACAAGGCAAACGTCACCGCCAGCAGCAAGCCAACGCCTCCCGCCGCGATCATCCCCGCCACCGGGAAATGGCGGGGCGATGACGTTGTTTCCCGCGTTGTTGCTGCGTCCGGCATGCCTAGTCCTGACTGAAGCGCTCTGACGACCTTCAGATAAGTCTGAAAACGCTTTCCGGCAACCTGCCCGGATCGGCCGAAAATCCGGCGGTCGAGGGAGTTGTTCTTGGGCTCCTTGGTGGAGCGGGCGATGGGAATCGAACCCACGACATACAGCTTGGGAAGCTGTCGTTCTACCACTGAACTACGCCCGCGTGAGCACAAGATAACCGTGCACGCCCGCGCCCGGCAAGAGCGGGCGTCAGACGCGGAAATGTTTCGAGAGCTTGAGGCCTTGGGCTTGATAGTTCGAACCAATACCTTGGCCATAAAGCTTGGCCGGGCGCGCCATCATGGTTTCGTAGACCAGACGTCCGACGATCTGGCCGTGCTCCAGAATGAACGGCACCTCACGCGACCGCACCTCCAAAACAGCGCGCGATCCTTGTCCTCCGGCTCCGGCATAGCCGAAGCCCGGATCGAAGAAACCCGCATAGTGAACGCGAAATTCCCCGACCAGCGGATCGAAGGGCACCATTTCCGACGCATAGTCGGGCGGCACCTGCACCGCCTCTTTCGAAGCCAAAATGTAAAATTCGTCCGGATCGAGAACCAAACTATGGTCGGGTCTCGCCGCCATCGGCTCCCAGAAGTCCAACACATCGTAGCCGTTGCGGCGGTCGACATCGATCAGGCCGGTATGCCGCTTGGCCCGATAGCCGATCAGCCGGTCGGGGCCAAGGCCGGACAGGTCGACGCCGACGGCCACGCCTTCACCAACATCGGCATCCCTGCTGTCGACCAGCCTTTCGCGCGCATGGAGATCGCGCAAGGCAGCCGGACTCAACAGTGATTGCCCCCGCCGAAACCGAATTTGGGACAAGCGCGAACCTTGTCGAACCAGCACGGGAAAAGTGCGCGGGCTGATTTCGGCATAGAGGAGGCCCCGATAACCGGCATCGATACGATCGAAGCCGCGCGCATTATTCGTGATTACGCGCGTGAACACATCGAGCCGCCCGGTGGAGCTTTTCGGATTCGCAGACGCCGAAATATCGGACGGCAGATCGAGACTCTCCAACAACGGCACGATGTGCACACAACCCGTCTCCAGCACTGCGCCGTCAGAGAGATCAATTTCATGCAGCTTGAGCTGCGCAATCCGCTCTTCCACCGTCGCTTGCGGCCCAGGCAAGAAACTGGCGCGCACGCGATAGGCGACCCTGCCCAGCCGCAAATCAAGACTGGCCGGTTGAATCTGGTCTTCCGCAAAAGGCAGGAGCGATCGGATGCCGCCCGCGCCGGCAAGCGCAGCGATCATATGGTCGGGCAGAATGCCGTCGGCACCGGCAGGCAGATCGAAGGGCAAAGTCATCTTCCGCAGTGGTCAACAGCCTCTAGACCACCCCGGCTACCTCGGGAAGGCCGCAGCAAGCCAAGGCGCCACTTATCCTGTGATTTTCGCGGGAAATGCAGAAATCAGCCCGCGCGCCCTATCACCGGGCGCTTGCGCTCGCCGTCAGGCTGGACCGGGTCGCGGCTTCCACGATGGCACCGGCCAAGAGCTTGGCGATGCAGCCATAGCTCCAGTCGTTCATGTGCAATTCGTCCTCGGAAATGAAAACCTCGAACGGAATGTGCGAGACTTGGCGCCAATGCCGCATGACTGCGAAGCGACGGAAAAGATCGACATTTTGCGATTTGGCCGCGTGCGCGAGCAAATCGACCATGCTGGCGGCATCCGGCTTGGCCAGCACTTTCGGCGCGAATTGCGGATCGATCAAAATGACATCCGTCCCTGCAGCTTTCAGGCGGCTGAGCCCCTCGAAGATCAGACGGCCTGCCGGCGCGATCGGGTCATCACGCAGCACCGAATTGGTGCCGACTTGCCAGAGCACGAGATCCGGGTTTTCTGCCAGCACTTCCTTGTCGAACCGGGCCAGCATGCCACGCGCTTCATCGCCGTTGACGCCGCGGTTGACCACAGTGATCGCTTGATGCGGGAACATGACCTGCAATTCCGCGGACAGCCGGGCCGGGTAAGTGTTGGCATCCGAACTAGCACCGGCCCCCGCAGTCGAGGAGGAGCCGATTGCAACGATCTTGAGCGCTTCCCCGGCCGCCAGGCGCTTGCCGGTACGCGCAAGCGGGTTCATCAGACGGGTGACGTCCTGTGGAGCGCTACAATCGAATTTCGCGCGCGCATTCCTGGCCGCCTCTTCCGCACGAACCGGCACGGCCATGGCCGCCGCAATGACGGCAATACCCAGAATATGCGGGAGATGAAAAGGGCGGAGCAGGAGCATCACTGGGTCGGGTTTGCCTTGATACGGTCGAGGTCGGCCGCTTCGATGATCAAAGATGCAAGCGCGCGACCGATGCAGTCGTGAACCTTCTGCGCCATGGCGCTGTCTCTCGTGCCGGTATTCAGATCAAAATTGCCGTTGTCGTTCCAGTAACGCATGATTTCAAGACGATCGAACAGCGGAATGTCTCGATCGCGGGCAACGATTCGCATCGTGTCGGCATAGGCTCCGGACTGAATCATCGACTCCGTTCGCGGACTGTATTGCATGTTCATCAAAACGGCATCCGCACCCGCTTCGTGGATGGCATCAATGCCTTCATCGAGCGTGTGACGGAACTCATCCGCGTTCACCCCGCGCATCGCATCCACCGTCCCAGTTTGCCATACTACAAGATCCGGCTTGCGGTCGAGCAGCAATTTTTCGAGGTTCTGGACCATATCGGCCGCCTTCAGCCGGGCTTTCGCCTCTGCCAAAACGTTAACCGTAATATCGGGAAAACGCCGCTTCAGCGCCTCTTCGAGGCTGGCTGGATAGGCTCGGAACCCGCCGCCGGCGAGGGCGGAGGAACCAGTTCCTAGCACCAGAATTCTCAGTTCCCGGCGCTCCTTGAAGGCCTTGGCCACCTCCTCCAGCTTGGCATCGCCGACCAGCAGATAGGCCGGCACGTCGCAGGGATCGGCCTGCGGCAGAGGCACGACTGGATCCTCCCCCACGGCTGGGGCCGCAGAGAACAACCCGATGAGCAAGGCAAGTATGAGCCTTTTCATGCCTCGCCTCCTGCGAGGTCGGCGTCCGGGGTCTTGGGCCGGACCGCCCCTTTGCGTTCGGCAGATGTCTTGTACCACGACAAGAGCCATGCAACCGCAATCATTATAAGAATACCTAATACGCTGACCGCGATTTGCATGGGGATTCCACCCGAGATTTCAACCTTGGCAAAGTGCGCGGCAAAGGCCAGGAAGACCCCGAGGCAAAAGATTTCCAGGGAATGCTGCCCGCAGAGAATGGCCGGCCGGAGCCAATCGGATTTCAACAGCGGCCAATCGCGTGGAACGAAATAGACCGTAATCGTGGCCAATGCCAGAAAATGCGCAAACCGCAACACGTCGAGGTTGGTCTTGTCGATCGGATAGATGTGCTCGGCCAGCCATTTCGGAACAAGCGGCGCAAACCGCGGGAAATGCCATGTGAGAGTGATGCAGAATGCAAAGATCAGATAGGCGATGGCAATCGCAATAGTGACGCGCGATCGCAACAGCGTCTTGAGCCGCTCAACACCTCCCAAGGCACACCAGGCGCCGAAGACGAACAGCAATTGCCATGCAAACGGATTGAAGAACCATCCACCGGCCGGATAGGCGGGCAAGTTCCAGCCGAATTGCCACGTCGCGGCATATAGACCGGCTGAAAGAAACAACGCGAACGTAGCGTTCCGCAACAGCAGCCACAGAACCGGGGCGAAAAACACCATGAGGACGATGTAAAGTGGCAATACGTCCATGTTTACCGGCTTGAACTTCAGCAGCAGCGCCTGGAAGATGGTGACGTCAGGCTGTTGCAGGAAATCGAGCACGCCCATCTCTTCCGCATAGAGTGGATTCTGGAAGCTGCGCGCCACGTAGGCAATTTGCGCCAGATAGATTGCGAAGAGAAAGATATGGGCGACGTAGATTTGCCAGGCGCGCTTGAGGACGCGCGCTCCCGAGACTACGAAACCGTAGTCGCGCATTGCGCGGCCATAGACGAACGCCGCCGTAAAGCCCGATATGAAAATGAATATCTCGGTCGCGTCGCTGAAACCGTAATTCCGGATTGTGACCCAGGCGACAATGTTGGACGGAATGTGGTCGAGATAAATCAGCCACAAGGCAAGGCCGCGAAACAGGTCGAGACGCAGATCGCGTTCCGTAGGCACCGTGGGAGCCATTGCCATAATATCCGGTCTGTATTCCCGGCAGATTCGCCGACAGGATCAGCCGTTGCAAGCGTTCCAATGACGCTGTTCAATAGTATTGTCGAGTGAGAATCCAGGCTGCAGCATGTATCGCGCCGTTACCCGGGACATCGAAGTCACCGTTTCGCCGCGCTTCCTGCCGGAACGGTCCGCGCCTGAGAAAGGCCATTTTTTCTGGGCCTACACGATCACAATCTCGAATTTGGGCCAGAACGTCGTCCAGCTGATGACACGTCATTGGCACATCACCGACGCGCAAGGCCGGACCCAGGAGGTGCGCGGTGCCGGGGTTGTCGGCGAACAGCCCGTCCTGAAACCGGGCGAATCGTTTGAGTACACCAGTGGGGTGCCGCTGCCGACATCGTCCGGATTCATGACCGGTCGTTACGGCATGGTCACCGAGGAAGGCGAACGTTTCGAGATCGAAATTCCTGCATTTTCGCTGGATTCGATTCAGGGCACGCGCACGATCAATTGACGGTTCCGGACGCCTCGGGGTCGCGCACATCTCCCGGATCGAACGTATAGGTCTGGCTGCAGAACTCGCAGGTCACCGCGATCTTCTCGTTTTCGACCATATGGTCGCGGTCGTCCTGCGTGAAACTCCGCAGCATCGCCTCCACGCTATCGCGAGAGCAGGAACACTGCGCAATCACCGCTGTGTTCTTGAATACGCGAACGCCGTGTTCATGGAATAGGCGGTAGACCAGCTTCTCGGTCGACAAGCCGGGGTCGATCAACTCGATGTCCTCCACCGTCTCGACCAGCGACCGGCCCTCGACCCACGCGTCATCCTCCGCAATCTGATGCTTTTGTGTGCCTTCCGGCGCATCGCCTGGATCGAGATCGGCGACCCGCATACGCTCGGAGGCCTTGGGAAGGAACTGCACCATGATGCCACCCGCGCGCCAGCGATGCTTGAGGCTATCGTTCTGATCGCTGCGGAACTCCTCCGCCACGGCGAGGCGCACGCGTGTCGGAATTTGTTCCGAACGCCGGAAATATTCATGCGCCGCCTCCTCCAGACCGCTGCCTTCCAGCGCGACAACGCCCTGATAGCGGCTCATGTCGCCGCCCTGATCGATAGTCATGGCCAGATGGCCATGCCCTAACAATTCGGCGGACGAAGTTCTTTTTTCGGCGATCGCAGCCGCGACGCGGTTCTTGTCGAAACGTGCACAGGCGCGCACCTTGCCTCCGGTCGCGTAGTCCACGACCAGCATTCGCACCGGACCGTCAGTCTGCGTTTGCAGGATGAAGCGGCCCTCGAACTTCAATGCCGAGCCGAAGAGGGCGGCGAGGGCGATGGCCTCACCCACGAGGCTGGCGACGGGGGCGGGGTAATCGTGCCGCGAAAGGATTTCGTCCACCGCCGGACCGAGCCGAACCACGCGGCCGCGCAGATCAAGAGCGGCCACTTCGAATGGCAGGATCGTGTCGTCGGCGGACTGGGGCGCCGGCGTTCTCGACGGAATCTCGATATTTTTCATCACATGGTCGCGTTCAGGCACCAAGTAAGGATGCCCTTCTGCGCATGCAAGCGGTTCTCGGCCTCATCGAACACGACCGATTGCGGACCATCCATCACCTCGTCGGTGACCTCCTCGCCGCGATGTGCCGGCAGGCAATGCATGAAAATCGCGTCAGGCCGTGCCTTGGCCATGAGCTGCGCATTGACCTGATAACGACTGAGCAGATTGTGGCGATTGGCTTTTGACTGCTCGTCGCCCATGGACACCCAGGTGTCGGTGACCACACAATCCGCATCCTTGACCGCCGCCTCAGGATCCTCGCCGATCTCGATCGGGGCGCCCGAATTCTTCACCCAATCCATGAGCCATTTTTTCGGCTTGAGTTCCGGGGGCGATGCAACCTTGAGCAGGAACTCGAACCGCTCGGCAGCATGCATCCAGGACGCGAGCACATTGTTGGAATCGCCGGTCCAGGCGACCGTGCGCCCCCGGATCGGCCCGCGATGTTCCTCGAAGGTCATGACATCCGCCATCACCTGGCAAGGATGCGACCGCTTGGTCAGGCCGTTGATCACCGGCACCGAGGCGTATTTGGCCAGTTCATAGAGAATATTGTGATCCAGCGTCCGGATCATGATCGCGTCGACATAGCGCGACATCACCCGCGCCGTATCGGCGATCGTCTCGCCGCGGCCCAGCTGCATTTCCTGTCCGGTGAGCACAATCGCGTCGCCCCCGAGCTGGCGCATCGCCACATCAAAAGAGACACGCGTTCGCGTGGACGGCTTGTCGAAAATCATTGCAAGCGTCTGTCCGGCGAGGGGCCGATCAGCCCTTCCAGCCTCCCGCGCGGTCTTCATGACCCGGGCATGCTCGATCATCCCTCGCAATTCATTCGAGGGTATATCGATCAGATCAAGAAAATGCCGCACACCGTTGCTCGTCATGCCACGGCACCCTTCTTGACCGACGACTGCGCGGCAGCAAGCCGCGCACAGGCGCGGTCGATCATGCCGATGGCTTCACTGACTTCGGCTTCACCAGCGATCAGGGGCGGCAGCAAACGGACAACATTGTCGCCAGCCGCGACCGTCAGGAGCTTCTGCGCTCGCAATTCATTCACGAGGTCTCCCTGCGGTACGGCTGCCCGCAAACCGATCAGAAGCCCCTCTCCGCGCACTTCGGCGAGAACCGACGGATAGCGATCTTTCAGTTCGGCAAGCCGCTGCTTGAACAGGATGGAGGTCTTACGCACATTATCGAGAAAGCCATCGGAAAGGACGACATCGAGCACAGCATTGGCGACCGCCATGGCGAGCGGATTGCCGCCAAAAGTCGACCCGTGCGTCCCCACAGTCATGCCCTTCGCCGCTTCGGCCGTAGCAAGGCACGCTCCGACCGGAAAGCCGCCGCCAAGCGCCTTGGCAAGCGCCATGATGTCCGGCGTAATTCCGCTGCGCTGATAGCCGAACAATTCGCCGGTGCGGCCGATGCCAGTCTGCACCTCGTCGAGAACCAGCAGCAATCCATGCTCGTCGCACACCTGACGCAGGGCACGGAGAAATTGCGGAGGCACAACGCGCACGCCGCCTTCGCCCTGCACCGGCTCGATCAGGATTGCGGCCGTGCTGTCGTTGACAGACTTCTTCACCAGTTCGATGTCGCCGAAGGGCAATTGATCGAAGCCCTCGACGACCGGCCCAAAGCCTTCGAGATATTTCTTCTGCCCGCCCGCGGCGAGCGTTGCCAGGGTGCGCCCGTGAAACGCGCCTTCAAATGTGACGATCCGGAACCGCTCCGGATGCCCGTTCACAGCGTGGAACTTCCGCGCCATCTTGATCGCGCATTCCATCGCCTCAGCGCCAGAATTGGCAAAAAAGACCTTGTCGGCAAAACTGTGATTGCACAGACGGTCGGCCAGCCTTTCCGCTTCGGGAATGCGGAAGAGATTGGACACATGCCAGACCTTCTGGCCCTGTTCCGTCAACGCCTGCACAAGTTTGGGATGGGCGTGCCCCAGCACATTGACGGCCACGCCGCAGGCAAAATCGAGGTAGCGCTCGCCCGTGGTGGCCGTCAGCCATGCCCCTTCACCTCGCTCGAAAGCGAGGTCCGCACGCACATAGGTCGGCAGAAGATGCGAGGTCACGGCTAGGCGCCCGAGGCTTCCGGAAAGTTCAAATGAAATGTGCCGCCTCTTCGGGCGGCACTTGCGGACATTCTAGGACCGCATGTCCGGGTGTCAACCGATCGCGATGGTAACTCTATGCCGCATCGCCTTGAACAAGTGGTGGAAACCGCGCGGTTACAGGCGGAAACTGGGGATGTTGCGTTTTCGGACTCTTGCACGCGAGTCCGGCCATCTTGTAGTCTTTGGCCTACGGGATACGACATCTCGTGCGGCGGACTGTCATCTAGTTCCATTTGTGCCTGCGTCACGTTGGACCAGCCAGTGCGGCTGTCCGACGAGGAGAATGGATTCTGCCGAGAAATCAGCCGGATAGAACCGGGAGAGGCCATGACGATCGGTTGGACAGACGAACGGGTGGAGCTGTTGAAGAAACTGTGGTCCGACGGCCTGTCGGCCAGCCAGATTGCCGCTGAATTGGGGGGCATCACCCGCAATGCGGTGATCGGCAAGGTTCACCGTCTGGGCCTGTCCGGCCGCGCCAAAAGCCCATCCTCGACGGCCCCACGCCAGCGCAAGCCTCGCCAGGCCCACATGCTGCGGGTGTCGCGCGCCGCGATGCGGGGCAATACGGCGCTCGCCTATGCCTATGACTACGATGTGGAAGCCGAACCCGCACCGGTGGAGAATATTATCCCGCTCGGCCAGCGCCGGACACTGCTCGAACTGACAGAGGAAACCTGCCGCTGGCCGATCGGCGATCCCTCCGCCCAGGATTTTTACTTCTGCGGCGGCAAGACGGTCGCCGGGGTTCCCTATTGCAGCTATCACTGCCGCATCGCCTACCAACCCCCGGCGACACGTCGCGACAAACGGCCCTCGCGCGGCTAGTGTCCCGATTCCGGAGTTCGCAAGCGTTGGCTGACGGCTCCGGAACGAGCTTCGAGATCCAAGAACGCCAGCTGATCTTTGATCTCAGTGTGGGTCGGTTGGGAAATTCGCTCCACTCCGGCGGCGCCCCCGGGAGCGAGTTTCCGAACCACCACGCCACATGTGTCAGCTCGCCTTGCCGAAACGGTCGTCGATGGAATACCCCGACCCGCGCACGGTGCGGATCGGGTCGATTTCCCGGCCGCGATTGAGTGCCTTTCGCAAACGCCCGACATGCACGTCGACCGTCCGCTCGTCGATATAGACGTCGCTGCCCCACACACCGTCGAGCAATTGCTCGCGCGTGAAGACGCGGCCAGGACGCTCCATCAGATATTCAAGCAGCCGATATTCGGTCGGACCAAGGCTGACGTCGCGGCCGCCGCGGGACACGCGCTTCTTGACCCGATCGAGCTCGATTTCGCCCAATGTCAGAGTATCGGCCATGCGTTCGGGCTTCGAGCGACGCAGTAATGCGCGCACACGCGCCAGCAGTTCCGGAACGGAGAACGGCTTGACGACATAATCGTCGGCGCCGGTGGCCAGACCGCGCACCCGCTCGCTTTCCTCGCCGCGGGCCGTGAGCATGATGATCGGAAGCGATTTGGTTTCCTGTCTGGCGCGCAGCCTGCGGCAGAGCTCGATTCCCGACAGGCCGGGCAACATCCAGTCGAGGACGACGAGGTCAGGCAATTTTTCGCGCAGCCACGTATCTGCATCGTCACCGCGCGCGACGGTTTCGACGCTGTAACCGTCGGCTTCAAGATTGTAGCGCAGGAGGAGCGACAGCGGCTCCTCGTCTTCGACGATCAGAATTTGCGCATGCTGGCCGTTCATGCGGCTCTCCGACTAACCCTGCACCGGAACGGTCGTGAGCGTCGTGGTGTCGCCCTTGGGCCGCTCGGCGGTGATCGGGTGCCCTTCCACCATGTAGTGCACCGTTTCCGCAATGTTCGTGGCGTGATCGCCCATTCGCTCGATGTTCTTGGCGGAAAACATCAGGTGGATGCCGAGACTGATGCTGCGCGGATCCTCCGCCATGTAGGTCAGGATCTCGCGAAACAGCGACGTACACAGAGAATCGATCGCCTCGTCCCCCTGCCAGACGGCCAGCGCATTGGTCAGATTACGCGTTGCGTAGCTGTCGAGCACCTGCTTTAGCTGCGCCAGCAAGAGCGCGGACATATGCTCGATGCCGCGGATGATGGTCTGAGGCGGAACTTCTTCTGTGAGCTGATTGACCCGCTTGGCAATATTCTTGGCCAGATCGCCGATCCGCTCGAGATCGTTGCAGACGCGCAACGCGCCGACGATCTCGCGCAGATCGACCGCCATCGGTTGGCGTCGGGCGATGGTCAGAATTGCCCGCTCCTCGATCTCGTGCTGCAGATCGTCGATCCGTGCATCGCGCTCGATGACTTTCGCCGCCAGCACCACGTCGCGCTTGGCCAGCGCATCGACCGCGTCGGCGACGCTTTTCTCCGCCAGACCGCCCATCTCGGCGACCATGCGGGTCAGTTCCTCGAGATCGGCGTCGAAGGCCTTGGCGATATGTTCTGGCATAATTGTATGTCCCTGTCCGTCGTTTCAACGCAGCCTATCCGAAGCGGCCGGTAATGTAGTCCTGCGTGCGGCGATCCTCCGGTGTGGTGAATATCTTCTCTGTCGTTCCCTGTTCAACGAGATGACCCAGATGGAAGAACGCCGTGCGCTGCGAGACGCGCGCCGCCTGCTGCATCGAGTGAGTGACAATCACGATTGTGAAATTTTCCCGCAACTCGTCCATCAGCTCTTCGATTTTTGCCGTGGCGATGGGATCGAGGGCAGAACAAGGCTCGTCCATCAGAATGATTTCCGGGCTCACCGCGATGGCGCGCGCAATGCAAAGCCGCTGCTGCTGACCGCCGGACAGGCCCGTGCCCGAATCCGTCAGACGATCCTTTACTTCCTCGAACAAACCCGCCTTCTTCAGACTTGTGACGACGATGTCGTCAAGTTCCGTCTTGTTGCGTGCCAGGCCGTGAATGCGCGGACCATAGGCAACGTTTTCGTAAATCGACTTCGGAAACGGATTCGGCTTCTGGAACACCATGCCGACTCGCGCGCGGAGCTGCACGACGTCCAGCGAGCGGTCATAGATGTCCCGGCCGTCGATTTCGATCTTGCCTGTGACGCGGGCAATCGGAATTGTATCGTTCATTCGGTTGATGCAGCGCAGGAAGGTCGATTTGCCGCATCCGGAAGGACCGATAAAGGCGGTCACGGCGTTTTCCAGGATATCGATCGAGACATCCTTCAGCGCATGCTTCTCGCCATAATACACATTGACATTGCGCGCGGTGATTTTCGGGCGCGCGTTTTCGAACGTGACAGGCGCCTGGCTCGTTTTTTCCACTACGGCATCCATCGCTAGCATCTCCCGTTCCCTTCTCTCACCACCGCCGCTCGAACCGCTTGCGCAGGTAGATTGCCAGTCCGTTCATGACAAAAAGAAATACCAGCAGCACCATAATAGCCGCGGCCGTCTTGGCCTGGAATGCGATCTCCGGGAGATCGGACCAGAGATAGATCTGCACAGGCAGAACGGTAGCGGCGTCCGTGATGCCGGTGGCGGGCTCGACGATGAAGGCCACCATGCCGATCATGAGGAGGGGAGCGGTTTCACCCAGCGCATGCGCCATGCCAATAATCGTCCCGGTCATGATTCCCGGCATCGCCAGGGGCAGCACATGGTGGAAAATGGCCTGCTGGTGCGAGGCGCCGACTCCGAGCGCGGCTTCCTTGATCGACGGTGGCACGGCCTTGAGCGCGGCACGCGAAGCGATGATGATCGTGGGCAAAACGAGTAGTGCCAGCACCAGACCGCCGACCAAGGGCGCCGAGCGCGGCAAACCGAAAAAATTGAGGAAGACGGCGAGTCCGAGAAGTCCGAACACGATCGAAGGCACAGCCGCAAGATTGTTAATGTTGACTTCTATAATCTCGGTCAGCCAGTTCTTCGGCGCGAATTCCTCCAGATAGATCGCTCCTGCGACCCCGAACGGTACACACAGGGTCAGTGTGACCAGCAGCGTCAGCGCCGATCCGACCAAGGCGCCGCGAATGCCCGCAAGCTCCGCTTCGCGGCTGTCGCCCGATGTAAAGAAAGCCCAGTTGAACGCGTTTTCCACGAGGCCTTTCTCGCGCAGCCTTTCCAGCCACGTCACCTCCCGGTCGTTGACGCGCCGATTGCTTTCGGGCGTGACATAAGTGACTACCTGCCAGGATCCTGGGCGCGCTTCAGCCGTCGAGGTCAGCGGCAACACCACCTCGCCCTTGATCCCCCCGGGATCGATTTCCGTCGCTTTGACCATGCCGCCATTGATGGCGATCAGAAGGCTTGGAAGATCGGCGGTGAGCGCCTCGCTGCCTTCGCGATTGTCGAACCTGGCCTGCAGCGTTGCAGCGGCTGCCTCGCCTTCCTTGGCTCTCTGCGAAAAGGTTTCCGCCTCGTCGCCTGCCGCCTTGATATTTGCCTCAATCACCGCTCGTGCAGCGCCTTGCGCCGTGGCGAGCGATTTCTCAAGCTCACCCTTCCTGGCGCTGGCTTGAGCAGCGATACGCCTGAAGCGCTCCGTCTCCTGGCGCAGCGCACGGGCGCGCGCGGACAGAAAATTTTTGACGTCGGTCGTCAATGCGGCAAAATCGTCGGCGGACGACTGGATACTCACTTCGCCACTCGCGCCACTCACCGCCGCGGTGCCTCGGCCGGCCACGCGCGTAATGCGTGTTCCGATTCCCTTGAGATAAAGATCGGCATCGTCCGAAAGCAGAACCGGGACTGTCACGGTTTGTCCGATCAACTTGGGATCGGCCACCACGCGGTCTCGCAACACATCGGCGGCGCCTGACGAGAGCATATTCGCTAAAAGACGCCGGTCAGACCGGCTCGTTGCATGGGGAAATTCCGCACGCAATGCACCAAGTACAAGCGCCTGGAAATCGCCGCCGCGAATGGTGGCGGGATTGCCCGACCCGCTGGGATCGATCTCGGCGGCATCGACCTTCACCGGCAGAACCAGCTGGTGCTGCGAAAATGCAGGCAATCCCCTGAGAACGATATCGCTCAGCACCGTGACGACGAAGAGCCCGGTCAGCGCAATTGCTGCCAGCCCGCAGAATTTGAAGCGGGCTTCAGCACGATATCGGCGTCGGATGCGAGCCTTGGCCGCATCCGACGTCACATCCAGAGTTCTTGGAGCGGGCGCTGCCACGTCAGTCATACTGCTCTCGATATCTCTTTACGATCTGCATCGCGATGACATTCAGCGTCAGGGTGAAGAAGAAGAGAACGAAACCGAGTGCGAAGGCGGCCAGCGTCTTGGCGCTGTCGAACTCCTGATCTCCGACCAGAATGGTCTTGATCTGAACAGTGAAGGTCGTGACCGCTTCGAGCGGATTGAAGGTCAGATTCGCCGCGAGCCCGGCGGCCATGACCACGATCATCGTTTCACCGACCGCACGGCTGATCGCCAGCATGAAGGCCGATACGATGCCTGCGAAGGCGGCGGGCAAAACCACTCTTTTGACGGTCTCGGACTTGGTCGAGCCCATGGCATAGGAGCCGTCGCGCAACGATTGCGGCACCGCGTTAATGACGTCATCGGACAGCGAGGAGACGAACGGGATAATCATCATCCCCATGACGACGCCTGCAGCGAGCGCGCTCTCGGACGCGACATTCAGGCCCGCCGCCTGACCCCATTCGCGAATGAACGGCGCAAGCGTCAGCGCAGCAAAGAAACCCAGCACGACCGTCGGGATGCCGGCCAGGATTTCAAGCAACGGCTTCGCATAGGCGCGAAACCGCGGCGTCGCATATTCCGCCATGTAAATGGCCGCGAACAGGCCCACCGGGCCGGCTATCAGAATGGCGATGGTGGTAATCAGCAGGGTGCCGGTGACAAGAGGCACAATACCGAAAGCGCCGGAAGACCCGCCCTGGTCGGCGCGCATGGCGATTTGCGGGCTCCATTGCAGGCCGAAGAGAAATTCCAGCGGCGAAACCTTCTGGAAGAAGCGTATGGTCTCGAACAGAACGGAAAACAGAATGCCGATGGTGGTCAGAACGGCAACACAGGCGGCAACAAATAGAACAGCCTTGACTACACGCTCCACCTGATTGCGCGCGCGAAAAGCGTTTGTGAGCGAGCGCAGCCCATAGGAAAGCCCAAGCAACCCGAAGATCCAGCCCGCCCCCACGATCACTGCATTCATCCAGACCTTCCAGGATGAATACGCATCGGCGGCTGCCTTCAGCGACGGACCGGCTTCTCCGGAATATTGGCCCTGCGCAAGCGAAACGATATCGCGCAAAACCGCGCCGCGACGAAGATCGTCATTCAGAATCGCCGGATCGTAGGCGCTCAGTGCCTGGGTGTTGACGATGTAGTCGGCGAGCGGACGGCCGATCGCGAAAATCAGCAGCATCGGCAAGAGAATGACAATGACGACAAAGGCGCCGTGGTAGCCAGGTCGCGAATGCAAAACCGCGGCTTGTTCAGCCACCTTCGCCCGTGCCCGGCCGAAATAGAAGCCGACGGCCACCAGCAGAAGCAGTCCGAGAAAATACAGGAGGCTCATGCCTCACTCCAACCCTGCGCCCTTCGCGGGGCGCATCCAGCACGGTAAAAGCGGCGGCCGCATTCGCGGCCGCCGTAGTCGCGATCAACCAATTACGAACTCGGAACCTGCATCGGCGTCATGCCGGTGACGTTCTTGCGCACCGCTTCGAGTTCGTTCTTCGGAAGTGTGACAAGACCCTTCTTCGCCAGATAGCCGTCCTCGCCGAGCGCCTTGGTGGACACATACTCAAGCGCAAACTTGTCGAGGCCAGGAACGACACCCACATGCTGCTTCTTGATATAGACGAAGAGCGGACGCGAGCCTTTGTACTTGCCGCCGGCAATATTGTCATAGCTCGGCTCGGAACCATCGAGGGCCACACCACGCAGCTTGGCAGCATTCTCTTCCAGGAATGAATAGCCGAAGATACCGAAGGCGTTCTTGTTCGCCTCCAGCTTCTGCACGATCACGTTGTCGTTCTCGCCGGCCTCCACATAGGCGCCGTCCTCACGCAGCGTCTTCCAAGCCTTGTCGAAGGCTTTCTTATCGGCTGTCTTGAGAGCCTTCATTGCCGGCAGCTGTTCCGCTCCGGCTTCCATGAACAGTTCATGCAGCGAGTCGCGCGTACCGGAGGTCGGGGGCGGACCGAGCACTTCGATCTTGATGTTCGGCAGCGACTTGTCGATGTCCGACCAGTTCTTGTACGGGTTGGCAACGAGCTTGCCGTCCGGACCGGGCACTTCCTTGGCGAGCGCCTGGAAGAGCTGGCCGAGGGTGAGTTTCATGGCAGGGCCCTGCTTGGACTGGGCCAGGGTCAGACCGTCGAAACCGACCTTGATCTCGACGACTTCCTTGACGCCATTCTTCTGGCAATCCTCGAACTCGCTCTTCTTCATAGCGCGCGACGCATTGGTCGCATCGGGATGGCCGACGCCGACGCCGGCGCAGAATAGCTTCATGCCGCCGCCGGTGCCGGTGGATTCCACGACCGGCGTCTTCATGCCAGAAGACTTGCCGAACTGCTCGGCGACGGTGGTGGTGAAAGGATAAACGGTGGAGGAGCCGACGATCCGGATCTGGTCGCGGGCTTCGGCGTGACCGGCAATGAACATACCGGCCGCCACGAGCGCGATTGCGCTGGCGAAGGTCTTGGGTGTCACGAGATATCTCCTTCGTGTGTGGGGCGGCTGTTGTGGATCCTGTCGGTCGAAATCGACCGCCCGCCTTACCCCTGTCGCCTAGGGCGTCTTCGTCTCGCTTCTATGACGATCAGATGACAATCAGATGACAGGCTAAGATACTGTTTTTTGGGGATCTTTTCTCTCGATTTGCCCAGGCTCCGTGGACATGGGCAGCCGTATCGTGAAAGTCGCCCCCTGCCCGATCTTGCTGTCGATGACCAGCCGGCCGCGATGGCGATTGGCCACGTGCTTGACCAGTGCCAACCCAAGGCCGGTGCCGCCGAGCGCGCGGCTGCCGGTGACGTCGACCCGATAGAAGCGCTCGGTCAGCCGGGGAATATGCTCGGCCGGAATGCCCGGCCCGTAGTCGCGCACAGATGCAACCGCCTCGTCGCTCCCGTCCGGAGCCCTGCCCCGCGACACGACGATCTCCACCTTCTTGCCTGAGCCACCGTATTTCAACGCGTTTTCGATGAGATTCTCGAACACGCGGATCAGCTCGTCGCGGTCCCCCGGCACCACCAGAGGTTCGTCCGGCGCCTGAATCGTCACCTCGACCCCGCGATCGCGCGCCAGGGTCTGCAGCGCATCGACAACCTGGCGCACAACGGGAACAAGTTCGACCGGCGTGACGGGCCTGACATGCGCCGCGAGCTCGATCCGCGACAGCGAGAGAAGATCGTCGATGAGACGCGCCATGCGGTTGGCCTGCGCCTCCATGATATCGAGGAAGCGCTCGCGGGCGGCGGTGTCGTTGCGCGCGGGCCCTTTGAGGGTTTCGATGAAGCCCGACAGGGCGGCGAGCGGTGTCCGCAATTCGTGGCTGGCATTGGCAACGAAGTCAGCGCGCATTTCCTCGACCCGCCGGATCGGAGTGAGATCATGGAACGTCAGCAACAAAAGGGCCGGACGGCCGCCCGGAGCGCTGCCCGAGTCATGCACCGGCGTCACGAACGCTTCCGACCACCGGTCTGATGGTACGCGCTCGGCAAATTCCACCCGCTCGGATTTGCTTCCGACAACCGCGCGGCGGATCGCCTCGACCACATCCGGCACCCGCAATGCGATCGATACCGGATCGCCACGCCGCAAGGCGGGCGCCATCGCGACCGCTGGCGCATTGAAGCCGACGACGCGGCCATCCGGCGCCAGCACGATTGTCGGGTCGGGAAGTGCCGATATCACATCCTGCAAGCCATCGACGCCCACGCGGGTCGTACCGCCTTCGGCCGGACCGCTTGGCGCGGGCATCCGTTTGGCAACGATACCGCCAGCCCACCCGGCGAGACCAATGACCAGCAGCGCAAGCAATCCCTTTCCGAAAGTCAGCGATTGCGTCAGCACAAAGACACAAAGGATCGCGATCGCTGCGGCCGCCATGAATGATGCGCGATATGACCGTACCCGCAACCGCCGCGGCAACAATAGCCGGCTCGCGTCGTCAGTGGCTGTCATGCGGCTTTGAGGCGCCTTTCTTGCGCGGATGGGATTTTTCGCCCGCGCGCGCGGCTTTGCCATCGGATACAAGCACATCCGCGGCGATATTGCCCAGAGGCGGCACTTTCGCGGTGAAGATTCCCTTCATGATCTCGCGCCCGCCCAGAATGAACAATGCAAGCGTGAAGGGCGTAATATAGTACAGGAGTCGGAACAACAGCAGGCCCGCCAACAGTTCTTCCTTGTCGAACTGCCACAGGGCAACGAGCATCGCCGCATCGAACACGCCAAGCCCACCCGGTGAATGGCTGGCGAATCCAAGCAATGTCGCCGACACGAAGATGACGGCCAGCGTGATGAAGCTGATATGCGGCTCGTCCGGCAGCAGCATGTACATCGCCAGGGCGCAAAACCCGAGGTCGATGATGCCGATAACGATTTGCAGCAATGTCAGCGGACCTCCCGGCAGGGTCACTTTCCAGTTGCTGCGCCCCATCGTGCGCGGCGCCATCCACACCCAGACCACGTAGGCGACGAGAACGACCAATGTGATGCCGGCAAGGGTCCGGTTGAACCATTCAGGCAATTGATTGATCGCAGTCGCGGCTTCCGGTGCATAGAAGATACCGAGACCAAGAACCGTGGCATTGCCCAGCCAGAAGGTGAGGCCCGCGATGAAGCAGATTTTTGCGACCTCGACGGCGCTCACACCATAGGCTGAATAGATGCGATAGCGAACCGCACCGCCTGTAAACACACTGGCGCCGACATTGTGACCGACGGAATAACTGGTGAATCCGGCAAGCGCGGCCGTCGCGTAGGACACGTCGTTCCGGCCGATCGTCCGCACAGCGAACAGGTCATAAAAAGTGAGCGTGAAATACCCCGCCGCGACGAACAATCCTGCGAGCATGACGTCGTGCGGCTCGGTGTCTTTCAGCGCCTTGACGAGATCGCCCCAGTTGAGATCGTGCAGCATCCGATAGAGCACGACCACCGCCACAATGATGATGGTCAGGCTGAGAACAAAACCGACCCTGTGCCAGCCGATTTTTTTACTGATGAAGCGCAAGACGGCGCGGAGCGATTCAGGCATTGCAGTCCCCGCCCCCCGGCGGCTGGAATAGCGGCTCCCTGAGGAAGCCCGACGGCGCGGCGTAGTAGCAGATGTTCATGGCCGGAAGCAAAGCGGAAAAGGCTCCTTGCCGGTTTTCGCGGCAACGAGCCGCGGGCGAACGATGGTCATATAGGCCCGGCCGTCCCGTCGTCGCAATTTGCTCCCTGTCATGCCATTCTGCGTTGTTCGGCATTATCTTTAGGTGAACACTGCATGAGACCAGAAGTTGCCGCGTCCGACATGCCTCTGCGGCTGACCTGCAAGAGGAAGATCGCCCAGGGGATCCACGAATTCGAATTCCGTCATCCTGCCGGTCAGGATTTGCCATCGTTCGCGCCCGGCGCGCATATCCAGGTGCGCGCGCCCAACGGGCTGATCCGCAAATATTCTCTCTGCAACGATCCCGCCGAGCGCGATCGCTACGTGATCGCGGTCAAACGGGAGGAGACTGGACGCGGCGGCTCCATCAATCTGATCGACGAGGCGCGCGAAGGCGAGGCCTATCTGATCACGCCACCGGTCAACGACTTTGTGCTTGCCCCAAACGCGCAGCATTTCCTGTTCATCGCCGGCGGCATCGGCATTACGCCGATCCTGTCCATGATCCGGCATCTTCGCAGGACCGGAGGAAAGCAGTTCAGGCTCTATTACTGCACCCGGACACCGGAGACGACGGCCTATCTTGAAGAACTTGGCGCACCGGAACTCGGGGACAGTGTCACGATCCATCACGACCAGGGCGACCCTGCCAAGGCCCTCGATTTGCAGCACGTGGTCGCAGAGCGAAAAAATCGCGCGCATCTGTATTGCTGCGGCCCGTCCCCGCTGATGCATGCCGTCCGTGACATGACCGGCCACTGGTCGCCGACGGCCGTGCATTTTGAAGCCTTCAGCGAACCGGAAAAGACCAAGCCCGGCGACAAGCCATTTACCGTGACGCTGGCAAGATCGGGGCAGACGATCGAGGTTCCGGTCGGCACCACGATTCTGGAAGCTCTGCGGGCGAAAGGACATGATGTGCCGAGCTCCTGCGAGACCGGGACGTGCGGAACCTGCCGGACGAAGCTGCTGGCCGGCGAAGCCGATCATCGCGATCTGGTGCTGGCCGAGCACGAGCGCGGGAGCCAGATCATGATCTGCGTGTCGCGCGCGCATACACCAGTTATCGTCATCGATCGCTGATACCGTGAGCCCAACGATATCCGCGCCGCGAAGCTGATCAGCTCTACTGCTTGAGCCGGACGACAAAGGGACTTCTGCAATGTACCGCGCGACAATCGCAGGTCATCGGCACGTCTTCCCCGATCTGAAGACCCTGCTCGCCAGGGCAACGCCCGCGCGCAGCGGCGACGAACTGGCCGGCATTGCCGCCCACTCGGCCGAGCAGCGTGTAGCTGCACAATATGCGCTGGCCGACCTGCCCCTGCGCGAATTTCTGGAACATCACGTCGTTGCCTATGAGACCGATGAAGTCACGCGGCTGATCGTCGAGACGCACGATACGAGCGCGTTTGCACCGATCGCGCATCTCACCGTCGGGGGCCTGCGCGACTGGCTGCTGTCCGACCAGCCGGACGCGGAGACGCTCGCCGCCCTCGCCCCCGGGTTGACGCCGGAAATGGTCGCCGCCGTCGGCAAAATATGCCGGTTACAGGATTTGATGGCGATCGCCGCCAAGTGCCGCGTGGTCACGCGCTTTCGCAGCACGATCGGCTTGCCGGGCCGCCTCTCGGTGCGTCTGCAGCCCAACCACCCGAGCGATGACGCACGCGGAATTGCTGCCAGCATTCTCGACGGTCTGCTTCTGGGCGCCGGGGACGCCGTGATCGGCATCAACCCGGCGACCGACAGTCCGGATCGATGTCATGCCCTGCTCTGCATGCTCGACGAGATACGCCAGAAACTCGATATTCCGACGCAAAGCTGCGTGCTCGCGCATGTGACCACGACACTCGATCTGATGCGCAGGGGTTCGCCGGTCGATCTCGTCTTCCAGTCCATCGCCGGGACGGAAGCCGCCAATCGCAGCTTCGGCGTCAATCTCGCGTTGCTGGAGGAAGCGCGCGACGCGGCCTTGTCCTTGGGGCGCGGCACCATCGGCGAGAACGTGATGTATTTCGAGACGGGCCAAGGCAGCGCCCTGTCCGCCAATGCCCATCACGGCGTGGACCAGCAGACCCTGGAAGCGCGCGCCTACGCAGTCGCGCGCCGCTTTCAGCCGCTGCTCGTGAATACGGTCGTCGGGTTCATCGGGCCCGAATATCTCTATGACGGCAAACAGATCACACGCGCGGGGCTGGAAGATCATTTTTGCGGAAAAATGCTCGGGCTGCCAATGGGCGTCGACGTCTGCTATACCAACCATGCGGAGGCCGATCAGGACGACATGGACAGCCTTCTCACCTTGCTGGTGGTGGCTGGCGTCAACTTCGTCATGGGCGTGCCCGGCGCCGACGATATCATGCTCGGCTATCAGAGTACGTCCTT
>Ga0209172_10003221_pt1 | contig 25671 bp, 25 predicted proteins | sample LarsenN4metaG_FD_184113 | JGI IMG/M metagenome (GOLD analysis project Ga0209172, IMG submission 184113) | Hot spring sediment bacterial and archeal communities from British Columbia, Canada, to study Microbial Dark Matter (Phase II) - Larsen... ... | reverse complement strand
CTTGAAGTCTGGAGAGACCTCTCACCGAAGGGCTCCAGCTCATCTACCAATTGCATTACTCATTAATCATCAATCAGTTCTCATTTTTCATCGTCGCCGACGGTGTCAAGTGTGTGCGCAGATCAGCCCTCAAAGGGGGAGTAAACGCTTTCCAAGCAAAGGCCTTTTCTCCCCGAAGGCGGCAGGGGGTCAGACGCCTCGCGCGGGCCGCGACTTCTGCAGCGCCTCATAGGACAACGAGAACAGCACGCGCCGATTCCCCCAGAGCAGCGACAGCCACTCTCTCGGGCGCACCTGCGGAAAGTAGATTCCGCGAAACGCGAGGCGCGAGAAAAACACGATGGCGCGTTCGGACAACGGACGATCCGAAATTCGTCCGAGAGCGTCCCTTGTGGCCTGCGGACTGTAGGCTCGCGTCCACGCTTCCCGTACTTCTGCTTCGGCTTCTTCGATGGTGATGTTTTCCGGAGTGTAGGACATCGTAAATGGACGGAAGTCCAGCCAGTGCTTGGGGCGCGTTAACCGGCCGGACTGCAGCAGCCGCTGGTACAACGGCGTTGACGGAAATGGAGTCATCAGGCTGAATACCGGCAGGCCCGGCGGCCAGGTCGCCATCACCTCCGCCGTCCGCCTCGCGACGCCTGGCGTATCGCCGTCCATGCCGAATATGAAGGACGTGATCGTATAGATCCCCCGGTGCGCAAGCCGGTCGAGCGCGGCTTTGTAGTCGGCCGGCTTATTGAAGCTCTTGTGGACGCCGCGCAGGTTGTCGGCGTCGACCGACTCGAGTCCGATAAATATGCACCGCGCGCCGCTCGCGGCCATCAGGTCGAGAAGCTCCTCATCCTTGAGAAGGTTCACGCTGATCTGCGCAATCCACGGCAATACGGCGTCTTTGGCGATCATGTCGCGCAGAAGCGATTTCGTCCGGTTCACGTTGATTGCAAAGTTGTCGTCGACGAAGAACACGCCGATGGTCCCGCGCTCGTCTCGAGCGCGCTGCTTGAGCCGGAGCAGCTCGCCGATCACGCTCTCGTTGGATCGAAATCGAATGGAATCCCCGAAGAAACCCGTGACGGTGCAGAAGTCGCAGCCATACGGGCACCCCCTGCCCGACTCGATTGGCAGGACGTAGAGGCTTTCCCACTTGCTGGTTTTTCGCTTCAAAAGCGACCGAACGACGGCAGGAAGCTTCGCAATGAGATTGAACTGTTCGAGATCGAGGGTCTGCCAGGGGATCTCGGGATAATCCGTCAGGCTGGGTTTCACTTCGCGATCGTTGGAGTCAACGGGACGGTACATCTCTTTAAGATTTCCGGCCGCCGCGTCGGCGACGATCTGAGGCCACGTGTAATCGGCTTCACCCAATGCGACGGCGTCCGCGTGTCGCGGTTCCTCGGCGCGGCCGAGCGGCTCGTCAGGGACTTCCGTGACGTGGGGGCCGCCGAAGACGACCTTCGCGCCTACGGCCCGAACGGCGTCGGCGATCTTGTAGGCGCGCGCCGCCATGCGCGTCATCGCGGAGATTCCGACGAGTCGAATGTCGTTATTGCGGACGAACTCCGCCATTTGATCCTCGTTCATGGGCTGGGCGTTGCCGTCGATCAGGAAGACGGTGTGTTCCGGCGGCGTGAGGCTCTTGAGTAGAAACATCCAGAGGTGCGGCATGAAGTTGCGAGTAACGCCGTTGTCGGGGCTATAGAGGAGAATGTTCATCGCGATACTTCCTTTGTTGAGATATGGGAAAGCCCGTGACCGATCGATCCAGAATCGAACAGCGCCCTGGTCTCGCGCGGTAGTCTCTATATGATGCTGAAGAAGACGTAGTGAGTGTACGCCGCCGATGGATTTTACGCTACTCCATTCGACCCGGAATCCGATCAATTATTATTTGAGACCCGGGGCCGCGCGATGATAGGCTGCGCGACTGTAGACTTGTTTATTGCAGAGGGCTTCTGAGGAGGCGCATGAATGACTAAGCGAACTTTGGTATGTGTCGTCTTATGCGGATGGCTGATCGCGGGCAGCTCGTTGCAGGCGCATCACTCCCTCGCGGCCACGTACGACATGCGAAAAACAGGAAAGGTGTCCGGCGTCATCAAGAAAGTGGCGTTTACGAATCCCCACGGGGCGATGCATCTCGAGGTTACGAACGAAGATGGCTCCAAAACCGAGTGGATATTCACGACCGGCTCCGCCAATACGCTCCAGAGTTTCGGGATTACTAAATCCGGGCCGAATACCGTCAAGGCTGGAGATGCGGTAACAATCACCTACTATCCGGCAAGAACCGGGAGTTCGTTAGGGTTTATCAGGTCCATTACCTTGCCAGACAAGCGCGAGATCGAGATCAAGCCCGATTAAGCGCGAGCGGCGGTGATAAGACAATAGGAGGACTACCATGGCCCTTCGACGAGGGATGATTGGGACAACGGTCGCGCTGGGAATTGTCCTCACAATCAGCGCGCCGTTGACGGCTGGCGCGCAGGGCCGCGGCGCCGGCCCTCAGCTCTACACGCCGGCGCGCGATGCCCGGGACCTCAAGGCGGTGCTCTTCAACTGGACGTGGCACATGGGTATGCTGCGCGGCATTGAGGAACACGAGCTCGTCGTATCGCTCGAATATCAGGGGAAAGGCGCGATCCGGGTGAACGGAGAGCTCTGTACGCTGACGAAGTACCGCGCGAGCACCAACTACCAGACGCCGGGCCAGCGGATTCAGTACACGTGCACGCGACCCAACGGACAAACGCATTCGGACATTGAAGTGGTCAGCGGACGGCACGCCTGGAACGAAGACATTCCCGGCGCCGAGATCGTTCCCGGAAAGGGGAAGGCCACTCCAATGCCGGACGCCGCGCCGGAGCGGCTCATCCGCATATGGGCCAGTCCCCAAGGCGCGCCGAAGGCCGCGCTGGCAGGCGCTGGAATTCAACTGACTGCAATGAATCGCAACCCGGGCGGCCTTCTCCAGGAGGGCGCTGCGAAGATAGGCGCGACGGCCGTGTCTTGGGAATCGGGTAAGCCCGTCGTCACGTATCCGATTCCAGGCGTGCCGGGCGCCACGGCGGAGGCCACGCTCAACGAGAAGTACATGGCGGAGCGCGTCGTGGTCCGACAGGGATCGACGACAACCGAGTTCATCTATGGCGACTATCAAGACTGGAACAATCCGCTGAACAAAATCGAGGCGTATTACGCCGGAACGATCACCGAGAAGCGCAACGGGGAAGTCGTCCGCGATTTGACGACGGTCGAGACGGAAACCGGCAGCGTCTATGTCGTCATGCCCGTGCCGCCAAGCGTGGGCGTTCGAGAACCTGCCCCGCTTTTCGCTAGCGATCGTACGGTCGCGCTGTCGCAGACAGATCAACCCACGCCGCGAACGGCCGACGGCAAACCGGACCTGACGGGCAGCTGGACCAGCAGCGGAATGAATTGGCGCTACGGGAATCGCCGATGCGCTCCAACGCAGCTCGAAGGCTGCACCCCGGCCTGGAATCAGACGATGGATTTCGAGTTTGAAGCGCCCTCGCGGTTCGGACCGAATCGTCCGCTATACAAACCCGAACACTGGGACAAAATTCAGCAGCTCGACATGTGGACGAACAAGTATGACCCGGTCATGACCTGTCAGCCTCTCGGCATCCCGCGGCACGGCGCGCCCCGGCGCATCATTCAGACTGCGAACGACGTTGTGTTTTTCTATGCGCAGTACGCCGATGGCGGGGGCGGACAAGGCGAATATCGCATCATACCGACCGACGGCCGCAAACACGATCCGAACCAAGCGCTGCAGACCAAATACATGGGTTATACCGTTGGGCGCTGGGAGGGAGACACGCTCGTGCTCGACTCGATCGGGTTCAACGATTTCACGTGGCTGGCGCGCGGCGGCTTCTTCCATTCCGATCAAATGCGGGTCATTGAACGCTTCACCCGCCGGGGCAATGAGATTCTGTACGAAGTCACCGTCGAGGATCCCGAGGTGCTCGTGGAGCCGTGGGTGATGACGCCGAGAATCCTCAGACTCAATCCAAATCCCGACGCAGGACTGCTGCCCGAGCGAGGCAACTGCGAGGTTTCCTACGAGCTCGGAGACATAACCACCCAGATTCGCCACTAGCTCCCGTCCGCTTTCGCGGGAATCTTAGCCGATTACGCAGATCCAAGTAGGATCTGCGTAATCTGCGGCTCAACATCCTCGTTGATTTGAGTCAAGTCAAGCATGTTGGCATGTTTTTGATACCTCCGATTTTGTGTAAAAATGGAGGCGCCATGAGCAAGGTGTCTTTGCGAATCCCGGGAAGGAGCAGGGGTTTCCTGTGGGCGGGCGCCTTCCTGGTCCTGGCCGCTGCTTCGTCGCCTTTGCGAATAGGCGCGCAGGCTGCGCAGACTTCCGCCGCCAACGGGCCGGATCAGCATCGCGCGATGTTGTCGACGTATTGCTTCACATGCCACAGCACGCGCGCGAAGATGGGCGGCCTCGCGCTGGAAGGCCTGGATCTTCAATCTCCGGCGGAAAACGCGGAGATCTGGGAGAAGACGGTGCGCAAGCTGCGCGGTCGTTTGATGCCTCCTCCAGGAAATCCGCAGCCGTCGCAGAACGACGTCGATTCGTTCGTATCCTGGATGGAGAACACGCTCGACTCGAGCGCCAAAGGTCCCAAGGCAGGCTATGCGCCGATCCAGCGACTGAATCGAACCGAGTACGCCGCCTCGGTGAAGGCTTTGGTGGGCGTGGATGTGGACGCAAAGGACGTCCTCCCGCAGGACATCCAGGTCGGAGGCTTCGACAATATCGCAACGGTCCAGAGCGTGTCCCCCGCGTTTCTGGAGCAGTACATCGCCGCCGCCAGACGCATCGCAAAGCTTGCCGTGGGGAATCCCAATCCGCCTGTCTCCAATGTGAAATACAGCTTCGCGGCCAGCCAGGAGGCCGGACTGCCGTTGCCTCCGGGCATGCGCGGCGGCATGCGGTTCAAGCACAATTTTCCCGCCGACGGGGAGTATCGGATCAACATCGACCTCTTCCTGAACGTCTACACTGCCACGCTGGAAAATGAAAGCACCCTGGTGATCATGATCGACGGCAAGATCGTTTTCCGGAAGCCGATTGGCGGACCTGCGGATCAGGCGCTCGTGGACCGCAAGGGGCCTGCGGGACGAGACGAAATCATGTCGCGATTCGCGAAAATTCCGGTGCAGGTTCAAGCCGGCGTGCGCGACGTGGTTGTCGCCTTCATCGACCGGTCCCGCGTGGAGTCCGACGAAAACATCGCCGGCGGGTTCGGCGGAATCGGCGCTCTTGGGTTCGGCGCCGGCAACGAACGCATGCCGCGGCTCAACGACGGGGTCGAAATCGTCGGGCCCTACAATCCTGCTGGCGTTTCGATGACGGCCAGCCGCGCACTGATCTTTGTCTGCGATCCCAAGAAAGACGGCGAGCCCGCATGCGCGCGCAAGATCACCGAAAACCTGGCGCGCCGGGCGTTCCGGCGGCCGGTGACCGCGGAAGACGTGAATGTCCTGATGCCGTTCTATGAATCGGGGCGGCGCGGCGGTGGAAGCTTCGATTTCGGAATCGAGCAGGTCGTGACGGCGATTCTGGCAAGTCCCGAGTTCCTCTATCGGTCGATTCAGGGAGTTCCCGCCGGCGCTCCGGGCGGTCATGGACCGCCCCTACAGGAGGTTGCTCTTACGGATCTCGAGTTGGCGTCTCGTCTTTCCTTCTTCTTATGGAATACAGGTCCCGACGACGAACTGCTGAGAGTCGCTGCGGCCGGCGATTTGACCAAACCCGGCGCGTTGGAAAAACAGGTGAGGCGCATGATGGCGGATCCCAGGGCCTCAACCCTCGTCACGAGCTTTGCGATGAAGTGGCTCAACATCGCCGATCTCGACGCCGTGAATCCCGACCCGATGCTGTTCCCGGAATTCAGCGACCAACTGCGGCGCGATTTTTCAAAAGAGGCGGAAGAGTTTCTGCGGAGCATTCTTTTGGAAGATCGGAGCGTGGTGGATCTCCTGACCGCCGACCACACGTTTCTGAACGAACGGCTGGCGCGCCACTACGGCATTTCCGGAGTCTACGGCGCGCAATTCCGCAGGGTGACGCTCGCGGAGAAAGAGCGGTGGGGATTGCTGGGCAAGGGCGCCGTGCTGCTGCGGACTTCCTATGGCGACCGCACATCTCCGGTTCTGCGTGGAGCATGGGTGCTGGATAAGTTGATGGGAACGCCCCCGGCGCCCCCGCCGCCGAACGTCACAACCAACCTCGATGTAAAGGCGGGAGAGAAGCCGAAGACCATCCGGGCGCGGCTCGAGCAACACCGCGCAAACAGGTCCTGTTTGCAATGCCACGGCGTGATCGATCCGCCTGGTCTGCCGTTAGAGAATTTCGATGCGATCGGACGATGGCGAACCGTGGACCGCCAGGCGGATAACGCCCCTATTGACGCCCGCACGGTTCTGCCGAATGGCGTCACGGTCGACGGTCCGGTGGAACTCGCGGCGCACCTGGCCGGCCGCCCGGCGATGTTCGCGCAGGCGCTGACGGAAAAACTGATGATGTACGCTCTCAACCGTGAGCTGGAGCATTTCGATATGCCTCAGGTGCGCGCAGTGGTTCGGGGCGCCGCGAAAGAGAACTACAAGTTTTCTTCGATTGTCTTGGGGATCGTTAATACCGAGGCGTTCCGGAAGCAGGGCGCGCCGCCGAGATAGGCGCCAGACAAGACAAGAGGAGCACGAAATCATGTTCATCACAAAGAAACATATTCCCCGCAGAACGGTGCTGAAGGGCGCCGGAGTGAGCCTGGCCTTGCCGCTCCTGGACGCCATGGCGCCTGCGGCCACGGCGCTTGCCCAAACCGCCGCGGCGCCGAAGATGCGGACGGGCTTCTTCTATATTCCCCACGGCGCCATCATGCACAACACGTCGCATGGTCCCGCCATGGACAAATGGACGCCCAGCGGCGCAGGCGCCGATTTCAAACTCAGCCCGATTCTCGCGCCGCTCGAACCCTACAAGAAGTATGTGACGTCGTTTGCCAATCTGGAGAATGCGGCCGCTGCGGGCTCGGTTCACAGCTTAAACCCTGCGACGTGGCTCAGCGCCACGCGTCCTGATACGGGCCGCGGCCGCGCGCACATGGCTGCAACTCTCGATCAGGTGATCGCGAAAGCGATCGGCCAGGATACGCCCCTGCCGTCGCTGGAAGTCTCCTCGGAGACCATCGTTCAGAGCGCCGCGGGCGGCGGCGGACCCTACACCACACTGTCCTTCCGCGATGCGGAATCGCCGCTGCCGATGGAATACAATCCGCGGAAAGTCTTCTTGCAACTGTTCGGCGAAGGCGACACGCCGGAGGAGCGTGCATTCATCCGCAATCAGACCCACAGCATCCTTGATCTCATCAGGGACCGTACCAAGAACCTTCAGAGCAAACTTGGAAACGCCGACCGCGCCGTACTCGATGGATACCTGGAGACTGTCCGGGAGATCGAACGGCGGGCGGAGAAGGCCGCGACATCGAATGTTTCCAGTCTGAAGATTCCGAATGCGCCGGTGGGAGAGCTGGAGAACTTTGGCGAGCAGGTGAAGTTGATGTTCGACCTGATTGCGCTTGCGTTTCGAGCCGACCTCACCCGCGTCGTTTCTTACATCATGGCCGCGGAAGGGACGGACCGGACGTACAACCATATCGGCGTTCCGGATGCTTTCCATCCCGTGTCCCACCATGCCAACGATCTCGAAAGAATCAACAAGTTGGTCAAGATCCAAACGTGGCACGTGGAGAAATTCGCGGAATTTCTCGCCGCGATGGCCACAACGCCGGACGGAGACGGAACGTTGCTCGACCACTCGATCTTCATGTACGGATCGAACATGAGCAACAGCGACTTGCACAACAACTATCCCGTCCCAAACATCATCGTCGGCGGAGGCGCCGGAAAGGTGAAGACGGGCGGCCAGCACATCACGCTGCCGGAGCGCACGCCGATCGCGAATCCGCATTTGACGCTGTTGCAGAAAGTGGGCGTCGAACGCGACAAGTTCGGCGACAGCACGGGCGTGATTTCGGGCGTTTGATTGCGCCAAAGGAAACGAGGATGGATCGACGAGATGTATTGAAGAGCCTGATCGGAGGACTGGCGGCATTGTATTCGCCGCGGTTGGCGCGCGCTGTGCAAACGGCGCCCGGGGGTGCGCGGCCGCTTACCGACAGGCTGTTCGTGATCGAGGCAGGCGCCGCCAATCTTGTCGCCTTGAAGACTGAAGAAGGGCTTGTGCTTGTGGACAGCGGCGCTCCGCAGTTCGCGGACCAGGTGACCGGACGGCTCCGAAACATCGCCTCCGACGCGAAGGTCCTGACGCTCTTCAATACCCACTACCACCGCGATCAAACGGGCGCCAACGAAGTATTCGCGACGGCCGGCGCTAAAATCATCGCCCACGACCGAACTCGCCAATGGATGTCCGCCGACTACTGGGTCCCCGCAGAAGACCGTTATGAGAAGGCTCGTCCCAAGGCCGCCCGGCCTACACAGACGTTTCAGAGGGCCGGTTCTCTGCGGACAGGCGTCGAAGAGATCGAGTACGGCTATCTGCCGCTGGCGCACACCAGCGGTGATATTTACGTCTTCTTCAAGACCTCCAATGTTTTCGCTGTCGGCGACGTCGCATCGCCGGTGCGCGACCCAGAGCTGGACTACTTCACGGGCGCCTGGATCGGCGGCCGCGTGGACGCTATGGACATCATCCTGAAACTCAGCAATGAGCAGACCAAGATTGTGCCTGCGTACGGTCCCGTCATGACGCGAGCCGAATTCAAGGCCGAGCGCGACGTGATGGAAGAAGTCCGCGCGCGACTGTGGAAACAGGTTCGGGAAGGCGACGGTCCGAAGGACATGCTGGAAAGCGGCTTACTGAGTGGGTTGCCCCGAAAATGGAACGATCCGTATAAGTTCTTGTACGACGCGGCCAAGGGGTTGTGGGCGCACCATTCGAAGCTGGATGCGAATGTGGTTTAGTGGGATGAAAATCGCGTACAGTCTCGCCCTTATCCTCGTGCTCGCTGCGGCGCCTTTTCTGGCGCAGACTTCCGGGGAGTCACTTGCCAATCTTATCGAAGCGCGGAACCGCAAGGCCGCGCTCGATCGGATTCGCGCCGGCGCCGATGTGAATCAGGCGCAGCCGGACGGCACGCGACCGATTCATTGGGCCGTGCATCGAGTCGATTACGAGCTGCTTGAAGCGCTGATTGCCAGGAAGGCAAACGTGAATGTAAGAAACGAATTCGGCGCCACGCCGATCGCCCAAGCCGCAGAAGTGGCCGACGCCCGGATGGTGAAGATGCTGCTCGATGCCGGCGCCGAGCCTGAGGGCGCGAATGCGGATGGCCAGACGGCGCTGATGCTGGCAATCAAGACCGGCGAAACAGGCGTCGTCGAGATGCTGATCAAGGCCGGCGCCGACGTGAACACCGTCGAAAAATTTCACCGCCAAACGCCGTTGATGTGGGCTGCAGCGGCGCCAAGAAACGCGGGAGCGATGGTTAGGATGCTTCTCGCCAACGGTGCAGACTTCAGGCGTCGCGCCCTGTACACGGACTGGCCCAGCCAGATCACCTCGGAGCCCCGCGCGCAATATCGTCCGGTCGGCGGCTTGACCGCGTTGTTGTATGCGGCGCGTGAGGGCTGCTATGACTGCGTCGAGGCGCTAATCGACGCCGGCGCGGACGTGAATATCCCGACGCCCGAAGGCGTGACCGCATTGATGCTCGCCCTCGACAACGACCATAACGACGTCGCCAAGCTCCTGTTGGATCGCGGCGCGAATCCCCATCTCTGGGATTGGTGGGGCCGCACGGCGCTTTACATCGCTGTGGATCGGAGGGAGACGCTCGCGGCGAGTCGCGGCGGGAGGGGCGGAGGCGCTCCTGGTACGCGTCGCGGTTCAGGTTCGGCTGTATCGAGCATGGACATCATCAATGCTTTACTCGCCGCCAACGTCGATCTCAATCCCCAGCTCAACTTTCATCGTCCGAGCCGGGGAGGGAATAGCGGGCGCTTCATCGATCCGCTGCTGAATACCGGATGCACGCCATTGCTGCGCGCCACGATGGCCGGCGATGCAGAAGTGGTTCGAGCCCTCTTGAACAAGGGCGCGGATCCTAACATCAACGCCATGGGCCTGACGCCGTTCCTGGTCGCGGCTGGAGTGGGCGCGGGCACAACCGGCGGAACGGGTCTTGCAGCGGCGTCCAGCGCCGGCGGGCCGGTGAACATGGAACTCATGGAGCTGCTCCTCCAACACGGCGCCGATGTGAATGCCCAGGTCACGGGCACGCTGACATACTCGATGCGCGTCGCCCGCGCGCCTTCCGCGAATGAAGGCAAGACGGCTCTTCACGTCGCAGCCGAGTCCGGCAAGACGGATCTGGTGCGTTACCTTCTGGGGAAGGGCGCCAAAACGGAGATCACGGATGCTAGCGGGCGAAAAGCGATCGACTTATTGAACGACGTGAACCGGCGCCCGGCTGCTCCTCCTGCCGCCGGGGCGCAGGCTGGGAACGTTAGCCCGGCAACCGTGGCCGAAATTCGCAGCCTTCTGGAAGACGCGGCGTCCAGGAGGTAAATCACGCCAGGCCGAAACCGCGCACATAGGCCGCTCAACGCCGTCTTCGCAGAACGCGGACAACATGTCGCGGTAGTCGGGATTCAACAACGAAATCTCCTTTCACAGACCAGGCGTCTTGGGTGATACGCCAGACGATACCGACGCGTTCGCCGGCGGAGATCGTCTCCAAATAGTCGTCTTGATCCTTTTCAGGCAACGGTCGAACTCGGACTCGAATGTTGCGTTTCTGCACGATGTTAGGATACCAAACGCAGTGGGAGCACGTTCATGCTCGAATGGCTGCGTTCTCTTTTTGCCGCCGGGTCGTCAGGTAAATCGGACGTCCAATCTCTCGAACGGATCAACCGGCGCCGCAACGAACTAACCACATCGACCGACGAAGAGCTGCGCGCCGCGTTCCGGGAATCCACAGGTCTCCTCAATACTATGGCCGTCACGGCCGTCGTTGCTGCACGAGTGCTCGGCCTCACGATGTTCGATGTGCAGTTACGGGGCGCCCTTGCGATGGCAAGCGGCAAGATCGCCGAAATGCAAACGGGCGAAGGTAAGACGCTCGCGGCGGTCCCTGCTGTTGTTTGGTATGCGCGCCAGAAGCTCGGGGTCCACGTCATGACTGCAAATGATTACCTCGCGCGCCGCGATGCGGAATGGATGGGAGGGGTTTATCGGTTCCTTGGGCTGTCGGTGGGCTGCATTCAACAAAAAACGACTGCTGATGAACGGAAGCGCGCATATGCCTGCGATGTGACGTACAGCACGGCCAATGAAATCGGTTTCGACTATCTTCGAGACCAGCTTGCTCTTTATCCGGAGCATCAAGTTCATCGGCCGTTCGCAACGGCGCTCGTGGATGAAGCGGACTCGATTTTGATCGACGAAGCGCGCATCCCGCTTGTGATTGCAGGCGGCGAATTCAATGATGAACCGCTCGCAAACCGCGTTGATCGCGTGACGTGCGGATTCCGGCGAGGCTTGCATTTCACCGTCGACGACTACGAACGCAACATCGCCCTGACCGACGCGGGAATCGCGACGGTCGAGAAGGCTTTTGGATGCGGCAATCTGTTTCGCGAGAAAAACCTGGCGCTGCTGACGGCCGTTCACGACTCGGTGCACGCTCACGCGTTGCTGCGGCGGGACGTGGATTACATCGTAAAGAACGGCGGGATCGAGTCCATCGACGAGTTCAAGGGACGCATCGCCGACAATCGCCGATGGCCTGCCGGCCTCCACACCGCTATCGAAGCGAAGGAGGGCGTGGCGCTGAAACAGCAGGGCCGGATTCTCGGATCGATCACGCTGCAGAACCTCATTGCAATGTACCCGCGCGTTTGTGGAATGACCGGAACGGCTGCTACGCAGTCGAGGGAATTCAAGGAAATCTACAATCTGGATGTCGAAGTCATTCCTACTAATCGTCCGGTCATCCGCGTGGACCATTCCGACGAGTTGTTTCGCACAAGACTTGAGAAGGAAGAAGCTCTCGAGGAGGAAATTCGGACGGTCCATCAAACCGGCCAGCCCGTGCTGGTCGGAACATCGAGCGTCGAAGAATCTGAACGGCTCAGCCGGCGCTTGCGTCGAGCCAATATTCCCCACCAGGTTCTGAATGCGCGAAACGACGAAGAGGAAGCTCGGATCATCGCGCGGGCAGGGGAGCGCGGCTCGGTCACCATCTCTACCAATATGGCCGGCCGCGGCACGGATATCCGTTTGGGTGAAGGCGTCGTGGAACTCGGCGGGCTTTATGTGATCGGGACAAACCGGCATGAAAGCCGTCGCATCGATAACCAGCTTCGCGGGCGCGCAGGCCGGCAGGGCGATCCGGGCAGCTCGCGCTTCTTCGTTTCGCTTGAAGATCCGTTGCTGGTGAAGTATGGAATCGATACTCCGTTATTCCGAGACGATCCCGAAGGCGTTCAGCGCGTGGTTGAGGGACAGAATCTCGAGATGCGTAAATTTCTGCACCAATACGAAGGCGTCGTCGAAAGGCATCGGCAGGCGATCCAGGCGCGCCGGCAAGCTCTGCTGGACGGAACGACGCCCTGTTCTTCGGAAAATGAGCGGCTCGTTTCGTTGACCACCATTGACGATCTGTGGTCGGAGTACCTTTCGTCGATCAAGGAGCTTCGGGAGGGAATTCATTGGATATCGCTGGGGGGAGGCAATCCGTTTTACGAATATCTGAACAGCGTGGATGAATTATTCAAAGAACTCGAAACACGCATCGATGAAGAAATTCCTAAAAGATTGGCTCAGGTAGAGGCCGGCCGACTCAAGCCGGTGGAGCGTGGCGCCACGTGGACGTATCTGACCACGGACCAGCCTTTCGGCTCGTTGTCGGAGCGTTTTGCGCGCGGATTGATGAAGCGGTTTCGGCTGGCGCGCTAGTGGGATAGAAATGGACATTCAAGAGTGGGACGAACGCTATCGCGACTCGGCAAGCAATGCGCAATCCGCGCCTACTCCGCTGGTAGTGCGAACGACCGCGTCCCTTAGACCGGGACGTGCGCTCGACCTGGCCTGCGGCGCCGGACGGAACGCACTCTGGCTTGCCTCGCACGGATGGCAAGTCGCCGCCGTCGATGGATCCTCTACGGCGATCGAAATCCTGAAGCGCCAAAATCCGTCGATTGATGCACGCGTCGCGGACCTGGAGGCCGGCGAGTTTGAAATCGGCGAATCGGCATGGGACCTCATCCTTGTCTGTTACTACTTGCAGCACGATCTGTTCGAGCCCGTGAAGCGAGGAGTCAAGCCCGGCGGTCTTGCGCTCGTTATTGTCCACCTCATCGAACCCGGACACGAATCGTCCCGGTTCAGCGTTCAACCCGGCGAACTCCGCGGGCGCTTCGAAGGCTGGGAAATCCTTCACAGCCATGAAGGCAAACCCGACGACCCTGAACACCGCCGCGCCGTCGCCGAGATCGTCGCGCGCAGGCCGCCGGACGCGCTCAACGGACGCGCGTCTCAATCCAATCGGCAATCATGTCGAGCGCGCTAGGAGCGATCGTCTCCTCGATTTGCGCGTATTCCGCGGGCAGGCCTGACTTGCTGGTCTGGAAAAGGTGATTCAATGCCGGAAGGTGAGCGATCGTGTAGTCGGGGTTTCCGCCGGCCTTGAGTGCGGCTTCAATCTCGTCGAGATTTTGGCGGTACGGTACTTGAAGATCGTTTTCGCCAATCATCGCGAGCACTGGACATTGGACCTTGCGGAGGACCGGTCGAGGATCGTAGCTGAGAAAGTGGCTGAACCAAGGCGTCGACGCCATCTGGAGCTGTCCTTCCAATTGTTGTGCAGCGATCGGCTTCGCGTCGTCTGCCAACCCGGAAAGCACCTTCTCGCGCACGGCTCGAAAGCTGGACTCGCGGACCGCGGGATCTTTTTCCGCCTTCACAATAGCAATGATGTTCTCCTGGATCTTGCGGTTCTGATCGATGGCGGCGGCGCCGGCCCCGCTCGCCTTCATTAGAGCCGCGGCTTGCAGATAGAGAACGTGATCGCCGGGCAGTCCCGGCCCGGCCATGAGCACGATGAACGCAATGTCGGCGGACTTTGTGGCGGCTAATGGAGCGACCAAGCCTCCTTCGCTATGACCAATAAGTCCAATGCGCTTGGCGTTGATCTCGCTGCGCCCCTTGAGGTACAGGACGCCTGCAAGCACATCCGTCGCAAAATCCTCAATCGTTGAGTTCGGCGTGCTGCCTGTGGATCCTCCGACGCCGCGGTCATCCACTCGAAGCACTGCCAGGCCGCGCCGCGTCAGGTAGTCCGCCAAAACCAGGAACGGCTTATGGCCGGCAATGGACTCGTCGCGGTCTTGCGGTCCCGATCCCGTAATCAGAACCACGCCCGGGGCTGGCCGCGGGGATCGCGGCAGTGTCAGCGTTCCCGCCAGTTTGATCCCGGCTTCCTTGTTCTCAAACGAGACTTCCTCGGCGTCATACGGAAAAGGAGGTTGCGGCTCCTGCGGACGATTGAGCGCAGCCGCACGCCCGGTCTGGCTTCTCGTGAGCTTGAACATGAATTTGCCTGGGCCTTGAGTGAAATCTCCTGAAATCGCGCTGCCGTCTTCGGAGAGTTTTCCCTTGAAGGTGGGATCGCCCGGGACGCCGGCAATGGAGAATGAAATCGATGCGCCCTCAATCGCAATGTTGGAGAGAGGCAGGCCTTTGGCATTCTGCATCGGAATGTCGATGGTCCCGGTCCAACCGCCATCGTCCTTCTGTTGCAGATTGACGGAAACGATCAGTTCGGCGCCCGGCAAACTGATTGCTCCGTTCCAGACGCCGGCCGCCGTGCGACTCTGAGCTACCACGCCAAATGGAATGCGAGCCAGCAGGAACACGGAAATGAGAACCAGACGCGGCTTCATAAAACCTCCCGCGGCCATCTTAACTCGATGGGCAAAGAAAGGATGAGTCACGATCATCTATTTGATTCAGGTCCCCTCAAAGTCCCCGAGAGATATCATCCGCGCAATCTGCGGCTAAAGAACGTACGGGAGTTTGACGTGGCCCTGCTATTTGATTGCCAAGTCTTCCGTGTACTGACTAACATTCCGACAACGAAGGAGGCCGCATGCGTCGGATAATCCTGACGTTCGGACTGATCGCTGTCGCAGTCCCCGCGATGGCTGCTACAACTGCAACGCTCCCCGTGACGACGACCGGGAGCGCGTTTCAACAGGTCCGAATTGGAAATGCCGCGATTGTCCCTAACGGCGGAATGACAGAGCCAAGGCTGCTGACCTACCATCCGCCCGCGTATACTCCGGAAGCGCTCCAGCAGCGGATCGAAGGCGTCGTAACAGTCCAGGCCGCTTTCGACATCGACGGTAATTTCAAGGTGCTGGGGATCATCAAACGACTCGGGTACGGTCTCGATGAAGCCGCGCTGGCGGCGCTGGAAACCTGGCGGTTCGCTCCAGCCTACCGGAGCGGCGCAAGAGTCAGCGTCGTCACGCAGATCGACGTGGATTTCAAGCTGCCGCCCGTCCACCGCCGCTATGTCCTTTGGACGGCCGACGGACAATACTTTGTACTTTATCGAGCGGCTCCGGAGCATTCGGGAGAACCGGAGCGAAATGGCATTACTAGGTGGTTTGTTTGGAGTGACGGCCACAAAGCCGTCCATGTAGAAACGCCGCCTCAACGGTGAATTTCAAAATGTCTAGATTCTCCTCCGTTATGAGCATTTCACGCGGCAATATCCGCTACTACTACTTGCTTCTCCTTGTGGGTCTGATTTTGACTTCAGGATGCGAACAGCTCGACCTCGGCAACGTGGGCGGGACCGATGACGATATATCGGTTATTCGGGCCAAGCATAACGGCTATTACTACATGGCCTTTATCTCCGATCGCGGCCAGCCCAGCGTTCCGCCGGACCCTCCGCCCGCAAAAATCTGGATCGCCCGCTCGCCGGACGGCGCGTTCGGCGCGCAGACCGAGTACGTTCAAATCACTTCAGGAACCACGTCGTTCGACGTGTATCCGACGATAGTCCAAACCGACGACAATTGCTTCCACCTGACGTGGAGTCAACTGACCAGTCCGACAGCAAGCCGTATTTACTACACCCATACATGCGACGTGAACGGCCTGATCTGGAATAATCCCCGCATCACCATCGGCGGTCCCAATTTCTCAGACGGACAAGGGCCAAAGCCAGTGGCTGATGGCAATGACCTGCTCCTCTATGCGACGAGCGCGAACTTCGACGGATCGGGATATCGACGGATCTATGTTCTCCAGGGAACCCGCAACTTCAATTGGGTTCAGGGACTGTACTGGACGTGGAGCGAACCGGCCGTGATTTCATCGCTGGTGGAGGCGCCAAAACATGACTGGTTCCCCGCGGTCGCCGCTATCAATGGCGTCTATTGGATGGTTTTTCAACGCTCGGGCTTCGACAATGCTTTCGGGGAAAATCCTCAATCTGGCGACGATGAGTTCGATGTTGATGTGCGTTTCGCGCTTTCCGTCGATGGCTTGAACTGGACGCATTCGGGTCCGGTCACACAGGAGCCGCAAACGCCGCATCTGTGGCCGGCCCTGAACTACGCGCCCACCCTCAATCAATGGTTGATCACGCTTACCTCGGGCGTGAGAAACGCGAGTGGAGGATTCGACGGCATCCAAGTCTTTCTGAAACTCGAAGACGTGATGCACTACGACGCCAGAGCGGTGGATGTAACGCCGATCATTGGGCCGGGGTGGGGTATGCGCATGGCGCCAAGCCCACAGGGAAAAACCTTGTCCTTCTGGGTGAACAAGCCCGGTCCCACGATCCTCCCGCAGGTTTTCAGCGGCGAGTTTTAACGGACATACGTGCTTTCCTGCGGCCTGCCGCGGCCTTCTTGATTAAGGGCGTGGCTTTTCGCGCTTGCTCATCGGTTTCGAATCCGATTACCGCCGAGCACCTCTTGCCGATCACCTGACCAATGAAGAAGTCCATACTGATTCCTGCTTCGCCGAGGGAGGCCGAGAGGGCGTAACCCAAGCCGGGCTTGTCGTCGCCTTCAACGAGCAACGCCGGAATGGATGCCGCGCTCAACCCGGCCGCTTGAGCCGCCTGAACGGCCTTCTTTCCGGCAATCGGATAGACTTCAACGGCGGCTCTGGCATGGTTCTCTGGATAACGGTATCCCATGAGAACGTGCAAGCCGGCGTCGCGTAATGGCTCCAGTACGGCCGCAAGCGCTCCCGGCCTGTTTTCTATTTCCGCTCTCCATAATGTAATGGGTTTCACACGGACTGCCATGCGCGCCTCCTTAAAGTTTGATTTGCTGACTCTTGCTCCGCTGCGATAGCCCACGATGCCTCCGACGCGACGAGCGAGCGCTTCAGGGGCGTAGCTGGGAGGCGCGTCCTGGACCATCCGCGGCGCCGTCATTCCCCCGTTAATCGCTGTTGTTGCCGGCAACGAGGATATCAACGGATAGCTCGCAGCCGCAATTTCCCCGTCCGGTCGTCCGCGGAAAGTCGACCTTTCGTTGACAGGCGCGAGCGCAGTCGGGACAAGACAGAACCGGGGGGCGAAGGAGATTGTTCACCGTGCTTATCTGTGAAGGTGGGAAAAGACCTCCGCCGCCTCCCGAGTCATGGTCTGGAGGGACTTGTCCTGACGTCAGTGTCCCCTCCGCCCCTGCGTTAAAATTCGCTCGCCTCTAACGTGGCACAAATGTGGCGCCACGGACTCATTGCAGAAAGGAGCTGAGACTGCCGGCGGAGCCCGCTGCACAAACGCTTTGACCACGTTCCATGATCAGCCTTAGGATAAAAACAGGCAGCGTATGAAAACGATACCTCTGAAGCCCGAACGCCAAGCAGAACTGGAAGAGTTTGCGCGCCGCCGCGGCAAGACTCCGGCGGATGCCCTTGATGAAGCGTTGGGCGCTTACCTCGAGTGGGAACGGCAGGATTTTGAGGAAGCCGTTCAAAGCATCCGGCAGGGCTACGACGACGTGAATGCCGGACGCAGCCGATCCGCAGACCAGGTCCTTCGCGATTTGGGCCAGAAGCATGGCCTTTCGCGTTGAGGTCTCCGTGCAGGCCGAACGCGATGCTGAAGCAATTCTCGATTGGCTTTTGACGCAACACACGGGACAAGCAGGAATTGACTGGTTTCTGGCGCTTGACGACGCTTTCGCATCGCTAGCCGTGCAAGTACTTCACATTCGCCACTGCCGTCGAAAACCCGCACGACCAGGCAAGTAAGCCGCCAGCCTGCTAATCCCGTCCAGATTGTATTTCTGCGCGGCGGGCGATCTCTTCAGCCGAAACGTCTTCGACGCGACAGGCGAGCCACCAATTGTTGCCGCCGGGATCTTTCACGCCGGCGCTGCGTTCCCCGTAAAACGTGGTCATCGGTTCGCGGACTGACACTCCGCCGGCTGCAACTGCACGCCGATACAAGCCGTCCACGTCGTCGACATACAGGTGAAGATTCATGCGCATGGGCTCGGCCGGCGCGTCGCCGACTTCCACCATCGAATCGCCGATTCGAATCACCGAGTGCATGACTTTCCCGTCCGGCGATTTGAACCGCTCTCCGACTTCTTTCGCGTCAAAGGCTTTTGTCAGAAAATCAATTACCTCGGCCGCGCCCTTTACCACGAGATAGGGATTGACCGTGTGAAAGCCTTCCGGCCGTTTTGGGATTGGGTTTGCCATGGTTGCCTCCTTCAGTTTTCTTCGAAGCTACGTGGAACTGAGCCGGGCGTATTGTAAGAAATTGACCTCAGGCGGGAAGCCGAACGGCGCCCGGGGTCTCGTGCAGCATGCACAGTAGTCTTTCCCCGTTCTCTTTTCCCCGGAGATCGCTCAACTCATCGATCTCTTCCACCGCAGAGGCCTTTTCCCTCGATCGCTCAAGTTTTCTGCCGCGCTCGGCGACGTCGATGGCGTTCGCGCTTGTCTCGCGGTGGCTGCGCGAGGCGCAACAACGGCGGGAGCAGGCATCGCGCTGAATGAGGATCGCTCACTCATCTCCGAAAAGCGAAGAGATGACGCAAAGCGAGCACGGCAATGCCGAGGACGATAGCGATGACCCCGGCGCGGCCTGAAACGAAAACGAACGCCATCACCGCCACAAGCAACACGATGATGACAGGAAGGCGCGCCCTGACTTCCTCGTTGTCCACTTCACTGTTAGGTCTCGCTGACGTTTGGATCGGCTCGTAGGTCGCAAGCGGCGGTCGTTCGCGTGGATTTCGTCTTCCTAGATTCAGATGCTCCATGAAGATCATCATAAATCGCTAATGCTCCGATTCGCAGCCGTCAAATAAGAAGTGCGCTTCATCGAGCGAGCGCAATACATGACAGGCGAGTTGCGCCGTGGCAGCGTCGGGGGCCGCCAGATCCGGAATCCACACCGGGATCATGCCCGCCGCATGTGCGGCCTGTATCCCGGCCGCCGAATCTTCAAAAACCAGACAGTGCTGCGGAGCGATACCCAACCGCTCCGCAGCCATGAGGAATATTTCGGGATGCGGCTTGCCGTTTCTGATCTCGTCTCCGGCGACAATCACTGAAAAATAGTCGACAATCTCAGCCGTTTTCAGCAGAGCGAGTGCGGATTCTCGGGACGTTGAAGTCGCAACCGCACTTGGGAGGCGAAGGCTCCGAATCCGGTTAAGCGCACGATGTAACCCGGGCTTGCAGGAAATCCCGGTACGGTCGATTTCCTGACGCATCCTTTCCCGATAGCGACGCCGAACCTGTTCGAATGGAAACTCCTCGCCGAGCGCATCGCAAAGGATCTTCTGAGTGTCGAGCCAATTGCGGCCAACAGTTTGAAGGTAAAGTTCGGTGGTGACCTCGAACGCAAACTCGGAAACCGTTTGCTTGAAAATCTCCAGCCCCATGCGCTCGGTATCCAGCATCAGGCCGTCCATATCGAAGATCACTGCCTGGATGTTTCGAATTGTATTCGGCGCCTCCATCAGTGTTGCATTGCAAAATCCTGCTGACCTGGGGCTATCCCCGCTCCGGCTGATCGTCAATTGCCACTGTTTCCGACGAGTCGGCCTCGAACCAAAGGAAGTTCGCAGCCAGACTTTGATAGTGTGCCAATACGGCGGCAATCAACCATACCGCTCTCTAATTCCGTTATCCAATTTCGCTGGGCGTCACCTGAAGTTCGCGCCCGAGCAGTCCCTTCCAGCAGATGGAATCCCTAAGGGCCATCGGGGCGGTGGGCGCGTCGGTCGACCGCCCGGTCCTACTCGTGTCGGAGCGCCGTTAGCGGGTCGATGCGCGCGGCCCGGCGCGCGGGCAGGTAGGACGCCAGCACGGCGATGGCGCCCAGCAGCAGGACAACGGTCGCATACGTCGGGAGGTCGTACGGCGTGACGCCGAAGAGCAGCGCATCGAGCGGGCGCAGGAGCAGCAGCGAGCCGGCGATGCCGATGGCCGCGCCGACGGCGACCAGCACGAGGCCGCCGGCGACGACCGATCCGGTGATGCGTGCCAGCCGCGCCCCGAGGGCGATGCGGATGCCGATGTCTTTCGTCCGTTCAGCGACGAGATACGCGAGCAAACCGTAAAGTCCGAGCGCCGCCAGCAGCAGACCGCCGACGCCAAAGCTCGTCGAGATGAGCGCGCTGATGCGTTCGCGCGCCAGGCTCTCGGCCAGCGCGGTCTCCATCGTCCGGACGCTCGAGACCGCTAGCGTCGGATCGAGCTCGTGCAATGCCGCGGTGACCGGCTTGACGAGCGACTCCGGTTGGCGTCCGCGCACGAAGAACGTCATCGTCGCCCACGGCATACGGCCGTGGCTGTAGAACACGGTTGGCTGCGGCGCGACCCTCACCGAACCTTCGCTCACGTCGCCGACGACGCCGATGATCGGCAAGTACGGGTTCTCCTCCTGCATCCGGACGGAAATCGACGTCGCCAGCGGATCGCGTCCCGAGAGGTAGCTCCGGGCGAACGTCTCGTTCACGACGAACCCGGCCATCGGATTCGCGTTGTCCGCTTCCGTGAATTCGCGTCCACGCACTATGGGAATCCGCAGCGTGCGAAAATATCCGGGCGCGACCATCCGGACGACGGTCGACGGCAACTCGGCGACTGGGCGTTCCGGCTCACCGAGCTGACGAAATCTCGTTCCGCCGCGAGGAATACCGATCATCGGCAGGCTGGCCGCCGCGGCCGCAGATTCGACGCCCGGCAGCGCGCGAAGGCGCGTCACGGCCTCGCGATAGAAGTCGCGGGGGCGCTCGTCTGGATATCGCGCCGGCGAGATGGCCACCCGCATCGTGAGCACGTCGTGGGCGTCGAATCCCAGGGGTGTGCGATCCAGCGCGATGAGCGTGCGAACGAGGACGCCGGCGCCGCACAGAAGGACGACGGTCATGGCGACCTGAACGACGACAAGCGCCTGTCGCACACGGGGCGCGTGACCGGCCTGCGCGCCGCGCGTCCGCAACGCGTCGGACATCGATCGCCGCACGAACAGGATCGTCGGCGCGAGGCCGGCGATCGCGCCTGTTGCGAGCGATAGGCCGAACGCGTACGTCAGGACGCGTCGATCGATGAACAGCTCGGAGACGCCGAGCAGGTTCGTGGGCGCCACGGCGAGCAGCGCGTCGAGGCTCCAGCGCGCGAACGCGAGGCCGAGCGCGCCTCCGGCGCCGGCAAGCAGCAGGCTTTCGAGCAGCACCGATCGCGCAATCGCCCAACGTCCGGCCCCGAGTGATGCGCGAATCGCGATCTCGCGCTGGCGCGACGCCGATCGCGCCAGGAGCATGTTGGCGACGTTGAAGCAGGCAATGGCGAGCAGCACGCCCACGCCGGCGAAGAGCACGAGCACCGACGTCCGCACCTGGCCCGTGAGCGCCTCGCGCAGAGGCGTCACCGTCACGCTCGTGTTCTTGTTGAACGCGTACGTTGCGGCGAGACGCCGCGCGATGCCCTCCATTTCCAATCGGGCCGCGCCGATCGTCGCGCCGTCAGCGAGGCGTCCGACGACGCGGAGGAAACGTCCGGCGCTCGTCTCCCGCCACGGGCGGCTTCGATCGAGCTGAGATGCGGTCCACAGGTCGACATCCTCCCGCACGAAGCGAAAGCCGGCCGGCATCACGCCGACGATCTCGTACGGGCGCTCGTCGAGCTGGATCGTGCGGCCGAGCGCGCGCCGATCGCCGCCCATCTGGTCCTGCCAAGCGCGGTAGCTGAGCACGGCGACCCGTGGGCCGTTCGGACGGTCGTCCTCATCGGAGATCGTGCGGCCAAGGAGCGGTGCGACGCCGAGCAGAGGAAAGAATTCCGATGACACCAGCTGCGCGTTTACGCGCCGCGGCTCGCCAGCGCCGGTCAGCGTGAACTGCGCCAGCCCCCAGGCGGCGAATTCTTGAAACGTGCGGCTCTCGCGCTGCCAGTCGAGCCAGTTGGCGGGCGAGACGTCGGCGTGGGGGTTGCGACCGCCAACCGACTCTTCGACCATCACGAGCTGGTCGCCGTTCGGGTACGGCAGCGGCCGCAGCAGGAGCTGATCGACGACGGAGAAGACAGCAGTGTTGCCGCCGATGCCGAGGGCCAGCACACTGACCACCGCCGCCGCGAACGACGGGGCCCGGGACATCGCCCGGAACGCATACCGAAGGTCGGCGAACAAGGTGCGCATCATCGAGTCTCCTTGTGATTTTTCATTCAGCAATGGATGGGTGCGAACGGGCGGCGGCGCCGCCAGGCAGCGCAACGTCTGCCACCAGAACCATGCGTGGGCCGCGAGTGGGGAATCGACGCTGCGCGTCGCGAATTCTTCTTCGAGATCCCCGACGACGAAGTCCCGCCACTCGGTAGAGAGCCGTCTGGTCAACAGCCAGATCGCGAGCCGAGATGGATGGACTGTCATTTCACTTCAACTCCAGTCGATCCTGCAGGCCGTCCGCCATCGCGGTGAAGGCGCGGTACGCTTGGCGCAACGCCGCGATACCCTCGGGCCGGAGCGCATAGAACTTCCGGCGGCGGCCTCCTCGCTGCGGCGTGGGATCGCCGACGTGGGATTTTAAAAAACCCTTACTCTCGAGCCGATCGAGCGTGGTGTAAACAGCATTGATCGATACATCCCGCCCCGAGCGGGCGTGAATCTCTTGTCGGATGGCCGCCCCATATGCGGAGTCCTCGGTCTCGAGACGTAACACGCCCAGAAGCACGAGCTGCTCGAAATCCCCAAGGACCGGCGTCTTGCGTTTAAACCACATTGTGGGGGATATTACCACCCTAAGGGCGCGGCGGTCCAGATTTCAACTCACTTCGCGCCGCTTGGCTTTTGAAAGCGTAAAAATCTGGCTGTGGTGTAGTCCGCCTGGCGCCGACATTCCGGTTGCGCGCACGTTAGCAACAGCTTTCCCATGGACAATGGGTGCACTTCGCCGCTGTGGTCGAGCCCGAACAGAATCGGCTCTCCACAGCTGCGACAGTGCACGCCCAGGTACCACCTAGTGTCAACTTTGGACCACGAAGAAATTCGCATGGAACTCCGACGAGGGAAGGCCGTGTTCAGTGGCCATGGTGAGGTAAGACATAGGCAACAATCGCCTGAACAAGGAAGACGACGATGACGAAGCGTTTCAGGGATCCGTCCACGATGTAGGGGTTATGAGAATTTAATAGCGGTCGCGCCGGGCCCCACGGCGGTCACCGCCGCCGAAGTCCCTCCTGACCATCGGCTTTGCTTCGTTCACAGTCAAAGTCCGACCGTTGAGCTCCGAACCGTTAAGCGTTTTAATCGCCTTGTTCGCTCCTTCTTCTTCCATGACAACAAACCCGAAGCCTTTGGACCGGCCCGTATCTCGATCGGTGATGATGCTCACCGATTCCACCGCCCCACACTGCTGGAACGCAGTCGTGACATCGCCTTCTGTCGTCTGAAACGACAGATTCCCAACAAACAACTTTTTCGACATTTATTTACCTAATCTGTTAAGAAACTTCCGGGCTTATCGGTGAGGATTAAGCGTCAATCGAGACCGGTCAGTACAGGAGCTTCCGAACACTGAAATTTGCGGTTTAATCACCGCTGCTCTCAGCATAGCTCACTTTCCGGGTTTGTCGACGCATATAATTGCTCCGCACCGCAACTATTTCTTCGTCGGGTTCATTAAATGTCGTGTGCGAATGTTGAAACAGGCGTACACTGTCAGCATCCTTTCAGTCTCATCTAGATCCCGGCGCAGTTAAGCGGCCTATTTGATTCTGGACCGATATTTCGGGGAATCACCTTCTGTAGCCGTCGCTTCTTCCACCTGCCGTGCGCGATACACAGGCCTTCCCATTTAAGGAATTTGATCAATATTCTGCTCGACAGTCCGGACAACCGCATGAAAGAAAAAGCTACCATTCGTTATTTGGGATACAGGTCGCTGGCCGATGGCGGCCGCGGATTCGATTTCTCCGTCGCCTTAATCGGGGATGGCGTAAAGCTGATCACCGTTGAGGCGTCCGCCGATCTGTTCCGGGGGCCCGACCGAATTGCGATCCAAGAGGGAGCGGGCATCTGCTACCAGACTCTAAAGTCACGCATCGATGCAGACTCACCGATTCCAGATCCTGCATTCAGCCTTGACTCGTCCGATGTGGCTCAACACCGGAAGGCCGCAAAGCCTGTCGGGAGACGTCCTAAATGACTAATGCGAAATCCATTGCCTTCGCCTTCCAGGAAGCGGGTTGGTTGACGATCATTGTCCTGATTTGCGCCACAACGATTGCGGCGTCCTCAATTCTTGTTCCACCCCGTCTCAGATAGGCGGTTGCCGGTCGCCGACGGGCCCACACGCGGATCGCGCATTCATGGCCGAAACTTAGGCTTGTTGATGGATCGTTGTTTCTCTTCCGCAGCGTCGTCAATGCTGTCTTGCTTCCGTTGGCGTTCGATTTCCCTGGTTGGCGCTTCGAGTTTGTCCAGCCGCTCCGCTTCCAGAATTGCCGCGCTTGCCAAGAGATCGAGTGGCTTGGATTGGAGAACAAGGATGAAAGTGCTTCTATAGGAGGGTCGAAAGAGGTCGTAGACGTATTGGGAGTCTTCCCAGCGGGCGAGTACTTTTTCAGCACTGTCGTAACCTGATGAGCTGGAGACCGCTACGTTCGCTTCAGGTCTGGAGGCAATCCCATAACGAGCCGAGATAGCGTCGATGACGTCTTCTGCTGTCAAGCCCCGGACCTGAATGAAGTCGTAATCGACGATCATTCGAAACAGTTCGCCGTTATAGAATCTGAAGCGAATGCTGCCCACGGAATCGGCTTTCCCTGAGACGCCCCCAGTGTCCAGTCTCCAATCCAGTTCTTGAATGACTGCAGGCCGCTCGTGGATTGTCTTTGCTCTCGAAGCGTCTATACCGACAGCTTTCGCCACAGCCGCTGGCGCCATACCGAATGAAAAACCACGATAGAGGATGTCCGGATTCTTGTTGAAATTCGACGGTTCTCCTAAAACTCTAGTAGTCACTTTTCAGGCGAGTTTTGCAGGCCTCTTTGGATCGCCAGTATACGCCTGAAGGATGCCGGCGAGTTTCGGC